>Ga0163152_10003982_pt1 | contig 18703 bp, 15 predicted proteins | sample OliLakLV19MP8IB2_FD_148635 | JGI IMG/M metagenome (GOLD analysis project Ga0163152, IMG submission 148635) | Freshwater microbial mat bacterial communities from Lake Vanda, McMurdo Dry Valleys, Antarctica - Oligotrophic Lake LV.19.MP8.IB-2 | ecosystem: Environmental > Aquatic > Freshwater >...
TCTATCTACCTTTGAAGGATCTTTACCCGAAAAAGCACCGCCGCCGTGAGCTCCATGCCCACCGTAAGAGTCTACAATGATCTTTCGCCCAGTCAGACCACAATCTCCAGCGGGTCCACCGACCACAAAGCGGCCCGTGGGGTTAATAAAATATTTCGTTTTGCTATCAAGCCATTTAGCGGGAATCACCTTTTTGATGACTTCTTCCATCACAGCTTCTTTGATTTGATTGAGCGAAACTTCTTCTGAATGCTGAGTCGAAATAACTACAGCATCAATACGTTTAACAGTTCCATTATCATACTCCACAGTCACTTGGCTTTTGCTATCTGGTCTCAAAAACTTCACGCGACCGGATTTCCGAGCCTTTGACAATTCATGAACGAGCTTATGAGAAAGTGAAATTGAAAGTGGCATAAATTCAGGAGTTTCGTTATTGGCAAAGCCAAACATGAGACCCTGATCGCCAGCCCCTTGCTCATGGGTGCTTGAAGTGTCGACTCCCATCGCGATATCGGGACTTTGTTTGTGAAGTGAAACCATCACACCACAACTTCGGTAGTCAAATCCCATGTCGCCATGGTTATAGCCGATTTCTTTAATAACGTTTCGTACTAAATCCTGAATTTCAACATAAGCTTTGGTGGTGACTTCACCAGCTACTACAACTTGACCTGTGGTCACGAGAGTTTCGCAGGCCACCCGGGAATGCGGGTCCTGCGCAAGCATGGAATCGAGCACGGCATCACTAATTTGATCAGAAACTTTGTCGGGATGCCCCTCAGAAACAGATTCGCTGGTAAATAGATAGTTTGACACTTAAGACTCCTCTTTTTTTAAGTTCAGGAGTCTTTTTATCAGACTGTAAAATATGCGTCAATCAAGGCTTAGCCAGCTCGGCGGCCACGAATTCCAGACACTATGGGGCGGAAATCTGTACCCATGCCCGAATTTAGTCGGTTCAACTTTCCAAACTTAGAAAATGCTTCCTTTTTATGAAACTTAATTTTCTCTTTGGCCTTTAGCATTTGGCTTTCTATTTTCTCCACGGCCTTATCCATAGCTATAAAGAAGTCTTTGCCTACGCCTTCAGCGGTAAAATCGCCCTGCATGCCATGAACCCTGACTTCGGCATGAGACAAGTGACGCTGGGCACTGTAAGTCACTGCGACTTTACAATCCTTAATCTCGAAGCGCTTAAGGCGCTCCATTCTTTCCTCAGCATACTTAGTTAATGATTTCGAAGAATCTAAATGACGAAATACGTGTGTAAACTTCATAGCTATCTCCTGTTTTGCTCTCTTAACATGCTTATCGGCAAATCCCAGACCTAGGTGTAGGTGTTTTTTAAAAAAAAATGCGTCTCAAAATGAAACTTATTTTTTTAGGGGTTTCTTTTGGTCTTTTTGGCTCGCAACCTGTCGACTCGACTGATTGATCATGCTGATACCGCAGATATTTTGTGACTGAAGCTTCAATAGCTCAACTCTGGAAAGATATGAGTCTTTAGCGAACATTTCGATATGATTCACTGTATTCACTTGAGACTTTATGAGATTGATTTCAAAAAACTTTGTGTTTTTTACGACATTCTCAAATTCATTTAGGCATAACATTAGTTTTGCGGTCGCAGAAGACTCCACTCTCTTTGCAATCAGAGCTGATTTTACGACGTCAACCCTTTCTATAAGCTTATATTTCACAATATTATCAACGATTGCAGCGCAAACAACGGCAATCGCTAAAATTAACATAAGTGAAAAAAAAGTAGGAAGGCCTTTAGATTTAGACATAGCTGATGGATGTCTATCGAAATCATTTGGCCAAAAGTTTAGGAGATTCTCAAATTTTTAGTGAGTGACGTCTCAAGGCTGAGCGTTGGGTAAAAGTTCATCGAATTTTTGCTCTAATTCAAGAATTGTAGTTTCGAATTCTTTTAATTCAAAAGAACTTGGCGCTGGAAAGCCGTCCTGAAAGTCTGATTTCTAAACCTAAGTAGTGGACAACGATATCAATAGAATCAAAGACTCAAAGGGATCTTATATCTCTGAGTATTGATCTTCTAAAAAAACTTTTTGCGCTTACTTGAAGGCAATATTTTTAACATCTCGCGATATTTAGCTACGGTCCGTCGAGCTATTTCGATGCCGTCTTTTTTAAGTAACTCCACTATCTTTTGGTCTGAAAGCGGCGATTTCGTGTTTTCTTTATCAACAAGCGCCTTGATTTTCATTTTCACTGATTCACTGGCTAACGAGTCTCCATCAGTCTTGTTAATTCCGGAATTAAAAAAGTACTTGAGTTCGAAAATTCCGCGAGGCGTGTGCACAAACTTAGACGTCGTGACTCGACTGACGGTGGACTCGTGCATGCCGATATCGTTGGCAACGTCTTTTAAAATCATGGGTTTGATAAAACCAGGGCCCTTTTCAAAAAACTCCAACTGGTGCTTTACAATACTCTCAGTCACCTTGTAAATCGTGCGTTGCCTCTGCTGAATGGATTTTATGAGCCAAATCGCTGAACGAAGTTTATCATGGATATATTCTTGTGTAGGGTCCTTAGCATTCTTGTTGCTTAAAACATTTTTATAAAAATTACTGATGCGAAGCCTCGGCAAGCCATCTTCATTGAGAGAAACTGTATACAGATCACCGACCTTGTAAACATAAACGTCAGGCGTCACGTAATGGGTGTCCTGGGGGAGATAAACCTTTCCCGGCTTGGGATCCATATTTAAAATAATTTTACACATCTCGATGACATCGCCCAGAGGAATATTCATAGCCTTAGCAATAGCATCGTAGTTCTTTTTCTCGAGATCCTTTAAGTGGTTATTGATGATAAATACTAGTTGATTGGTGTCTTCTTCGAGGTGTCGGGCCTGTATCAACAGGCACTCTTTTAGATCGCGGGCACCCACTCCCGGCGGATCAAACTCTTGCACAAAGGGTAAAATTTCTTCGATTTCACGCACTGATATTTTTTCTTCACTGGCGATATGTTCCAGCGTAACTCTAATATAACCCACTTCATCAATGTAATTAATGATGATAGTGGCTATTTTTTGCTCCTCTTCGTTAAACCCATAAAGTCCGACCTGCCAGTTGAGATAATCAAATAACGACTGCTCTGTCGTCATAAGATTTTCGTAATTCATGATTTCTTCGCCACCTGAAGCCGCCATGGGTGGTTTATATTGAGATTCTATATAACTGTCCCACTCAAATTCTTCTTGCCCTCGAGGATCCTGTGGCGTTTCTGTAGTAGCCGGTAATTCTTCTTTAACGTTTTTTTCTGCTTCAGTTTCTGCGTTTTCTTGACTGGTCTCTGCCAGCTCTTCGAGGACCGGATTTTCTTCGAGTTCCTTACGAATCGTAGTCTCAAGTTCCATGCGCGACAGTTGCAACAGCTTAATGGCTTGCTGCAGCTGAGGTGTCATCCTCAAAGTCTGAATCTGGGACATCGTTTGTTTCATACCGCCAGCCATAAAAACTCCTAGCCCTATAATTTAAAGTTTTCGCCCAAGTAAAACCGGCGAGCCAATTCATTCTCGGCAATCAGTTTTGGTGTTCCTTCAACATGGATTTTTCCGTCTTTCAAAATATATGAAAAATCACAAATACCCAGTGTCTCACGCACATTGTGATCGGTGATCAACACACCAATTCCACTCTTTATTAAACCTCGAATGAGGTTCTGTAAATCTCCGACGGCAATGGGATCAATACCCGCAAAAGGCTCGTCTAAAAGTAAAAACTTAGGACTTCCGGCCAACGCCCTGGCAATTTCAACTCGCCGACGTTCCCCTCCCGAAAGAGAGAAACCGTAGCTTTCAGCGATGTGCTCAATGTGAAAGTCTTTGAGAAGTTTATTTAGTTTCTCTTGTTGGGTATCTCCCACGATACCATGAGCCTCTAAGGCCACTATAATATTTTCTTTGACGGTCATCTTGCGGAACACGCTTGGCTCCTGAGGAAGATAACTGAGCCCTGCGCGTGCTCGCTGAAACATCGGCATATCTTCAATAGGCATTTCACCCAAATATATGTGTCCCGTATCTGAAGGTATTAATCCAACCACCATATAGAAGCTTGTAGTTTTTCCAGCGCCGTTGGGCCCCAACAGTCCCACGACTTGACCGGGTCTTACATCAAAAGTTATGGAATCTACGACCTTCCTTCGCTTATAACTTTTAGAAATATTCTTAATTATCAATCGACTCATTTTACTTTCTCTAGTTTCTTCGATTCAATATTGGCTCTGGCACCTTTTATCTGCACTCGCTTTCCACCTTGGAGAAAAACGATCTCTTCGCCCAATAGCTCATCTTGATCCTGCAATAAACGAGGATTTCCACGAAATACAAACTTATTATCCTTAAAGAGCACCTTCACATTTTCGGATGTCGCCAATTTGCCAACGTCACTTACTTTCACTCCACCGTTAACAAACAACGAACTTAAACTTCCACTATCGGCCTCGTATTGAAATTGGGCTCCAGGCCCGCTGACACGCATAGAGCCAACGTCAATTACTACGTTTCCATAAAACTGGGCCCAGCGCGAGTCAGCACGCAGCTCCACTGACTTGCTTTTAACATTCATTATCGTACCGTCTTCTAGTGCTACTTCGCCTTTAACATTTTCCAAAATGGTGGTTTTTCCCTCTTGAACCAGGGCATTCATACCGATGCCTTCAAGCCTTAAGCGATTTCCTTTTTTGTCTTTTGGGCCCAAAATAGAAACAGGTGATTCACTTTTCAATAGTTTGTTTTTTGAATCGTAATAGACAATATCCGACTTCAGTTCAAAGTTGTTTGAGGTTTTCGTCACCACATCACCTGAGATCATCATATCCCTTGTCTCAATGTTTACCTGACCTGACTTCCCTTTTACTGAATAGTGAGTTCCTACTTTGCCAAAAAAAATCGTTTTAATTTTCTCTAATTGCCACTCGCCCTTACCCTTAAAGTCGACCGCCGTTTCGGCATTGAGCTCCCACTCTCGGCGTCCGCCTTCGGTTCCTATAAGCTTCACACTCTCGAGGACCTGATCAGCCTTTACTGTTTGTGTGACAGAAACAGCAATTGCACCTGATTTTTTTGGCCTTCGCCCCAATGGCTGTGGCGCTATTATTAAGCACTCAACAAAGATGACCCCAAAAGCGATTGGTAAAAAACCTCGACTCCACTTCATTCCTTATAAAATTCCTTACAGCCTGTTTAACTACCTTACCACAATTTGGCATGAAAATAGCTGTAATAAGGAATGATTTGGCAAGAGATAGCGTCTCATTTTGAAGCACTAGGAATCGTCCGGGAGCAATGCACGAGAAGGGTCGACTCGACTGTCGACCCGCTCAAAAAATCTAATTAGTGATTCGCCAACTGTTGGGCCACTTCGGCCTCAAGCTGGGTATATACTTTATTGGCTCGAGCGACTAATTCATCTATAGCCTTGCGATGTTCATTATACAGAGGCGTTAGCTCATTGTGCAGGATGGTTTTAGCTTCTGCAACTTTTCCAGCTTTAAGCGCAGGAACCAATTTTTCATCTCGCACAGCGTAAAATTTCATAGCCGGCGTGACCGATGTCACAGTCATCAAATCTTTGGTTTTCTTTTCTGGCAATGTTTTATCAGAAAGATTTTTCTTCCAATATTCGACCCGTTCTACATATCCGGCCGTTTCGCCTTTGCCCGAATTACCGTCTTTGAGCAGCCTGCCAGTCTCAATTAATTTATTGAGCCGATCAGAAGGTTTACCATTTTGACTATCAAGCTCATCAATCATTTCCATTGCCACTAATAATGATTCTATGGCGTAGGCGGGAGGTGGCAAAACATCCGCAATCAAGTCTTTCATGCGAATGATTTGGTTGTAACTCTTGCCCTTGATCTTAAGATCGCTAGATTTCTCTCCTTTGGCAATTCTATCCATAGCAGACTTCTCTGCCGCTAAAAATTCTTTGGTTGAATCAGCCACAATTTGATCGATTACTTTACGGTGCTCATCGTAAGCTGGTCGCAATTCGGTACGAGCAATTTTTTGAGCTTCAGCTATATTTCCAGCATTCAAGGCGGGGATCAGTTTTTTGTCGCGAATGTCGAAGAATTTCTTGGCAGGAGTTACAGCTTTTTTTGTCATCAATTCTCTCAAGCCTAGATTAACAGGATTTTTATCATCGAGATCCTTGACCCAAAACTCCACACGCTCAAAATAACCAGCAGCTTGCCCTTTGTCAGATCGACCATTGGCCAGCAGGTCACCGTAAGTGACTAAATCGTCAAGAGTCTTTTTGCTCGCTTTCGATTCAACAGCGTCAATCATCTGTAGACTTATTAAATAGGACTCAATTAGGTAGCCCGGGGGAGGAAGAATATCAGCGATCACATCTTTCATGTGTACGATTTTCTGATAATAGACCCCCGATATCTCCATCGGACCTGCCGTCGCGTGGCTCACGTTGAGATTAATTGAAATATTCAAAGCCATTCCAATATAAATAACCAAAGCTAATATTATTTTCTGAAACATAAAAGAAAACCTCCATCTTTAATATATTAAGTGAACAAATAGTCTGACTGATAGAATTCGTGCGAGCAAACAAAATATCCATACAAAAGGTACGGCGCAACATAAAGATTTTAAGCGGCCAAACCCTACTGGACTTAGGGCCAGCTTTTTGCAGACCAAAAAGTAAATTAATTTTGCTCTTAAGAGAAAAAAGTGGCTGACCGATAGAGATTCTGTGAATGAATTAATAATTGATGTGGAAGGAAAATTGCGACATGAAAAGACTTAAACTGGGTGTTAAATCTCGAATCTACGGCATGTGTGCTGCCATTGTATCTCTTCTTATAGTTGCTTTATGTTATGTGACTTTCGAAGTTCGCAAAACAGCCACTCTTGTTTCTGGGCAACGTGCAAGTGTCGAAATGCTTCAGGTTGTAGAAAAGACTCGGGTCCAATTCTTAACCGTCCAGTATTGGTACAACGAATTTGCCCTCAGTTGGCAAATGGCGTCTAGAGACAAGGCCGTTGAAGCCCGAAAGGTCTTGGATGGCGATCTTGTAAGGCTCTCCTCCCTAGACCCTGAGTTTACTCAAGTGCTGCGCGACAAAGTCGATCAATTCGAAAAAAAAATGAACTCAGCGGCGGAAGTCTTCGTAGAGGGAAATCGTATTCTAGGTGCCGAACTGAGCACCGAGTCCTCAGTGCTTGCTGCACAAGTTTTTAAATCTTTAAACGAAAAGTTAGCTAATTTTAACGGCAAAAACTTGGATATTTTGACCACGACTGATCAGATTGTTGAACAAAGCAACTATCTCAGCAAAGCTGGCTTTTTTCTGACAGTAGTTGGGTTGGTGCTTTCTATCTTAATATCAGCTTTTGTCGGACATCAATTGAGCAAGCGCCTGCAAGGAGTCAATACTGAACTTGAAGATTCTGGAACTCAAGTCTCTCAAGCTTCCAATGAACTTTCTAGATCCAGCAAAGCGCTGTCTGAGAGCGCCTCGCATGCGGCTAGCTTTCTTGAAGAAACCGCAGCCTCTATCGAAGAACTTTCTAGTATGGTAAAAAAGAATGCCGACTATTCAAAAGAGGCGGCAGATCTTTCTAAAAGTGGCTATGGCGACGCCCAAAAAGGTCAGCAAGAAATTCAGGACCTTATTACGGCCATGCACGGAATTTCTAAGAGTTCCAAAAAAATCGAAGAGATTATAAATGTCATTGATGACATTGCATTTCAAACAAACCTGCTAGCTCTCAATGCCGCTGTTGAAGCCGCACGAGCGGGCGAACAAGGTAAAGGCTTTGCCGTTGTGGCCGAGGCCGTACGCAGCTTAGCACAGAAAAGTTCTGTAGCGGCTGGAGATATCTCTAAATTGATTAAGGAAAGCGTTGAACAAACGCAGCTGGGCACTCAAACAGCAGATCGTGGTGGAGTTGCTCTTAAGGGTATTGTTGAATCAATTGGTAAAATCACCGAACTTAACCAGATGATAGCACTAGCCAGCAATGAACAATCAGAGGGCATTAGCCAGATCAACAAAACGATCGTCGAAATGGACGAGCTCACTCAGAAAAACGCTGAGGGCGCTGGTGCCGTGGCTGAATCTTCACAGCAACTTTCTGCGCAAGCAGAAACTTTACAAAAGTGTGTTGGCAATATGAATCAGATTATCAGCGGCGAAGGTGTAGTCGTTAACGCTAAAATAGCTGCCTAACGTTTCATTTTGAGACATCACCTTTCGGTCAAGAAATTCTAATAAAGAACCGATAATCTGTTAGCACTTATGGAAAAAATTTGGTTTTATTACTCTGAAGATAACGTGACTGGGCCGTTCACAACGGACGAAATTAAATCCAAAGCCGCATTGTCAGAGGATGCCACCTCGTTTGTTTGGGTACGTGGACAAAAAAAATGGATACCAATTAATCAGCTAAATCGCCATCTCGATGAAATTATCAGTCGTCGGCAATCCTTGAAGCAGGAACCTCAAAACTGGTTTCTAAATTACGGCGGGCGGTCTCTAGGCCCCATGGTCCAGGCTGAATTGATTAGGTACTTGCGAACGGTGTCCACCGCTGAGTTTGATAATGTCTTGATTTGGTCAATGGGAATGGAAAATTGGGCAAAGGTTTTTGAGTTTCCACCGATCGCTGATGAACTGGGGGTCAGTCGCCGTACTCACCCTAGAGTCCCACTGAACGCTGTAGTCATACTAAACGTTGACGGCGTGGAGCAGACAGCGCAGGCCCTCACCATCAGTGTTGGTGGCATTGGAGTTGCGGGATTTACTCAGCTCGAAAAAGGTAAAGTAGTTAAATTAAGCATCAAAAGTCCTGACCTGAGTGTGAACATTACAGCGTCTGCCGTTGTTAAATATCTCATTAAGAACGAAGAGGCTGGACTACAATTTAAAAATCTACACCTTGAAATGCAGGCTCGGATAATCGACTATGTCAAAAAATTTAAAAACTTAGAAGAAAAACCTAACCGAACCGCTGCTTAGCTTCTATAAACTGGTTTCTATTTTACTAGTTTTTCTGGCGTACTTTCGACGGCAAAATTGATTTCACTTGCTCCAGCCTCGGTCACTGTAAACATAACTTTTTTAATTGTTAAAAAATCAATCGATTTATCGGCTGAGACCGTCACCTTTTTGTACATTCCTCTCTCTGGGGCCACCTTAGCATTCTTGGCATCGCTCAAGGTATCCTTTACGCGGGCAATAGGATTTGCCTTTAGTTCCTTTTTCTTCTTTTCAATTAGAACTCTCAATCTATCATAGAGCGGCTTAATCATCCAAGAGTCTTGCTCTCGAACTTTCTTGGTCGAAATAACAGTTACAACGCCCTTTTTCTCCTGAATTAAAATTTCTTTGTTGGAGACAATGACTATGTTGGACTCTTTGAGCTCTCTAATTTCTGAGGCAGTTGGCAAGTCCACGTCTTGAGGAATCTCTATAATTTGGCCAGTCACGTTATAATTTTGCAGCAAAAAAACAGCAAGAACTGTAAACATATCCACCATCGCAGTGAGCGATAGAACTGCGACGACGTTACGCTTTTTTTTGCGTGAGAGGTACTTATTACGAACTCTTTTGCCCGGCGGATGAATTGGCATTATTTTACCTCTCCGGTAATAACCCCGATGTTAGGAAATTGGCTCTGTAGCAGAACATCCATGCCCTCGATAAAAATCTCAAACTTAAGATCTTCGCTCACCATTATTTGAGCCGCCGTTTGATCAGGGTTTCGGTCTTTAATTTTTAATAACAATTTTCTTAAAGCCTCTTTGTCGTAAGTCTCGCCCGTTTTGGGAATCGGAAAAGATTTGCCAGCAAACATTAGATTGTAGCCATTCTTCTTGATATCCAGCCTGAGCTCTTTATCTTCTTGCTTGGCGAGTGGTTCATCGTCCTGTCGCTTACTGTAGATAGAGCTGCCCAATTGAATCATGGAAATCTGTGTCCATACGGCAGTTAAAAGCATAAAGACAATGAGAACGCTCATTAAGTCAATGAACGGAACCAAGTTCACATCTACGTTTATACCTTCTCCACCATCATCAATTTGGGACATTTTATTTTCCTATCTTAATCCTTAAGTTTTTCCCGATTTGAAGCCACTACATTCATTAAACTCATACTGCCCTCTACCATGTCGTTAACCGCAAGACCCACTTTTCTTTGGTAAAAACCATATGCTAGAATCGCGATTATCGCCACGAAAAGACCAAACGCCGTACAGTTTAACGCTTCAGAAATACCTCTTGAAAGTTCCGTCGCTTTTTCTGCTGACGATTTCTCGGCTATAGACCTAAATGATCTAATCATTCCAGTGATTGTACCTAAAAGACCCGCGAGTGTAGCTAAGTTTCCGAACACCGCCAAAAAGGCCGTCCAGCCTTCTATTTTTGGAGTTTCTCTGAGTACCACGGCATCCATCGCGACCTGCACTTCTTCATCAGGTCTCTTATTTAAAACCTGAACGAGTCCTGCCTTAAGAGTTAAGGCGAGCGGCGCCATGTAACCATCACAATAAGCAATGGCTTGCCTAAGCTGTCCCGCCACGACCATGCCAAAAAGTTTTTCAATAAAATCCTCTTTGTCGATCACTAGCTGGCCGAGCGTTCTCCACCGATTAACTATGATCATTATTGTGAGGATCAAAATCCCCAATATGACCCACATGACTGGTCCGCCTTCATCAAAGGCTCCGGCCACTGTCCAAGATGCCACTTGTTGGACTTCGGGTGTAACTACCTGCTGTTCATCCATGATTCCTCCTGATTAATTCTTTTACTGAGATGAAAATACGAACGGATATTGTACCACGCCGACCATATTCGGTGGTGGATTGGGAAATCGCAGTCCCTTAATCACGTCCATACAACATTTTGTAACTCTTTTTTCTCTAATTGTATCGCCTCTATTGACGGCCTCGACCTTACCAACTATTCCGCCGTCGCCAATCTCCCACTTTAAAACCAGCTTTCCGGCTAGATTTTGATTTTTATTGAGTTGAATTTCGTAACAGTTTTTAAACTCACTTAAGTGCTCTCTGATTACCCGTCGTATCGCCTCGCGATCCATTCCCCCGCTCAAACTTTCAACCTCTGCGCTAATATCAATACTGGCAGAGCCTTTTTCTAAACCTGAACCAATTTGTCCGCGACCACCGCTGCCGACTCCAGGAGTGCTAATTTTTACGTCAGCTCGACCAATTGGGGCGATCCCCTGTCCGCCAGCTCCCTCTTTTGTACGGGGGGCGTTTAGACCAGATCCTGGGCGATCACTTTCTCCCGCAGCTGCGCTGGCACCTTTGGTAACTTCACGGAGTCCCGCAAATGAGGAGTCAGAGCCACCGATGTTTTCTCTAACTCCACCGGAGCCAAAAATTCCCACTGACTTTACATCGACCTCGGGTTTTGGCGGTGCCGGTTTTTTTACGGCGCCAGGTTCTATCGAAGCGCCCGGCTTGGTGATTTTAGGTTTAGCGACCGACGTCAACTCAGGTTTTTTTACCGTGGTCTTCTTGGGAGCTATCTGCGCTGTTTCTCCGCCCGACTTCTTCTCTGCTTTTTTGGGTTCGGTTTGAGTTTGAACAACAGCCTGTTTTTCTACTTGCTTTTCCTTGGGCGCTACTTCAGGAGTTGGCGAGTCGATAATTGGAGCGGCCGGTGTTGGAGGATCATATTTAAAAATCACCACACGTTCTTGCGGTTCTTCTATTTCCTCTTCGGGCTCAGGCGTATAGATGTTCATAAATAATGCCAGTATTCCAGTGATAATCACGGTCACAATTACTGCTGTTGACTCTTGTGACGAAAAATTAAAATAAGGTAAAGCCAATGGTTTAGGTGCTTCGGGCACGAATCTAATCCAAATTGAGATTTCACTATCAGGAACCTGAATTCGAACTAACTCCTTAGTTTGCAAGAAAAAAGACTTTCCTTGGGCTCCCTGATTAACACGACCTTCTTTTTGCAACTGATCCAGGGCTTTTGAAACCTTTTGTGCGTCGACTATTTCGGCAAAAACTCCATTAGTAAGCAGGACTTCAACTTGTTGGCCGATGACCAAAAGTGGCGTTCGCCCCATGGGCGTAGAAAGCGGTAGGCGAACATCACTGTCTTCTTGCCAGCCAGCAAAAATCATTCCTACCTTATGCAAGTGATAAGTATTAAGAACTCGATCTCCCCAAGCAACCAATACTTCAACCACAGTTCCTGCAGATGGCACCAATACGTCTCTTAAATCTTTGTGTTTACTTTGAGGGGCGTATGTTCCTTTAGACGAGCGTTGAACGGATGTGGCTGCATGAACCTGACTCGGCATTTTTATCGGCGGTGGCCCAGCTACGGGAGCTGTTTTTGGTTTTGGAATTCCCTCAAAAAACTGAATAGTGTAGGGTCCGATCCCTATTTCATCTTCATGTTTAATCGCGCTGTCTAATGTTTTTTGTTGATTAAGGGTTACGCCAAACTCAGAACCTAAATCACAAAGATAGAAGCCGCTATCCCGCCGTTCAATCAAGGCATGAATTGGCGCCACTTTATCTGACTCAAGGACAAGATCTAAATCCCCATTGCGACCAATCGTTACCTGATCTTGGCTAAACTGCTTAACGTGAATAAGGTTCTTGTTTTGATAAATTCGCAAAAGAATAGTGGAGTTCACTCGCCTCCTCCATCGACATCTTCGACATCTTCGGCGGTCTGCTTCATTTCAGGGATAAAATCTTTTCTGAGTTTAATAAGCCGTTTATAATTAAATTGTTTTCGCTGAAGTAAGTAAAACAGCTCCGGCTTTTTGAATTCGCCCTCTACAAGTTCGTCTTCAAAATCTATAGTAGTTTTTTTGACCTTAGAGCCTTTGGGTTCCTTCGCGGCATCTTGTGCACTAGCAAAACTGCCCAATGTAATTAGAGAAAATCCCAAGAATAATATCGGTAGTATTCGGGTCTCAAATGTTGGCCTAAGTTGCATGAAATACCTTTCAACAATCTTTCTAACTGCTTAACTCACTTCAATCTTCGCTCTAGTTCTATCACTCTGTCTACTATTTCTCCTCGCGGATCCAGGAATCGAATTTTACTGAGCACGACTTTGGCCTCGTCAACAGACTTTAGTTCACCGACCAAAAGTTCGGCGTAATCCATGAGCAAGTTAATGTCGTCACTCTGTGAAACTAAACCTTTGTAAATTTTCTGCGCGGCTGAATAATTTTTTGTACCCCGAAGACTAACGGCATAGGCCGTTAGGATTTCTAGATTTTTCGGTAAGGCGCTGTTAGCAGTTTCTAAAAGTGGCGCAGCTTTGTCGTAATAACCATACTTAGCGTACAACAAGCCCAAATTTGTAGAGGCGGCAACATTGCTAGAGTCAAGTGAAAGGCTTCTCTTGAATTCGCCAACAGCCTGATCCTGCTCGCCTTCGGCCATTAAGATAATTCCCAAGTTATTATGAATTTCAGCGCTCCCATTTCCCTTCTTTAAGGCTCTTTGCATGTACTGTTTGGCTAATCCCACTTTTTTCTTAGTAAAGTAATACATCGCCATAGAGTTCAGTGCCTTGAAATCATCGGCATCATCAAACAAAATAGTGCCCGCGGCGTCTAAGACTGATTTTTCGCTGCCCGCGCGAATGGCCTCCGCTAGAGATTTGTACTTGGCCTCTAACTCTTGACGGCTCACTTTCTGTGGAGCAGTGTTGACTCCCTCTAACAACGCGTCGTCACTCGCATTTTCGTAGGAAAGATCTAAATTGCCCGAATCATCATTTTTTTTGTTTGTGGTACAACCAAGCCCCCCCAAGAGAGACGAAAAGAGGACCACCAGGAGTAGCATCACCGGGGAGAACCATAATAGCCTCGATGCCATCAACATTTAAAACCCCATCCAATCCACCAAGTTTATTGATTTGATGTTCGCATTTACAAACAAATTTTGTCCAGGATCAAACTTACTTAAATTCTTTCGAGCAGCTATCACGTGTTCATTCATGACGTCTAACTTTTTAGCTTCGTCGACGGCCAATTGAAAACTCTCTATTGATTTCTGCTCACGTGGTTTTACAAATTGATTCTCAATAGTGCCCTGGTATTCTTTTACTTTTTGTGGGTTTCCTAGAGCTTTTCTAACATCTGGCGGGACCGGCATAGCTCGAATTGCCTGGGCATTATTCATATAGGCTAAACCCAAAAGCGTCCATGAGGCCACGATAGTATTGCCCTCCGTATACTTCACAACAATTTGCCCAATTTCTTTTTGTAATTTTGAAGTTAATGCGTCTCTTTTTTCAATTCCTGATTTCTGTTTTCTGGCCTCGGCCGGTAGCGCCACAGATTTTAATTCCTCGTAGATTTCTTTAACCTGATTAAACCTGGCATCGGCGGCATATTTGCCTCCCAATCCTCTGTCTGACTTAGCAAACTCATCCTGAATACGAATCGTTTTGTCTCGCCAGCGATTGGCATTCTGCTTGTCCCCATCTTTTAAGTAGAGCTGGTAGAGCTTATAGTGGGACTCCACTACCCTCTCTTTATTGCTGACAGGACTATATATATATTGCTGATAGAGTTTAATCGCCTTAATTAGGTTTCCACGTTTTTTCCATATTTCAGCCTGATAATAGATAGACTCAACCCGCTCCGCCTGCCGTTTCTCTTTTCTAAAGTAGGCTTCATAATTTTTAATGGCATTGTCATAATTCATAAGTCCATCGTAAATAACCGCGGCATTAAAGTGATAATTTTCGACCTGCTTTTCCCCGGGATGAGCGAGGGCGTAGGCCTCATATCCTTGAGCCGCCTTCGAATAGTTACCCAACTGTTGATAAAGGGGGGGCAGCTCTAGGCTCGCATCTTTTTTTAACTTCATGGCCTCTGGGGATTTATCGGGAAAGGCAATCACGGCCTCGAACATTTTTAAGGCGGGTCCAATCGCTTTTGCTTGGCGGTAATTATAGGCCGCATTAAATAGCGCTTTAATTGTTAGGTCTGATTTGTTGTTCTCGGCGGCAAATTTCTCAAAAGATTGCCCCGCAGCGTAGAATTCCTTTTTCTCTTGAAGTTGTACTGAATTCGTAAACTTACTGTTGACTAAAACTTTCCTGAGTTGAAGCGCTATCGGCGACGCGGCAACTTCAGGAATTGCCAAGAGGTCCTCGCTTGCCTTCCTAAGCCTAATGAAATCCTGACTACGATTGTAAATATCTAAAACAAAACTGATAGCATCTTGCCCAGCGGCAGACTTTGGTTCTTTTTTGATGATCGGCGTAAAATAGTCTATGGCCTTATCGAAATTATTGTGAAGATAATAAATTTGCGCAATCTTATATTCAATACCTGTAACTTTGGGATCATCACGAAAGGTCTTTACAAAAAGCCCGGCAGCATTAAGAAATCTATTGACCTCTTCAGCTATTGGGATGGGCTCGTTTTTTGGACTCTTATCGCGACGCTGTAAAAACGCCTGCTGATTGGGAATAATCCGCTCTAGAGAAATAACTTGGTTGAGAACGGCATCCTTGTAGAACTTACTCTTTTTGTCATTTTCGACTACCCACGAATACTCGCGGGCTGCCTCTTTATATTGTTTGTCGTCGTACAAAAGTTCACCGTAGTAAAAATGCATGTCAGCGATGTTTGCTGATTTCTCAAAAGACCCTAAATAAAGCTTGTACCACTCAACTGTTTGTCGTCTCACTTCGGGGTTTGCAGACTTTCTCGACTGGTCGTGAAGACCCAGCACATAATTGCGCAGGGTGCGCTCTCGCTGTTCATAAGCTGAGTCTAAAAGACCTTGATCCTTTTTATTAGCTTTTGCCCACTCACTTTCGGGTCCGTAACCAGAAATCCAATCGTATAGCTCCTTTTTAAAAATCGAGCCTTTACCTGCTGTTGCATACATCGACACGATTTGATATTGAAAATCAAACGAACGAGGAGAGTTGGGCTCAGCGTCTATCAAGTGCCTAAATAAAAATCGCGCACCTTCAATATTTCGCGACATAAAATAATATGCTAACTTGTCTAAAATTTTAAGAGCTTTTTTTTCACCGGCCATTGCCGTAAAATATTCTGGCGCATTTTTGTAACTGCCTACTTCGGCATAAAAGGGTACCATATCTCGAAGCGCCTCTGAGGCCAGCCTTAAGCTAGATACCTTACCTTTTTCATCCCGCTCTTCATCCTTAAAGCGACGACTTTCATTAAAAACCAACTCCATACCCTTTAAGGCACCCTTAACGTCGTTCAGGCGATATTTACACCAAGAAAGCTTATATATAGAAAAAAGATAATGCCGACCCTTTTGATTGTTAACTAGCCGCGAATAATGCTTGGCCGCCGGGACCCACTGATTCTTCTCAAAATAATAGTCACCTAGAGCAAAATTAGACTCGTCAACGTAAATACTTTTAGTATAGTTTTCCGTCAGCATTCGATAATATTTGGCCCCCTCATCCTCGCGTCCCACTTCGTAATAGTTATAGCCAAGAAAAAATAAGACTTGGGCAATTTTTTTGTCCTTCGGAAAATCCTGCAAAAAGAGCTTATAAAGATTAATAGCACGTTGGTTATATTCTCTGCCTTCAGATAAATCCAATTGGGGCTTAATCTTTGATTTTTTTGCTTCAAAATCATCGAGTTTTACTTCGTATTCTCTATACCTTCTAAATTTAACTAATCTGGCTTTTTCTACGTAGAGCTCTGCCAGCCTTACCCAAAGCTCCCCGCGGTTAGGACTGTTCTTAAATTTATTCACGATCGCAAAGGTGTCCTTGATTGCACGATCGGTTAACTTTTCGTACTCAACCTCTTTGCCATCTCCCTCAACACGGTATATATCCGAAGAGCGAGGGGGCTTTACCGTAGAAAGATTTACTGGTGCTGCCGTTTTAAAGGCCTCAGAACCTTTGGGGATATCTTTTTTCTCTTTTTCAAACTTTTTCTCTTTGCCGATATTTTTTAAGACATCTCCAATGGTTTTGTCCTTAGCAGGAACAGTTGCAAAGGGGACAACAACCATTGTTGTTGCTGCTGCCAAATGTCTAATTACCCGAAATACCCACATTAAATCATTCCTTATTTACAACTAGATATGCCCAAATAGTGATAGTTCCCTAACTCATCCAACCAATACTCTCCCTGAAATGGGTAGTAATCATAACCGTTTTGCACATAAAAGGTACGGCTGTCTTGTTCGTTAACTTGTTTTGTCATTCCGTTTTCTTGAGCCAGAATTTTATCATCGTCTTCTTTTCTCATTTCCTTTTTCATTTCTTCTTTTCGAGTATTTAGAACCTCAAGACGCAGAAAACCTACCTGCTCAAACATATCTCGAATTTCACCTTTTATATCAAAAAGATAGCGACGGATTATTTTACCTAATTTCTTTTGGGTCTTTTTGGCTCTCAATTGATCTAATTTTTTCGCGTACCTGCCAAGCGGGCTTTGTTTAAATGCAGCACTCATGCCGTCGAGACGGTCGAGTTCTTCATTGAGTTTATCAAGGTAATTTCTGTTGCTGCGAAAATCATTCTCTTTTGAAATCTTTTGAATGGCTAAGAGTGGCAGCTTTCCGTCGACGCCTTCTTCACTGACCTTTTCAAATTCATTAAAGTACTCTTGGGCATCAGGTTTTTGGCTAATAAACTGAAGAACCGACTTTCTTACAGGCCCATAGATATTCTCGAATAAATCCAATACTTTTTCAAGCTCCTGAAATTTACAAATATACAAATATACTATCGAACGAAGCAGTAACGACTCTGGCAGATAAAACTTATCGTAAAATGGTGAGTGGAGCGAGTGAAAGTTACTCAAGGCCGAACGAAATTTAGCACCTCTGAGCATGGCCCAGCTGGATTCGAAAAGTGTCTCGTGCCAAGCCGGAGTATCCCGTGGGATTTGGCGATAAGTCTCAACAGATTCATCCCAATTTTTAGCCTGATAGAGAGCTCGAGCCTTACCGATCAGTGCCGAAACTCGCACGGGATCGTTGACCGGCGCCGTAGCTCTAGCGTTATACAATTCCTCAAAAATGACTGCTGATTCCTGGGGTTTATTAGCTGAAGCAAAGGCTAGTCCTTGATTGTATTTAGCTCTCATAAAATAGCGACTATCGGCAGCCACTTTAGCAAAACTTTTTGCAGCTTGGTCATGGTCTTTGTTCTTCATCTGAAATTCGCCGACTCGAAAATAAAGCATATCTTTATGAATGGCCGGAAACTCGTCTACTTTGATTTTAGAAATCGCCAAATTAATTAAAGTATCAAAATCAAGCGCATCAGCCGCTATAGAAAGTTTTTCTAAGCTTTGCTTTAGATATTTGGACTTTCCTTTAACTGAAACTTTTAAAAACTCTACCGCTGCGACCTGGTTTAATCCTAACTCCATGAGAGTTAACCCCAATTTGTATTTTAACTCTTCACGCTGATTCTTTAAGAGTGGATTGCGCGACAGCCTGTATAGCTTTTGGGCCGCCACTTCAAATTTTTCTTCTTTAATAAGCTGATTCACTTCTTTTATAGATTGCGTATCTTCGGGCGAGGATTTCGCAGCCTCAGTTATAGGTGCCGGGGCCTCGGCCACAGGAGCCTCTTTGGGTGATTTTTTCTTTTTTTTCTTCTTTTTCTTCTTTTTCTCTGCGGCCTCAGCATTGTTGAGCAAGCTATTTCTGCTACCC
>Ga0163152_10003985_pt1 | contig 18698 bp, 14 predicted proteins | sample OliLakLV19MP8IB2_FD_148635 | JGI IMG/M metagenome (GOLD analysis project Ga0163152, IMG submission 148635) | Freshwater microbial mat bacterial communities from Lake Vanda, McMurdo Dry Valleys, Antarctica - Oligotrophic Lake LV.19.MP8.IB-2 | ecosystem: Environmental > Aquatic > Freshwater >...
CCCCCCCACTCGCCCTCGACTCGCTCGTGATACCCGACGTTCCATCGCGAGCCGCGCGTGTACTGGTTGGTTGCCCCCGGCCGAGACGTGACTTGGCCAGCGCATACACCCGACGGGCATAGAGGTCCACGATCGCCCGCCAGGCCGTCTCATCTCCCGCGGATGCCGCCCGGATGAGCGAGGCAATGTCCGGCCCGTTGTCGGGGCTTGCGGGAACCTCAGGGCAAGCCGCCTTCTGAGCCGTGCCTGCCCCCTGGGATTCACTCTTGCGCATGGCTGCCAACTGCGTGTGCTCCGGTACTGGCTGAACGTCCCGCCGCGGGGTCTATTGCATTCCGCCAGGAGGTTTGATCGGTCTGCGTGCGGGTCCAGCGGATAACACAGCCTTGTTCGCGGGAGCGCGAGACCCCATTTCCTTCGTGCTGCCCATCGGCGGCTTTGCGGCACCTTTGGGCTTGGCGCGGCTCACCGAGATGCGCAGTTCGCAGCACCGCCCGAACGACTCGCAGATCGGGTGGTCCCCGCAACCCGCCATGCGGGCCCTGCACGCACGCCGTCCGTGCCAGATCAGCATGTGCGACGCCTGGCACCATTGCTCGCGCGGCAACAACGCCATCAGGTGCCGCTCAATGTGCGTGACGTTCGCGTCAGCGGGAACCAAGCCGAACCGTTTGGACAGTCGTTCAATGTGCGTGTCCACCACGAAGCCGGCATTGCAGGAGAACGCGTTGCCCAGCACCACGTTGGCCGTCTTGCGGGCAACACCCCGGAGCGTCAGGAGTTCGTCCATCGTCCGCGGCACTTCCCCATTGAATCGCTCGCAGACTTCCTTCATCGCCGCGTGGACGGCCCTGGCCTTGTTACGGAACAGGCCGATCGTCCGGATGTACGGTTCGATCTTTTCGGGTGAGGATCGCGCGTAATGCGCGGCCGTCGGGAACGTCGTGAAGAGCGCGGGTGTCGCCTTGTTGACGCTCGCATCCGTCGCCTGCGCCGACAAGATGGTCGCCACGAGCAGTTCGTGCGGGGAGCGGTAGTCGAGTTCGCAGTGCGCATCGGGGTAGTGCCGTGCCAACTCGGCGAGCAACGCCGCGGCTCTCGCGCGCTGTGCAGAGGTCACGCGTGGCAACTCAAACGGCCAATCGAATGGAGGAGGTCCGGGCTTGCGGCTCATGCCCTGCGCCCCTTCAAGAGTGCTGGCTCGGGGAAGCGGTCCCGTTTCTGCGGGATGGGTTCCTGAAAGGGCTTCGCAAGGCTCCACACCGCCGCCACCAGCGCAACCAGCACACCGACCGCCGCGCCGAGCATGAGGCCCGTCGCGTAGGGATGAAACTCGGCGGCAACGGACCTGAACTTCAACGCGCCCTCATTGTCGCCGGCGCCGGCCGCGTCCCAGTAGAGACGCATCGCGACCGTCAACTTCGGGTTGACTATGAGCAACAGCGAGGCGACCGAGCCGAGCGCGAGCGCCATCGCCAGAAACCGGAGAACCATCGCGGGCCGCCGGGCCCGGTCCTGATCCCGGAGCATGATGAACACGCCGCCGAGCGTCACGCATGACGCCAGGGCGCACGCGAACTGCACCACATCCGTCACGAAGAACACCGTCTGGGCCATGTGGCCGCCGACGATAAGGTAGTGCTCGCCGGTGTACCCCTCGTGCCCTGGAAGCCGCGGGTCAAGCCCCTTGGTGACCTGGAATACGATCGCCGCGAACGTGCCCGCGGCGAGCACAAAGCCCAGCCACACCGACAGCGCGAGCACATGAACTGTCTCACATAAGGCTCGCCAACTGGCCATGCGGCGATGGTAGAGGGGCGGGCGGTCAATAATCCGCTACATGCCCTCGCACCAACCCCCCCTCAGCATCGCACTCTGCGGCCTGCCCGCTGCCACCGCCGGCGATGGGGCGCGAGAGCAGGTGCCGTGGGCGCGCGCGGCGGGGTTCGCGGCGGTGCAACTCAACGCCGCAGCGCCGGGCGTCCGCCCGCGCGACCTTGACCGTTCCGCCCGACGCGACCTTGGCGCGATCATCCGCCGCGAGGGGCTCGCGCTCTCGGGGGTGGACCTGTGGGTCCCGCCGGACCATTTTTCTGACCCGCCCCAGACCGATCGCGCCATGAGCGCGCTGCAAAGCGCGATCGAGATGGCGGGCGAGATATCGCTCCTCGTGCGCGGGACGAACTCGGCCGGGGGACCCCCGGCGGTTGTCAGCATCGCCTTTCCCCCGGCGCTTGACGAGGAGTTGCTCTTCGTGCTTGCTGCGGCGGCGGATCGCGCCGGGGTCCGCATCGCGGATCACACCCTGCCCGCGAGGGCGGCATCAGAACGACTTGAGCCCGCGATCGGCATCGGGATCGATCCGGCGAGTGCGCTTAGCGGCGGGATCGACCCGGCGGCCCTGGCGTCCGCGCTTGGCGCGCGGCTGGCGGCCGCACGCCTGAGTGACCTGTCGAGTACGGTCGGCGGGGGCCGAGCAGTCCCGGGATCGCGCGGCGGAAGACTCGACCTGCTCGCCTACCACATCGCGCTCACCACGGCGGACTATAAAGGGTTTGTCTGTCTCGATCTGCGGTCGGTGGTCGGCGCTGATGGCGCGCAAGCGGCCGTCAAGGCCTGGACATCGGCAACGCTGATCCCTTGACCGATGCGGATATCCGCGCGGGACACTGGCTCGCGCTCGCGTCCAAGACCCGGTGAGGCTGCTTCGCGTCCGGACAGAGGATTAATACCGCGCGAGGCGTAGAGATCGCGGAGGTCGCTCCTTCCTCCCGCGACAGCCGGAGATGGTTTCAACAGGCGCGGACAACCCCCGTATTCAAAGATCAATCAGATGCATCTTGGCCTCCGGTTCAGAGTCATCTTCTCTGCGTCCCCCGCGCTTCGTACGGTGAACTGCCCCGCAGCGAAAGAATCAGAACTCGGCCGGTTTAGGTATTACTCAATCGTCGGCAGGATCATCCGGCAACTCGAAGTTCGTGTAGACCTTCTGCACATCGTCGCTGTCCTCGATCAGGTCGATGAGTTTCACGGCCGCCAAAGCCTGCTCGCCCACAAGCGCGACGGTGTTGCCCGGCGAGAGCACGATCGACGCGTGCTCGATTTCCAGCCCAGCCTTTTCAATGGCATCCTTGACGCGGGCATAGTCCGCCGGTTCGGTGAGCACGCACCAGGGCAGGTCCGCCGAGTCTGGGGCTTCCACGTCCCGCGCTCCCGCCTCGACGGCGAGTTCCATCAGGCGGTCGGCGTCGACGCCCTCGGGCTTGAGGTAGATCTCGCCGCGGGTATCGAACATGTAGGCCACGCACCCCGTGGAACCAAGGTTGCCGCCGTGCTTGGCGAAGGCGTTGCGGACATCGGCCGCCGTGCGGGTTCGGTTGTCCGTCAGCGCATCGACAACGACCGCGAAGCCCCCGGGTCCGTACCCCTCGTAGCGCACGTTCTCAAAGTCCTGGGTTCCCAGTTCTCCCGCGCCCTTCTTGATGGCGCGCTCGATCGTCTCGCGCGGGACGTTGGCGTATCGGGCCTCATCGATGGCGTACCGCAACGCGAGGTTCATCGCGGGGTCCATGCCCCCGTGCTTCGCCGCGACGATGATGACCTTGATGCACTTGGTCCACACCTTGCTGCGGCGCGAATCGACGATCGCCTTGCGATGCCGGATCTTGCTCCACTTGTTATGGCCGGCCACGGTCACACCTCCGCTGTGCGCTGACGCGCAAGGCAACTCCCATCTATTTCTTGGCGTCGGGAGATTTGTGGTGCGCCTTTGGCTCGGGGAACTTTGGCCCGCCCGCCTGGGGCGCGCCGGTGCGGCGTCCCTCGGCCTTTGTGGCTGCCGCGTCGGGCACGCGCAGGGCCTCGCACGACTCGCCCCCGCCATCATCCGACCACGCCTGCAGAAGCGCATAGAACTCGGGCATCTCGGGCGCGCGGACCTTTCTCTCGAGCACCGCCGCGGCGGCCTCCGGCGTCGCATCAACTTCAAGGATGCCACGCTCGGCCAGCAGCCGGACCATGCGGCCATCCACAGGGGCCATGTGCCCGGCGAGACCGAGCAGCGACACGCGCGCCGCAACAAACCGCGGCGTGCCGTCGAGGGATTCGAGGTAATCGCGGGACTCGCGCTTGGGCATGTCGGTGAGGCGCTGGAGCGTTACCTTGTGCTCGCGGGAGTAGATGGCGTTGAGCGCGGAGCGCATGCGCCGCGCTCGCTCATCGGCACGCGGGTACCGCTCGCCCAGCACCCGCACCAGTTCGCCGGGCATGCAGACCCGGAGTTCGTTGAAGTCCACAACCGATTGCTCAATGCGCTTGAGGGCCAGCGTTGCCTTTGCGCACGTCGACTCCCAGATAAGGAACGCCCGCACGAACTGGCCGAGCAACGGCTCGCCGGCGTCGATGGGCGACGGCTCGGGCTGGGCCTGCGGCACCTGCGGGTACGCGCCGCGGAGATGCTTGATCAGGGCGGCCAGACCCTTGGGCCTGTAGACAGTGGTCACGTCGCCCCCGCGTCATCGTCGGCAGGCGATGATGATCCGCCCTTGGCCAGCCCCTCGGCCTCGTCGCGCTCCTGGCGTATCTTGCCGAAGGCGTTGAGAATGTCGGCGTGCTTCTTGATGCTGGCATCCGTCTTGAACGTCAGTTCCGGAACCTCGGCCATGGCCACCCGCTGGGAGATGCGCCGCCGCAGGTGCTTGGCCGCGCTCCGAAGCGCGTGCATGGTCAGGTCCTGCTTCTGATCCGGCAGGACCGAGACGAGCACCGTGGCGTTCTTGAGGTCGGGCGAGACATCGATGCCTGTGACGGTGATAAGGCCGCTGGCGCGCGGGTCCTGGAGGCCGCGGGCGATCTCTTCCTGGATGGCGCGAAGAAGGGTTGACTGGATCTGTTCGAGTCTCTTGCTCATGGTTACTCAGGCCGCCTCGCCCGTGCTGCGGCGCTCATCGGGGGTCCACAGAGGCACACCGCTCTCGTCGACCTCGGGCAAGGACTGCTCGGCGCTGAGCACGTCCGAGGAATACGCGACAAGGCGAGCATCGGGCCACGCGCTGAGCTTCTCAACGATGCGGGAAAGAACACCCGTGAGGTACGCCCCATCGGCGGAGACGCACACGAGGCCCATCATCGATCGGTTCCAGATCTCCACTGCGCCCACCTCCGCGACGCTGACCATGTGCTCGCGGTGGAGGCGGTCCTTGATGGACTTCACGACCCGCCGCTTGTCCTTGAGGGATCCGCTCGCGGGGATTTCGACCTCGAACTGGAGGATGCCGATTTTCATGGTGGGAAAGAGACCAGCGAGCGGAGATCAGTCATCAGTGGTCAGAGATCAAGAGGTGCCGCTTGCCGGTTTCTGCTTACTGCTTTCTGTTTTCACTCACAGCGTCCGCTTGATCTCAATCTTCTTGTAGCATTCCAGCACGTCACCCTCCTTGATGTCGTCGTAGCCGACAATCTTCATGCCGCACTCAAGGCCCGCGCGGACCTCCTTGGCATCGTCCTTGATCCGCTTGAGTTGCTCGAGCCGGCGATCGGTCTCCACGACGATGCCGTTGCGCGTGACACGGATGAGCGCATCCCGCTCGATCGTGCCGTCGGTGACGAGGCAGCCCGCGACCGTGCCTACCTTGGAGATCTTGAAGACCTGACGGACCTCGGCGTGCCCGAGGATGTTGATGCGGATCTCGGGCGCGAGCAGGCCCGAAGCGGCCGTGCGGATGTCATCGGTCAACTCGTAGATCACGTCGTATGACCTGATCTCGATACCCTTGATCTCGGCGAGTTGGCGGGCCTTGCCGACCGTGATGACGTTGAAGCCGACGATGATCGCCCGCGAAGCATCGGCCAGCAGGACGTCGCTCTCGGCGATGCCGCCCACCGCCGCGTGCAGCACGCGGACCTTCACCTCGCTGGTGCCGACGCGCTCGATCTCGTTCTTCAGCACATCGACGGAGCCCTGCACATCCGCCTTCACAACGACGCGGATCTCCTTGACCGTCTGGTCCTTCATCTGCGTGAGCAGGCTGTCGAGGGTGACTTTGGGCTGGGCGAGCGAGGTCTCTCGCTCCCGATCCCGGCGCTGCTCCGCGGCCTCCTGCGCCTGCTTGAGCGTGTCCACGATGAAGAACTTGTCACCGGCGTTCGGGATCGTGTCGATGCCTGAGATGCGGACGGGCGTCGCCGGGCCGACTTCCTTGATCCGCACACCCTTGTCGTCGATGATGTCGCGAACGCGCCCGAACGCCCGCCCGACGACGATGAAGTCGCTCACATGCAGGTTACCGTCCTGGACGATGAGGCTTACGGTCGCGCCCCGACCCTCCTCGATCTTGGCCTCGACGACCGTGCCGCGCGCCGGGCCGCCGTAATCGGCCTTGAGGGTGAGAACCTGTCCGGCGAAGTCGAGGTGCTCGAGCAACTCCTCGATGCCCGTGCCCTTGGTCGCGCTGGTCCTGACGATGTCGGTATCGCCGCCCCATTCACGCGGGTTCAGACCCGCCTCGGCGAGTTGCGAGAGCGTCTGGTTCACACGGGCCTCGGTCGCATCCGGGCGGTCGATCTTGTTGAGGGCGACGACGATCGGCACGCCCGCCGCCTTGGCGTGGTTGATGGACTCGATCGTCTGGGGCATGACGCCCTCGGGCGCGGAGACCACCAGCACCACGATGTCGGTGATCGCGGCCCCGCGTGCGCGCATCGCCGTGAAGGCCTCGTGACCCGGCGTATCCAGGAAAACGATGTTCTTGGTCTCGCCGGCGACGGTGACGGGCACGCGGAACGCGCTGGTCGCCTGCGTGATGCCGCCCGCCTCGCCCGCGGCGACGTTCGCGTTGCGGATCTTGTCGAGCAGACTGGTCTTGCCGTGGTCGACGTGCCCGAGGATCGTGACGATTGGGCCGCGCGCACGCACATCGACGGGCACCCGATCCGTGAACTGGTCCGAGACGATCTGCTCGGCGGTCTTGGCCTCGGTCACCTCGAGTTCGATGTTGAACTCGAGCATGACGTTCTGCGCCGTCGTCGGCTCCATGGCCGAGTTGGCCGTGACCATGATCCCTTGCAGGAACAGTTTCTTGATGATCTCCGAGGCCTTGACGCCCGTGACCGAGGAAAGGTCCTTGACGGTGAACGGCGCAAGCACGAGCACACGTCCGCCGGTCTCGGCAGCGCTGGCGAGACGCTCGTGCGGGTGCGACTGCTCCTGCCGTCTGAGTTGCTGACGGCGGGCCTTGAGGAAGCCACCGGCTCGCGACAACCTCGCCTCGCGCTCGATGAGATCCTGCTCGCGCCACATACCGCCGGCCTGTGACGTTTCCTCTCCGGCCTTGCCGCGACGGCGTGCGGGAACACCGCCGCGCGCCTGATCGCCGGTCGGCACGGGCGCTGCGCCGGGCTTCTTGCGTGCGGTGTTGCGGCGCGGGCTCCTGCCGGCCTCATCGGCAGCGCCTCCCGCGGCAGCGCGGGGCGGGCCGTCGTACCCACCGGCATCGCGCCGGGGGCGGGGCTTATCAACCGGCTCGGGTGCTTCGATGCGAACAACCCGGGGGCCGGAGAGACGGATCTGCTGCTTCACTTCCAGTTTGGGGCCGGCAGTAACGACCTTGGGCCGGATCGGAACGTTCATCGGCGCGGGCTTGACCGTTGGTCCCGGACGCAGGGCGTGCGGAGCCGGGTGCGAGTGCTTCTCGCTCGCTGGTGCGCCGGATTTCCCGCTGTGCGAGTCGCTGTGGCCATCCCCCGGATGCGCGGGGGCATGGGTCGTGTGCGCAGGACGGTGCCGATCCGCCGCACCGCGAATGCGCGGCGCATCGGGTTCATCTTCCATCTCGGCATCGTCGTCGACCGGCTGGTCATCACCCGCGGGCGCTGCGGTTGTCGGCTGCGAGCGACGGCCTGTCGGCTCGCTGGTCACGGTTTCGGTGGGTGCGGCCTCGGCTGTGGCGATCCCGCCGCCATCGCTGTCAGCGCTGCCGGCCTCCGCCTTGGACTTCACCCGTGAACGGCTGGCCCGCTTGGGCGATGCGCGCAGAGCCTCCACGTCCACATGGCCCGTGGTCTCGACCGCGTTCGCGGCAGCGCCCGCGCTGAACCACTCACGGATGCTGGCCTCCAGCCCCGCCGACACGGTGCTCATGTGGCCCTTGATGCCGCGATCCCCCTCCCTGGGGATGCCCTCGGCCCAGCACTTCTCGACGACCGCCTTGGGCGGCACGCCGAGTTCCTTCGCAATCTCCGAAATCCGCTTGGTAGCCAACTGCTTCTCCAGCCCTTGCCGATCGTTCCAAAGACAACTTCCGCACCGTCATCGCCGCCGGGTCCGACCCGGAGCGTCCGATCCGACCAACTCAGGTTCCGCCGAGAATGTCCGCCGCGCGAGCATCGTCCTCGGACGCGACGGGCACCGACCCTTCGACAGCGCCGGTGAGCATCCGCGCTGTCGCGGCCTCATCCTCGGCACGCCGCTTCTCGGTCTCTTCCTTGGCCTTCTGCTGCTCCTGCGCCACGGTCTTGGCCCGCTCGGCACACACACGCATCATCTCCGAACCCTGCGCATCGCTCACGCCCAGTTCGGTCTGGATCACTTCCGCCCCGACCTCCTCGATGTCGAACACGCTGATCATGCCCAGCGCGGCGAGGCGGTCCACCATCTCCTCGGTGATGCCCTCGACGGTGAGCAAGGTCTGCTGCAGCGTTTCCAGGCCCTTGTTGAACTCCTCGGGCGTGAGAATGTCAACGTCCCAGCCAGTGAGCCTCGCGGCGAGCCGCACGTTCTGGCCCCGCTTGCCGATCGCCAGGCTGAGTTGGTCGTCGCGCACGACAACGGTTGCACGACCCAACTCAAAGCACAGCGAGATCTCCTGCACCTCCGCGGGCTTGAGCGCGTTCTGGATGAGGATCTGGCTCGACTCGTTCCAGCGGACAATGTCGATCTTCTCGCCGTTGAGTTCGTCGACGATGTTCTTGATACGGCTGCCGCGGACTCCTACGCACGCTCCCACCGCGTCCACCTTGGAATCGACGCTCGACACCGCGATCTTCGTGCGGTAGCCGGCCTCGCGCGCCATCGCCTTGATCTCGATGATCCGCTCCGCGACTTCCGGCACCTCGACCTCGAAGAGCCGCTTGATGAAGTCCGGGTGCGAGCGGCTGAGCACGATCTTCACCTGGTTGCCCACATCGCGGACATCCAGGATCAGGCATCGCACGCGGTCGCCGGGCTGGAACTGCTCGCCGGGGATCTGCTCGCTCCGCGGCATGAACGCCTCGGCCCGATCAACGGTAACCACCAGCGAGCCGCCCTCGTACCGCTGCACGGTGCCAGTGGCGATCTCGCCCACGCGCTTGGAGAACTCCTCGAAGACGCTCTGCCGCTCATCATCTCGGAACCGCTGGATCATCACCTGCTTGAACGTCTGCGCCGCGATTCGGCCCAGTTCCTGCGGGCTCATTTCGAGCGGCTCGCCATGCCGGAACAACTTCAACTGTCCGCTCAGCGGGTCGAGCGTGCAGGCGAACTCCTCCGCGTCCAGTGTATTGAAATGCTTGCGGGCGGCCGACACCATCGCCTGCTCGAGATCGCGCACCAGCATCGTCTTGTCGATCTTGCGGTCGCGCGCGATCGAATCGAGTATCCGCATCATCTCCTGCGTGTTCATGCCTGCTGCGCTCATGCTTGTCCTGCCTGCCTTGATGGCTGAGTTGCCGGGTTATCTGGATTTTCCGATGACGCAAGAGTCCCAAAAACACGAAAGCCACGAACGCCGATCACGCTCGTGGCCCTTCAAGGGCGCGATGGCCCGTCCCGCGAGGGCACGGATCACCGCCGGAAGCAGTGCGCCCCGGTCAGACCATCCCCACCTCCGGGAAAGATCCGCCCGCGGGCATGCTTGCCGCGAGGCCGTGACGCTCGGACGGAGAAACTCCGCCCGCGGGTTTCACGGTGGCCTCACCAGGCATGGCTGTGAACCGTCTTCATGCCACTGCTTCCTCAAAAGAACACTGCGTGCGTAACCAAAATGTCCGGTCATAGTACGGAGCCACAGCCGGATGGGTCAATCTCCCTCGACCTCAGGATTCCGGACTTTCCCCGGTAGCGGTGGTCCGGGAGCGGTTTTTAGCGGGTCTAAACCCGGTCGTTGGGCTGGATCGGCCGAAGCACCTTCAGCGCACGCTGCCCCTTGTACTGGCCGATGTGCGCCAGAAACCGCTTCTGATCGCCCACCGAGACCAGGACGTGCCCGCTCGCCGGGCGCTCGGTCACCACCACATCGCCGACCGCAAGACCCATCAGGTCACGCATGGTGATGGTCGTCTCGGCCAGCACCCCCGTCACCGTCACCGGTGCGAGATTGAGCGTCCCGGCGATCCGCCGGTGCATGTCCGGGCTCTTGATGAGCCGCGCCGTGTTGAACCACGACTGGGAGGCCAGTTCCTCCATGATCGGCTCGATCACGTTGTATGGGATGCACAGGTTCATTGTGCCCGCGCGATTGGCCATCTTCAGTTCAAATCCGATGACCACCACGACCTCGTTGGGCGGCACGATCTGCACGAGTTGCGGGTTGCTCTCGGTCGCGGCGATCTTGAAGTCCAGTGCCTTGATCCCCGCCCACGCCTCCGCCAGCGCCAGCAGGCCGCGCGAAGTCACCTTGCCGATCAGTCGCGTCTCGATCATTGTCATCGGACGCTGCGGGATGAACAACTCCGCGTTCGTCCCGCCCAGCAGGCGGTCGATGATCGGATAGATAATCAGCGGCGAGATTTCCAGGCACATCTGGCCCTCGAGCGGCTTCGCCTCGATGAGGTTGAAACTCGTCGGGTTCGGGAGGCTCGAGATGAACTCCGCGTAGGTCATCTGCTCGCAGTTGGCGACCTTCACCTCGACGATCGTGCGGAGGAAACTCGACAGTGCAGCGCCGAAGTTGCGGGCGAACCCCTCGTGCAGCGTCTGGAGCGCCCGCATCTGGTCCTTGCTCACGCGCTCGGGCCGTTTGAAGTCGTAGGGCCGCACCTCGACGTGCTCGAGGTCGCGACGGTGGCGCGAGAAGATCTGTACGCTGGCCTCTTCCTCCTGCACATCGCCGGAATCCACCGCCGCGAGCAGCGCATCGATCTCGGATTGGTCGAGGACTTCGGACATCGGGGGCGTGCTCGTGGAAGCGGACGAAGGAAGTGCGTGGCAGGCGCGAGACAAGGCGAAGGGAATAGTGACGGCGCAGAGACAACCGGCAGCCCGCCCTGCCGCTCCCGGAGTATCGGACGCTGTGCGGCCCCCGCTTGAGGCCGAGGCTCTCCGCAGCGATCGCCGGGCCATCGCTACGATGAATCGTCATCCTTGGTACTCGCCCGCGGGTGGCCGCCGCCAGCCCCCCACGGCCACCCGGGCAACCCCTTCCCCACCTCGACGGTTGAATGATCGCCATGCGAATCCCGCTGACACCGCTTGCTTCACTTCTCTTGTGCTCCTTGCTGCTGCTCGGCCTCACGGCACGGGCGGTTGCCCAGCGCGATGGCATCGCGGTGCAGGCCCGTGCTATTCCGCAGTTCAGCACAGTCAGCCCCGCCGGCCAGATCGTCATCGCGATTGTGCTCGATCACGAAGATACCTGGCACACCTGGCCCTCCATCGTGACCACGCTCCCCGACGAAATCGCCGCGATGGCGATCCGAACCGAGTTTCTTCTTCCCGCACCGCCCGCATGGGCAACGCTCGATGGCGTGCAATATCCCGAGGCACACCCCGACCGTGTAGCCAACCCCAGTGGCGGCGAGCCTGTGAGAGTCCCGCTGTTCTCCGGTCATGCCATCGGGTACATGCGGGTAACACTCGCGCCCGATGCGCCGCTCGGCGAACAGGTGCTCTCGCTCGGCATCAACTTTCAGGCGTGCGATGCAACACAGTGCCAGTTCCCCGAAGAGCAGGAACACACGGTCAAGTTGAACATCGTCGCGCACGGGAGCGCATCGCCCGTTCCCCCCAACGAGCCCGCACTGTTTGCATCGTTCGACTCAACCAAGTGGGGCGCAGCACCGAGCGCACCGGCGAATCGGCCCGTTGATCCCGGCACGCAACCAGTTGAACCCACAGCACCCACTGCCGCAGGTGGTGCGTCATTCTTCGGCTTCAACCTCGGTTCCAGTTTCTTCCTTGTCGCACTCGCTTCGGCGCTGGGCGGCTTCATCCTCAACCTCACACCCTGCGTCCTCCCTGTGATACCCATCAAGGTTCTCACGCTCACGCAGCACGCCTCCAGCAGGAGGCACGCCCTCCTCCTCGGCTTGTGGATGGCCTTCGGAGTGGTCGCCTTCTGGACCGTCATCGGCATCCCAATGGCCCTCATCAGCCGCCACCTGGACCCCTCGCAGTTCATCTTCGGGATCTGGTGGGTCTGCATGACCATCGGTCTGATCATCGCGATCATGGGCCTGGGCATCATGGGCCTGTTCACATTCAATCTGCCGCAGGCCGTCTACATGGTCGACGCCAAGGCCGACAGCCCGCTCGGCTCGTTCCTCTTCGGCGTGCTCACTGCTGTCCTCGGCCTGCCCTGCTTCGGCCTGTTCGCGGGAGGTCTCCTCGCCGCCGCGGCCACCATGCCCGACTTCCTCGTCATGACCATCTTCATCGGCCTCGGCGTAGGCATGGCCGCGCCGTACCTGGTTCTCTCCGCATATCCGCAACTCCTGAGGTTCATGCCCCGCACCGGCCCCGCCAGCGAACTCGTCAAACAGGTACTCGGGATTCTGCTTCTCGCCGCCGCCGCGTTCTTCGTCGCCGCCAGCATCTCAACGCTCCTCTCCGACTACCCCTACCTCGCCGGCTCGATGACGTGGTGGGCCGCGGGGTTCTTCATCGCGATCGCCGGAATCTGGATGACCATGCGCACATTCCAGATCAGCAAGCGCGTGGTGCCGCGGCTCTTCTTCCCCTTTCTGGCGATCGCCATGACGCTTGGCATCGGACTCTTTGCAAACAACCAGTTTGCGAGTGACCGCAAGAGTTTCCTGGCGCGCGAAGCCGCGCTCGCTTCCCAAGGTGCATCAGGCGAGGTCCCCGCGGGCGTCTGGCTCCACTACACACCCGAACTTCTGGCAACGGTCCGCGAGTCGGGCCGTCCCGTCTTCCTCGACTTCACCGCCTCCTGGTGCATCAACTGCAAGGCCTTCAAGGCCGCGATCCTCGACCCCGAGCCCCTCGCCACCATCTTCAAGGACCGTGGCGTTGTCCTGATGGAGGTCGATTGCTCCTCGCGGAAAAGTGTGGGCTCCAAGTTCCTCAACGAACTCGGCCGCACCGGCGTGCCCCAGTGGGCCGTCTACGGACCGGCCGATGCAGAGCCCACCTTCGTCACCATCACCCCGCCCAGCGTTCAGCTCGTGCTCGACGCCATGAGCATGGCCGGAGTTCCCGATGCCGCGGCGGTCTCCGCCGCTGCCGTCCCCGTCGTGCCGCCCGCCACGCCGGTCATTCTCCCGACAGGATCACCCACCAACCCCTGACTCCTCCTCCACTTGACTCCCCGCCCTGACCCGCCGATAGTCTCACCGCTTCGCGGGCGTAGCTCAGTGGTAGAGCGCTACCTTGCCAAGGTAGAAGTCGAGGGTTCAAGTCCCTTCGCCCGCTTTCCCGACTCGGGCCCTTGAAACACAGGGCCTCCAGACCAATCGCACAGATGCCCCGTCGCTCGCGGGGCGTTTGTGTTTTTGGCCTCGAATCGTGGCATCGAGCTTCCGCTCGATGATGCGCGAAGCGGCATTCGGCCCAACTCCGATAACTCCATCATCGCTTCCCCCATATCTGTCCTTTCCGAACCTGTGGGAACACGGACGTTCCGTTAGACTCGCGTCGTGCCCGACCCCGCAGACCACCCCGAAGCTCCCCCGACCGCATCCGGCCCGCTATTGCGCAAACTTCCACCGAGCCCCAGCGTGCACCCGCCGCGCTGCCGCAGTTGCGGCTACGTCCTCCAAGGTCTCGACGGCATCCACGCCTGCCCCGAGTGCGCGACCTACTTCAATCTCGCCGACGCGTCCACCTTCAGCCTCATCGCGCCATTCAACGCATTCCGCTTCTGGATGCCTGGCGTCGCGCTCGCCGTGGCGTTCATGCTCCTCAGCATCCCGCTCATGGCCTTCGGCTTCGGTGCCTGGGGCTGGTCGCTGTTCCTCGCGCTGCCGGCCGCCGCCGGCGCGCTCGCTGCCTATCGCTTCCGCGTCACCGCATTCGTCCTCCCGATGATGGGAATCCTGCTGACTCTCACGTTCCTCGGCGGCATGGCCGCGGCCGGGCTCAGCGGCATCTTCTGCTCGCTCATACTCCTCGGAATGGTCCTCGTGCCCGTCTTCGCCGGAATCGGCGCCGGCGCGGGCCTTCGCGTCGTGCTGCAAGAACGAGGCTACGACCAGGCCGGCTGGCTCCCACTTCTCATCATCGCCTCCATCCCCTACCTCTGCATCCCCCTCGATAAGTGGACCACGCCCACACCAACTCCCGAAACCGTCTCCACCTCCACCATCATCAACGCCTCCGCAGATGAATGCTGGGACGGTCTCGTCTTCTACGAGGAAGTCACCAACCCGCCGCCGTGGATCCTCCGCATCGGCCTCGCACGGCCACTCGCCACCCGCGGCCCATCACACTCCCCCGGCGACCGCCGCGTCTGTGTCTACAACCGCGGCACAATCTCCAAGCAGATCCGAAGCGCCGAGCCCGGCCGCGTCCTCTCCTTCGATGTGCTTGAGCAGCACATCGGCTACGAGCGCGACCTTCTCCTCCTCTCGGGCAGTTTCACCTTTGAGCCCATCGACGCCGACCGCACCCGTGTCACGCTCGCATCCACTTATGAGCCCCGCCTCACGCCGCGATTCTGCTGGCGCTGGGGCGAGAAGATCGCCTTTCGCACGCTGCACGGATATGTCCTGGAAGGCATCTCACTCAACACCGACGCCGTCTCACAATCAGTACCACCGTCCCCGACTGTCGCGGCGAGTGATGCACGATGATTTCAATCTCCATCACTCCCGACTGGCGCATCGACGCCCGCTGCACCGCCGATCTCCCCCTCCCCGCCGCAGCGATGTGGTCCCACATGCGCGATGTCGAGCGATTCCTCACCGATGACCCGCTGCACGCCGAGGTCGTTTTCGACTCCCTCCCTGCGCCGCAGCACTCGTTCGTCGGCGCGAAGCTGACCATCCGCCACCGCCTCTTCGGCATTGGCCCCGATCGCATCGGCCGCATCCTCACCTGGCGCGAGGGACGCGGCTACGCCGTCAGCGACCTCTCGCGCCGCGGCGTCGATCGCGCTTTCCCGCACATCTGCGCCTTCGACCTCGCGCCCCGCGGTGATTCTGCCTGCACACTCACCGTCTCCGCACGCGGCAAGTGGACCGCAACATGGACGCCCCGTCCGCTCGTGCGCCTCTGGCTCTGGTGGGTGCTCGCGGCAACCGAGGCAAGGCTTCGCGCCAGTTTGCTCGCCAGGTCGGTTCCCTAGCATCGACACACTGCCGCAAGCCCGGAAGACTCGCCCGCACGATGCGGAGTTCTTACGAGCCGCCGCGCCACCCACAAAGGCCATCCGATGCTCCCTCAAACTCTCCGCGCCGCTCTCGCTCTCTGTCTCTTCGCGGCGATCGCATCTCATGCCAGCGCCCAGGACATCAAGTGCGAGAAGTACACGCTCGGCAACGGCCTTGTCGTCATTCTCCACGAGGACCACACGCTCCCGGTCGTCGCCGTCAACCTGTGGTACTACGTCGGCGCGAAGGATGAGCCGCCGCGCCGCTCGGGCTTTGCCCACCTCTTCGAGCACCTGATGTTCATGGGCACCGAGCGTGTTCCCGGCAACGAGTTCGATGTGCTGATGGAGACCGGCGGCGGCTCCAACAACGCGAGCACCAGTCTCGACCGGACCAACTACTTCTCATCTGGCCCTTCCGAACTCCTGCCGACGCTTCTGTGGCTGGATGCCGACCGCCTCGAGGACCTCGGGCGCACCATGACCCAGGAGAAACTCGACCTGCAGCGCGATGTCGTTCGCAACGAGATCCGCCAGAACGTCGAGAACACGCCCTACGGACGCGCGGAGGACATCGTCTACTCGCTCATGTACCCCGTCGGCCACCCGTACGTCAACGCGGTGTACGGCTCGCACGAGGACCTGGAGGCCGCGACCGTCGGCAATGTCAAGGACTTCTTCGCCAACTTCTACATCCCCAACAACTGCTCGCTCGTCGTATCGGGCGACTTCGACACCGCCGAGGTCAAGCCGTTGATCGCGGAGTTGTACGGCTCCCTGGCGCGCTCCCAGCCCCCCGGCCGCAAGCCCGACATCAAGTACCCCGAGCCGCGCCTCGGCCGCGTTGCCCGCATCACGATGCTCGACAAGGTGGAACTGCCGCGCGTCACCTTCGTCTTCCATTCCCCGCCGCTCTTTGCCGAGGGCGATGCCGAGATGGACCTTCTCGCCTCGATCCTCGGCGGCGGGCAGTCCAGCCGTCTCTACCGGCGACTCGTCATCAAGGATGAGACCGCCGTCGATGTCACGGCCTACCAGAACTCCGCGCACCTCGGCTCGCTCTTCCAAGTCGAGGTGACCACGCGCCCGGATGCCGACCTCAACGCCGTCGAGGCCGCGATGGAAGAAGAACTTGCGCAGATCGTCTCCGGCGGCATCGAGCCCGCCGAACTCGAGCAGCAGAAGGCGTCCACCGAACTTTCGCAACTCGCCCGCCTGCAATCCAATCTCGCCGTGGCCGACCAACTCAACGCCTACCAGTTCCACTTCGGCGAGCCCAACTCCTTCAAGCGAGACCTGGACCGCTACCGCAACGCCACGTCGGCCGGCGTGCAGGCATGGGCCACGACCGTGCTGACGCCCGACTCCCGCGCGATCATCCGCGTGGTCCCCGAGGAGCCCGAGCGCGCTGAGACACCGCGCGATGCCCGTCCGGATTCCGGCACGCCCGGCGACTTCAGGCCGCCCCAGCCCCAACCCTTCACCCTTTCCAACGGGACCAAGGGCCTCCTGTGGAACAAGGCCGACCTCCCTCTGGTCTCGATGCTGATCCAGTTCCAGTATGCGCAGGGCGGGCCGCTCATCGCCAACGAACAGGCGGGCCTGACCGCGCTCACCGCACGAATGCTCGATGAGGGCACGGGCGACCTCGACGGCGTGGCCTTCGCGCGGGCGATGGAATCCCTGGGCGCGAGTTTCGGCGCGGGCGCGAGCACCGAGAGCGCCGCGGCGAGCCTCACCGTCCTTCAGCGAAACTTCCCTGCCGCCGCCGCGCTCGCGGCCCGGGCACTCCGCGAGCCAAGGCTCAACGAATCTGACTGGGAACGCGTGAAGGGTCTGCACCTCGACGAACTTCGCCAGGAGCAGGAAGAGCCCGCGGCGGTTGCTTCCAAGGCCGCCGCACGCACACTCTTTGGAGACAGCCACCCGTACGGCGTTCCCACCGGCGGCTCGCTCGCGACGGTCGAGAATCTCACGCTTACAGATGTTCAACAAGCACACTCGCTGGTCTTCAATCCGGTCAACGCGACCATCCTGATCGCCGGCAATGTCACTGTGGAAGAGGCCAAGGCCGCGCTTGATACGGCGTTTGCGGGCTGGATGTCGGGGCCGATGCTGCGGAGCCGTCTCTCGGTTTCGGCCCTGCCCGCGCTCCCGCCCTCGGGCGACAAACTCCGGCTCTTTGTCATCGACCGCCCAGGTGCTGTGCAGACCGTGATCCGCTTTGCCATGCCGGGGCCGACGCTCGCATCGGAGGACCGCGCCCGCCTCCGCGTCCTCAACACGCTCTTTGGCGGCTCGTTCACCAGCCGTCTCAACCAGAACCTGCGCGAGGCCCACGGCTACACCTACGGCGCTCGCTCCTCCTACGCCATGCAGCCCTCGGCCGGGTGGTTCACCGCGAGCGCGGCTGTCCGCGCCGATGTCACGGGACGCTCGCTCGTCGAGTTCCTCAAGGAGTTCGAGCGCATCGGCGCGGGCGACATCACCGAAGCCGAGGCCGAGAAGGCCCGCAAGACGTTCCGCGCCGACTTGATCCAGGACTTCGAGGGCCTGTCGGGCACGCTCGGCCAGGCGGCGGACCTGCTCGCCGCACGCCTGTCGCTGGACGTGATAGCCGCCGACCTCGCGCTCGCGGCGGGGCTGAAGGCTTCCGACCTGAACGCGCTGGTGAACGTGAAGGCGGGCGACAGGACGGCGATGCCGCTGAACAAGGGCGTGCTGGTGCTTGTCGGCGACAAGAAAACGATCATGGAGCAGATCGGTCAGGCCGGGCTGTCCGAGCCGGCGGAGTTGGATGCGGATGGGAACCCGGTGAGATGAGTTTCGTCAGTTCCTGCGGCGACAGAGGGGCATGAGTACGCTTGGCAAAGCCTCACCCCACCGCCGCGTTCGCCCGCTTCGCTTCCGCCAGCATCTCGCGCAGTGCGATGATGTGCGCCGGACTCCAGCCGCCCCCCACTCCAGCCCCCGGCGCGGCAAGTGCATGGCTCACCTGCGCATCATCGGCATGATCGTGATGACGGTCGTCCCCCAGCCCCGCGCCCCTCGACAGGCGCATCTTCGCCAGGAACATATCCCGAAGCCGCGGCGCATCGGCGATTCCCTCGATCAGTCCCATGTGCGCGTTCCCGCCCTGCTGCGAGGGGTGCCCGCCGCCCCCGCCGCCGACAC
>Ga0163152_10003991_pt1 | contig 18691 bp, 14 predicted proteins | sample OliLakLV19MP8IB2_FD_148635 | JGI IMG/M metagenome (GOLD analysis project Ga0163152, IMG submission 148635) | Freshwater microbial mat bacterial communities from Lake Vanda, McMurdo Dry Valleys, Antarctica - Oligotrophic Lake LV.19.MP8.IB-2 | ecosystem: Environmental > Aquatic > Freshwater >...
CCCCATCTCGAGGGCGGAACCGCGAACCCCCGGGCCCTCGCCGGCCTTGCCGCTCATGGCTCCACGGGTCCTCGGCGCTTCCTCCGTCGCCACCGGGGTCGCCCTTATCGTGGGGCCTCTCACGCTCGGACCGCAACTCGGGTCCCTCGCCTATGTGCTGGAGGTCCTCGGCGTCTTCTCAGTTTTCGCGGGTCTTGGGGCTCTGGGCGGCTTTCGATTCGCGCGCGGCCTTCACTATGTGGTCTTCACCGTCTGGACCATGACCTGCCTGATGGCGCCGTTTGGGGTTATCGGCTTCGCCTATCAGCTGCGCGGGGAGGAACACCCCGACACCGATTCGTTCTTCGCGGTGGTCATCGGCATCTCCGGGACGATGGCCGTGATCGCCCTCATCATCGCGACCTTCCTCGCCCGGATCTACATCCCAACGCCCCTGCCCCTATAGGCGGTCTTCCGCGGGTTGGTCTGACCGCAAGTCCGATCCCGCGCGGTTCCGAGGCCCCGCGAGACGGCGGATCGATGCGCGCGCGGCGCAGAGGTGCGGGCCTTTGGGGCTGGCTCGGGCCGCCCCTTTGGGCCGGTCTATAATGACGTGTTTGCCAATGCCAAAGAAAATCGCCCCCCCCAAGCCTCGCGCCAAAGCCGTCGCGAAACCCTCCCCGAAGACCCCAAGGCCCTCACCCCCGGGCAAAGCGCCAGTGGTCAGACCAATCGCCTCCGGAAAAACCGGCCCGGGAGCGCCGCCCCTCGACCAGGCCGAAGCCCTCCGTCTTTATCGCCAGATGCTTCTCATCCGCCGCTTCGAGGAGCGGGCTCAGCAGATCTACGTCGAGGGCAAGATCGGCGGTTTCCTCCATGTCTACATCGGCCAGGAAGCGATCGCCTGCGGGATCATGAGCCTTCTCCACAAGGACGACTACTTCCTCGGCGCCTACCGCGACCACGGCTACACCCTGGCCCGTGGCGCAGACCCGAAGCCCCTCATGGCCGAGCTCATGGGACGCGCCACCGGCATCTCCCGCGGCAAGGGCGGATCGATGCACTTCTATGACGTGCCGAACGGCAACTTCGGCGGTGACGGCATCGTGGGCGGGCACATCGTGATCGCCGCCGGCATGGGCTACGCGATCCGCATGCGCGGCTCCGAGCAGTGCGTGGTGTGCTTCTTCGGCGATGGCGCGATCAACGAGGGCGCGTTCCACGAGGCCATGAACGTCGCCTCGCTGTGGGACCTGCCCGTGGTTTTCGTGGTCGAGAACAACATGTACGGCATGGGCACCTCGGTCGAGCGCGCCTCCGCCGTGACAAAGCTCCACGAGCGTGGCGCGGCCTACGCCATGATCCACCTCCCCTGCGACGGCATGGACCTTCTGAAGGTGCGCGACACCTTCGCCGATGCCTTCGCCCGAGCGCGCAAGGAGAAGAAGCCCACGTTCGTGGAAGTCATCACCTATCGCTACCGCGGCCACTCGATGTCCGACCCCGGCAAGTACCGGAGCAAGGAAGAGGTCGAGAAGTGGCAGGAGAAGGACCCGATCGCCCGTCTCGGCGTCTTCCTCCTGGACCGGAAATTCGCGAAACCCGCTGATCTCGAGGCCATCGACAAGGACGTCATGCTCGAAATCGACGAGTGCATCAAATTCTCTGAAGAAAGTCCCTGGCCTCCCGCTGAGTACATGTACGAAGACATCTACGTGAAGACCCCCACCCTGAACTGGCGCGCGGTCGAGAAAGACCCTGCGTGGGAACGTTCGCTGCCCGATGACCGGGTGCCCGTCGCCTATCCCGCGTGGGGTGGAAGTGAGGCCAAGCGGAGCCCGATTCACTCGGGCGAAGCTACGGGGCATGGGGGCTCAAGCAGGCAGTCGAACGCCATTGCCGCCCCCATCTCGAAAGAGGCTAAGTAGCCATGGCCATGATCACGATGCGCGAAGCCTTGAACCAGGCCATGCGCGAAGAGATGAAGCGCGACCCCAACGTCTTCCTCATCGGCGAGGAAGTCGGCCACTACCAGGGCGCCTACAAAATCACCTCCGGCCTCGTGCAGGAATTCGGCGACTGGCGCGTGCGCGACACTCCCATCGCGGAGGAGATGATCGCGGGCGTGGCGGTCGGCGCGGCCTGGGTCGGGATGCGTCCCATCGCCGAGATGATGACTTTCAACTTCTCGCTGCTCGCCCTCGACATGATGGTGAACCACGCGGCGAAGTACCGCTATATGTCGGGTGGCCAGATCCGCTGCCCCATGGTCATGCGCGGTCCCTCGGGTGCGGCGGCTCAGGTCGCGGCCCAGCACTCGCAGTCGCTCGAAAGTTACTTCGCCCACGTTCCCGGCCTCATCGTGGTGATGCCGTCGAACGCGAAGGACGCGAAGGGGCTGCTCAAGGCGGCGATTCGCGACGACAACCCGGTCATCTTCATGGAGAACGAAGTTCTCTACAACCTCAAGGGCGAAGTGCCTGATGAGGACTACATCATTCCCCTCGGTCTTTCCGAAGTGAAGCGCACCGGCCACCACGTCACCATCGTGGCCTGGAGCCGGATGTGCCACCACGCTCTCCTCGCCGCCGACCTGCTGGCGAAGGAAGGCATCGAATGCGAAGTGGTCGATCCGCGCACCATCCGTCCGCTCGACGAGGCCCCGATCTTCGAATCCGTCCGCAAAACCAACCACTGCGTGATCGTGGAAGAGGCCTGGCCGCAAGCCAGCGTCGGGGCCTACATTTCGGACCGCGTGCAACGGGAGTGCTTCGACGACCTCGACGCTCCGGTGTTCCGCGTGAACGCCCCCGATGTGCCCATGCCGTACTCAAAGGTCCTCGAGAAGCTGTACGTGCCCCAGCCGGAGAAGATCGTTGAGACGGTGAAGCAGGTTCTGGCGTAGTCCGCCAACAGGAACGAGACCATGGCCACGAAGGTTGTCCTCGCAAAGCTCTCCCCCACCATGGAGGAGGGCCTCATCGTCAAATGGAGCAAGAACGAAGGCGACACCATCAAGGTGGGCGACGTTCTGGCCGAAGTCGAAACCGACAAGGCGAACATGGAGATGGAGGCGCTCGTCGCGGGCGTCTTGCGCCGCATTTTCGTGAAGGCGGGTCAGAAGGCTCCGGTGGCCGGCCTGATCGCGGTCATCGCAGGTAAAGACGAGGACATCTCGGCGTTTGAAGCTCAGGCGGCGAAGGAACGCGCGGGCGCAGGCGCGCCAGCCGCTCCCGCAGCGGCGCCAACCCCCGCGGCGGCCGCACCCGCACCCGCTCCCGCTGCGGCGAAGGCCGCGGCCCCAACACCCACAGCGGCCCCGGCCGTTCCCGCACCTCGTCCCGCCGCCCCCCCCGCGACCGTCGCGGCGGCGGTTCCCGCGGGCGGTCGAGTCAAGGCTTCTCCGCTCGCGAAGAAGGTCGCAGCCTTGAAGCACGTCCCCCTCGGTGAAATCGCGGGATCCGGCCCCGGCGGGCGAATCGTGAAGCGAGATGTCGAGGCCTTCGTCCCGGCAGCGGCTCCCTCCCGCGCCGCGGTTTCGACCGCACCCACGGCCCGCCCCGTGCCCTCCGTCCAGGTCATACCGGGCGTCTCCCAGAACGTGCCCCTCTCCAGCATGCGCAAAACCATCGCGCGCCGGCTGTCGGAGAGCATGTTCACTTCGCCGCACTTCTACGTCACCGTCGATGTGGACATGGACCGCGCGGTCGATCTGCGCACTCAGCTCAAGGAAGCGGGCGAGAAGATCAGCGTCAATGACCTCATCGTCCGCGCGTGCGCTCTCGCCCTTCGCGCGGTTCCCCAGGTGAACGCGTCATGGGCCCCCGCGGCGGACGGCTCGGCCGAGGCGATCGTCCTCAACGGCGACGTCCACGTCGGGATCGCGGTGGCCCTGCCCGACGGCTTGATCACCCCGGTGGTTCAGTTCGCCGATCAGAAGCCGCTGGCCGCGATTGCCGCGGAAGTCCGTGAGCTTGCCGATCGCGCGAAGAGCAAGAAACTCAAGCCCGAGGAGTACACCGGCGCTACCTTCACCATCTCGAATCTCGGCATGATGGACGTCCACGAGTTCACCGCGATCATCAATCCTCCGGGATCGGCGATCCTCTCGGTCGGCAGCGTCCGCAAGGAAGCCGTGGTGGGCGCGAACGATCAGATCAAAGTCGGCCAGAGGATGAAGATCACTCTTGGGTCGGATCACCGCGTCATCGACGGCTCCGTTTCGGCCACGTTTCTGAGCGAAGTGAAGCGCCTCCTCCAGTCCCCGGTGCTCCTGCTGGTGTAGGGGCTTGCTGCGCAAGCCCGCCCGCATCCAAGACCTGGCCGACGATGCCGACGTACGCCTTTGAAACCGTGGATGTCTTCACCGACGAGCGCTTCGGGGGAAATCCGCTCGCGGTATTTCCAGAGGCGGAGGGGCTTTCCGACCGTGTGATGCAGCAGCTCGCCGCGGAGATGAATCTCAGCGAGACCACCTTCGTCCTGCCGCCCGCGGATGCCGCGAACTTGGGCCGAGTTCGAATCTTCAACCGGACCCACGAGATGCCTTTCGCGGGTCATCCGATGGTCGGCACCGCCTTCGTCCTGGGACGCCGGCTGACCGAACCCGTCGAGAGCCTCCGATTCGAAGTTCCCGCCGGTCTCGTGACCGTGAGGCTGATTCGAACCGACAGCGTAGTTCGAGGAGCGATCATCGAGGCGCCGCAGCCCCTGACTCTCGGCGTGCAGATCCCCGCGGAGGAAATCGCCAAATCGATCGGCGTGGCGGCCTCCGAGGTGATTGTGTCCAACCACCCTCCGACGCTCGCATCGGTGGGCAACACGTACGTCATCGCCGAAGTCACCGAATCGGGCCTCAGACGGGCGTCGCCGAACCTCGCGGTCTTCCGCCGCATCCTTGAAGCGACACCCGGACTCAATGGCCGTTTTTCGCTGTACCTCTACACGCGGCGGGGCAAGGCGATTTCCGCCCGGATGTTCGCGCCCATCGTCGGCACCTGGGAGGACCCGGCGACGGGAAGCGCCGCGACGCCGCTGGCCGCATTACTTCTGTCCCTATCAGGACGGGATCGCGACGAGTTCACCATCCATCAGGGCGTGCAGATGGGCAGACCCAGCCTTCTCAAGGCTACTGCGTGGCGGGCTTCTGATGGGATCCGGGCCAGCGTCGGCGGATCGTGTGTGGCGGTGCTGAAGGGAGAGGCCGCTCTCTGACGATCAGGGCGTGGGGTTGACCAGATCGAAGGAGACAGACCAGCACTCGATGACAACCGGGCCGTTCAGGTTCGACATTTCCAGCGACCATGAAGATGGCATCCGCAGCCCGTTGAACACCGCCATTCCCCCTGCACCTGTGGGCTGGAATTTTCCCGTGTAGGGTGGGGTCGCCGAGATGACCGGTAGTAGGGCGGTGCCGTTCAGCTCCAAGGTCTGACCGATGCACGAGGTGCCGCCGACAACGGCCCCCGTGATCGGCTTGCCCTCGATCATCGGTTGATACACCGTCAAGGCGAGCGTATCAGCCTGAAGGCTCAGCTTCGGGGATGTCCCACCGAAATCGCGGTCGGGAGATGTGACCGTCGCGCCGCTGACTCCTCGGAACCGAACGGTCAGGACAGTATTGGCCACCACACAACCACCCGCGGCCGGAGGGGCGCCGAAATTCAGCACGGGACCGGGTTCGGGAGGTCCATCTGCGCCGGAAAGGTAAAAGGGAACGAACGACGAAAGGCTCATAGGCTGAGGCGTGCACGCCCCACCCGGAGTTGGGGTGGTTCCCGGCGTGGGGGTGGTTCCCGGAGTCGGGGTTGGAGTCGGCGTTGGAGTCGGTGTCCCTGGAAATCCGGGGTTGGGGCCAACTGGCGTTGACGCGGGGGGAGCGCCAGGCCCCGGGTTAGGCCCGCTCGGCCCTCCAGGCCCCGGGCCGATCGGTCCACCGGGTGTGCCCGGACCGGGGCCGATGGGGGACGATTGAGGAGTCGCGAAGGACGACGTGACGCCGCCGCCGCCGTCCGGCCCCGACACCGTCGACGGTGAGGTCACGGACTCGGGGCGGGACTGGCAGGCGATTGCCGCGAACGCGCCGATCAGTACCGCGGAAAGGAAAACTGTTTCTTTTTTCATGACGGAACGCCCTCACCAGGATCGGCGGACACAAACGCCCGAGATCGAAGGCCAAGAGGGTGACACGGCGACCCTCAGGATGTCAAGCGGAGCCTGAGCGCCGAGCTACCAAAGTCACACCAAATCTGGAAATCTCAGCTGAGTTTCTTTACCGCGGCCATAGCCGTGGCGAGCGTGCCGGCAACGTCGCCGATGTTGGTGGGAACAACCAGGGTCGTCGAGGTCTTCGCGATGTTGCCGAACTGCGCGATGTACTGCTCGGCGAGACGAAGCTGGATAGCTTCGTAGCCGCCGGACTGCTTCACTGCGTTCGCCACCGCGCCGATCGCTTCGGCCTGAGCGTTCGCCACGGAACGGATGGCCGCGGCCTGGCCTTCAGCCTCGTTCACCTGCTGCTGGCGGCGCGCTTCGGAAGCCTTGATGACCTGCTGCTTCTGGCCTTCGGCGGAGTTGATGGCGGCGTCGCGCTCGCCTTCCGAGGTCAGGATCACGGAGCGCTTCTCCCGCTCGGCCCGCATCTGCTTTTCCATGGCCGCGATGATGTCGGTCGGGGGCTTGATGTTCTTGATCTCGTAACGCAGGACTTTGACGCCCCAGGAGTCGGACGCCTTGTCCACTTCCGCCACCACGCGCTGGTTGATATGGCCGCGGGCCTCGAACGTGTTGTCGAGCTCGATCTGGCCCACTTCGCTGCGCAGCGTGGTCTGGGCGAGCTGGGAGATGGCAAAGAGGTAATTCGAGATGCCGTAGGAGGCGCGCTCGGGGTCGAGGACCTTCAAGTACAAGATGCCGTCCACGCCCACCATGACGTTGTCGCGGGTGATGCACTCCTGTTCGGGAATGTCGATCGCCTGTTCCTTGAGGGTGTGGCGGTAGCGGATGCTCTCGACGAAGGGCATCAGGATGTGGAAACCCGCGTCCAGGGTCTTGGCGTACCGGCCGAGGCGTTCCACGATGAAAGCGCTCTGCTGCGGCACCACGATGGCGGTCTTCATGAACAAAACGAAGATGCCGATGACAAGGAAGAGAACGACGAAAGTACCCATGGTTCTGAAGACTCCTATTCTTTTTCGACGATGAGACTGAGACCATCCATTTTGAGAACCCGAAGCCGGTCGCCCTTCTTGACGCCGGCCGGGCCCTGACACCGGGCGCTCCACGACGCACCCCGCAGCTCCACTTTCCCACGATCGTCGGCCCCGAAAGACTCGAGGGCGATCGCCGTCTCTCCGACGATCTGATCGACCTTCGAAGGACCGCCTTCGACTCTTCGGCGAAGGATCGGGCGGAAGGCCAGGATCATCCCGGTTCCGAGGATCGCGAAGGTCAGCCATTGCGAAGGGCCGGACTGCAGAATCCCGAGATTCACCAGAACCGCCACGGCGAAGGCCGCGATACCGAAGAAGACGGTGAAGAAACCTCCGGGCGTGAGGATCTCGAATACGAGAAGCCCGACGCCGAAGATGACCCAAAGAGCCCAGGACATGGAAACCACCGCGGGAATACTAATCGAAAAATCTGCGGCGGTTCAGACGAGTTCGAACGCGGCGGCCAGACCCATGCCGCCGCTGATGCATAACGTCGCGAGGCCGTAGCGGGTTTTGGTGCGCGCCATCTCGTGGACCAGGGTCACCACGATCCGCGTGCCCGTGCAGCCGATGGGATGGCCGAGGGCGATCGAGCCGCCGTTGACGTTCAGTCTTTCCGGGTCGAAGCGCAACTCCCGGTCGCAGGCGAGCACCTGGGCGGCAAAGGCCTCGTTGGCCTCGATCAGGCCGAAGTCGTCGAGCTTCATTTTCAGACGCTCGAGAAGAAGCCGCGTGGCGGGTACGACACCGATGCCCATGATCTTCGGATCGACACCGGCTGCAGCCACGCCGAGGATGCGCACGAGCGGCGGCGCCTTGAGCGCCTTGAGCCCGGACTCCGAAGACACCAGAACGGCCGCGGCGCCGTCGGTGATGCCGGAGGAGTTGCCCGCGGTCACCGTACCGCCCTCCGTCTTGAATACCGGCGCGAGTTTCCTGAGGCCTTCTATCGTGGAGTCGGCTCGAGGATGTTCGTCCTGGTCGATCACCGCGGAGCTCTTTCCCTGCCGTACTTCGACCGCGACGATCTGCGAAACGAACCGGCCTTCCCGCTGGGCCACGGCGGCGCGATGCTGGGACCGCAACGCGAAGGCGTCCTGCTCGTCGCGGGTAATCGAGTGAATCCCGGCCAGCCGCTCGGCCGTCTCTCCCATGAGCATTTCTGCGATGGGACAGGCGAAGCCGTCCTTGTACATGCCGTCGGTGACCTCCTGCGCGCCCATTTTCGAGCCCCAGCGGGCGCTGGTCAGGAGATAGGGCACACCGCTCATCGATTCGGTCCCACCGGCAAGCACGGCCTGCGCATCACCATCACGCACGGCGCGAAAGGCGAGGTCGATGGCCTTGAGCCCGCTGCCGCAGGCCATATTGAGGGTCATCGCGGGAACGGTTTCACCGAGACCCGCGCGGAAGGAGATCTGCCGCGCCACGTTCGGTCCTCCGCCGGCCTGGCGGGCGCAGCCGATGATGGCCTCCGTCACAGTCCTTGGCTCGACCCCGGTTCGCTCCAGAACCGCCTGCGCGGCGTGCACGCCGAGATCCGCGGCGGAAAGCGACGACAGCCCGCCGCCATACCGGCCGATGGGGGTTCGCAGCGGCGCGACGAGGTACACGGACATTCAGGCTCCTTGAAGATGGCGGCCCGCGGCCGCGGCCGCGGTCGCTTGGAATCAGTCGCGGTTGACGCGCCTGAGCCGGACGGGAGTTCCGATCGACGCTTCGAACCGCCTGGCCGCCGAACCCTGATTGACCGCTATCTCGATCCGATCCGCGGAGCCGAGGTAGGCGCAGGTCTCGTCCTCGGGCACATCGCCGAAGGTCGTGACCACGGGCGCGACCACCCGGTTCACCTCGGCCACGATCTCGGTCAGATCGCCGCCCACTCCGTGGATCAGGGTCTGCCAGGGCGCCCCGCCGATGCTGGAGACGAGATTTCCGAAAGCGTCCACATAAATGATGTGCCCTTCGAGCGTCCCCTCATCCACGAGCTGCGCGGTGGGGAACTCGTAGTGGAAGGCATCGTCCACCGTGGGACCAACGTCCTCGAAAGCGGTGCCGCGCACCAGGGCGCCCGCCACCGGACCGAAGACGTCACGCCCGTGAAAGGTAGGCGAAACCCTGGCGCGAAAGAGTCCCGCGTTGGTCAACGCGCGGACTTCGGCTTCCGGATGGTCGATGAGAATGAAACTGAAGATGCCGTTGTCGGGCCCCACGAAGAAGTACCCCCCGGCGCGAATGGCAATTCCGCGACGCTTCGTACCGACCCCGGGATCCACCACGGCCACGAACGCGGTTCCGGCGGGAAAGGCGGCGACACTCGCGCGCAGAACAAAGGCCGCCTCCCGGACCCCGTGGCGGGCGATGTGATGGGTGAGGTCCACAACCTGCGCGTCGGGGCAGGCCGCGAGCACCGCGCCGCGCAGCGAGCCCGCGTATTGGTCCCGCGTTCCGTAGTCCGTGAGCAGCGCGACGATCTTCGGCATGGGTCTCGTCGCGATTCTAGCAGCTAGACTTTCCCCGAAAGGCCGCCCGGTATTCCACAAATGAACTCCCTCACCTCGTTGTACCGGCCGTCGCTCGCGCTGCTGACCGACCTGTATCAGCTCACCATGGCCTATGCCCATTGGAAGACGGGGTCGTACCGGAAGGAGGCGGTTTTCCATCTCTACTTCCGCAACAACCCCTTCGCGGGCGGCTTCACCGTGGCCTGCGGTCTGGCCCGGGCGAAGGAGTTCATCACCGATTTTCGTTTCTCGGACGACGATCTGGCCTATCTCAGGACCCTGGGCGGCCAGGATGGCCGGCCGCTGTTCGACGAGGGATTTGTCGAGTACCTGCGTGAACTGAAACTCGACTGCGACATCGACGCGGTGGATGAAGGCCGGATCGTGTTCCCGTCAACGCCTCTGGTGCGCGTCCGCGGGCCGATCATCGCCGCCCAGCTTCTCGAGACGCCGCTGCTCAACGTGATCAATTTCGAGACGCTGATCGCCACCAAGGCCGCGCGCATCGCGATCGCGGCGCGCGGAGAACCGGTGATGGAGTTCGGCCTGCGCCGGGCCCAGGGAATCGACGGAGCCCTGGCCGCGAGCCGCGCCGCCTACATCGGCGGCTGCAGCGCAACTTCGAACGTGCTGGCCGGCCGGCTCTTCGGCATTCCGGTGAAGGGCACGCATTCCCACAGCTGGGTGATGGCCTTCGGCAGCGAGATGGAGTCGTTCGAGCAGTATGCGGCGGCGAGTCCGGGCAACTGCGTGTTCCTCGTCGACACTTTTCACTCGCTCGACGGCGTCGCTCATGCGATCGAAGTGGGCCGCAAATTGAAGGCGGCGGGACACCAGCTCGGCGGCATCCGGCTCGATTCGGGCGACCTCGCGTATCTCTCGATCGAGGCGCGACGGATGCTCGACGAGGCCGGATTCAAAGACGCGGCCATCGTCGCCTCGAACGAACTCGACGAGAACATCATCAACAGCCTTCGGGAGCAGGGAGCGCGGGTGTCGATCTGGGGCGTGGGAACGAGGCTCATCACCGGCCACGACCAATCGGCCATGGGCTGCGTCTACAAGCTCTCCGCCGTCAAAGACCCGGGCGGGCCGTGGCGCGCGCGGATGAAGCTGTCCGAGCAGGCGGCGAAAGTTTCGAATCCGGGCATCCCGCAGGTGCGCCGATTCTCGAGCGGAACCGAGTTCGTAGGGGACATGATCTGGCACGAAGACCCGGAGACGAGCGCCGGGCCCTCGTTATTGATGATCGACCCGCTGGATATGACGCGACGCCGGATGTTCACGCCCAGTCATCGTCACGAGGACCTCTTGCGGCCGATCTTCCGCAAGGGCGCCCTGGTGAGTCCGCCGGAAACTCTCGCCCTCGTTCGCGAGCGCGTTCAGACGGACCTGGCGTCGCTTCATCAGGGCATCAAGCGCTTCGTCAACCCGCACGTGTATCCGGTAGGCCTCGAGGAGTCGCTGTTCAAGATGCGCTCCGATCTCATGCTCCGTCTGCGCAACCTGCGCGCGGACGGCCTGTTCGACTGAGCGGATTCGAGAAACGATGCCCGAAATTCCCGAGCACTACGATCCAGAGCACGCGCGGCGGTTCGCCTACCGGCCCGACGCGCAGAAGTTGTTCGAGGCCGCGACCGCGTTCCGGCGTGAGCGCCACCTCCTTCCCGCGGCATCCGATGTTCGTCGGAACCACCTTCTCCTCATCGACGTGCAGCGCGACTTCTGTTTCCCGGAGGGCACCCTCTACGTGGGCGGCCGGAGCGGGCAGGGCGCCCTAGACGACAACGACCGGATCGCCCGTTTCATCTACTCCAATCTCCCGGCGATCAGCGAAATCACCTGCACTCTGGATTCGCACCTTCCCTTCCAGATCTTTTTTGCACCCTTCTGGGTCGATCGAAACGGCGCGGCTCTTTCTCCGCACCGCACGCTCTCGGTCGAGGAGATCCGCTCCGGCGAGGCGCAGCCCAACCCGGATGTGGTGGACGCGGTGGGCGCCCCCGACCTCGAATGGCTCACCAGACAGGTGCTCTTCTACGCGGAATCGCTGGCGAAGGCGGGCAGGTACGTTCTCTACCTCTGGCCGCCCCACGTGCTCATCGGGGGCGATGGCCACTCGCTCGTGGGGGTGATCCAGGAGGCGCGCCTCTTCCACGCCTACGTCCGCGGAGCGCGGAACGGAGTCGAGATCAAGGGCATGCACGCGCTCACCGAGAACTACTCGGTCTTCTCTCCCGAGGTTCTCCTGACCCACGATGGCGCTTCCCTCGCGGGCCGCAATGGGGCTCTCATCGATTCCCTCCTCAACGAGGATCGGCTGATCGTCGGGGGGCAGGCGTCGAGCCACTGCGTGAAGAGCTCGATCGACGATCTGCTCGAAGCGATCCGCGCGAAGGATCCCCGGCTCGCCCGACGGGTCTACGTGATCGAAGACGCGATGTCCGCGGTGGCGGTTCCAGACCCCGCAACGCCGGGCGCGTTCTTCGCGGACTTCACCGAACAGGCACAAAACGCCATCGGCCGCTACCACGACGCGGGCATGAACATCGTGAGGACGACGACACCGGTCTCCGAGTGGCCGGGCTTCAATGACTGACCTTCATCGGATTTATCTCGACCACGCCGCGACCACGCCCCTCGATCCCGAAGCGCTCGCGGCGATGATGCCGTTCCTGCAGGGCGACTTCGGTAATCCATCGTCCGTGCATTCCTTCGGGCAGCGGGCGCGAGGGGCAATCGACGAAGCCAGGGCCAGGGTGGCGGCCCTCATCGGGGCGCGGGACAGCGAGATCGTCTTTACGGGAAGCGGCACCGAGGCCGACAACCTGGCGATTCTCGGAGTGGCGAGGGCCGGGGCCTCGGATCCCGACTCGGACCGCGTCGATCTCGTGGCCACCACCATCGAGCACCACGCGATCCTCAACGGCGCTAAATCCCTCGACCGGGCGCGTCACCGAACGACCTTCGCCCGCGCCGGCGAGGATGGCCGCGTCGACCTCAACGACCTCCAGAATGCGGTGAGCGAAAAAACCGCCCTCGTTTCGGTGATGTTCGCGAACAACGAGACCGGGGTGATGCAGCCAATCGCCGAGGTGGTTCAGATCGCACGGGCCAAGGGCGCCCTCGTCCACACCGACCTGGTGCAGGGGCTTGGGAAAGCGCCCATCGACGTCCGGCTCCTCGATGTGGATCTCCTCACGATCTCCGCCCACAAGATCCACGGACCGAAGGGGGTGGGCGCCCTGTTCGTCCGAAGCGGAACGAAGATGACCGCACTCACCCGCGGAGGCTCACAGGAGCGGAACCGACGCGCGGGCACGGAAAACGTGGCCGGGATCGTCGGTTTCGGCCGGGCCGCCGAGCTTGCCCAAAAGCGCCTCGGGGTGGACCCGCCGCGCATCGCGGAATTGCGCGACCGGCTCGAAGCGAAGCTGATCGAGGCCTTAGGGGCCGCGGTCCGACGAAACGGTGCGGACCGACGCATCTGTTCGACCACGAGCCTTTCATTCGACGGAGTCTCGGGCGAAGACCTTCTGATTGCCCTCGACCTCGCCGGCATCGCGGCCTCGACGGGCGCCGCCTGCGCCGCGGGCTCGCCCGAACCGTCGCATGTCCTCCGGGCCATGGGCTTCCCGCGCGAACGCGTCAACTCGGCCATCCGCTTCTCCCTGGGCCGCGACACCACCGCGGAAAAAATCGACCGCACGGTAGAAGCGGTGGTCGCGGCGGTCGGACAGCTGCGGAAAGCGCCGAAGTAAGCGCAGGCCGCGACCTGTCCGTTCGCAACCCGCGGAACCTCCCTCATCGCGAGTTTCGCCACGTATTCCGTGGCCGGGCTGCGCGCTCCGTGACATCCGGGAGAAACTCTCGGTCACTCCGGCGAACCCCCTGTCCTTCCCGCCGGGGACCCACCCCCCAACAAGAACGCCGATTCAACCCCACGTCACCCCGGCGAAAGCCGGGGCCCAGCGCGAAGAGTCCGTTCGGAAACCGCAACGGTAGCCGCCAGCGACCCTCCGCAGCCGGCAACGCTCGTTCTTCGCCCAAGCCTCGACTCTACAAACCGGCTGAAATGGGCTACAAGCGCGACCAGGGTAGGTTCCCCCGCCCCATGAAGGTCCGCGATCTGCTCTCGGTGCTCGCACGGTCTCCATGAGGGTGGGACGCCGATTTCTGCGCCTTCTTCTGCGACGACGAGCACGTCAAGGTCGCTGTCCGGCCCCATCGTCCCGCGGGCAGCCGAGCCGAAGAGAAGGATGCGCTTCGGCTCGATGACGGTGCGGATGCGCCGGACGAGATCGTCAAGCAGCACGGGACGCGGGGCGATCGTCCCGGCGGCGACGTTCATGGGCACAATGGTACGACGACGGGGGGATCTGGCAAGCGCTACCTCTCGCAGGTCTTAACCCACCCCCCTCGCGGAGCGAGGGAGAAACTCTGCGACGTGGTCTGAGGAAATCACATCATCTGGTTTCAATCCACTCCCCTCGCCGAAGCGAGGGGAGACGCTTGGTGAGCAGGGCCTGGATGATCTGCTCTCGTTTCAATCCACTCCCCTCGCCGAAGCGAGGGGAGACGTTCTTCAAGCGTGACACCGGGGCGCCGAGCTGGTTTCAATCCACTCCCCTCGCCGAAGCGAGGGGAGACTGTCGATGTGGCCCCCGCCTGTGCCCGCGGGCGAGGTTTCAATCCACTCCCCTCGCCGAAGCGAGGGGAGACATTCCGACCTGGCGCCGATTGACAGCCCAAGAAGTTTCAATCCACTCCCCTCGCCGAAGCGAGGGGAGACGCCCTCCAGGACCACGCCGGTGGTGGACAAAATGTTTCAATCCACTCCCCTCGCCGAAGCGAGGGGAGACCTGGCTGGCGTCGTGGATTGACGAGGGATACCTAGTTTCAATCCACTCCCCTCGCCGAAGCGAGGGGAGACATCTCCGATTCAACCTCAACGCCCTGTTGAGGGGGTTTCAATCCACTCCCCTCGCCGAAGCGAGGGGAGACGCTCTGCGGCTATGACGACGAGCACGAGATCCCGTTTCAATCCACTCCCCTCGCCGAAGCGAGGGGAGACGTGAGCGCGAGCGGGGCGGTCGGACTCGCCCAAGTGCTTCAATCCACTCCCCTCGCCGAAGCGAGGGGAGACCTTAGCTAGGGCGCTGCCTGTGTTGCCGGTGAGGGTGTTTCAATCCACTCCCCTCGCCGAAGCGAGGGGAGACGAGGAGTAACGCAATGAGGAGTAACGCAATGAGCGTTTCAATCCACTCCCCTCGCCGAAGCGAGGGGAGACTTGAATCGGAGATAGATCCCATCGCGGCCGGCGATGTTTCAATCCACTCCCCTCGCCGAAGCGAGGGGAGACGCTAGGGCGCTGCTGCCTGTGTTGCCGGTGAGGGTGTTTCAATCCACTCCCCTCGCCGAAGCGAGGGGAGACGGTACTGCCGTTGACCTCTCGTCAACGGTGGACATGTTTCAATCCACTCCCCTCGCCGAAGCGAGGGGAGACCCACGGTCTACACCTTTCCCTACTCGCCAATCCCGTTTCAATCCACTCCCCTCGCCGAAGCGAGGGGAGACGTACACCGGCACGCGCTATCAGTGGCATCGTGACGTTTCAATCCACTCCCCTCGCCGAAGCGAGGGGAGACATCGCTACTGCCACCCCCACCCCCACCACGCGGCAGTTTCAATCCACTCCCCTCGCCGAAGCGAGGGGAGACGAGCCCTTGCGCCCGAGTTGTTAGCAATCTACCTGTTTCAATCCACTCCCCTCGCCGAAGCGAGGGGAGACAGGGTTTGGCTGTCCCAGCCTGCATCCATTGACGTTTCAGTCCACTCCCCTCGCCGAAGCGAGGGGAGACTTCTCCCCTTTGCCAACCGGTCAACCAGTTCGAGTTTCAATCCACTCCCCTCGCCGAAGCGAGGGGAGACCCGAGCCGGGAATGACCCATCTGCCGAACTGACCGTTTCAATCCACTCCCCTCGCCGAAGCGAGGGGAGACGTTGATCTCCCTCGCGTGATCACCGTCCAGATCGGGTTTCAATCCACTCCCCTCGCCGAAGCGAGGGGAGACGTGCCAGCATTCTTCCGCTCCACCTCGTCCAATTGTTTCAATCCACTCCCCTCGCCGAAGCGAGGGGAGACCCTGACGCCAGACCCTCTTCAGCGTGACCTTGTCGTTTCAATCCACTCCCCTCGCCGAAGCGAGGGGAGACACCAGACGCGCGGCTGGTCTTCGTTACGATTCGAGTTTCAATCCACTCCCCTCGCCGAAGCGAGGGGAGACCTCATCGAACGCCGACTTTGCCTGAGCGTACCTGAGTTTCAATCCACTCCCCTCGCCGAAGCGAGGGGAGACCTGCTCCGCTGCCGCCGCCGTCTTGGCCTGAGACGTTTCAATCCACTCCCCTCGCCGAAGCGAGGGGAGACTTCGTCGGGTTCGCAATCGACGAGGACGTAATCGGTTTCAATCCACTCCCCTCGCCGAAGCGAGGGGAGACGAAACGGCCTGAGCAACGGGCACTCCCTCGATGCGTTTCAATCCACTCCCCTCGCCGAAGCGAGGGGAGACCTCCAATGCCGTACTTGTTCATCGCGGCATTCAGTTTCAATCCACTCCCCTCGCCGAAGCGAGGGGAGACGACCGCAAGTTCCGCCGCTTCCATTTCTAGCGAGTTTCAATCCACTCCCCTCGCCGAAGCGAGGGGAGACCCCAAGTCACCACACATCTGCCAGCGGTGGACCGAGTTTCAATCCACTCCCCTCGCCGAAGCGAGGGGAGACCCTCGGAGTTTCCGATGCTCCAGCCGTCTCGGAGTTTCAATCCACTCCCCTCGCCGAAGCGAGGGGAGACTCTGATGGCGGTCACTCCTCGATTCATGTGGCAGTTTCAATCCACTCCCCTCGCCGAAGCGAGGGGAGACGCAGTCTCGTTTGGATCTTGTCTCGCTTCATGGTGTTTCAATCCACTCCCCTCGCCGAAGCGAGGGGAGACGTCATTCCCGGCGAAGTGGATGCTGGACCCGATGTTTCAATCCACTCCCCTCGCCGAAGCGAGGGGAGACACTTTTCCGCTTTCCGCGCCAAGAGCGCAGCGGTGTTTCAATCCACTCCCCTCGCCGAAGCGAGGGGAGACCTTGAATCACTGCGGGAGTACCGCATGGAGCACGTTTCAATCCACTCCCCTCGCCGAAGCGAGGGGAGACTCGGCGGGTCGCGGTAGACCGCCGCACCGGCAAGTTTCAATCCACTCCCCTCGCCGAAGCGAGGGGAGACGCGAAGTGGTCAACCGGAACCGTGACGGGCGGGGTGTTTCAATCCACTCCCCTCGCCGAAGCGAGGGGAGACGTGCACGAAGCGTCTCGATGCCGCCAGCCTGTCGTTTCAATCCACTCCCCTCGCCGAAGCGAGGGGAGACGTCCAAGGCGACGATCTACGACTCGCAGATTCTCAAAGTTTCAATCCACTCCCCTCGCCGAAGCGAGGGGAGACCCAACACCCTGTCTACGCACGATGCCAACATCGAGTTTCAATCCACTCCCCTCGCCGAAGCGAGGGGAGACGCTCGACCGGCGTGTCTTCGAGTTACTGGACTAGTTTCAATCCACTCCCCTCGCCGAAGCGAGGGGAGACATGGCACGATGAGGGTGTACGAAGAGGGTTCTCAGTTTCAATCCACTCCCCTCGCCGAAGCGAGGGGAGACATATCTACTGGGATCAATTCCCATCGCTTTATGTGTTTCAATCCACTCCCCTCGCCGAAGCGAGGGGAGACGAGGGCTGGTGTTGACCAGACCGTCGTGCTGGAGTTTCAATCCACTCCCCTCGCCGAAGCGAGGGGAGACCGCGACGGCGGGAGTCGAGCCCGAATGATTCGCGATGTTTCAATCCACTCCCCTCGCCGAAGCGAGGGGAGACGTCTAGGACTGTGTCACCCTCGTTAGACCAGCTAAGTTTCAATCCACTCCCCTCGCCGAAGCGAGGGGAGACTGTCGCCGGCGCGCTACGTGCGCGGGCTGGTGATCACAGGTTTCAATCCACTCCCCTCGCCGAAGCGAGGGGAGACGTCCGCCCATGTGGCTCCACCGTCGAACGTTGTCTGGTTTCAATCCACTCCCCTCGCCGAAGCGAGGGGAGACGCGTCCGACCGGGAAGACGCGGAACATTCCGATGTTTCAATCCACTCCCCTCGCCGAAGCGAGGGGAGACGCAGGGCTTTCATGCCCATAGCCACAATTGTAGGTTTCAATCCACTCCCCTCGCCGAAGCGAGGGGAGACCTTGGGATGATGGCATTCATCTGTGGGACTCCGCGTTTCAATCCACTCCCCTCGCCGAAGCGAGGGGAGACTCTGCGGCGAGAGTCCTTGCGCCCGAGCTGTTAGGTTTCAATCCACTCCCCTCGCCGAAGCGAGGGGAGACTCGGACAGGACGCGACGCGCGAAGCTGACGAGATGATGTTTCAATCCACTCCCCTCGCCGAAGCGAGGGGAGACCCCGATTCGGGCTAGGGCGGCGCGGATTAAAGCGTTTCAATCCACTCCCCTCGCCGAAGCGAGGGGAGACTCTGCATTCAGGCTAAGCCCGCCTACGAGATCATGTTTCAATCCACTCCCCTCGCCGAAGCGAGGGGAGACGAGGAGGAGCCAGAATGACATTGATCGTCATGCATGTTTCAATCCACTCCCCTCGCCGAAGCGAGGGGAGACGGCTGCGCAGGAGGGGACTGGGGCGTCACCTGGAGGTTTCAATCCACTCCCCTCGCCGAAGCGAGGGGAGACGGCTCACCACCGGTCCAGACGATCCACCGACATGTTTCAATCCACTCCCCTCGCCGAAGCGAGGGGAGACCCTGAGCGACCCGACCACCGTCCTTGATGATGGCAAGTTTCAATCCACTCCCCTCGCCGAAGCGAGGGGAGACATCAATGATATTGAGATCGAGTCGATGACCGAGGAGTTTCAATCCACTCCCCTCGCTTCGGCGAGGGGAGACGC
>Ga0163152_10003995_pt1 | contig 18682 bp, 14 predicted proteins | sample OliLakLV19MP8IB2_FD_148635 | JGI IMG/M metagenome (GOLD analysis project Ga0163152, IMG submission 148635) | Freshwater microbial mat bacterial communities from Lake Vanda, McMurdo Dry Valleys, Antarctica - Oligotrophic Lake LV.19.MP8.IB-2 | ecosystem: Environmental > Aquatic > Freshwater >...
GGCCTACGCGCGCCCCCTCGCCAAACGGCAGGCGCGCGTAGGCCCAAGCGTATTCCATCGCGTGCCAGAAATCGAGGATTTCGCAGCGGTGTGTGAAGAGCGCCGCGCGGCCCGGCAGCGTGACCCGGTCGGTCGGCACCAAGAGCACGCCGGTCTTCACTTCGCGAAAACTCGCGCCGACCACGGGCGGTAACGGCGGCAGGACCGTGGTCTTCGTGGCCCGCCGACGCCGCGTGTCTCGCGCCTGCACGCCGACCACGCAGCCATCGACCGCCACGACCACCGCCGGCGGCGCCGACGGCGTCGACCGCCCGTCGCTGGCGGGGAGGGCGTGATACGCGCTGAGGGCCTCGGTGTGCGCCAGCGCCGCGGCCCCGAGGCGTTGCACGGCCCGCCAGACCATCATCGCATTGGCGGCGACGCCGAGGAGCGGGCCGGCGAGATCCGCCGCGAGTGTGAAGGGCACGACACTGCCGAGCAGCGCCAACTGCCGCGCCAGCCAGCCGCTGGGGCGTCCCGGCTCCACCTCAAGGTGGCTGAGGAGCGGCCGCACGTCGCGCCCGCACGTGCGACACCGATAGCGATCGACCGTGACCCGCACGTGGTCCACCCAGGTGAGCCACGTCACGGCGCGCGCATCGTGCCGGCGCATGGGGTGCCCGCAGCACAGCGGCCGGGCGGCCCCCCGTTGCGTCTCCGCTTCCTCCGCCAGCGCGACCGTCACCGCGGCACACACCTGCGGACGCATCCGCGCCCAGACGGCCTGCTCAATCTGCTCGAACCGCGTCGCCGTCTCGGCCAACGTCGGGCGGCGCGGCGGCGCGGGGGCGACGACCCGGGGCACACGCGGCACCGGCTCGGCCGCCACCCGCACCCGGTGCGCCAAGGTCCACAACGACACCACCGCTCGCATCAGCCGCGAGCGTACGCCGCTGTCGATCGCGGTACAAGCGAAATCACATCACCAGATCACAGGCAGGCGTGCCGTACCCCAAAACCGTTAAGCACCCGGGAGTTCGGCCTTTCGCACACTTCGAGGCCCACCTCAGGAGAAACGGCTGAGCATCCGCACGCGACTGTCGACACCCACTTTGTCGAAGGTATGCGTCAAATGTTTCTTGACGGTGTTCGGTGCCACGTCGAGCATCTCCGCGATGGCACGATTGCCGTGACCATGCAGCACCAATTCAACGATTTGAGCTTCGCGTCGGGATAGCCCGTAATGAGTGCTGAGCGCCTCTCGTTCGAGGCCAATCTCGCGCACGGTAGCCGCGACCAAACGGCTGGCCCGCCGCAACTGTGTGACATGGATGTAAAACGGTTCTCCAGAAGGTGCGGTAAGGATGGACACCGCATCCGGCCTGGATCCTGGCATCCGGAGGTCCGCGATGTGATTGCGAAGGGTCAGGACGAAATCGGTGTCGTAGTCGCGGCGGACGCGGTCGACAAGACGCCGCGCCGCAGGGTTCAGGTACGCCGGCTTGTCCGCCCGGAACACCAATAGGGCCAATCGCATCCCGTCGACGAGCGTGGCCAGTTGCGATAAAGAAAAAGTGGAGGAGACGGCAGAACTCATAAATACTACTAAAGTAGTATTGTCGGCAAGCGGGACTTCCGGTACGCTTGCGGCGCTAATCAATGGAAACGGGCCGTCATCCCTTATGAAGTCATCTGCGGTGTCCGACGTCGGGCGCGTTCGGAAGTCCAATGAAGACAGCTGGGCTTTGGACGATGGATTGGGTCTGTACGTAGTGGCTGACGGAATGGGCGGGCATCTGGCCGGTGAGGTGGCGTCTCGGCTGGCTGTTGAAGCGATCGTCGGCTTCATCAGCCGCACCCATGACACCGAGGAGGTGTCGTGGCCCTATGGCATCGACACGCGGCTCTCGCTCAGTGGCAACCGCCTCAGAACTGCGGTCCAGCTGGCCAACCGCCGTGTGTTCCGCGCTGCCGAGGAGCACGACGACTATACGGGAATGGGCACCACGGTGGTCAGTGCCCTTCTGTTCGACGGCAGCGTCGTCGTGGGGCACGTGGGCGACAGCCGACTCTATATCTGGTCCGACGGTTTGCTTGATCAGATCACACAGGATGACTCGTGGGTGACCACCATGGTCGCGCAGAGTCCCGGCGACAGCGTGCCCGACATGGCAAAGCACCCGATGCGCCACGTCCTAACGAATGTCCTTGGGGCACGCGAACCCACCGATATTCACATCGTCGAGCGGCCGGTCGTTCCGGGAGATTCGCTGCTCCTCAGTTCGGATGGCTTGCACGGTGTACTGTCTGCGGAAGTGATGGCGGGGATGCTCGGTCGTGGTCTCGCGCCGGACGTCCTGGCCCAGGACTTGGTGCGGGCCGCGCTCGAGGCCGGCAGCCGCGACAACGTCACCGCCCTGGTTGTGCAGTTGTAGCGATGCCCAGATGGCCAGTCCCATGAGTAGCGATGCGCGCCCGGTGCGGTCGAAGCAGATCGGCAGGTATCGCGTTATTGATCGTCTTGGCAAGGGCGCGATGGGCATCGTGTACTCGGCCGTCGATGACGTGATGGGCCGACAGGTCGCCGTCAAGGTGATGATGGAGGACATCGAGACTGACCCGGATACCCGCACTCGCTTCTACCGCGAGGCAAAGATCGCCGGGCAATTGATGCACAACCACATCGTGACCGTCTTCGACCTGGGCGAGGAGGATGGGCGACCGTACATTGTGATGGAACTGCTGCGGGGCTCCACGCTGGGCGACTATCTGTCCCACCCGGCTGCCGTCCCGCTTGAGACCAAGCTCGAACTGATGATCCAGGTGTGTGAAGGCCTCGCCGTCGCCCACGCGCGTCACATCTTTCATCGTGACATCAAGCCCAGCAATCTGTTCGTGCAGACGGACGGCAGCCTTAAGATCCTCGATTTCGGGATCGCGCGCCTGGCATCGTCGACGATGACGGCGAATGGACTCGTGGTGGGCACGCCGCACTTCATGTCGCCCGAGCAGGCCCGCGGCGTGGAGGTTGACGCGCGGTCCGACATCTTCTCGGCCGGTGCGGTGTTTTATTTCATGCTCGCGGGGCAAAGACCCTTCGCCGCCCCCAGTCTGCCAGCCGCCATGCATCGCGTCCAATTCGACGCCCCGTCACCCGTACCATCGGGGATCGTGCCTGCAGCGCTGGAGCGCCTCATCATGAAGACGCTGGCGAAAGATCGGGCCATGCGGCACCAGACGATTCTCGACCTCAGGGACGAGTTGGTCGCGTTCCGCCGGAGCTTCGATGTGGAGACCCGGCGCCTGGCTCAGTCGGTCGCGGACCGATGCCGCGCGTTCGATGCGGTCTGCGCAGACGTTCAGGCGGCTCGAATCGAGGCTGGGCTTGACGCGCCCGGTGTCTCGCCCGAGATCGGCGCCGCACGCCAACGGTTGGCGGTTCTGGAGGTTGACTCGGCTGGGGCCCTTCTGGTGGTGCCATTCAAGCGCGACGAGCTCAATGGCCTCATCCCCGTGTTGACGCTTGAGCATCAGGTCGCGCTCGCACGCCTGTTGGCCTGGCAAGGTGCACTGGACGCTGTTCGAATGGCGCGAGACACGTTGGTGTCAGAGGGCCCGCATTTGGCTCTCCTGCTCTTCGATGCTGCGGTGCGGGCGGCACCAGAATCGGGCGCGTTCCAGGCCGAGCGGGAGCGTTGCGTGGCGGCGGTAAGGAAACTGGACGTCGTGGACGCACACGTCGGCGCTGACGGATGTGCCGGACGCGATGTTCGCGGATCCGGTGGTGCGGCGGGGAATGGCTGAGGTCATTGAGCGGGAAGCCGCCGGCAGCCCGGTTGCCTTACCAGGCGCCATTGCCCACCCCTCTGGCGGAAAGCCGTAGCCGCGTGTCCGGGAAGCGGGAGTGATTGTGGCTGAGATTCCAAAGACACTGGGTCGTTACGTCATCGCCGAGCGGGTTGGCCGCGGCGGTATGGGGGCCCTGTATCGAGGCACCGATCCGGTGCTGGACCGCGAGGTCGCAATCAAGGTGATGCACGCCGACTTTTCCGGTGACGAGAACGCGCGGCCGCGTTTCTTTCGTGAGGCTCGCGCCGCCGCCAAACTTCAGCATCGGAACATTGTCACGATCTTCGAGTTCGACGAAGAAGACGGCGTCCCCTACATCGTCATGGAGTTCCTCCGTGGGCGAAACCTGTCGGCACGCATGTCCGCGCCGCCGGCCCTTGCCTTGGAAGAGAAGCTCGACATCGTGGATCAATTGTGCACGGGCCTGTCGTTCGCCCATTTACAGGGCGTGGTGCACCGTGATGTGAAACCGGCCAACGTCTGGGTTCAGGATGACGGCACGGTGAAGCTCCTCGATTTCGGCATTGCGAAGGTCTCGAGTTCGACCATGACGATCGGGTCGGACATCATGGGAAGCGCTCCGTACATGGCCCCGGAGCAGGTCGAAGGTCAACAGGTGGATGGGCGCGCGGATATCTTCTCTGCCGGGGCAATCTTGTACGAGTTGCTATCGGGTCGGCGACCATTTCTGGGCGATTCTGCGACCGCCGTGATGATGCAGATCATCGGCAGCGAACCCTCTCCGATCAGCCAACTCGTGCCTGACTTACCGGCGCCGCTCGTTGCCGCCGTGGGGCGAGCGCTGCAGAAGTCGCCTGACAAGCGATATGCCAGTGCCCAGTTGTTTGCGGCCGACCTGCGTCAGATCCGCCGCTCTCTGCAGGTTTCTTCCGATCTCGATTCCGGATCGTTTGGTGAATCGCGCGCCGCGAAGACCGTCCTCTTACCCGGTCCATCTACTCAGTCGCCAGGGGCGCAAGGCGGACACCCAGCCGACTTGAGCGTCACGCAGTACGAGCCGGCGATCGAGGCGGATGTGGCTGGATCTGCCAGTCAGGCCCCGCCGCAGACCAAACGCCTGGCCGTCATCGTCGCCGTCGTGGCGCTCGTCGTGCTGGCCACCGCCGCAGGTTTGTGGCTGACGAAGGGGCGGCCGGAGGTGGAGTCCGCATCCAGCGCGCCAGCAGCGGTGCAGTCGCCCCCGACGGTCCAGGCCACACCGCCCACACCGCCCGAGGGCACGGCGCGACAGGTGCAACTGACAAGCGAACCTTCTGGCGCCGAGATTACTCAGGACGGAAGAAAGATCGGTGTCACTCCGGCAACCGTCGAAATCGCCGCAGGTGCGCCAGCCCGGTACCGGTTAACCATGCGGAACTACGCGACGCTGAACGTGACGGTGTCACCGGAACAGGCAGCGGTCGGCGCCGCTAATTACCAGCTCAAGCCCACGGATAATCGCGTTGTGACTCTCAGAGCGACTGGCGACTATGAATTCGAGGTTAGGGAAGACCAGAAGATTCTCAGTGCTGCCGCCACACAGCACGAGATCAGGTTATCCGGTATCCACACGGTTCGCCTTGTCGCCCCTTCTCACTATCTGAACCAGTCAGTCCGTCTGGACCCGAACGACGGAGCACGGCGGGAAGTGCCCGTGCCTGTTTTGGGAAGGCTGCAAATCAGAATCAGAGGGGGCGTGACTTGCAGAATCCGGCTGAACGGCCGCGACGAGCGCCGCAGTGACCTGGACATCGTCCCCGGAACCTACGAGGTCACTGCGGATTGCGGCGATGGGAAGCAGGAGTCCCAGTCCGTGACGATCACAGACACCACCACAACCGTGAGGTTTCCGAAGGGGTGACGTGGGCCCGCGGCGCACAAGAAGTCACGGACGGGTTCCACCGGGGTGGCGGTCCGCCTTCCGTCCGGTCGCTGCGGCCTGCAACTCCTCCACTGCCGCTTCTTCTCCGATCGAAAGCTTCAGGATGGACTCGAGCCGCAAGAGCAATAAGGAATCTCGGAATTTTGCATTGGCGCCAAACAGACGCAACTGACCGCCGCGGCTCACCAGAGCCGTCTGCGTGCTGAGCAAGACGCCCATTCCGGTATGGTCGCAATAGCTGCAGGCCGACAGGTCCACCGCGATCAGTCCATCGCTCGAGTCGGTAGCAGATGACAGAGCATCGCGTAACTTGGGGTAGCTGTACCCGTCCACGCGGCCGACCACACGCAGCACAACCACCCGGGCGTTTGAGCTTGCGCGGTCCTTCCTGATCCGAAGGGTCTCCACCACCGAATCGTCGTCAATCGCTCCTGTGCTGCTGGGAGTGTCCTCTGGCGTCCCCGTTGTTGACCGCCTGATCTGCTCGACTGTGATCGGCGGGCCTGTGAACCGGAGCACGATACGGCCGACGCTGATGAGATCACCGTCAGCCAGGGACGCGGACTTCACGATCTTGCCGTTAAGCATGGTGCCGTTGCTGCTCTCAAGATCCGCGATGGTCCAGCCGTCTGTCTGGTGCTGCGAGACGGCCGCGTGGCGCCGGGACACACTGGGCACATCGAGCGCGACGTCACAGTCAGGGGATCGACCCAAGGTAAGGCGTTTTCGGTTGACGAGACTGAACTCACATCCCTCAAGGCCCGGGGGGCCCTGGGTGATGGTGAGAGATGGGGCTACTACCAGGTGTGCCGTGTCTTCCAGGGGTGGTGCGGGGGCGATGGCAACCTTCGGAACTGAGCGCTGAGGGCCAATGTTGGGAACGGCTGCGAGCTGCGGAGAGACGCCTGAAGCGAAACCCTCGGGCCGGAGTATGGTCCCGTCGCCTGCCTGGGTCAGCTCAAAGCACACGTGAATTAAGTAGGGCGGTATCGAGACGATCCCCGCCTGGCCCAGTCGGGCCTCCATGATGCGGACGCCATCCCGGTAGGACCCGTTCGCACTGGTGTCCCGGAAGACCAACTGGCCCTGGCTCACCGTGACCGACGCATGCCTGCTGCTCACGTGCGGATCGCTCAGCACGACATCCGCGGACGGTGAAGAGCCAATGGTCACCGGAGATTTGGAGAACCTCACCTCCTGAGGCGGCAACCCGTCGCGGATCACGGTGAACGTTACGCTCCAGCCAGCCATCATTCCCCCTCACGAGCCGGTGGGCTGCCGCTCGCCGGCGCCGGCCCTGGGACACCCTGTCGAACGGGAGGCGTCCAACCTGTCCTCAACTGAATGGTGCGATAGTAGAGCACAAAGGCGCGCACCCGGTAATACACGGTGGCCTGGCGGTAGCCGAAGGGTTCCAGCAGCGCCAATAACACGATCCTCATACGGTCCGTCAGTCGCGTCAGGAAACCAAACGCTGTCGTCTCGACCGCAATCGCGGCCATTGATACGAACCCGCTCATCACGACGCTGGTGGCGGCAAACAGGGCCGCGCGTTCGCCGGACAAGACGCCGCTCCCCCAGAGTGCAGCGACCACGATCCAACCGAGTCCTTCCAGGATCGGTGCGTACAGCTCGAGCAGGAAGTACGGGAATGCGACGCAACCGATGGTGCCGTACCTCAACCGGAACGCCATGTCTCCGTGCACGCGCAGGGTCGTCAGCAGACCCTGGTGCCACCGGGTGCGCTGCTTGCCGAACTCCGTCAGGCTGTGCGGCGCTTCAGTGAGGCACAGTGCGTCGACGGAAAAGGTGATGCGGTACGGTACTCTCTGATCCCGCAGGTGGCGGTGGAGACGCACCACCACCTCCATGTCCTCACCTATGGCGTGGGTCTGATACCCGCCAATCTCCTGCAGTCGCTGTCGGTCGAACAACCCGAACGCGCCGGAGATGATCAGGTGGGCATTGACGCGATTGAAGCACAATCGTCCAATGGCATAGGCGCGCAGGTACTCCAGCACCTGGAAGCCCTCCAGCCAGCTGGTCGGCAACCCGGTGGAAACCAGTCGCCCGGCCTCGACGGTGCAGCCGTTCTGAGGGCGGATCATCCCGCTCGTGGCAATCGTCAGTGGGTCTTCGACAAAAGGAATTGCGAGGTGGACGAGCGCATTCGGATCGAGGACGACGTCGGCATCGAGCATCAAGACGAGGGCGTGATCCGCGAGGCAGATGCCCGCGTTGAGAGCGTCGGCCTTTCCACCATTCCGTTTATCGATCACTTTCAGCCGGGGATCCTTCTGGCTGACGAACACGCCGCGCACGCGCTGGCTGGGGATCTCGCGAGTCGGGCGATCGTTGGACGGCAGCAAGGCGAACGCATCCCATAAGGCGCCCAGGGTGCGATCGGTGGAACCATCGTTGACGACGATTACTTCGAATTCTGGGTAGTCCAGCGCGAGCACCGAGGAGACCGTTCGAACGATGGTGAGATCCTCGTTGAACGCGGGGATCACCACCGATACCCTGGGCAGGAGCCCACTGTCGCGTGCCATCGCCGCACGCTCACCCGGTGGCACCCGCCGCTGGCGGTGGATCTCGCTGACCGCCAGTCCGATCATCACCAGGTTGGTGCCATGGTAGGCCACCAGTCCCGCGATGAGGACGAGCGACACGATTGAGGCGACCGACTGGACTTCCGGCATCATCGCAGGGTTCCATTTCTCGCACGCCCGCCGGGGGCGGCCGCCGAACGCTCACGTCGCCGGTCTAACAGACCCAACATGGCGGTTGCGTCCACCAGACGTTCCCGCAACGCGGCATCAACCAGGGGAATCTGCCCGACCAGGCTTGCCGATACGCGCGAGTCCGCTGAACACTCGATTGCCTCGATCAGGGCCGCCTGGACACTCGGCGCCTTCTCCACGGCAAACCGGGCCAGCAGGGCTGTGACCACGCTCTCGTCGGGCACCAATGGATAGGTCCGTCGCCATATCGCCGCGATGCTCTTCGCGCCGGCCCGCCTGATGGCGGGCGAGTCATCGGTCAGCAGCGGCACCAGCACTGGAAGTGTCTGAGGTGTGCCGATGAGGGCCAGGCTCCGAATCTGGGGAGCGCTCAGGGCCGCCGACGTCCCGCCCATGCCCATCAGGACCGATTCGATCGGCACGCCTCGCATGCGCTCAAGAGCGTGGTCGATCGCCCGCAGGCCGCGTTCGTCCGCGGTTGCGGCCGCCGCAATCAGCGTGGCCATCGATGCTGCGTCCGCGCGTCGGCTGAGCGCACTCGTCGCTGCGAGTCTGACGGCCAGCGACTGGTCGTGGACGGCGCGCGCCAGTCGTTCAAAGGCGCGCCTGTCGGGAACGTCCGTCAGGGCAACGCAGGCGGCTTCGCGGCAAGCCTGGTGTGGATCAGAGACGGCTCGCATGAGCGCATCCACAACATCCTGGGATCGGACGGCCAGTTGGCGCACGCTGTCAGCGACGATCGGCCAGATGGCGGGCGACATGTCATTGAGCAGCATGGGCGCCGACTCGAGCCGGGACCGAAACACGCGCCTGAACGCCCAGGCAGTCTCGATGCGTCTGTGCGCAGCAGATTTGTCCTGCAGGATGGCCGCAAGGGCAGGGAGCGTGCTGCAATAGTGCTCCGGGGATCGCCCAATGGCAGCCAGTGCTCGGTGCGCCAGCCTGCTGTCTGGTGCCTGGGCGAAGAGCAACAGCAGCGCCGCCAGATCCGACGACGGCAGCACTGCCAGCAGGCGAAGGCACCGCTCGGCACGCGCTCGCCGACGCGAGTGCAGGACCCTCGGTATCCACGCTCCGACGGCGGCGGGCGCGGCCGCCGCCGCACAGGCCTGCAAAGGCGGGCGCAGGACCGCACCGGCCCGCTCGCGACTCGGCCGGTCGAGCCGGCTGAGGCAATCCGCGAGTTCGGGGGCCGCCGCGAGGCATCGCCTTAACAGTCGATCGCTGTCGGCACCGTCGCTGAGGCTCGTCAACGCTCGTCTCAGCCTCCACTGACGCGGATACCGGCCGATCGGCGCTCCCAGTGACTGGCATGTCATACCACCAAGGAGAACCGCGGTTGCTGCCGCAAGAATTGACAACAGAGGGGCCCAAGTCAGACTCATACCTGGCGTTTCCAGGCAAAGGCTACCACCAACTTCAATCGGGTGCCGTCGGCGCGACAGGTTGGTGTAACGCCGTGCGTTTGCGCCCGACCACCCGACGACGATTGACACGGTCACACTTCGCGTGCAAGATGTCGCCTGCTAGGCGAGGCCACGGCAAGCCTCAGCAGAGGAGCTCCCCAACCTGCTCAATGGCGATTTGCTCCTCAGTTACCAGTTGGCGCATTTGAGCCCGGACAGGAGAGATCGCATGACTTTGAGTAAGAGCGCGGGTACGGTTGTTTTCGCCATTTCTGTGGCGATGTTGCAGCTTGGTTGCGCGACGAGAGTAGTTGAGGTTCCCGTCGTTGAGCAGGTCTTTGTGTCCGGGCAGGTCGTCTTCACCGACTCGTTCGACACCGTGAAAGGCGAGTGGCAGCAGGCGTCAGGCGTGTGGGAGACGGCGGGTGGCATGCTGGTCCAGAAGAGCGACGACCCCCGGCAAATGAATTCCCTGCGCTTCATTCAATCACCACGATCCGGTGACGTGACGATCGAGACGAGTGTGCGAATTCGCCTCGATCAGCCCGCGAACCTGACCAACAGTGCCGCTGACGAGGAACTGAAACGGAGCTGGCGCTTCATCATTGGGGCGGGCATCGTGTTCCGGATGCAGGATGCCCAGAATTACTACATGTTCCGACTGGCGGGTGAGGAAGGCGCCGTGCTGGGGCGCATGGTCGGGGGCCAGTGGAACGAGAAGGACCTGTGCAACCCGCGCGTCCGCGATTTTCTCACAGGCGCACGAATCGGCTTCAGGCCGGACAACTGGTACCGCCTGAAGGTGGAGGCCTACGGCAGCCGGATCACGACCTACATCAACGACGAACCGGTCTGCACTGTGTCGGATAGCACGTTCAGCATCGGACAGACGGGGCTGGCGACCTTCCGGACCGCCGCTGAGTTCGACCGCATTCACGTTTCCATCAAGTAGGGACCCCCGGGGCCACATGGTGTGCGCTGCTCAAGCCGTGCGGGAACTAGTGTCAGTTTCGGCACCGGCTCTCTGTCTCGCCGCCATTGTGGCCCTGGCATCTTGCCGATCGGTGCCCGCGGCGGCGGCAGGCGGTCCTGCCCCGTTCCAAGGCGCGGCGACCGAAGCGTCGTTCAAAGACAAACTCAGAGAACTCGAGCGCCGGGCCGCGTCGCTAGTGGAGCAGTGGCATGTCGACTTCTTCATGAAAGACGAGTGGGACCTGCTCCAGGGGGCGCTGAACCGCCTGGGCAACGGCCTTCGGAACCGGCCTTACGCGTGGTACCCGAAGCTTGCTGACGACATCAGCCGACAACTCGACGGACTCGAATCGCGGCTTCCCGACATTGCCGAGCGCCACGTGGACGGATTGAGGAGGGACATAGGCGCCCGGATGGGTCGGCTTCCTGCGATCAACGAACCGCCTGATGCGAACATCGAGTCGCTGCGAGCCGACGGCCGTGTGTTCCTCGAGGAGACTGCTCCAGGGAAACTGTCGCCCGATCAGTCCTACCGTGCGGTGCTTCGGGGTCGGGCATTCCTCGATCGATTCCAGGATGTCGAGAGCCTTCCTGCGGATGCGTGCGAAGACGCCTACCGGCTCGCCGTCCATGCCCAGTCCGTGGGCCAGCCGACCCGGGTCCGGGCCCTGCTTGCCGACGCGCTGAATGCAGGATGCAGCGACGCAGCCCTTCGAGCGCTTGTCGTGGCGATGGAGGATTCGCTTCCTCGCCGCGTCGAGCCGGTGGCGCCTCTCGTTGCGGCCGGTGATGCGGACGTCGTGCCGCCGAAGCGCACAGGCGGCACGACCCGTGATCCCGGCCTGGAACTCGACGTATGGCAGAGTGCGTGGGGCGACTTCAGCGGCGTCGATGCCCTCGTCGAGTATGCGACCCGCAGCCAGATACGTTCGGTGAACCTGAACCCTGGTTTTTCGCTCACCAGAGGCGCATGGGACACGCAGTACAAAAGTTTGAAGGCGCATACTGACAGATTTCGCGGAGCGGGCATCAGAGTGCAGTATCTCTACGCGGAGCTCAGCCAGTCTGTCCGTGTGCACGCTGATTTCCTGGTGGAACATCCCGACCTCGGCATCGACACGTTGGTCGACGATTCGGAATTCACGGATGCGCGGTTGTCGAGTTTTAAAGCCAACCTTCAAATGGTCCGGGAGGCTGGGCTGCGGTACGCGGGATTCGTCACTCTGGAAGGCGCAGGGAACAGCGGTGTCAGCGATCAGACGCGCTTCTGGGCAATCGAACACATGGACGAGCCGGTCCTCATGAGCTACTTCGGATGCACGCTGACCCAACAGCAGCAAATCCTCAAGCCGTATCTCGAATACGCCGACCGGCTCGGACGACAGCGCGACGTGAAAGTGGCGATTCTTCTCGGTTCCAAGTCCGTGGGCCGAGAAGCCTCATGCGAACGGTTGCTTGATAGTCGTGGGCTGTGCGAGTTCATTCAGTCCCTGGGGCAATGGGCGGCTGGCCACAACTCCTTCGGCGGCCTGGTTCTGGAAACGAACGAGAAGATGCCGCGATTCGATTTGGGGAGTCCTGTGGAACAGGCGACGGTGGGGAACTGGGCGGGGAGTCTCACATGCGCGAGCCAATCGCTGGAGGCGGAGTCCCGATGAGTCGCGGGCGCATCCTGCCTGTCATCATCGTCTGTGCCCTCGTGTCCATGCCGGCGCAGCCGCGGGCCGATCACCGCGCAACACGAGTCGCGCAGCAGGAGCAGTCTGGAGGATCGGGCGCAGCAGAAAAAGAGACTGTCGCGAAACGCCGGTTTAGCAGCGCAAAGACTCTGCTGGACAAGAAAAGCTACAAGGAAGCGTTGAACGATCTCAAGGCCATCGTCGGCGAAGGTCCGAACTCCTTTGTCGATGATGCCTTGCTGCTGATGGCAAACTACTTTCTCGAGATTGAGAATAGCCTGGACGAGGCGCAAGTACACGCGAATCAGCTTGTTGGGGGACGGTCCGACACCGAGGACAAGGTGCCGGCCGGGCACCTGATCCTGGGACGAATCGCGCTCGCGCGCGGTCGGACTCCTGAGCACTTCCAGACAGCGATCGCCAACTACAGTCGTGTTGTGGATGGGTTCCCTGGCCACAACGAGGAGGTCGCAGAGGCCCTCTACCGAATGGCGGAAGCTCAACGACTGAACGGCCTGACGGACGAAGCGATCAGTAACTATCAGAACGTGTGTGCTGCGTACTCCATTTCCACGTGGTGCGCGAAAGCCGCGCTCGGCATGGCTGTGGGCCTTGTCCGAACCGGTCATTGGCCGCGGGCCGTCGAAAGACTACAGTGGGTGCGCACGAATTTTCCTGACAGCCCGGAGTCCGTCACGGCGTATCAGTGGAACACGACGCTGTTCCGATTGTACCTGCGGCCTTCCCAGCCCTTCGCGCCGGGCGGGCGGCCGCCTCTCCAGGTCAACAAGGTCGACGCGATGGTCGTCGATGCCAAGGGGCGCCTCTTGCTCGCGTCCAGCGCCGGAGTGCGGGTCTTTGACGATACGGGAACCCCTCAGGCCGGATTCGGATCAGCCGAGTTCAACGGGGTGTTCCTCGGCGAGCGCGGCCGAGTTTTCGCCTTCCAATCCGGGTCGTTGGTGCCGGAACAGGGGACGCCTACCTCGCTCTCGTTCATGAAGGACGGCAAACCCAAGCCGGTCGGAGATATCCTCGCAGCCGTAACGTTATCAACGGGCGAGTTTCTGGTCGCCGCCAAAGACGCGGGCCCCCTGCAGAGCTTCTCGCCTTCCGGCGAGAATCTGAGGCCGCAGTTCTCCGCCGCAGTCAGGGCGGATCGTTTGGCTGTCAACGAACTCGATGACGTCGCGGTGCTTGACCTGGACTCAAAGGCGATCTCGCTATGGCGTCCACGTGACGGGGCCATGGTCAGCCTCGGCAGTATTCCGGCGGGTGTGCTGAAGAACCCGGTCGACATCGCCTTCGACCCGTTTGGGCACTTGTATGTGCTCGACCGCGATCCCGGGAGCGTCGTGGTGTTTGCCCCCTTCGAGCGAACGGCGCAGAAGTTCGTCTCCTTTGCGATTCCCGAGAAGAGGGCCAGGGCCTTTGCCCTCGATCAGTTCGGCCGCCTGTTCATCTTCGATGACAAAGAGAAGCGGGTTCTGATCTACCAATAGCGAGAGAGAGGTCGAGTATTGTGGGACGCGGGTATTTGAAGCAGTTACTGAGGTTCTCGCGTTGGCCGTGTGTTGTGGCGATGCTCCTGGCACTGGTCGCAGCAACGACAAGTGCTGTGGTGCACGATCAGCCGTCTGTCGAGGAACTTCTCAAGAAAGCACGAGCGCACTGTGACGATGGCGACTACGCGACGGCGCTTCCGATCCTTGATGAGGTGATCAATCTCCTCCAAGCGCCAGATGCGAACCCTCAGACGGTGGCGAGCCAGATCGCGACGGCGTACGAGCTGCGGGCTCGGGTGAAGTTCGAAACCCAGGACCTGGAAGGCGCCGGTAAGGACATCGAGGCGATGATAACGGCGTCGCCGGGCCACCGGCTCGCGGACCCGCCCGCTCGACTCAAAAACAGGGAGGGAGAAATCCGTCGGACCTTGGTCGGCGAGGTGTTCGTGACCGTCACACCTCCGACGGCTTCTGTCGAGATCGATGGCCGCCCGTTCGTCCCGGGATCGACCCCCGTGCCCCTGCTGGCCGGACCGCACAAGATCACCGCAAGCCTCGAAGACTACAAGAAGAAGGACGAACCGTTCCACGTCGCCGCCGACACGACGCAGTCCGTCTCACTCACGCTCGAACGAGAATTCGCAAGCCTGGCGTTGGCGTCCGTCCCTGAGGGAGCGGATGTGTACATCGACGGGAAAGTCCTGGGGAAGACGCCCCTCACCCTTCATGGGCTGACGGTTGGCGCGACGCCGGTCGAGCTCCGGATGAAGTGCTACGTGACCTATACGAGTCAGATGGACATCCAGAAGTTAACTAACCTGGTTTACAGCCATAAGCTCAGCCCGTCGACGGGGACGGTCATCGTGACGACTGCTGTGCCGGGTGCCGCCGTTACCCTCGGCGAGAAGAAGGGGGAGACGCCAGCGACCTTTAAGGACGTCTGCGAAGGCGAGTACGACGTCGAGGTCAGTGCTGATTACGGCAGGTATGCCCGTAAGCTGGCGGTCAAGACCGGAGAGACCGAGACAGTCACGGCTCAGCTGAAACCGGTATTCGCGCTGCTGTCACTGACCGGGGAGAAGTCGGAACCCTCACCTGACAAGGGAAATGAAGTGCTGGGGACCGTCGAGAGGCTGGGGAGGAGCGGCGCCGTCGGCATTATCAGAGTGTCCGCAGCAAGCGTGGACCTCGCGTTAGGGGGGACGACGAAGCCCGGGGCCCGATGGTTGTCATTTGACGACCACGAAAACCCACTGGGTTCCGGCCAGGCGGACGCCGACACGCAGAAGGCCTTATCCACGGAGTCATCAAAGGCGCTCGGTGTTCAGGGCGTGGCCACAGCAACCCTCGCGACACGCGAGGGAATCGAGTACGTCTACCTCAGCCTGCTCGCGTCCGGCAGCGGCAGGCCTGACGTCTTGAAGATTGATCTAGCCGATTCGGGCCAAGGCCGCGCGCTGGTGGAGCGTCTACAGCAGACACCCGAACTCTTCCGGCCGACGCTTGGCCTGTTGGCGATCGACGTGAAGGACGTGCAAGGGGCCGTCATCGCCAGAATCGACGTTGATGGACCGAAGAATCTGAAGATAGGTGACGTGATCACCCACGTCAACGGGCAGGAACTTGAGAGCGCCGGGGCGTTGGCCACCATGCTGAGCAAGGCTGCTCCGAGCGATTTGGTCAGCCTCACAATCAGGGGTTCGGCCCAGGTGATTCAGGTGCCACAGGTCCTGAAGCCCCGCCTCGTCTCGGAGAAAGACAAGACCGCGCTGTTTAACACGCTCATCCTCGCCTATCGTGCGAAGATTGCCAGCGGACTGACGCCGGCCGTTGAGTCGGTCGTGCGGCTGAACCTGGCAGTGAGTCTCATGGCCGTCGGGAACCCGGCGGAAGCCCGAAAGCAGCTGGAATTGGCGAAAGAGAACCTGCCATCGGGCTCGGGCGTGTCGAAGGGAACAGCAGCGTACTTACTGGGCGTCTGCCTCGAACACCTCAGAGAGTACGTGGAGGCGACGCGCCAGTTCGAACTTGCATCCAAGGCCACGTACGCGTTGCTCACCGAAGATGGCGAATCCGTATCTGACTTGGCCCTGAAGCGACTACCGAAGGCGGGCCGATAGGGCCACGAGACTCGCGATGATCGTTACCGACCAGCGCGGGCGCGCCTGTGGTCGTCGTGCAGCACCTGCGCCACGTGACCGCCACAGTGAATGACGCCCAGAACGATTGAACAGGTTTTGCGGTTGTACGCCTTCGTCCACTAACATCATCCTCGACGCGATGTTGTCGGCTCCGGAGCGGCGCAACTGACGCCAAGATTCATGGGTGCGCGAAAGGCTCAATTCCCACGGACATGGGACGTCATCGGCTTCGGCGAGAACTCCGTCGATCTGGTCGCTTCGATCGGTCGGCTTCCACCTCCCGATGGCAAGGGCCGCCTTGACGCACTCACGACTCTGCCCGGTGGTCAGGTGGCCACGGCCATGGTCGGATCTGCGCGCCTGGGTCTGCGTTCGCGGTATATCGGCTCGTTCGGCTCCGATCCCAACGCCGCCATCGTTCGCCACGCATTGAGTGCCGCTGGAGTCGACGCCTCGCTCTGCCGTAGGGTGGCGGGCACGACGAGAACAGCCCTGGTGCTGGTGGAGACCGAGATGCGGTCGCGCACGGTGTTGTGGCAGCGGGACGACGCGTTGGCCTGGCCGCCCGGAGATCTGCCGATTCACGCAGTGTCGGATGCGCAGATGCTGCTGGTGGATGCGACCGATCTCCCCGCCGCGGTGGCGATGGCCAGCGCCGCACGGTCGGCTGGGGTGACGACGATGGCGGATGTGGATGAGGAGGTGCCGGGCCTCGATCGGCTGCTTGAGTTGAGCGACATTCTGGTCGTCTCGGCGGCCTTCGCGTCGGATATCCGCGATTTGCACGCGCACTCCGGCGCCAAGGTCGTGATCGCCACTCTGGGTGCCGACGGGGCCGTGGCCTGGGACGGCACGCAGGAGCACCATTCCCCAGGCTTTGTCGTGCCCGTCGTCGACACCACCGGCGCCGGCGACGCCATCCGCGCAGGCCTGATTGCCGCAATCCTCCGAACCCTGGACCCCTGGACCCCGGTGCTCGACTTCGCAAACGCCTGCGCCGCCCTCAATTGTGGGGCCAACGGCGCCCAGGCCGGCCTGCCGGGCCGCGCGGACGTCGAGGCGCTTGTAACCTCGCCGGCCACCACCCGGTCTAAGGGAGTATGGGCAACGGGGCACAGAGGGTCGCAAGCGTCGGTCGGACCCGGTCGTGGGGAATTGGTGTGACCGAGTCCCGGGTGACCGCCGACCTGTCCGCGCTCGACGACGCCGCCTTGGTGCGGGCGTTTCTGGCAGGTGAGCGCGCGGCCTTTGATGCGATCGTTTCGCGCCATCAGCGACCCGTCTACCAGCTCTGTTATCGATTTGTGCGCAACCACGAGGATGCCGCCGATCTGGCGCAGGACGTGTTTGTGCGCGCGTTCAAGGGCCTTGAGAACTTCAAGGGGGACTCGCAGCTCAGCACCTGGCTGTATCGCGTCGGCGTCAATGTCTGTCTGAACCGCGTGGCGGTCAAACGGCCCGAGGTCGAACCGCTTGAGCCCTCACGCCACGTGGACGAACGCTCCGACGACCCCTTCCGCATCGTGGCGAGAGGGGAACAGGCCGTAGAAGTGCGGAAGGCGATCGCGCAGTTGCCGCCGAAACAACGCGCGACGTTGTTGCTGCGTGTGTATCAGGAGCTGTCGCACGAGGAGATCGCCGGCATTCTCGGCAGTTCGGTCGGGGCGGTGAAGGCGAATTTTTTTCACGCCCTTGGTAATCTGAAACGGTTGTTGCAGTCATGACGAGCCATCTTTCTCCGGACGAACGGGTCGACGCCCTCGACGGTGCCTTGGACGTGGCACGGCAGTCGCATCTGGACGCGTGTGTGGTCTGTCAGCAGGAACTGGCCACGCTGCGTGACGTAATGCGCGTGACCGCCGGGCCCGTCGGGAATGACGTGCCCGAGCCGTCCCCCCTGTTCTGGGATCACTTCGAGGCGCGTGTCGCGGCGGCGGTCAATGAAGTCTCAGTCCCGTGGTGGCGCGGATCCACCCGTGCCTGGGTGACCCTGGCGACGGCAGCCGCGATCCTGTTCGTCGTCTGGCTGTCTCCGTTGCGCACGCGCGTGTCTGACGTGCCGGACGCGGTCGTGGCTGACGCAGGCCTGGCGGTGGGCACGATTGGGGAGTCTGTGCAGTGGGAATTCATGAGCGGCGTCCTGGAATCACTCGAACAGGATGACGCGCGGGTGGTGCTGGCGCCGTCAGCATCGGCGGTGGATTCGGCCTTCGAATCGTTGAGTGCCTCCGAGCGTGAGGCGTTTGCGCGACTGCTTCAGGCTGAGTTGACCGAAGGGAGTAATTGATCATGGGAACGATGATGGCGGCCGTCCTGACGCTGAGTCTGATCGGTGGTGCGCAGTTTCAGGGGCCGGAGATGCCGCAGCAGCAGGCGCAACGGGGACGGGGGCCGGGGCCCACTGCGCCCGGGCCCGGCGTCCAAATTCAGGAGCTGCAGGAGATGTTTGATGCGTTCGCGCTGGTCCAGGCGCAGCGCATCATGCAGTTGACCGACGAACAATACGCGGGGTTTTTCACGCGGAT
>Ga0163152_10004005_pt1 | contig 18653 bp, 18 predicted proteins | sample OliLakLV19MP8IB2_FD_148635 | JGI IMG/M metagenome (GOLD analysis project Ga0163152, IMG submission 148635) | Freshwater microbial mat bacterial communities from Lake Vanda, McMurdo Dry Valleys, Antarctica - Oligotrophic Lake LV.19.MP8.IB-2 | ecosystem: Environmental > Aquatic > Freshwater >...
AGAAAATGCGCCACGGCAAAGTGGAGATGGTCAACGCGACCACCGGTTCGGGACGGTATCTGGGCGGGGTGATCGCCCCGGCCAAGAGCAGTGAGATTGGCGCCGCCCGCCAGGTGCTCCGGGGTCTGAACCTGACGGGCAAGACGGTCTTGACCGACGCCCTGCATACCAATGAACAAACCGCCAAACAGATTCTCTTCGAGCAAGGAGGCGACTACGTGATGACGGTCAAAGGCAATCAGCCGACGATTCAGAAGACATTGGAAACCCTGTTCGCCCAACAGGGTTTTTCCCCCACGACCCAGTTCCGAGCGGCAAGTGATCCACCAGCAGATGCGTTCTCAAGGCAAGCGGGGCGGGCTTCCAGCCTGTCTCGGCGGGCGTCTTTCCCGCGACCCTGATCCTCGAGCTGGAAGCCCCTCGGACAGACCGGATGTCTGCCCCGCTAATTTGGCAGCAGTGTCGAGATGAGCACACCCGGATCGAGCGGACTGGTGGTCTCCCGAGCCGGAAAACGCGTTGAAGGGCGCGGTCGTCAGGCCGGACCTACAGCAGTTCTTCCGCTTCGAGGAAACCGGAGAGCTGGCGGAGGCGGGTTGGATGCCGCATTTTACGGAGCGCCTTGGCCTCGATCTGGCGGATGCGCTCGCGGGTCACCTTAAACTGTTTGCCCACTTCTTCGAGCGTGCGCGAATAACCGTCGCCCAATCCAAACCGGAGTTCGAGCACTTTGCGTTCGCGCTCGGTCAGGCTCGAGAGCACGTCACCCAGCTTGTCCTTCAACAAACTGTAGCTGGTCATGTCGGACGGGTTTTCGGCCGCCTTGTCCTCAATGAAATCCCCGAAGTTGGTGTCCTCGCTGTCTCCGACCGGGGATTGCAGGGAAATCGGTTGCTGCGCCATTTTCAAAACAGCGCGAACACGATCCACCTGCATCTGCATTTCGTCAGAAATTTCTTCCGGCGTCGGCTCACGGCCAAAATCCTGGATCAACTGCTTCTGCACGCGCATCAGCTTGTTGATCGTCTCAATCATGTGGACCGGGATGCGAATGGTGCGCGCCTGGTCGGCAATGGATCGGGTGATGGCCTGGCGAATCCACCACGTGGCGTAGGTGGAGAATTTGTAACCGCGCCGGTACTCGAATTTTTCGACGGCCTTCATCAAGCCCATGTTGCCCTCCTGAATCAAGTCAAGGAATGAAAGACCGCGGTTTGTGTATTTTTTCGCGATGGAAATGACCAGGCGCAGATTGGCCTCCACCATTTCCGTTTTGGCCTGGACCGCTCTTTTCGTGAAATACTGAAGCTGCTTGTAGGCTTTCAGGTAATTCCGATGATCCATCCGGACAAATTCCTCCAACGCCTCAATCTTGCTCTGCTCGGACTGAATCACCGATTGTTGTTGGGCAGATTTCCGCTGATCTTCGAATTCAACAATCATCCGCAGGCTCACCTGGATCTTGTCGTGGATGTTGTCGGCGACCAGCGCCATTTCTTCGATGACCTTTTGCTTGTAAAAAAACCTGACGAACAGGCGCTGCAATTGATCATCAAGCTTTCTAAACGCCCGGGCGTATCTTTCGCGCTTGGCTTTGTTCGAGCCGTTTCGCCAATCGGCGTATTTCTCATCAACGGTCTGGTCGAACGCGCGGACCTTTTTGACCAGCTTGCGCAAATCTTTCAAGTGATCTTCGCGGCCATCGATTTTCTTGTCCACGATCACCCGATCGAAACGCTCCTTGGGCGGTTCGGAAATCAGTTTTTCGGCGAGAGCGATGTGTTCCTTGCCGGCGAAACCAAAGCTGTAAATGATTCGTTTGACTTCGGATTCGGCATCTTCAATGCGCTTGGAGATCTCGACCTCCTGTTCGCGGGAGAGCAAGGCAATCTGGCCCATCTGTTTGAGATACATGCGGACCGGGTCATCGAGAATGTCGAGGCGGGCTTTGTCCTCTTCCTCTTCGTGTTCGGGCTGTTTGACGCGATCCACCTCAGCCTGATCGACAATTTCAATCTCGAGATTCCGAAGCTTGCTGTAGATTTCGTCAAGGTCCGATGGTGAGATGACGTGTTCCGGCAGGGAGTCGTTGATGTCGCCGTAGGTCAGGTAGCCCTGTTCCTGCGCAAGGCGAACCAGTTCTTTAATTTTTTCGGTCAGGTCAGTGCCGGAGTGGCCTTTGACGAACGAAACGGTCAGCACCGCAGATTCCTTGGACAAGCGCTCTCCCTTCGAACTGAGGATTTCAAGGAGGTTATGCGGCTTGCCGTTGAGTTTGATTTTCGTTTCGGAGGAATTGCTATTTCGGACGGGCCGGACGGCGGGCCTGGGGACTTTTCTTCGCGCGATTCTCCGGGACGACTTTCTTACCTTGGTTGTAGGCATACAATTAATCGTTGATCGCTTCCACGCGACTTCCACACCGCTCCAAATAGCCGAGCACTATGGTAAAGCCGCGACGACACAGTCAAGCCGAGAAACGATTTTTCCTGTGCTGTTGAAACTGCATCTCCAGACCGCAACTAACGCGCCCATTTTTCAAAGGAAAAACGAACTTGCCGCGACCCTGCCGCACACCCATTGTAACCACACGCCATGCAAAAATCTGCTCCGGTCCCGGTGTCCGTCTTCGCCGTGATTTTGCTCTGCGCCTTTACCCTCGGATGCGCCAGCCACAACCGCATCAGCGGGCGAAACAACCTGCGCGCAGGAATCGCGGAAATCGACATCACCCCGCCAGTTGGTTATCGCATGGCCGGGTATTTTGACGAACGCCTCTCCACCGGAGTCCATGATCCCCTCAAGGCCAAGGCGATCATTTTGCAACAGGGCCCAGAACAAATTGCGCTCGTGTTCTGTGATTTGGTGGGAGTCTCCCTCAACGTCTCGAAAAGGGCGCGTCAACGCGCCAGCGAGAAAACCGGGATTCCTGTGAAGAATATCCTGATCGCGGCCACCCACAGCCATACCGGACCGCTTTTCGACGATCCCCGCGCGACATACTTTCACCAGACGGCGCTCGAAAAACTGGGGGCGGACCCGCAGCAAAAGATCGACTACCCGGAATTCCTCGAAGACCAGTTGGTCAACGTGATCTGCCGAGCGCATTCAACCCTCAAGCCCGCAAGGTTGGAGACGGGAATCGCACAGCAGGAAGGGCTGGCATTCAATCGCCGTTTTCACATGAAAAATGGCAAGGTCACATTCAACCCGGGACAGTTGAACCCGAACATCGACCGGCCCGCCGGACCCACCGACCCGTCGGTCGGAATGCTGCTGGTACGCGATTCAAAACAGAATCTGCGAGGCGGCTTGACGATTTTCGCCATGCACTCCGATACCGTGGGAGGGACACTTTACAGCGCGGATTACGCATTCTATTTGCAGGAAACATTACGCAAAGAGCTGGGTGAAAATTATGTTTCCGCCTTCGCAGCCGGAACGTGCGGCGATCTCAATCACATCAACGTCGCGGTAAAAGAGCCCGTCAAAGGGCAGGATGTTGCCGCGCGCCTGGGCGGCACTCTGGGCAGGACCGTCCTCGCGAACATCCAGCATGCGGAACCACTCAAGGATCCTTCGTTCGCTGTCCGGAGCGAAACGATCGTTGCGCCGCTTCAGGAAATCACGGACGCACAACTGGCCGATGCCAGGGAAAAAATCTCCAGACTGCACGACACGAGCGCCGGTTTTTTTATGAAAGTCGAGGCTGTCAAAACGCTCGACCTTGCGGAAAAAGGAACAAGCTGGCCGATGGAAGTTCAGGTGTTTCGATTGGACTCCGAAACGGCAATCGTCGGTTTGCCGTGCGAAATCTTTGTCGAATTGGGCCTGGCCATCAAAGCGCGATCGCCTTTTAAGAAAACAATGGTGATGTCGATGTGCAATGACCGACCGAGTTATGTGCCGACCAAAAAAGCGTTTGCCGAAGGGAGCTACGAAGTGACCAACGCGCGGGTGAAACCGGGTGTGGGCGAAGCCCTCGTCGAAACCGCCGTCAAACTGCTCAACGAGGTAAAGCCGTAATTATTGACGATAATTCAGCCGGAAGAATATCGGTTCGTTTTCCGACGGGAAATCCGCTTCGCGAACCTGGCAAGTTCTTTTTGCGGACTTCACTCGCTCGGAATCAGGCGCGGTTTGCTGGAATCCCAAATCGGATTCGGGAACATCATCTGCGCCCCGACCTCCCGCCGCCACAGGTCAAGCTTCGCCGCCAACTGCGCGGCCTTCGCGTTCATGGTTTCGGCAAGATTATTTTTTTCTCCATTGTCATCGCGCAGATTATAGAGCTCCCAGTGTCCGTCTTCGTAAAACTCGATCAGCTTGAAATCGCCCGCCACGATCGCGCCGCCCGGCGCGCCACCCTGGTTTGGATAATGGGGATAATGCCAGAAAAGCTCGCGTGGTTTCACAGAGCCGGTTTCGTTGAGCAGCGGCAAAAGGCTCTGGCCATCGACGACTTGATTGGTCGGGATTTTTACATCGGCAATTTCCAGCAAGGTCGGGAAATAATCGATGCTGGACACAGCATTGGTGCGCGTGGCGCCGGGCTGAATCACGCCCGGCCAGCGGACGATCAAGGGAACACGGGTGCCGCCTTCGTATAAATATCCTTTGCCCGCACGCAGCGGCAGGTTCTGCGTCGCCTTGACCACCCCTTTCCATTCCCGCACATGCAAGCCGCCGTTGTCCGAGGTGAAAAACACCACCGTGTTTGTCTCGAGGTTCCATTCCTTCAACCGCGCCAGCAGCCGCCCGATCTGGGCGTCGGCCACCTCGATCATCGCCGCGTAGGTTGCGTTGGTGTGCGGCAAGGCCGGGTTGATCTCCTGCTCGTATTTCTCAACCATTTTCTTCGGCGTGGCCAGCGGAATGTGCGGCGTGTGATAGCAAACATACGCGCAAAACGGCTTGTCCCGATTCGCCTCGATGAACTTCAAACTTTGCTCGGTGATCTCGTAGTCGCCTTTGCCCGGTTCGTCGGAACCCGGCAAACCGCCGCGTGGATCCGAGGCGAAACCGATCTCGAAACCCTGTTGCTGCGGCTCGAATCCTTTCCCGCCCAAATGCCATTTGCCGAACGCGCCGGAAACGTAACCCGCCTTTTTCAATTCCTCCGCAATCGTGACCTCGTCCAACGGCAGTTCCTTGTTGAAATCCGGACGCAACAATTTTTGGTCCGTCATGACCTTGCGACCGGGGATGAAGTCGGTCAGGTGCAAGCGAGCGGGATATTTGCCCGTCAAAATGCTCGCGCGCGTCGGGGAACAAACCGGGCAGGCAGCGTAGGCCTGGGTGAATTTCATTCCCTGCGCGGCCAGGGCGTCGATGTTCGGCGACTTGTAAAACTTGCTCCCGTAACAGCCGAGATCGGTCCACCCCATGTCGTCCATCAGGATGAAAAGGAAATTAGGCTTGGCAGCCGCGGCGGCGCAGGGGCGCGGCGAGATGTTAATGAATAAAAAGCACAGCAAGGCTCGGCAAAGGAAATTCATGCGCGATGAAAATTCGCAGAACCGCGTGCCGACGAAAAGGAAAAGGTTCGTCCGGCGAAGCTTCGCCGCCACGATCCTATTTTAAATTCAACTGCGCGAAATAGGTTCGCTCGCGAATGACTTCGCCCTTCCTGCCCACAACGTCGTTGAAATACTCGATCTTGTCGCCAATTCCGCCGGTCGATTTCTGCGTGCTGCGATATTGGAACCCGATTTTCTTTCCACCCTCCTGCATCCATTTCAGAAACACCGCGCTATGCCCTGATTTGCCGCGCCAGAACTGGACGAAATCGCCGGTCTGGGCCTGGTCGAAGGGAACCGATTTTCCGACGCCGAGATTCTCCATCGCGGGGCCGGCTTGCTTTTCGGTGTCGCCAGCCGCTCCATACCACTCTTTTTGGAAGCGGCGGATTTGAGCGGCGGTTTTTTCCTGAAGCAACTTGCTTTGCTCCGCCGCGCGCATGACGACCGCGAAGGTGAACCCGCTGCAATAGGTCCCGTTCGTTCCTTTTGCCAGAATCCGTTCGCCATTAAACAAGATTTCGTGCGGCGTGCCTGAACCGGCCCAGTTGTAATTGCCGCCGTCGGCGTAGGAGTTCGCGATGCGGATGGTGTCCGGCTCCGCGCCAAATCCGGATGTAACGAAACCGGAAATCGCGACGACGACGAGAATGGAAAGCAGGCGCGTCACTGAATCAGTTCTGAATATCCGCGAATTGATCCTTATCATTCAGTTCGACGCGCAGGCGGTTCAACTCCGCAAGCATCTTCTCCTGCACCCCGGCATATTTCCGGTCGCCGTAAACGCTCTTCATTTCGTTCGGGTCCTTCTTCAGATCGAACAGCTCCCATTCGTTGATGCGATTGAAATGAATCAATTTGTAGCGCTCCGTGCGCACGCCGTAGTGCGGCTGAACCCTGTGGTGGGCCGGGTAATGGTAGTAGCGGTAATACATCGATGTGCGCCAGTCCTTCGGTTTCTCGCCGCGCAACAACGGAACGATGCTGCGCCCCTGAACTTCTTTCGGAGTGTCGAGGCCGGCGTATTCGAGAAAGGTCGGAGCGAAATCGACGTTGAGGATCATCGCGTCGTTGACCTTGCCGGCCTTGATTTTCTCCGGGTAACGAATCAGGAACGGCATGCGCAAACATTCTTCATACATAAACCGCTTGTCGTACCAATTGTGGTCGCCGAGAAAAAACCCCTGGTCAGAGGTGTAGATGACAATCGTGTTCTGGCTCAGGCCGGACTTGTCCAGGTAATCCAGCATGCGTCCAACGTTATCATCCACCGAGGCGACGCAAGCCAAATAGTCCCGCATGTAACGCTGGTAATGCCAGCTCTTCAACTCGGCAGCATTCAACCCGGCGGGCGGATCCATTTTCACATCTGTTTTATTCAAATCGCGATCAATCCGCATTTCCGCTTCCGCCGCGGCAGAGGATCGATTCCTGTAATCGTCGTGAAACGTCTTGGGCTCCGGGATTTTCACGTTCTCGAATTGCTTTCGATGCTTTTCGTCCGGCTCCCAGGCGCGATGCGGGGCCTTGTGGTGATACATGAGGAAAAACGGTTTGTCCTTCGGGCGGTTCTCCAGGAAATCGATCGACATGTCGGTGATGATGTCGGTGACGTAACCTTTCACGGTCATGCGCCCGTCGGGTGTGAGAAAATCCGGGTCGTGATATTTGCCCTGCCCCGGCAAAATAGTCCATTTGTCGAAGCCGGTTGGGTCGCTCCCCAAGTGCCATTTGCCCATCATGCCGGTGTGGTATCCGGCTTTCTGCAAATCCTTTGCCACCGTCCACTGGCTGCCGTCGAAGCGATTGAACACGGGCACGCCGTTGATGTGGGAATATTTCCCGGTGAGAATCGTCGCCCGACTCGGCGTGCAAATCGAATTCACGACGAAACAGTTTTTGAAACGCATTCCCTCCTTCGCGATGCGGTCGATGTTCGGTGTTTTGTTGACCTTGCTGCCGTAGGCGCTGATGGCGTGCGCGGCGTGGTCGTCCGTCATGATAAAAATGATGTTTGGCCGGGCGGAGTTCGCGGAGGCGGTCGGCGCGAGGAGGGAGCATGACAGTCCCAACAATAATAGAGTGAGTATTTTCATAATAATTTTTTACGGGCTGATCGAGCCGCCGGGCTCACGTCAAGCCGCAATCGTCAACTGATGACGTTAATGATGCCAGATTTGATCCCAAGCCTGCATCCAATTTTTTCCCGAGCTCACGACTTTCAAAGGGTCGATAAACTCGACGCCTGGCCGGCCCTTGAACTGTGCGCCGCGATCCACGTAACCAAGATTGATCGTGATCTTCGTCGGCGTTTTGGGTTTGTAGGGCTTCACTCTTTTGAGATTTTTCAGGGCGGCCTTCGCCCCTTCTTCAATCATTTGACGAGCGCGTGCGGGGGGAATGTTCCGGGCGGAAAAGCGCGACAAACCTTTTTTCACCGCGACGGCAGTCAGATTTTTCCCCAATAATTCCCGCGCCTCACGGCACGTGGCCTCGTCGCCGGTCACGAGCAGCACGGGACAATCAAAGTGACCGCAGAGCGCGGCATTGATCCCGGTTTCGCCCACGAGATCGTTGTTGAAGTAGAGATTTCGCCAGGTGGTGGACGAGATGGTGTGGGACAAAACTCCATCCGGCGTTCCGGCACGGGCGTGCATTCCGACGAGCAGGGCCGCGTCGCACCCCTGCTCCAGCAGTTCGGTGTATCGTCCCCAGGGATGGTGGTTGACCCATTCACAATTGACGTCAAGCAACTCCGGGATCAGCGAATTGAAATTCCAGCCTTTCCCAGCGCCGTGACAATCGACCACGACGATTTCAGTAGCACCGGCGGACTTTGCCCCGCGCACGGCAGCGTTGATCTCCTCGGTGTAAAGCCGACGGCATTCCTCGAAGAGCGGCGCTCCACCCTCGACCTGCTCCCAGACGACAATCCCGCTGACGCCCTCCATATCCGACATGATTATTACGCGCATGGATGCGATGAATACGCGGTTTGAAGCCGGCGAGGAACAAAAAAAACTCCACCGATTATTTCGCCGGGTTACTCTTTTGCTTTTTCTCCGGCAATCGGTGGAGAAATAAAAATTAAATTAATTTCAAAGTCACGCGTAGGCTCTCGGGCTCTCCCGCCCCCCTGCCCGGCGCTGCTTCAAAGGTTTTACATCTTTTGCCGCTGGCGGTGCAACCTGAATCTCACGTCGAGACGCTTTCGACGGAGCGGCTTTCTTCAAGAGGCCCGCGTCGTGGTTCAGGCGAGCGGTCAGGTGCGCCTTGGCCTGCAGCCAGTACTCGACGTCGCGACCCTGAAGTCGGCCTTCGGCCTCCCAAAGATGGTAGGCGTAGCGGGCGATTTCGTCGTCTGCGAGGGCCGTGGGTATGTCGGTTTTCATAGGCTCTTTTCCTTGAAATCTACGTCAGTAAAACCGAATCAAAAAACCATCGCAATCGGGTAAAAAATTATTTTACCTGTCGGGAAAACCTGATGCCAAAAAACGGAACTTGCCGCGAGCAGTTTCGCGTGGTGTTTCGGTGGGGAAAAGCTGCTGATTGGCCCCAAGTCCTCGGCCAGCGCCTTGGCAACGAGCCGTGGCCAATAGCCGCGGATTTCGCCCGGCACGTGAAAGTTCAGTTTGCTTGCGTGGATTTCTTCGAGCGGCACCGGGCGAACTTAGTGGCGAACCAATTTCGAAAATGCGCTTTTTGCGGACACGCTTTAATTACGATTTGAGCCGCGACGGTTTGAACGGATAAAATTCCACTTTGCAAAAGCGAGCATCGCGAATGGCAGAGTCGCAAGTAATCAAAGTGAGGTTTAAAACTTTCGCCGTCGCGGCAATCACGCGGTCAAAAGGATCGCCGGGAAAACTTTCGGGCAAATCATTGGTGGCCGAGGCAATGGCAGGCGTTAGTTCCAGCAGGTCAATGTCCGCCGCCAGACCATGTCCGAAAAATTCAGACAACGTGCCGTTTAATTGCGGGCGTCCGCGCCGGTGATGGATGGCACATTCCAAAAGGCTGACCGGACAAAGCCCTTTAGTTTCCGATGAATCCAGGATTTTTTGAACGCGGGCAGGAATAACTTCCGGCATCAAAACACTGTTCGCCCAGGGCGCAGTGTCCAGCAAATAACGCATTAACTCATGCCCTTCCACTCGGATTCATCCACGGGCGCGGGCGAAAGCGGGATGCCTTTGGACAATTTCTTTCCGGCGCCAGAATGACCGGAAGACTTTTCCATTTTGAACACAAAGCGATGGCCTTCGCGGTCGGTGAGCATGACGGCAGTGCCCGCCATCGCCTGGCGCTTGAAATGCGAAAACCGCTTGATGAAATCCCGCGCGATGACACTCATGGCATACATGATGTATGACATGATAAAAACGTCAAGATGACAAAGTCCCAGGTTTTGCCGGTCCCGGTGGGCGCATGAACGACGATGTCCCGTCTGGCGCGCAAGGCCGTGACAGCCTGTTGCTGCCAGATATCGGGAATGCGCACCTCGTTGAAGGCTGGAAGATTTGCGAGCTGTTCGGCGACTGCAGGCACGCCAGAGGATAATCAGGCTCTCAAAAAATTAAACCTCCAGATTCTTCAGTCGGCGGTTCAACGCGCTCATCGGGTGCTTCACGACAACCGACCGGGTGGCGTCACATGTTCGGGATTCGCCGACGCCGGATTCCGGCCCTCCTCGCACCCGCCGAAGGCAGGTGCTACCCAGGGTTTCTCCCCACTGCCGTTGAAATAAGGATTGCGCGAGGGCAGAACGGGGCGGTCTTGATCTTAATCGTAATCTCGATCCTGCTCTTTCCGGGGCTGTTCCTGGAGGGATCAAGATGAAGATTATTACGACTAAGAATCCGATCGCCGGGCTTATTTCAACGGCAATGGGGTTTCTCCCTGGCCACGCCCAATTTTCAGTTTGGGTCACGCACTAAGGTTTGACTTGGTTCGGCGGCAAAACTAAATTCCTCCCAATGTTGGCCACCGAAACCAGATCGGTTGCAGTTCCCTATGCGACCGGCCCGTCCCCAAATTTTTCGCCCACTTGGAGTGAAATTTTGGAGGCAGTCGATCCATTTTTGAAGGCGGTGGCCAGCCGTTTGGTCGCTCAAGCAGAGCAATTCGAGCCGGCAGTGTCGGGCTACGCCCAATACGCGTTAAGCGGTCATGGAAAACAATTGCGCCCGCTGCTGGTGTCGTTGAGCGGGTCGGCCTCCGGAAAAGTGACTGATCAACATGTCACCGTCGCCGCCATCATCGAGATGGTTCACCTCGCCACGCTGGTCCACGACGACATCATTGACGAGGCCGCCCTGCGCCGGGGTCGGCCCACGTTGTCGGCGAAATGGGGCAATGAGATTTCCGTGTTGCTGGGGGATTGCCTCTTCGCCCACGCGCTGAAGCTGGCCGCCAGTTTTCCGACTCCGGAGATTTGCCGCGCGGTGGCCTCGGCAACGAACACGGTCTGCTCGGGCGAAATTCTCCAAACCCAATGCCGCCGCAAGTTTATCCTGTCCCGGGAGGAGTATTTCAAAATTTTGGCGATGAAGACGGCCGAGTTGTTTGCGTTGTCGTGCGAACTGGGTGCGCTGTTAAGCCAGGCTGGCGCGGCGCATCGGGAAGCGTTGCGGAATTACGGAATGGCCCTGGGTATCGCGTATCAGCTCTACGACGATTGCCTGGATATTTTTGGTTCGGAGGCCGCGGCGGGCAAAACACTCGGCAACGACCTAGCCAACGGCGAAGTGACATTGCCGCTGCTGATCGCGATGGAGAAAGCGAGCAAGACGGAGCGGGCCGAATTGGAGAATCTGGTCAGGAACTGGGTTCCCGAAAATTTCGCGCGCATCATGGTGTCCCTGGAGAAGCACAAGGTCCTGGCCGAGTCGAAGCGGATTATCCATCAACATCTGGCCGCCGCCCGTCAACCCCTGCTGGGGTTGCCTGCTTCGGAAGGACGAGGCGGGCTGGCCGGTCTTCTGGACTATTTGTCGCAACAAAGCGATGTTTTGGGTGTTCAGACCTAAAACCGTTCAATGAAACCCGACCTTTTAGAAAAAACACCCGCCATCGCGACGGAGGTGGACAAGAAGCTCGCGAACAAGGCCAGGGCTGCCGAGGATCTCCTGCTCGTCAACCGCGCGCGGGCTGATGATTCGGGTGCCTACGATGAGCTGATCCGGCGTTATCAGGAACGCATTTACGCCACGGTTTACCACATGACCTCGAACCACGAGGACGCCAACGACCTCACGCAGGAGACGTTCATCAAGGCCTATCGCGCGCTGAACTCGTTCAAAGGCGACTCCAGTTTTTACACGTGGATCTATCGCATTGCGGTCAATAAAACGATTAACTTTCTGAAGACCCGCAAGAATCGCGTCCACATGAGCTTGAACGACCTCGATTTTAACGCGGAGAACGATCCGGACCTTGTTGCTTTGGTTTCCGACAAGACCCCGCGCCGGGATTTAGGTTTGTCCGAGTTGCAGGAAAAATTGAACGAGGCCATGCAGAAGCTGTCACAAGTTCATCGGTTGGTGGTCACGCTGCACGATGTGCAGGGGTTGTCGCACGATGAAATTGCTGGAATCATCGGCTGCAATGTGGGCACCGTGCGGTCGCGACTTTTTTATGCACGACAACAATTGCAGGGAGCCTTGGCGGATTATTTGAAATAGCTATGAACCCGGAGCAGGAAAACTTTGACGCATTGCGCAGATTGCTGGCTTTAAAAAGATACGAGGAACCGCCACCCGGATATTTTTCCGAACTCCCCGGCCGGATTTGGAGCCGGATCGAACGCGAGCCGGCGTCAGAATCGTTCTGGGAACGTATTTTTCCGAACATTGGCTTGAGCCCCGCCTTTGCCTATAGTTTTGGCCTTCTCGCCTGCGGCAGTTTGTTCATGGGAATCCTTTACAGCTTGAAGACCGAACCTGAGCAACTGCTGGGTCAACCAATCGCAAAAGGGAACTGGCACGAGGATTCCGCAAGGCTCGCGACGACCGATGGGGTCGGAATGAATCTTCAGCCCTACCGACCCAATCAGTTCGCCAGCACCAATCCCGTGATGAACGCGGAGCCGTTGCCATCGCTGTTCGACAGTTTCAAGTTGCGGGTGCAACCGGCGAATTTCATGCCGGCGCAATAGACTGGAAGGAATTCATGAGACTGGGCGACGCGGGCCTCGCTGTCTTGAATCACCAGGCAAGGCAACAGGCTTTCCCAACCGAAATGGCTTGCGAAGCCGCGGCTACATTTCCTTTTCGAAGACGAACGTCATTTCGCTGTTCGGCACGACGAGCTGGCCGTTTTCAAACGTGACTGGCAGAACCTTTCCTCCAAACGTCACTTCGTAACTGCTCCCGACGTTTTTCCAGGTTCCTTCCGACAATACGGTCGTCGATGTGCCGACGCCGGGCGGCTTGTTCTTCAAGATCGCCTTGCCGTCAGTGGTCGCGACAAAAGTCACGCCACGAACGAGGGCATATTTGGTTTGTTTGAGCCGCTGCTTTTCGAATGGAGTAATCTTCGGATTCGCCACTTTTTCCTGATCGACGGTGGCGTTGATGTCCACGGTCCAATAGCCAAGAATTTTTTCGTCATCGTACTTCTCGGATTTGGAGGTCAGTAAATACTCGTGCAAATCCTTCAAGTCCGGCCGGACCAACTGACTGATTTCTGCGGCGGTCACCGGGTTGGTGACGATCGTCTGCATGCTGGCGTGATTCAGGATGTCCGCGGTTTTCGCCTGGCTTTGGATCATGTTGTGCAACTCGATGTCGTTGGCGAGATCCTGAAATTCTTTGCGCTCAGAAATCGAGAGAAACACCGGGTAGCGCGCCAGCCGGCTGATCAACAGCGGATTGTTCTTGAGCAACCCGGCAATATCCGACGCTTCATAATAATCTTTTGAGGCGGGATCGTAGGCAGCCACCACCTTGTCCACTTTCGACGCGTGCATTTGTTCCCGCGTCTGGTTGATGAACCGAATTCGCGCCGGATCCTGCGCACCGGAAGCAACCTGGGTCGTGAAATATCCAGCCACATAAATAGGAACCAAAATCAGGACAAAATACGTCGCGCCATGAACGAACCCCAGCGACATCCCCAGACGATGATTGAGTCGCTCCCATTTGATGCATGTTTTGTCGTCGGTCTTGTATTTGTAAAAAATCGAAACTTTGCTGTGAACCGCCTGCGCCACAACTTTGAAAATGATCATGAGGAGGATGAAAACGACCACCGGCGGAAGAATCGGGGCCCAGAGGGGATGTTTCCATCCAAAAACCGGAAGAAGCGGTTTAATGAGTGGCGAAAGCGGAATGGCCAGAGCGGCGGAAAGCAGCAAACCGAGGAAGGAAATTCCCACGCGAATGCCACCCTGGGCATATCCGATGAGCGCCGACAAGCCCAACAAGACGAGCGCGAAAAGCCAAATTGTCATGCGCAAAAAGTAAAAGTTCAGGTCTGCAATTGCAACGCGCAAAGTTTCCAATTGCATCGAACCCGGCGGCTTCGCGGAGTCTCCGACCGCCGATTCCAATGAGACGGTTGTCGATCCGTCCGGCTCGCTCACCCAAAGCATTACCGCCCGAGGGGTGTTGGTCCGGAGCGGTTCGTGTCTCGCTCCTCGCATTTGTTGTTTTGCCTTTTCCCCCGTTTCTCGGTTTATTGGCGCCGCAAATGACCAATAAATCTACCTCCAACGACTCGGAGAAGCTCCCTCGCCGCGGCTTTTTCGCGCGCGCCACCGCCATCATCATCGGGGGCGTAGTTGGAATCGTCCCGGCGATCGCCGGCATCCTCGTTTTCCTTGACCCGCTCCGCCGCAAAGCCGCCGCGCAAGGCTCGATACGGGTGGCGTCGCTCCGCGCGGTGCCCAACGATGGAAAGCCCTACAAGTTTCCCGTCGTCGCCAGCCGCGTCGATGCCTGGAATAAATTTCCGGATGTGCCCATCGGCGCGGTTTATCTGCGTCGAACCGGCGACCGCGAAATCGAAGCGCTCAATGTGGTCTGCCCGCACGCCGGCTGTTTTGTCGATTTCGTTCCGTCGCGGGAATGCTTTCTTTGTCCGTGCCACAACAGCACGTTCGCTCTCGACGGAAAAATCAACCAGAAAAACAGCCCCAGCCCGCGTCCTCTTGACTCGATGCCAGTCGAAATTCGCGGCGAGGATATCTACGTCCAATTTCAAAATTTCAGGTCGGGTGTTCCTGAGAAGGTTCCCCAGACATGAAGTCACTTTTTGACTGGCTCGACCAGCGCACCGGCTACCGCCACATCACGCGCGAGGCGCTTTTTGAGAACATCCCTGGCGGCTCGCGCTGGCGTTACGTCTGGGGCAGCACGCTGACGTTTACGCTCGTCGTCCAGTTCATCACCGGCATTGCGCTGTGGATGGCTTACAGCCCGAGTTCTCAGACCGCATGGGAAAGCGTTTATTACATCGAATATCACATGTGGGGCGGTTGGTTCCTGCGGGGCATCCACCATTACACCGCCCAAGCCATGACGATCCTGCTGGTGCTGCATCTGATGCAAGTGATCATCGATGGGGCCTACAAGGCTCCGCGTGAAATTAATTACTGGTTCGGCATGATCCTGTTGCTCCTGGTGCTGGGGCTTTCGCTCACCGGCTATCTCCTGCCGTGGGATCAAAAAGGTTTTTGGGCAACAAAGGTGGCGACGAATATTTCGGGCATCACCCCAGTCGTCGGCCCGGCCATTCAAAAACTTTCCGTTGGCGGATCAGATTACGGGCATCACACGCTGACGCGGTTCTTCGCATTGCACGCAGGCGTTTTGCCGGGCGCGATCATCCTCTTGCTCGTCGGCCACATTTATCTGTTTCGCCGGCACGGCATCACCGCGAAGCAACCCTATCGGAAACCGGACGCCGCCTTCTGGCCGGACCAGGTTTTGAAAGATGCGGTCGCCTGCCTGGCCGTGCTGTCGGTCGTGATATTTTTTGTCATCCGTTACGGGACGGAACTGACGCCGCCGGCGGATCCTTCCGAGGATTACGCCGCCGCGCGGCCTGAATGGTATTTCCTTTTCCTGTTTCAATTTTTGAAGGCGAAATTCCTGACCGCCTGGTTTGGCCACCATGGCGAACTCGTCGGGGCTATCATCCTTCCAACCCTCGCTCTGGGAATCCTCTTCGCCATGCCCTGGATCGGCCGGTGGCGCCTGGGGCATCGTTTCAATCTCGGTTTTACCTGCGCGCTTTTATGCGGGGCCGCGCTGCTGACCTGGCAGGCGAAACGCGAAGACGCTGGCAACGACATCTATAAGGCCAGCCTCGCGCAGGCGGAAAAAAACGCCAAACGCATCAAGGAATTGGCCGCATCGCCCTCGGGAATTCCCGCCACGGGTGCGGTCACGCTGTTGCGAAACGATCCGTTGACCCAGGGCCCCAAACTGTTCGCCAAACAGTGCGCCAGTTGCCATCGGTTTGACGGGCACGACGGCATGGGGATCGTCTCAACCAATGCGCCCGAGGCGCCGGACTTGAAGGGTTTTGCCAGCCGCGAATGGGTTACCGGCCTAATGGATCCGGAGAAAATCAGCGGGCCCGATTATTTCGGCGGAACGAAATTCAAGGACGGCAAAATGGCCAAGTTTGTGAAAAAGGACATTGCGCGTTTTTCGGCGGAGGAAAAAGAGCAGCTCAAGAAGACGATCATCGCGCTCTCAGCCGAGGCGGAGTTGAAAGGACAACGCGAAGCCGACAAACGGGACGAAGCTATCATCGTCGAAGGGCGCGCGCTGCTCGCTGGTTCGAGTATGCACTGCACCGATTGTCATCAATTCCGCAAGGTCGATGAGGACGCCGACGCGCCTGACCTGACGGGTTACGGTTCGCATCGCTGGCTGACCGAGATTATTGCCAATCCCGCCCACGCCCGGTTTTACGGCCGGAAAAACGACCGGATGCCCGCGTTCGGCGAGGACAACATTATGGACGCGCATTCCATCGACCTGCTCGCGAAATGGCTGCGGGGCGAATGGTATGTGCCCGACCCGGTGGCTCAGCGATAGGACTGGTGCAATTCCACCTTGGAGGTTTTCTTGCGCAGTTTGAGATTCAACATTTCCACGCCGACCGAGAAGGCCATGGCGAAATAGATGTAACCCTTGGGAATATGCTGGTGCAGACCCTCAGCCACCAGCATGGTGCCGATTAGAATCAGGAAACTGAGCGCGAGCATCTTGATCGTCGGATGACGATCCACGAAATCACTGATCTGGTTTACGAAAATGAGCATGACGATCATGGCCAGGATCACGGCGGCGATCATGACCGGGAGATGCTTGGCCATTCCGACGGCGGTAATGACGGAGTCGAGCGAGAACACAATATCGAGCAGCAGGATTTGCACGATGACGTTCGTGAACGTCGGCGCGATGCGCTTCGTCGCCGAACCGTCTTCCCCCTCCAGTTTTTCGTGAATCTCGAATGTGCTTTTCCCGAGGAGAAAAAGCCCGCCCAGCACCAGGATTAAATCTTTGCCCGAGACAGCCAGCTCAAAAGCGAAGCGCGAGCCCTCAAGAAAATGCGGAGTCCAAAAAGGCTTGTCGAGTTTCACCACCCAGGCCAGCGCCGCAAGCAGGAGAATTCGTGTGACCAGCGCCAGGCCCAATCCGACGCGGCGCGCTTTCATCTGCTGGGCTGCGGGCAGCTTTCCGCTGAGAATGGAAATGAAAATGATGTTGTCGATCCCGAGAACAATCTCGAGCAGCGTCAACGTGACCAGACTAATCCAAATCTGCGGATCGGTAATCCATTCCATCGGGCGATGGTAAAAGTGCGGGCGGCTTCGTCAACGTCGAATAATTTGTCCGTGCCAAGGCGGGTGTTGTTAAGAGCGGGTGAGATAAGCGCATGATTTGGAGCGCGGCTGTGTGCGGAGCATCAGCCGCAGCACGCGGGTTGGTTCACCGACACGAGCAATGACTGCCCGCTGCGGCTGGTCTGCGACACAGCCGCGCTCCTGCACGCTCTGATTTAACTCTCCAGATCGGTTCCGCGCGCCAGCCATGTGCCGAGACGCCGACTCATGACAAGCCACGTGTCGGGGTCAATCAAACTCATTAATGGGGAACAAAGAGGCCGTGGATGAAGAGAAGATTGAAAGCAATCAAGAACGGCAGCCACCTGTTCCGGATAGTGCGTGATGTCAGCAGGCACGAAAGGAGCACAACAATCGTGAGCACGAACGCCACGCCCATAATCATCCGATTACCAAACAGGGTGTCGGCAAACGCGTAGAGCACCAACAAAAGCAAGCTGACGGCGTCGAGACAATAGGCGAACCGATTGAGTGAAAGACTGCGAACTGAGAACTTCGGCTGTGTCTGATCATTCATGGCATGTGAAGTGGGCCAGACCGAGAAACATCGTTCCCACGGCGTAGCTGGCGGGCTTCTCGATTGGTTGCCCGTCGATCAACTCGTAAATGTCGAAGAAAAGCCTGCCCGCCAGGAACGCCACGCCAGTGCAGAGAAGCACGAGAGCGCCGCCGGTCTTCAAGGCGACTGCCACATTCGAGCTTTTTGGGTGTGTCTGCATCGACGCGTCATTCGTTCCATTACATCCACCAGACTCCGCTGGCTCCCGGTAACGGGACTGTGAAAACCCACCTGCCCAGGACGACGAGGCTGATGGTTGAGACTGCATGGGAACACCATCCGAGAACCAGAAGGAACCGCCGCAGTGATTGGTTGTTTAAGAATAAGAACGCCCCGCAAATCAATATAGAAAATGGAACCCACCAGTTGAGGGCCATATTCAACAAACCTGGATATGGCTCCCAGTCGAGCGTGATACTGCCCGCAATCGAAGGATGGTTTTCGACCCAGACGAGCCGCCACTGCCATGCCGCAAGGCACGCTGCGAGAGCCAGCCCAAACAGGGCGAACCAAAGGAACAATGCTGGAATCGCTTTTCGCATCGGACACCTCGCAATTACCGAATCTGCCGTTCGCGTTAGAACCCGCCCGGGGATTCAGTCGTATTTATATCAACACGCGCATCAAATCCGATTTGCGAATTTCTGGAAAGGTTTATTCCGCGGGCGAGATCGTCACGCGCTCATGGTTTGCCCTAAGTTCAAATCAAAGG
>Ga0163152_10004006_pt1 | contig 18652 bp, 21 predicted proteins | sample OliLakLV19MP8IB2_FD_148635 | JGI IMG/M metagenome (GOLD analysis project Ga0163152, IMG submission 148635) | Freshwater microbial mat bacterial communities from Lake Vanda, McMurdo Dry Valleys, Antarctica - Oligotrophic Lake LV.19.MP8.IB-2 | ecosystem: Environmental > Aquatic > Freshwater >...
CATTCCGGCGAGAATCGCGATGATGGCGATCACAACTAATAACTCGATGAGTGTAAAAGCATTGGATTTTCGGCTGACGGAAAATAAACCGACAAGTCTGTTGGTGGTAGGCAATTTCATAGGGTTTTTACAGTTTAGTGATCCATTCCCGTAGGTCAAACCGATTATCCCATAAATCTGGCATGACAAGAAAGGATCTGGATTACCGTTGCAAAACTATCATGCTGATTTCCTAGAAACAGTGTGCGTCTCACGGCACATGAATCGCAGTCGGCCCCACAAAAGGCAGGTCTGGCGTCTGTTAAATCAGGTGGATGCTGATAGTTTTTTTTGCCCCTTCAATCTCGACAAAAAATTGGTATTTTCGCCATTGTGAACCAACAGCATGCTCACTGAGTCACTTCAATTCCTTCAAGAACTCCAACTTTTTGGAAGTAGTTTTGGATTGGAACGTACTTTTCAGCTGGCTGAATTGGCTGGATCCCCCCATTCGGCGGCATCTCAGTTTCGCGGCACAGATTCAAAGCCGTTGCGGTTTGTCCATGTCGCCGGAACCAACGGCAAAGGAAGCGTATGCGCCATGCTTGAAGCCGTTTATCGCGCCGCGGGCCTCCGGGTTGGATTGTACACGTCTCCGCATCTGGTGCGGTTTGGCGAGCGTATCCAGATCAATCACCAGCCGATTTCAGACCATTGTCTGGTTCAGCTGGTTCAGGAAATGAAGGGATTGCTTTCAGGCTGTCCGGAGCTGCGCCCGACCTTCTTCGAAGTGGTCACCGTCATGGCTTTGATCTATTTCCGAAAGCAAAACGTGGATCTCGTGATCTGGGAAACAGGATTGGGCGGGCGGCTTGATGCTACAAATATAATAACTCCGCTTGTTTCGGTGATCACCAATGTGCAGCTGGACCACACGGAATGGCTGGGATCCAACCTGGCGGCGATCGCCGGCGAGAAGGGGGGGATCATCAAACCGAGAGTTCCGCTCGTGACTGGATGTCAGGAGGAAGAGGCGCTGGCGGTGTTGAGGCGTATCGCTCAGAGCCAGAATGCACCATTTCATCAAGCCGTGCCGGGGAGCCCGTCCTATGATGTCGCGGCAGGTCTCACATTAAATCTGCTGGGAAGACATCAGATTTCCAATGCGGCCCTGGTTTTAAAAACCACGGAGTTGCTGCGGTCCCATTTTCCGGTTGACGGAGCCGTGATGGAACAGGCTTTAAGAACAGTGGAATGGCCCGGACGGTTTCAGGTGTTGCCATTTGGCGAGGGTCGATTAATTCTGGATGGATGCCACAATCTCGACGGTGTCCAGTCTTTCAAGCAGGCCTTTGTGGAGTTGTTTCCAGGTCACAAAGCCAGTTTTATAGTCGGGATGTTGGAGGATAAAAATTGGAAATCGATGGTCCGGGAAATCGAACCTTTGGCCTCGGATTGGGTTGTGGTGCCAGTGAACAGCAAACGGACGGTGCCAGCGGAGAAATTGGCGGATGAATTGCGCTCCATCCGACCTGGAGTGGAGGTCACTGTTTCTGCGGCGGCCCGTGAAGCATTGGACCTGGTTTCCGGAAAAAAACTGGCTGTAGTGGCTGGTTCACTTTATTTGATCGGTGAAGTCCTGGAAATATTGCAAGGTGCCCGGACTTCCGAACGCGGTTTGAACGAATGGTCGGCCAGATTAAAACCATGAAAAGCCATTGGAAACACTCGGGCGCGATCATTTGTGCCGCAGCCTGCATCGGCCTTCTGGCCTGCCAGACCGGAAATAGAATGATTGAAACTCGTTTAAAATATCCTGAGACCCGGCGTGTAAGCCAGGTGGATGAATATCACGGTGTCAAAGTGTCCGATCCCTATCGATGGCTGGAGGATGATAACGCGCCTGAAACGAAGTCCTGGGTGGAAAGTCAAAACCAAGTCACGTTTTCGTATCTGGAAAAAATTCCAAAACGCCAGGAAATCAAAAGCAGGCTCACTGAGCTTTGGAATTACGAGCGGTTCGGACTGCCCAGCAAGCTCGGAAGCCACTATTTTTACAGTCGCAACGACGGGTTGCAAAACCAGAATGTGTTGTTTTGGACCGAGAAGCTGGAGGATCCCGGTCAGGTGCTGCTCGACCCCAACAAACTGACCAAAGACGGGACCGTGGCGCTCAGCGGCACCGCCATCACGGAGGACGGAAAATGGATGGCCTACGGACTTTCGACCGCAGGATCGGACTGGCAGGAATGGTTTGTGCGCGAGGTAGCTACCGGTCGTGACCTTCCGGACAAAATTCAATGGGTGAAATTTTCGGGTGCTTCGTGGACCAAGGACAACAAGGGATTTTTTTACAGCCGCTATGATGAGCCGACCGAAGAACAAAAGTTGCAGAAGGTAAATTATTACCAAAAACTTTTTTATCACCGGATCGGAAGTCCCCAGAGCGCGGATGAACTGGTTTACGAGCGGAAAGATCAGAAGGAATGGGGGTTCCACGGCGGCGTCAGCGAGGATGGACGATACCTCATTATCAGCGTCAGCCAGGGGACTGATCCGAAAAACCTTTTGTTTTACCAAGACCTTTCCCAACCCGGTTCAAAAGTAGTGGAACTGGTTGGTCGGTTCGAAGCTTCGATGGATTTCGTCGGAAACGAAGGAGGCCGGTTTTGGATACAGACAGATTTAAATGCGCCGAGGGGCCGGTTGGTGGAAATAGACATATCCAGACCCGAAAAAAAAGACTGGAAAGAACTTATTCCACAATCCGCGAACAAGCTCCAGGGGGTCAGCTTGGTGAACGACCAGTTCATCTGTTCCTATTTGCAGGATGCCAAGTCTCTGGTTGAACGCCGCAAACTCGATGGGAGTTTGATGGACCAGATCAAACTGCCTGGCATCGGTTCGGCGGGAGGATTCGGAGGCTTGCGGACGGACAAGGAGACCTTTTATTCATTTGTCAGTTACACCCGCCCCACCACCCTTTATCACCTCGATCTGGAAACTGGAAAATCGACCATTTACAAATCTCCAAATGTTTCGTTCGATCCCGAACAGTTTTCGACGGAACAGGTCTTCTATCGCAGCAAAGACGGCACCCGGATTCCGATGTTCATTAGCTATCGCAAAGGGCTCAAACTGAATGGGGATAACCCATTGTATCTTTATGGTTATGGAGGTTTTAACATCAGCCTGACCCCCGGGTTTTCTCCTGCGATCCTGGCTTGGATGGAAATGGGGGGAGTCTATGCGGTGCCGAACTTACGGGGTGGTGGTGAGTACGGAGAAGAATGGCATCAGGCGGGAACCAAACTGAGCAAACAAAAGGTTTTCGACGATTTTATATCGGCTGCGGAATGGCTGGTGGCCAAGCAATTTACCAATCCAAAGAAACTGGCCATCGGTGGCGGGAGCAATGGAGGTCTGCTGGTGGGGGCTTGTATGGTGCAGCGACCGGATCTTTTCCGGGCCGCCCTGCCGGCGGTCGGAGTTTTGGACATGTTGCGTTTTGAAAAATTTACCATCGGCTGGGCTTGGACGTCCGACTACGGTTCGGCCAAAAATCCGGAAGAGTTCGCGGCGCTCTACAAGTATTCTCCCTATCATAATTTAAGAGGCGGTGTTTCTTATCCTGCGACGCTGATCACCACTGCGGACCACGATGACAGGGTGGTTCCGGCGCACAGCTTCAAATTCGCGGCCGCATTGCAAAAGGCGCATGCCGGTAAAAACCCGGTTCTGATCCGGATTGAAACCAAAGCCGGGCACGGAGCCGGGAAGCCAACCGCCAAGGTGATCGAGGAGGCGGCGGACAAGTGGGCATTTCTATTCAGGGAATTGAGCATGAGGGAAGCGTACCATGAAAGAGCAACCGAACCGTTACAGCGGAATTAAGGCGGTCACATTTGATGTGGAGGGAACCCTGCTGAGACCATATCCCTCGGTGGGTCATATCTACAGTGAAACAGCCGAGTCCGCAGGCTTGGGCCGGATCGATGCCCAGGACCTAAACCATTCATTCAACCTGGCCTGGAAACACAAGACGAAATTTGAATACACACAGTCTGACTGGTTCGAAATTGTGCGCGCCACATTTGCCGGTTTTCACTGCGAGGTCACTCCCGATTTTTTTCAAACTTTGTATGATCGCTTCGCCGAACCTGAAGTCTGGGAGGTCTTCGGTGACGTCATCCCGGCGTTGGAAACGTTGCGAAAGCAGGATCTGAAGCTGGCCGTGCTTTCCAATTGGGACCAGCGTTTGCGGAGGATTCTTCGTGGTCTCGGGCTCGACAACTTTTTCCAAGTCGTCATCATTTCCGGCGAGATCGGATTTCACAAACCTCATCCAGGGATTTTTTTCGCTGCTGCAGAAGCGCTGGCCATGCATCCCCAAACAATCCTGCATGTGGGCGACAAGGATGCTGAGGATGTGCTGGGTGCGGAGACTGCAGGTTTCATGGCGCTGAAAATCGACCGCCTTGGGACCCCCTCCAAAGGTCGTGTAAATGATCTGGGACAAATCGGCTGGCTGCTGCAAAATCCCCAGGAGCTGTAAACATCGACCCTTTTTGACCATGGATACCCGTGAAGCTTTTGTCGCCCTGAACATGATCGAGCATGTCGGGCCTATCCGCGTCCGGCAGTTGTTGCAGGAAATGGGTGACGCCCCTTCAATTCTGAAAGCATCCCTCACCCGGTTGAAAAAGGTTCCCGGCATTGGCGAGGAGGTGGCTGATTCCATTTTTAACTGGGAAAAAAAGGTCAGGCTGAAGGAAGAACTGGCCAATATCGAAAAATTTGGCTGCAAGATTTTGATCCAAGAGGATGAAAGTTATCCCGAACTCTTGAAGCAGATTTATGATCCGCCGGTGGTTTTGTATGTGAAAGGTAATTTGGAGCCGCGCGACAAAAATCCGGTCGCACTGGTCGGATCCCGGTTGACCACCAGTTATGGAACTGAAACCGCCCGAAAGCTCGCTTTTCAACTGGCGTATGTCGGTGTGACCGTGGTCAGCGGCGGTGCCCGTGGCATTGATACCGCAGCCCATCAGGGAGCGATCAAGGCCGGTGGCCGGACGATCGCCGTCCTGGGCACCGGCATCAACATGGTGTTTCCTCCCGAAAATGCCGGGCTGTTTGAACAGATCGCCGGGAACGGCGCTTTGATGACTCAATTCCCGTTCAACCGGCCGGGGGACAAACAATCTTTTCCCATCCGGAACCGGATCGTCGCCGGGATGTCCCTGGGTACGGTGGTGGTGGAGGCCAATCTGACCAGCGGCGCTTTGATCACCGCCAACATGGCGGTCGAAAACGGACGCCAGGTTTTTGCCGTGCCCGGCCGCATCGATTCACCTCGCAGCAAAGGATGTCACGAACTGATAAAAAAAGGGGCAAAGTTGTGCGAGGGACCGGAAGATATTCTGTCGGAATTTGAGTATCTTTTCCCTCCATCAAACCGTCCCCCCGCACTTTCTGAAACCGGTCAGCTCCCCTTGATCCAGCTGAGCGAACAGGAACAAAAAGTTCTGGCTGCTCTGGGCGAATCCGAGGTTCACATCGACGAGGTAATCAGGGCCAGCGGACTTGCAGCCGGGTCTGTCTCCGTCAGTCTTTTGGGCTTGGAAATGAAAAAGTTGATCAAACAGTCTCCCGGTAAAATTTTTCTGCGAATCCGGTGAGGCCTGTTTTTACGGAGATCCTCTGAGGGAATTGAAATGTCATGGATCGCGCAATTTTTCCTGGCAGGATTCACCTAACTTTTGTCGTCCGCTCGCAAGATGTGAAACCGCAGGATGGTTATTTTGCCATGAATCCTCGAATGCAACTCCCACCAGGAAATCGTGTAACACCGCAGGCCGCGGTGGCGTCTCTATAGATCAGCCGACCCTATGAAACCTCTCCTGACATCATTTGTTCTGGTTCTTTTGACCTCTTTTGAAGTGTTTTCCCAGCCTTCCGCTCCTGCCCCGTCTGGCACGAATGCGGTGCCCCGGGGAGAATCACGCGGAACTCCTAATTCGAACGATCTGTTTTATGTGCTTGGACCCGATTCCAAACCGATGAACGGAATCCCCAAAGGGAAGTTCAGTGAGGCCAAGGTTATTCCCAGCAACGTTTTCCCAGGCACCCAGCATACCTACTGGGTTTATGTCCCCGCACAATATGATCCGTCGCAACCTGCGGCGGTGATGGTTTTTAACGACGGCCAGGCGATGATGGCCGAGCCGGGCGATGTTCAGGGGCACAACGTTTTGGACAACCTGATTTTTCGCCGGGAAATCCCAGTCATGCTCGGGGTGTTTATTAGGGGTGACACCTACAATGAGAAGCGGGACTGGTTTCATCAAAACGTCCGCCTGATGCAGGCCCTGACCAAGAAAGGTTACGAACTGAACTACACATGGGGCATTGGGAATCACGGGCAGAAACAGGGTGGGGCGATTTTTCCCGAAATGATGCGGTGGCTCTGGCGCGATCAACCGGTATCCACCGACCCCAAAGACATGGTCGAACGTTCGTTCAGGCATCCAAAAGGCTCCGGGATTCCGGCGGCTGAATGAACGGAATCATTCTCGACGAAGGTTACGCGCCCGAGCAGGTCGGTTTCTGCGATATGCGTTAGCAGCTTTTTTTCCAAGGCCTGTTTTAAAATCAAAAGGATTCTGTTTATGAACAAATGCCAGGAGTTTTTTTTATGAAATGGTTTGCGATTTTGATTTCAACCCTTGTCTCGCTTGGTCCGGTGACTCATGTGATGGGGCAGGCCCCGGTCACGAATTCAAACCCGGGCCTTCCTTTGGGAATACCACAGCCGGGGCCGACGAACGACGCCCCGTATGCTCCGCAACCGATATTGCAGGGAGGCGTGGTGATTCCCCTTTATCCTCACGGTTCGCCCTTTCTTAAAATGGAACGGGTGCGCGAGGCCGAGCAATACAACATGAGCAAGTCTGTGCCCGGGCGGATCAGCAGCATCGTCAACATTCATAATCCATCGATCGAGGTGCATACGGTGGAAGGCGGTCTTAATACCGGCGCGGCGGTGATTCTTGCTGCCGGCGGCGGGCACAACACCCTTAATGTCAGCACCGAGAGCGCCGATTTTGTCCCCTACTTTTTCAACTATGGCGTCAACACCGTGATCCTCAGGAACCGGTTGCGGCGGGATGGTTACAATGCAAAAACGGACGCGGTAAACGATGCCTTTCAAGCCATCCGGCTGGTGCGGTCCAATGCAAAGGCCTGGAACATTGATCCCCAAAAAATAGGCATCGTCGGTTTCTCGGCCGGGGCGGAACTCGCCGCACCAACGGCGGTTTTTTTTGAAGAGTTTGATAAAACCAACAACATGCCGGGTGATCCGTTGGCCGGGGTTTCTTCCCGCCCGGATTTTGTTGGGCTCATTTATCCCGGTCCGACGCCGTTCACACGAGGGGCCAATCCCCCGATCCCTCGCAACACCCCGCCGGCATTCATTACCTGCGCCGGATCAGGGGACCGCGGCCACGCCATCTGGGCCAATGAATATTTCACCGCCATGCTGAATGCCGGCATACCCAATATCGAGATGCACATATACGGCAACGGCCGGCATCCGGGCGATCCGTTGAGTGACGGCAGTCGCATGACCGGCGGGCTCACGCATCGCAACGGAATTCCATTCGGAACCTGGCAGGACCGCTATATCGACTGGTTCAGTGACCTCGGCTTTTTGCAGAAGCCTGGTGTTGAGACCAAGGCGGAGCAGGAGATCAAAGAATTCCTGGCTCAACCGCCAAGAACGGGCGGACGCCGTGGAGGAGCACCTGGTGAGACCGGTCAAAATCAGGGCTTGGCAGGCACCAACCGGCCAGGTTCCACTGGCACCGCCCGCTGATTAGTGCGAAGAATTCGAAGAGGTAACTGCGTAGATCCGCTCGGCCGCGCGGCAAGCTCGGCAACCTTTTGCTTCCTTGGTTTTCTCAGAGTTGTTACAACTGCCAGCCATGTCGGAAAAACTGAAGATAGGCTTCCTGGGGGCTGGGAAAATGGCCACGGCCCTGGCTCAAGGGTTCGTCAAAGCAGGCTTGGTCGCTCCCGCTGACCTTTCAGCCAGCGATATCTCAGCCGAGGCTGGGAAGGAATTTGAGAAGAAGACCGGTGGAAAATTTTTCACCGGCAACCGCGATGTGCTTGAGTCGGCGGCGGTCATTGTCCTGGCGGTCAAACCCGACCAGGTCACCGGCCTTCTAAACGACCTGGGCGGCGCCTTGAAACCACATCATCTTTTGATTTCGATCGCGGCCGGTGTGACTCTTGGCAAATTCGAAAGCTTGATCCCCACCACCCGGGTGGTCCGGGTGATGCCCAACACCCCCGCCCTGGTCAACGAATCGGCCGCCGGATATGCGCTCGGCAAACTGGCGACACCCGAGGACGGGGCGATGGTGCAAAAATTATTCACTGCGGTGGGCGTGGCCTATTCAGTCAAGGAACCGCTGTTGGACGCAGTCACCGGTCTCAGCGGCAGCGGTCCGGCTTACGCGTATTTGATGATCGAAGCGCTCAGCGACGGCGGGGTCGCCGCGGGACTTCCCAGGGATGTGGCCACCAATCTGGCCGCCCAGACATTGCTCGGCGCGGCCCGGATGGTTCTTGAAACAAAACTGCATCCCGGCGTGTTGAAAGACATGGTCACAAGCCCTGGAGGAACCACCATCGAAGGTTTGCATGAACTCGAAAAGGGAGGCTTGCGGGCCACCTTGATCAATGCGGTCCGTGCGGCTTCGGACAAATCCAGGAAACTCGGACAGAACGCCTGATTCCATGCTTCCTCCTCCCTCACCCAAACAATCGCGCATTATCTGGTTTGGAGTGACCGGACTGGCCATCGGAGTTTTGCTTTTGTTGCTTGCGGTGGTGCTCAAGGGACTGGCCATCAGCATAAGCGTTTTGTCTCCCGTCCTCTTTCCGCTGGCTGTGGCGGGCATAGCCGCATACCTGCTCGATCCGCTGGTGAATTTTTTCGAGCGTTTCAAAATTCCCCGGCTCCGGGCCATTATCCTGGTCTTTGTCACGCTGCTGGTGCTGGTGGTTGGGATGCTGGGAACGGTGGTGCCTCGCCTGGTACTGGAGTCAAAAGATCTGGTGATCAAACTCCCGGAATATTCCAAAAAAGTGCATACCAAAGTTGAAGCATGGCTGGAAAAACGGACTTCCCTCATTCTTTTCCCAGCGCCCAAAAGCCCCGGTCGGTTGACCAACGATTTGAATGCCGCCACTAGTATCACAAACCAGACCATGCCAGGCGGATCACTCACCAACACCGCTCCAACCCGGACAGGCCGGTGGCTAGACCCGGCTTTCAGTGACAAGATGGTGGATTGGTTGAGCAAAACCGCCCCAAAGATCGGGAACTGGATCCTCAGCCAAGTCGGCCGCGTGGCTTCCTGGGTGGGATTTTTTCTCGGGCTGCTGCTGGTGCCGGTTTATCTCTTCTATTTCCTGCTGGATAAGGACGGGATCATCGATAACTGGCAAAACTTTGTTCCCTTTGAAGACAGCCGTCTGAAGGAAGAGATCATTTTTGTCATCACCTCGATCAATGATTGTCTCATTGTTTTTTTCCGGGGACAGGTGCTGGTGGCACTCTGCATGGGGTCACTGCTTACCATAGGATTTCTAGCCATTGGAGTTCCCTACGCCTTTCTGCTCGGAGCGGTGGCCGCCGTTCTAGGCATCATTCCTTATCTGGGAGTGGCGCTGAGCTTGATTCCCGCCGTGACCCTGGCCGTGATGCAGTTCGGCGACTGGTTGCATCCGGTACTTGTGGTTGGACTGTTCGCGTTGGTTAATATGTTGGAGGGATTGGTGATCTCTCCGAAAATCATCGGGGACCGGGTCGGGTTGCATCCTTTGACCATCATCGTGGCGGTGATGGTTGGCACCACGTTGCTCGGCGGGGTGTTGGGCGGGGTTTTGGCCATCCCTCTGACTGCGGCCCTGCGGGCCATCATGTATCGTTACGTCTGGCGCAAATCCGCCAAAACCACGGTCGTATCCCTGCCCCCGACCGCAGCGCCATAGTTGCAACCCATTTTCAAACACCCTCCGGGACCTCTAGGTTGGTTGACCGGGAAAAGTAACACCGGTGAAGAGTTTTAAGGTTGTGTGGAAATTCACCCGCTACGGTCCGGGACGTCCCGCGCTCCAATCTCGACCACTTTTAACGCACCCGGGCTTGTTGCGGGCGGAGACTGTGGAAGCAAAGGCGGAGGGGATCGTCGCGGAGGAGTTGAAGCGGCGGAAGTGGACGGCGACGGATCTCCAGACTCGGCCCAAGGGGGACTTGGGGAAGTTGGAGTTGGCGGCGCGCTTGCGGGCGGAGACGACGATGTCGGTGGGGTGGATTGCGGAGCGTTTGGGAATGGGCACGCGGGGCTATCTGAACCACCTGCTGTATCGGCGAAGGAAGTTGCGCACTGATGTGTACAACGACAAATACTTTTTGAGTTCAACGACAATTACTCGTTTGCGTAAGTCGCATTTTCATTCACCCACCCAGCCGACGCTAAAGCTCTGTTACCGGATGGGTTGTAGAATAAAAATGCTCATTCATGGGAAATACTTACAAAAGTTGGTAATTGTCGCCAATGTCCTGTTCTAATTGTCGCTGAACAGTCATGTGTCTCACCGTTTCGGTGGAGAGGGCAGACGCGCCGATTGCAACCGCGACGGCCCGCCGCAGTTCGCAGCCCATGGTTGGGCGGCATATTATGGCGGACTGCCACTCTTGTCATTGCGGATCGCAGTGCCCCACCAACAGTGTGACAACGACTTCGGAAATTGGGCAAGATATCCAGTCTCCATCTGCTCGATCCGAAAGCCGCCCTGCTTGATCAGGGACGGAATGTCCCGTGTCAGGTACAAGCCTTGAAACAACCAGTGATGAACCGGCTCCAATCGCTTCTGCCAGCGTTGGACCGCAGGCTCGGGCGACAGCCCAAGTTCAAAGAAAATGAGTCGTCCGTCTGGCTTCAAGACACGCCCGAGACCTCGAATGGCTTCCGATATGCCAGGAATTGTGCATAACGTAAAGGTGCTAACCACCGTATCAATGGTGCCATCGTCCAAAGGGATGCGTTCGCCGGGCAGGTCGATAAATTCGACGTTCAGCTTCGTTTGATGCCGTTGCCTTTCCGCGAGCCGAAGCATTCCCGGATTGGGTTCAAGCGCATACAGCTTGCTCACTCTTGCGGGATTATAGTGAACAAAGTTCGCGCCAGAGCCTACACCGAGCTCCAGGACTTTTCCCTGGACCAAGGGGATAATTTGTTGGCGGACTTTCTGGATAGGGGGCGGATCGCCCAACCTATCCACCAGATGGGGATAGATATGATAACTATAGAAAGAGGGCGATTTCATGTAAGCGCCATTCGTGTCAGTCCTTGAGCAGGATCGATCAATTCGGATCCTTCCTCTGCATCCTCATTGGCCAAATCGATCGAACGATAGGCCAGCCGCCAGTTTGCAAGGAGCGAGGGGTCATCAAAGGGGTCAGTTCTTGATATTGATACATGAGGCGGCAGTGGTGGAGGGGCAACGATACCCGCGCCGCGTCAGTAAACCTGAGGAAGTCCCGCGAGGAGTATCCAATATCAAGAACTGACCCCTTTCCGTGATCGGGCCATGGAACAGATCGTCGAATACAAAAACGATCCCGGCAACGGTTACACCCGCACGCTACTCTGCTTTCTCCAGCTCTTCATCGTCACTACTTCGCCAACAACAACGCCCGCCACTTCACCTTCAATCAAGACGAACGCTTCCTGCCCGTCTATCAGTTCGCCAGCGAGGATAACAAGAAGATCACCCACCTCGACGATTTTGCCGGGGCCTTCCTAATCAAATGCACCCTCGGCCAGATGATCAGCCGCTACATGGTGCTCATCGCCAGTGAGCAGAAGCAAAAGCGCATCAAAGATCAGCAGTATTTTCAAAGTGGCGGGAGCTTCCAGCTCCCAATGGCGCAGAAGGGAGCAGGATGCTCCCGCCACCATCTAATCGACCTCACCATCGTGGTGGACATGCTCCTCACCGGCTTCGATTCCAAATACCTAAACACGCTCTATGTGGACAAGAACCTCAAGCATCACGGCTTGATCCAGGCCTTCTCCCGCACCAATCGCGTGCTCAACGGCACAAAGCCCTACGGCAATATCCTCGACTTCCGCCAGCAGCAGGACGCCGTGGATGCCGCCATCGCCCTCTTCTCCGGGGAAAAGACCGGCCAACAGGCCCGGGAAATCTGGCTCGTGGATAAGGCTCCCGTGGTCATCGAGAAACTGCAAGGCGCGGTGCAGAAGCTCGACGCCTTCATGAAATCCCAGGGCCTCGACTGCGCCCCGGAAGCCGTGCCCAACCTCAAGGGCGATGACGCCCGCAGCGCCTTCATCACCCACTTCAAGGAAGTGCAGCGGCTCAAGACCCAGCTCGACCAATACACCGACCTCTCCGAGGACAACGCCGCCACCATCGAGCAAATCCTGCCCAAGGAAAACTTGCTCGGCTTCCGTGGTGCGTATCTGGAGACCGCCCAGCGCCTCAAAGCCCAGCAGGGCAAGGGCACGGACCAACCCAGCCCTGACGTGGACCAGTTGGATTTCGAGTTCGTCCTCTTCGCCTCCGCCGTCATTGATTACGACTACATCATGGGCCTCATTGCCCGCTTCTCCCAGCAGCCGCCGGGCAAGCAGAAGATGAGCCGCGAGCAACTCGTCGGCCTCATCCAGTCCGATGCCAAATTCATGGATGAGCGGGAAGACATCGCCGCTTACATCGCCACCCTGAGGGCGGGCGGAGGCCTCAGCGAAAAGTCCATCCGCGAGGGCTACCAGCGCTTCAAAGCCGAGAAACAGTCCCAGGAACTCGCCGACCTCGCCCAACGCCACGGCCTCGCCACCGCCCCCCTGCAAGCCTTCGTGGACGACATCCTCCTCCGCATGATTTTCGATGGCGAGCAGCTCAGCGACCTCATGGCTCCGCTCGGCCTCGGCTGGAAAGCCCGCACCCACGCGGAACTCGCCCTCATGGCCGAACTCACCCCGCTCCTGCGCAAACGCGCCCAAGGCCGCGACATCTCAGGACTCAGCGCGTATGAGCAATAAAGAACTGCCCTCGGCTGGTCCCGCCTGAGTTTGGAGCAAAACCTCGCCAGCCGCCTGCATGAACGCCAAGGGGCCGCCGTCACCAATTTCGCCCTGCGCCTGCCGCCGCCGCACTCCGCGCTCGCTCAGGAAACCCTCAAAGACCCCTATCTCTTCGATTTCCTCGGACTTGCCGACGATGCCCATGAGCGTGAAATCGAAAACGCCCTCATCCGTCACATCACCCGCTTCCTCATCGAGTTAGACTCAGGTTTCGCCTACGTCGGACGGCAGTTCCGGCTCGAAGTCGGCGGCGACGAATTTTTCATCGACCTTCTTTTCTATCACACCCGGCTCAAGTGCTACGTCGTCATTGAAATCAAAGGTGGTGCCTTCAAGCCGGAGCACATCGGCCAGCTCAACTTCTACCTCAGTGCCATAAACGCCCAAGTGAAGGCGCCGGACGACAAGCCCACCATCGGCCTGCTCCTCTGCCGCAGTAAAAACAGCATCGTCGCCCAATACGCCGTCAACGGCATCGAAAAACCGATCGGCATTGCCGAGTTCGATCTCCTGCGCGACCTCCCCGTGCCCCTCGCCGAGAACCTCCCCAGTATCGAAGAAATCGAGGCCGAATTTGCGGGAGACCTGCCGAATGAACCGGAAGCACAATCATGAGCCGTCACCACCAAACACCCGCCCAAGGCCGCGACATTTCCCCAGCCCCATCGGGGCACGACCGCTTCCCAGCCCCAACGGGGCACAACATACCAGCCCAGGGCATTGCCCTGGGTCTAATGCCCGCATCCGAACAAGCCCTGAAGGGGCGAGACATCTCAGGACTCAACGCAACGGAGCAATCGCATACCAGCGAAGGGCAACGCCCTGGGCTTTTCCCATCCCCGGAGGAGGTTGAAGCATGAGCGCGGCATTCCCAAGTCCCAGCCCCAAAGGGGCACCCGCATACCAGCCCAGGGCATCGCCCTGGGATCAATCCCACCCCCATTCACGCGTTCTGACGGAACGCCGCATACCCTCGGTAGGCCAACCAATGCCCGATCCCCGACTATGCGCCGTTCCTTCAGAACGGATGAATCACATGATTCCGATTTCCGGGGTTTTACCCCGGGCTGGTATGCGCGGCCCCGTTGGGGCAAAAATGTGGTGCCCCAAAGGGGCGTCCGCATACCAGCCCAGGGCAACGCCCTGGAATCAATGCCATCCCCATTCACGCGTTCTGACGGAACGCCGCATACCCTCGGCAGGCCAACCAATGCCCGATCCCCATCTATGCGCCGTTCCTTCAGAACGGATGAATCACATGATTCCGATTTCCGGGGTTTTACCCCGGGCTGGTATGCGCGGCCCCGTTGGGGCAAAAATGTGGTGCCCCAAAGGGGCTTCCGCATACCAGCCCCGTTGGGGCATCAACCTTCATAATTACTGACCCATGCCACAATCCCTTTCCAATATCCTCCTGCACCTGATCTTCAGCACGAAGGACCGCCATCCTTGGCTGGAACCTGGCATCCGGAAAAAGGCTCACGCATTTCTCGCTGGAGCGGTGCGACAATGCGAATGCGAAGCCTATCGGGTGGGTGGCGTGGCGGATCATGTCCACCTGGCCGTGCGGCTCTCCCGCACCCTATCCGTTGCGGATTTGGTCAAGGAAATCAAAACCGCTTCCAGCAAATGGCTGAAGACACAAGATCCCACGCTCACAGATTTTTCCTGGCAACAAGGATATGGGGTTTTCTCCGTTGGGATGAGTCAAAAAGAAACCTTGCTCCACTACATCGACAACCAAGAGGAACACCACCAAACCCGCACCTTTCAGGAGGAATACCGAACCTTTCTTTCCAAATACGGAATAGAATACGACGAACGCTATGTCTGGGACTGATTCTCAATCCACCTCCTCCATGCTCATCCTTTATACGACCGAAGACGGTAAAAGCCGCATCCAGCTCCGGGCGGACGAACAGACCGTCTGGCTCACGCAGCTTGAAATGGCGGACCTTTTCGATGCCACCAAGCAGACCATCTCCCTGCATTTGAAGAACCTGTTCGAGGACGGGGAGCTGGACCCGGCGGCAACTGTCAAGGAATCCTTGACTGTTCAAATCGAGGGCGGGCGTGAAGTGCAGCGCACCTTCACACTCAAACCTCGTAAACACCCACGATAATGAGCAAGAAGATCATCATCATCGCCGGCCCGAATGGAGCGGGGAAAACGACCTTCGCGCGTTCCTTCCTGCCGGCGGAGGCGCAGTGCCCGCGCTTCATCAATGCGGACTTGATCGCGGCCGGGCTATCCCCCTTCGCCCCGGAGGCTGCCGCTCTCAAAGCGGGGCGTCTGATGCTGAAGGAAATCGCCGAATGCGTGCGGCGCGGAGTCAGTTTTGCTTTTGAGACCACCCTGTCCGGGCTGAGTTATCTGGCGCAGATCCGGCAATGGCGGGCACAAGGCTACCATGTCAGCCTGTTTTTCCTCCGCCTGCCTGATGCCGAGACGGCGATTGCCCGGGTGGCGGAGCGGGTGCGGCAGGGTGGGCACGACATTCCCGAAGCGGTGATCCGCCGTCGGTTTGCCGCCGGGTTGCGCAACCTCGATCAGGCCTACAAGCCGGTGGTCGATACTTGGGCCATATACGATAACGTCGGGGAGAGACCCAGCCTTTTAGAATGGGGAGAAAACGAATGAAAACCAAAGACATCAGCGAAGCCAAAGACATGGATCTCCGAGCCTCCATGGCGGCCCTGCAGCGAGCCGCCGAGTCCGCCCGCAAAACGGCCATCCAGACCGACACCGGGATCGTGATCCAAAGGGACGGAAAACTGGTCCGCATTCCGGCGAATGAACTGCGGAAAACCACGACCTCCGGGGAAGAAGCATGACCGACACGAATCAAAAACAACTGGGCAGCACCCTCTGGGGCATCGCCGACCAACTGCGCGGGGCGATGGATGCGGACGACTTCCGTGACTACATGCTGTCGTTCCTGTTCCTGCGTTACCTCTCGGACAACTACGAGACGGCATCGAAGAAGGAACTGGGGAAAGATTATCCAGAGTGGCTGGAGCTTCCAGCTCCTATGACGGAGAAAGAAGGGAGCAGGATGCTCCCGCCACTTTCGGTCTGGTATGCGAATAACCCGGACGATTTGGCCGAGTTTGAAAAGCAGATGCGGCGCAAGGTGCATTACGTCATCAAGCCTGACTACCTCTGGACCAGCATTGCCCACATGGCGCGCAGGCAGGACGGGGAACTGCTCAACACCCTGCAAGCGGGCTTCAAATACATCGAGAACGACTCCTTCCAAAGCACCTTCCAAGGGCTGTTCTCCGAGATCGATCTGGCCTCCCCCAAGCTGGGCAGGATCTACGCCGACCGCAACGCCAAGCTCTGCACCATCATCCAAAAGATCGCGGAAGGCCTGGCCGAGTTCTCCACCGACTCCGACACGCTGGGCGACGCCTACGAATACCTGATCGGCCAATTCGCCGCCGGTTCCGGCAAGAAGGCGGGCGAGTTCTACACCCCGCAGCAGATTTCCGACATTCTCTCCGCCATCGTTACCCTCGACAGCCAGGAGCCCGCCACCGGCAAGAAGCCGCGCCTGGAGAAGGTCCTCGATTTCGCCTGCGGCTCCGGCTCGCTGCTCCTCAACGTGCGAAAGCGAATGGGAGCGAATGGCATCGGCAAGATTTTCGGCCAGGAAAAGAACATCACCACCTACAACCTCGCTCGGATGAACATGCTCCTGCATGGGGTGAAGGATTCGGAGTTCGAGATTTACCACGGCGACACCCTGACCAACGATTGGGACATCCTGCGCGAACTCAACCCCGCCAAAAAGCCTTATTTCGATGCCATCGTCGCCAATCCACCCTTCAGCTACCGCTGGGACCCCACCGAGGCGATGGGCGACGATGTGCGTTTCAAAAACCACGGCCTCGCCCCCAAGTCCGCAGCCGATTTCGCCTTCTTGCTCCACGGCTTCCACTTCCTGAAAGACGAAGGCGTGATGGCCATCATCCTGCCTCACGGCGTGCTGTTCCGCGGCGGCGCCGAAGAACGCATCCGCACCAAGCTGCTCAAAGACGGCCACATCGACACCATCATTGGCCTCCCGGCGAATCTGTTTTATTCCACAGGCATCCCGGTCTGCATCCTCGTGCTCAAGAAATGCAAGAAGCCGGATGACGTTCTTTTCATCAACGCCGCCGAACACTTCGAGAAAGGCAAACGCCAGAATCGCCTGACGGACGAGCACATTGGGAAGATCATCGCGACTTACCAATTCCGAAAAGAAGAGGAGCGTTATTCAAAGCGAGTCTCGGTGGAGCGCATCGCCGAGGAAGGCTACAACCTGAACATTTCCCGCTACATCAGCACCGCGACCGCCGAGGAGGAAATCGAGCTGGAGGCAACCAACCGCAAACTGGTGGAAATCGAGAACGCCATCCAAACAGCAACAGCCAAGCACAATAAATTTCTGGAGGAGCTGGGCCTGCATCAGCTGCCGGGGGCTAAATCCAGCTCGTCGAAAAAGTAGTCAGTGTCACTTATAACAACGCCGGAGATCTGCTCACCTTGACCGATCCCCGAAGCAAAGTCACCACATGGACCTACAACAGCGATGGAACCTTGTGGAAAAAGAAATACCACGGCCAAGCCTTCGACAACATCGTCTATACCTACAACGCCGTTGGCAAACTCGCCGCGCGCCGATTTTATTCCAGCGTCAGCACCTTCGTTCAAACCGCCTATACTTACGACGATGCCGGGAGCTGGGTGGTGGAACAATCCACCACCTTGACCGGGCGTCCGTTGACTTGACCTTGATCGTGACCCTGGACGCGCTGATCGGCGGTCTGGGCCGTGGCGGCGAGGGCTTTTTCCAAACGTTCCATGGGCAGGCGCTGGCGGGCTTGAACATAGCCGGAGTTGCCTTCATCAATGGATCCCAGACCGCGGGACTGAAAGAGAGCCTGAATGGCCCGGACCACTTCGCGGCAGGAGGTTTTGGGCTTGAGCATTTGCCAGACAAAGCCTTCGAAAGTCAGGCGCAGAGAGTAAACGTTGTCGCGACTATTGAGCCCCTCGTCCTCGGAGGCCAGGAGCTGCGGTGGCAGCAACACGCGCAGTTTCTCGGCCAAAGGCAGGAAATCCAGTTGGCGCAAGCTTTGGGCGGTGCGCCAGCCGAGGGCGGCGAGCCGGGCGCGGAGCCCGGGAAAGAAAGGGGTATGGAACATTTAGGGCGGTAATGCTACCGCCCTATTGACAAGGGTGCTAGCTTAATCGTGTGAAAGATGACTTTTCTTTGGAAGCGGCTCGCGCCGAGTATACCCGGTTGGCCCAAACGTTGACGTGCCAGGGCTGGATCAGTGAGGGCTACGCCCAAGATCGGGGACCCGGAGCCGGGGGGCCCTGTTACCAGTGGACCCGCAAGGTTAGGAACAAGACTGTCAGTGTGGCTTTGTCTAAGGAACAATATGAGTGGTTGAAGGAGGCCATCCAGAACTGGAGGACAATCCAGGCC
>Ga0163152_10004012_pt1 | contig 18641 bp, 26 predicted proteins | sample OliLakLV19MP8IB2_FD_148635 | JGI IMG/M metagenome (GOLD analysis project Ga0163152, IMG submission 148635) | Freshwater microbial mat bacterial communities from Lake Vanda, McMurdo Dry Valleys, Antarctica - Oligotrophic Lake LV.19.MP8.IB-2 | ecosystem: Environmental > Aquatic > Freshwater >...
CAAAAAAAGCCGCACGCGCAGCCGCCGCCAAAAAGTAAGCCATAAAAAAACACCCCGACTCGTCGGGGTGTTTTTTCTTACAACAACCGCTCCGGAGTTTTACGAACAATCGCCAACGCTTCATCCGCCGTATCAACCACTTGCATAATCTGGGTCTCAAACGGTTCGATAAAATGATTTTTTTCTAACATGATCTTTTTAATCCAATCAAGCATTCCGCTCCAATACTCTTTCCCCATAAGAATCACCGGAACCTGATCTGACATTTTTCCGGTCTGAATCAAGGTAACAACCTCAAAGAGCTCGTCGAGTGTTCCAAATCCTCCAGGAAAAAACACATACGCTTGAGCCGATGCAGAAAGCATCACTTTGCGTGTAAAGAAATAATGGAATCCTTTAGATTTTTTTACATACGGATTACGACGTTGTTCCATCGGCAAAACAATATCCAGACCCACCGACTCCCCACCCGCTTCAAATGCTCCACGGTTTCCCGCTTCCATAATCCCTGGGCCACCTCCCGTGATCACCGTATATCCATCTTTTGCCAGCTTCTTACCAAGCTCACGCGCAACTTTATAATATGGATGCTCTGGTAACGCACGAGCTGATCCAAAAAACGTAACTTCTCGATGTAACCCAGATAAAAACTCAAACCCTTCCACAAACTCCGCCATGATGCGGAAAATGCGCCAGTTGATGTTGTCCGTAAAATTCTCGTTCTCCCATGGAACACAGGTATTGTTATCGCTACAAACCCAATGCTTAAACCGATGTGTCGCTGGCGTCCCCATATCCGGATGTGGGCCCGTCCAACTCGGCTGAGGGAAAAACTGCGTCTGTGAATCTACATGGGGTTTATGCAAACCGGCAGCCTTGGCATTCACCAAAGATTTTTTTGCGCGCTTAGGCGAGGATGATTTTGGCATGAAGTTATTGTAGCAGATCCTCAGCGGACATTCTCGACAAGATACGATTGTCCGACTATTCGTTCAAGTGCTCCAAAAAATCCTTCAAGTCGATGACGTAACCACAATGGACCGAGCGGTAAATCGATCAAACTACCATCCCGTTCACGAAATCGCGCAGAAATAATACCTTGCTCTAAATTCAATCCTTCATGCACAACCAAAATTTCTTCCGTACGCTTCAAAATAATTTCCCGTCGACGTTTTAAAAGCGAGTCAAAAATAATACGTCCATCCTCATAGACGAGCTTCTCACTCCAAGCATCAACGGCGTATAAAAAAAGTCCAGACCAAACAATAGAGAGAGTAATACGTAAAGCCATTGAAGGTTCATGCGGCTGAAAAGCAATCCAGGTAAGCACACCCACCAACAACAACAATCCACCGAGCACTCCTCCTCCAAGGGAAAGCGGCGTCGCGTGAATGGCAAGCTCCTTCTTCATACATACAGATTAACATAAAAGGACCCCATATCGGGATCCCTTTATTTACCTGTCGGCGATCTTTAGAGAACCGCTTCCTTGGCAGCCTTGGCGACGCGGAACTTCACAACGGTCTTGGCTGGGATCTTAATCTCGGCGCCTGTTGCTGGGTTGCGACCCATGCGGGCAGCGCGCTTAACCTTCACAAGCTTACCCATACCAGGAATGACGAATTCGCCATTGGTCTTCACGTTCTTAAGAGCCATGTTGACGAGCGTTTCGACAAACATCGTAGCGTCTTTCTTGCTCATGTTGGTCTTGGCGGCGAGCTCACTCATGAGCTGGGACTTGGTCATTTTGGCCATAGTAGTGTTGAAAAAATTTGAACCCGTGTGAATAAAAGTTCGGGTTTGCAAGGGAATTATGTACCTAGGTCCGCAAGAACGCAAGAAATACACGGTTTTCGTCAAGGGGTAGCGCTCGAAGGCTGGAGATAAAGACAAATCCCCGTCGCGTATCATCCGCAAGAAGCGGAGAACGTGACGGGGATAATAAGTGTTTAGGCGGCAACCTTGAACCGTGCGGATGCGTGATCCCGACGACGAGCAAGATAACCTTGTCGAAGAAGTTCAAACTGCGCGATAATGAGAACGATCTCACTCTTGAGCAACATGGCACGACTCCGTGCATCCGCCTGGACGCTATAGGTCTCCATGCCCGCGTTCTCGTCGAGGGGAAATTCCCGCAAGTCGATCTGTTGCTCGACTCGCTCGAAGAATTCGAGATAGTGATTCACGCGAGCGATAGCCTCTGCACCAGAAGTCTTCATCAGATGCTCGAGACCCGGAAGCAGAAACGGTAGCTGCGGAAGAAGTCGAAGCAACGATACGCGCGTCTCCGCCGCGAGCCCCTTTCCGGTCGCACTCGTCCTGACCGGACACCCGGGATAGGAAAGATACTCAGCGGAACATGTTGGGTCGTAACGGAGCTCAGCCTCGATGCGCTGAATTGCTTCCCAGAACTCACTCGGATCATGATCCCAGCGACGAATCGGTCGAACAGCTTCCCGAACTGGCGTGGTCAACATGAGTCAGCCTCCAAGGCTGGACGCAGAGGTGCGTCTAGAATCGATGCTAGGGCTATTTCATTATTTTGTCAACCCTCCGACAGCGCGTTTTCCTATCGATCTTGCAAAAAACAGCCGGAACTGCTAGATTCAATCCATTGGCCCGCAAAGGGCCTTTTAAAAAAGATTTTTTATGGCCAATCCTATTGCTTACGCGATCGACTATCTCCGCTCCGCCCGTGCTGAACTTGCCAAAGTAACCTGGCCCTCGCGTAATGAAGTCATCCGTTATAGCGCACTCGTTATCGGCGTTTGCGTGATTCTTGCCGCCTTCTTTGCTGCCTTGGACCTCGGCCTTAATAAGGGTGTCACCGCTCTTCTTTCCGGACGTTCTGGAGCCCAGGTCGCTCCGGCTGCCGCGCCCGTTACACCTGACCTGAACTCCGGTATCGACGCCGTTGATGCCAATGGCAATCCGGTTGACGTACAAGTCACTCCGATCCAATAAAAAAATACTATGCCAAAACAAACCGCGGAATACGGCCGCCGCTGGTACGCCATTCACACATACAGCGGGTATGAGGAAAACGTCGCCGATAGCTTGAACCAGCGTATCGAGGCACTCAACATGAAGGACTTCATCTTCAATGTCCTTGTGCCAAAAGAAAAAAAGATCAAGATCAAAAACGGTAAGCGCCGCGTTGTAGAAGAAAAAATTTATCCAGGCTATGTCCTCGTTGACATGCATGTCACGGATGACTCTTGGTACGTTGTACGTAACACGCCTAATGTCACAGGCTTCATCGGTGCGGGTACAACACCTTCCCCGCTTTCACAGTCAGAAATCGACAACATTCTGAAACGCGCTGGAACAACACAAGGTGAACCAGAAATTACCATCGACCTGCAAATGGGAATGGCTGTCAAAATCGGCGACGGTCCATTCAAAGGATTTGAAGGAAAAGTCAGCGAGATCGACAGCTCTCGTGGCAAGGTCAAAGTCCTTGTCTCGATGTTTGGCCGAGAAACCCCGCTGGAACTCGACTTCACTCAAGTCAAAAAGATCTAACAGCCTAACCCTTGCCAAACGGCAGGGGTTTTGCTATATATAGGCCACTGTTACGCGGTCGGCGGAAGCTTCCCCGCCACTCACATAACCAAACATATGGCTAAGAAAATTAAGACCATGATCAAGGTCCAGGTCATCGGTGGCCGTGCAACTCCTGCACCTCCGCTCGGTCCTGCCCTCGGTCAGCACGGCATGAACATCGCCGAATTCTGTAAGCGTATCAATGACGCGACCCAGGATCGTCTCGGCGACGTCGTCCCAGCCGTCATCAGCTTGTATGAAGATCGTACTTACGACTTTATCCTTAAAACCGCTCCGGTCTCGGCCTTCCTCATGAAAGCCGCCAAGATCGAGAAAGGCTCGGCCAAACCTCATATCGAAAAAGTCGGTAAGGTGACCAAAGCCCAGGTCCGAGAAATCGCTGAAGCAAAAATGCCAGACTTGAACTGCTCGACGATCGAAGCTGCCATGAGGCAGATCGAAGGCACCGCCAAGAACATGGGCGTTGAAGTCATCGCCTAAGCAAACCAAACCCCGCCACCCGGCGGGGTTTGACATTTCCCGCTGTTTTGGCTAATGTCTGCTCACTAAATCCTATGTGGGAGGCTTCGCTTAATAAGCAGCCGACCGAACCACTATGGCGCATTCCAAGCGTTATAACGAGCTCAAAAAGCTCGTAGACCCAAAAAAGCTCTACGCTCCAGAAGATGCTATCGAGCTCGTTAAGAAAACAGCTACCACCAAATTTGACGGTGCGATCGAGGTTCACATCAACCTCGGTATCGACGTGAAAAAGGGTGACCAGCAAGTCCGTTCAACCATCATTTTCCCGCACTCAATCGGTAAGGCCAAGCGCGTGATTGCCTTCGTCGCTGCTGACAAGGAAAAAGAAGCAAAGGACGCTGGCGCTGACATCATTGGTGGCCAAGAGCTCATCGACGATCTCGCTAAAGGCGGCAAAATCGACTTTGAAGTCGCTGTTGCAACGCCTGACATGATGCCAAAGCTCGCCAAGGTCGCAAAAATCCTTGGTCCGTCCGGTCTCATGCCAAACCCAAAGACAGACACGGTGGGTACCAACATCAAAAAACTCATTGAAGATGTGAAAAAAGGTAAAGTCGCGTTCAAGAACGACACGACCGCCAACATTCACCAAGCCGTCGGCAAGAGCTCGCTCGATTCCAAGAGCCTTCTCGAGAACTTCAACGCTCTCATCGAGGCCGTCAAAAAGAACAAGCCAGCCTCCGCCAAGGGCGTTTACCTCGCCTCGGTCACCTTAACCTCGACAATGGGTCCTGGTATCAAAGTCGACACAGCCAAACTCGCCTAAACCGCGATCCAAAACCCACCGCTTGACGGTGGGTTTTATGTTCTCCAACCATCTGCTAAGGTCGCGGCCATATGCGAATGGAACACGGGGCCATCCCCATGCAAGTACTTCGTGAAATGCTTGGTGCCGGCTACATCACCGGAGCACGCGAAGAGCATTTGCAGCCTGCTTCAATCGATCTTTCGCTTTCCGAGGAAGCCTATCGCATGCGTGGCTCCTATTTACCTCGCTCTGGTGAATCCATTAGCGACATCATCACACGTGGCGCACTCTACAAACATTCTTGGGATCGTCCGCTAGAAGTGAACGCGACCTACTTAGTACGCTTAAATGAATCCCTTGCACTTCCTCCCGGCATCCAAGCTTCAACCAGCAACAAAAGTTCAAGCGGACGCATTAACTTACGCGGCCGTTTACTTGCTGATGGCGTCCCCCGCTTTGATGATATCCCCGCCGGCTACAAAGGCGGACTTTGGATTGAACTTCTGCCAAAATCATTCCCGATTCGTATTCACCCCGGCGATCGGATTAACCAAATGCGTTTTTTTCATGGCGAAGCAAGACTTTCCACGCTTGAACATCGCATCGCTATGGATCGTCACGGCCTACTCCGCAATCAAGACGGCACACGTATCCCCGCTTCTGTCGACAACTGCGGCCGCGGCATCACCATGACCGTTGATTTGGAAAGCAGTGAACTCGTCGGCTGGAAAGCAAAAGAATCCGCGTGGAATATTCTCGATACTAGACAATTTGATCACAACCCTTCCGACTTTTTTGAACCCGTTGAAAAACCAGAGGACGGTGAGCTCATTCTTCGTCCAGGCACCTTTTATATTCTTTCGACGAAGGAAAAAATCATCACGCCACCAAACTACTCCACCCAAATGGCCGCCTACGATCCATCCAAAGGCGAGTTCCGCTCGCACTTTGCTGGCTTCTTTGATCCAGGCTGGGGCTGGATCGAGGATGAATCAAAACGCGGCTCGGTCGCTGTTTTAGAAGTTGAAGCCTATGGCCAAGATTTTGTGTTACGCGACGGCCAACCCGTGTGTTTAATGGTCTACGAGCACATGCTCGCACCACCAGAAAAACTGTACGGTGCCGACTTAAACTCCAACTACGCTTTCCAGACAGGTCCAAGGCTTGCCAAATGGTTCCGTAAGACCTAACTGGTCTGCTACTCTTTGCCGATATGCCCAAGCTCATTATCGGACTCGTCGGCCAAGCCGGCTCAGGAAAAGGAACCGCCGCCGACTATTTACGTGAAAAATACAAAGCCGGATACATCCGCTTCAGTGGAATTTTGGGAACCGTGTTGGAAACATTAGGTATCGAGAAATCGCGCGAGAACTTCACAAAACTTTCTGATGCTTTACGTAAACAATACGGAGAAGACGCGCTTTCTTATGCCGTAGAAAAAATCGCGCTTTCTGCTCCAGAAGATATGGTCGTGATCGATGGTATTCGTCGACCAGAAGATATTGTCGCTCTTGAACCGCTCCCTCACTTCAAACTGATTTCCGTAGAAGTTCCGGCAGAAATCCGATTTGAACGCATGAAAAAACGAGGAGAGAAAGCGACAGAATCCCAAATGACTTGGGAACAATTTGAACGAGAGGAAAAATTCCCAACAGAAATCACCATCCCATCCGTCATGGCTCGCGCCTGGAAAACGATCCCCAATAAAGGCTCACGTGAAGAGCTCGAATCCAAGATCGATTCCGCGATGAGGGAGCTCGGTTTTTAAAACTATGAATGCCCGCATCACACGGATCCGAGAAAGCGTTGAGCTTCCAGAATACAAAACGTCGGAAGCCGCGGCTTTTGATCTCGCCGTTTGTGAAGGAGGCATTGTCCCAGCAGGAGGAAGTCTCATGCTCCCGACCGGCCTTGTGATTCAAGCACCGGAAGGTCACATGCTCATGATTGCGCCGCGTTCATCAACCTTCAAAAAAATGGGGCTGCGCATCGGAAACACTATCGGTATCGTCGATCGTGATTTTTGTGGGCCAGAAGATGAAATCCTTCTTTTCTTTTGGAACCCGGGAACTGAACCAATCACGATTGAATCTGGCACGCGTCTAGCCCAAGGGATGTTTATCCCCGTCACCAAAACCACCTGGGATGAGGGTAAACCAGCTGGTCCATCCCGTGGCGGCTGGGGATCGACAGGCGGATACGCGAGCGGCAAAGTTTAATTGGTTCCTTATACACGGAGCAAAAGACCTATGAAGAGCTATCTCGATATCGTGCGTCACATCTTGGAGAATGGCGTTCGCAAACAAAATCGTACTGGCATCGACACCTTGAGCGTGTCCGGTGTCATGTTTGAACACGACATGGCGTTAGGTTTCCCACTCCTAACCACCAAGAAGATGCCGTTCAAGACCATCCGTGTGGAGCTCGAGGGTTTCATCAAGGGCATCACAGACAAACAGTGGTATCAAGAACGCCGCTGTAACATCTGGAATGAGTGGTGCAACCCAAAAAAGGTTGCCTACGGTCACGACGATGACACCAAGGCCCGCATGAAAGCCGAGCGCGACCTGGGACCGATCTACGGTTTCCAGTGGCGCCATTTCGATGCGCCCTATGTCAACTACGATACGGACTACACGGGTCAAGGTATCGACCAGCTCGCCAAAATGATCGAGACGATCAAAAAGAGCCCTGGCGATCGTCGTATGATCGTCATGACATGGAATCCTAAAGCGATTCCAGAGCAGGCACTCCCACCGTGTCACTACGGTTTCCAAGTGCTCGTCACAGAAGGCAAGATCGATCTTCTATGGAATCAGCGCTCAGTCGACACCGCGCTTGGCCTGCCCTTCAACATCGCGAGCTACGCCACACTTCTTCACCTCATCGCCAAAGCGACGGGACTCGGGGAAGGGAAGCTCATCGGTTTCTTGGCCGACACGCATCTCTACGTGAACCAGCTCGATGGTGCCAAAGAGCAACTCGCTCGCGAGCCAAAGCAGCTCCCACGTATTTTCACGGACGCCTTCACAACCATCGATGCGTGGACCGGCGAGCACACACGTCTCGAAGGCTACGAATCGCATGACAAAATCGAGTTTCCGCTCGCTGTCTAAGGAGGTCACATGGTCACCTTGATCGCGGCTGTAGCCGCCAATCGCACGATCGGCAAAGACGGCCAACTCGTTTGGCGCAACAAAGAGGACATGGCTCGGTTCAAAGAGCAAACGACTGGCAAAGTCGTTATCATGGGTCGCAAGACCTGGGAATCGATACCATCCAAGTTCCGCCCGCTCCCCGACCGCTTAAACGTGGTCGTAACGCGCAACAAGGACTTCGCGTTGCCGGAAGGCGTAGAACGCGCCTCCTCGATCGAGAAAACACTGCATCATCATCATGAAAAAGACGTGATGATTATAGGCGGTGCCGAGATTTACGCATCGGCCATCGGCCGCGCAGACTGTCTCGAGCTAACAGAAGTAGCCGCCGAGCTCGATGGCGACGCATTCTTTCCGGAAGTCGATCCGACAATCTGGAAGGAAACGGCTCGCATCGACAAAGAGGGGTACGCCTTTGTAACCTATCGCAGACGTTGATATGCACATACTGATTGAAGCTATAGACGGCGCAGGAAAAGGGACAACCGTACCTGTCATCCTCGAAGAACTCGCAAAACGCGGCCGCGAGATTTTGTCTGTTGCAGAACCGACGCATGCAGGTATCGGTAAATTCATCCGCGAGGAAATCATTTTCCAACACGCTGATGGACGCCGCTACTCCGGACTCGTCACCGCACAGATGTTTGCAATCGACCGTGAGGTCCTCTACACGCAGACGATTCTACCGTGGAAAAAAGCGCATCCAGAAGGTGTCGTCGTCCAAGACCGTGGCGCGCTCTCGAGTCTCGCCTATCAACCATTGCAAGATCCGGAAGTAACTCTCGAGTGGTTGCTTGAATTGCGTGGCAATCAAATCGAACTCGCCAACGCTCCAGACGCGCTCTTCATATTACGAATCGATCCGGCGGAGGCAGAACGTCGCCTCGCTGGTCGCACGAAAAAAAAGGACAACAGCATCTTTGAAAACCGCGAGTTCCAAGACAAACTCGCCGCTCGCTACCTCGACCCAGTCATTCAAGCCCCTTATCTGGCCGCTAAAACCAAGATCATTGTGATCGACGCCGACGGTACCAGGGAAGAGGTGTCAGCGAGAGTCAAAGAGGCCCTAAACTCCCTCTTCTAAACAGAATCGGCCAAGGCTTCACGCTTTGGCCGATTTTCGCTATCCTATGAGCCATATGAACCAACCCCTGATCGGAATTGATAAGCTCTTGGCGGAATCTTGGAATGCCGTGTTTAAAGAGTGGAAACAAACGCTCGGCTGGACCCTCGGCATCATTTTTGTCCCCTTCCTTATTAACATCGTCTTTATTCTTCCAATCATTGCAGAACCAAGATTAGGCCAAAACCCTTTCTTTCAAGTCATCTCGCCCATTTTGGTTTGGGGAGCCTCTCTCTACTTTTTGGCCGGACTGTTCCGTTATTTCCTTGATAAAAAGACAGAAGTCAAAGTCTCCTTTACCGATGTTGTATCTTTGGCTTGGATCGGACTATTAATGGCACTCCTACTGATTCCGGCCTTCATCTTCTTTATCTTGCCTGGAATTTGGCTTTCTGTTGCTTTCTCCCTCGCCATGCCAATTTACCTAAAAGAAGGCAAAAAGGGCTGGGGTGCATTAAAAACCTCCTACGCTATCGTCAAAGGACGATGGTGGGCAACCTTTATCCGTTTCCTTGTTCCAAATCTCGTGTACGGAATCGGCGTTTCTGTTGTCTTTGGTGTCTTCTCGATTATCATTGGTATCGTAGCGAGCATTCCAGTGAGCAGTTTTATTCACGCGCTGGAACAAGGCTCTGACATCTCGCAAGCCTTGGGCACAGTCGGTCCTGCCTGGTTCATCGGCTTGCCAGTCATCTTGCTAGCCTTCATCGCACTCGCGATTGTCTCAAGCATCTTGCTCACGCTTGCCCGCACCTCGGTTTGGACCAACATCTACAAGTCCTTGTCCGAAACCACAACAAAATAAATTTATGAAACCGCTCCTTACCTTCGGTGAACTCCTCGGCTCTGGATGGGACCAGTTCATTCGCGATTGGAAATCCAACCTTGAATTATCGATACGCTTTCTTGGCGCATCGCTCCTGGGTTTTATCGCAACCTTACTCTCAAGTCCCTTACCCAAAACCGGTGCAATCATTTTGCAAACGATCGCTGTCCTTGCCGGCGCGGCCATCATCATTCACACAACCCTGATCCTGACCGACGTCATCCGTAAGCGGGACGCAGGTGATACCAAAGCAAAACACGACGACGTCCGAGGTCGCGGGCTTTTCTGGCCTTTTGTGTGGATCATGGTTTTGCGTTCACTCGCCGTTGCAGGTGGTTTGGTCATTTTTGTGCTTCCCGGCATCTGGATGTCGGTCGCCTTTGCCTTTGCGCCGATCATCATGCTGGAAAGTGGTCTCCGTGGCGCACAGTCTCTTGCGGCATCACGTGAACTCGTAAAAGGACGATGGTGGGCAACCTTTGGACGCATCATCGCAAGTGGCGTTCTGGTTGGACTCCTCGCCGCACTTTTCACGATGTTACTCCTGCTAGTTATCGGACTTTTTGTAGGGTTTGAAAAAGCCTTTGCATTCGCAGCCGTTGGACGCACCTTGGGTGGCATGCAGGTCAACATGGCCGATGGCTTGCAAGGAATTCTTTCCGGAATCGTCCAAGCTATATTCTTGCCACTATCCGTGATCTTTCAGGTTAAGATTTATCACTCCTTGAAAAAGACACGCTAAGGCGTAGGGTGTGACCTATGCGCCTCATACCGATCATCGGACTGGAAATCCACGTCCGACTCAAAACCAAAAGTAAGATGTTTTGCGCTTGCGCAAACGTCGATGACAGCGAACCGCCAAATACGGCGATCTGCCACGTCTGCACCGGACAAGCCGGCGCACTTCCCGCCGTAAACGCCGAGGCGCTACGTTTGGGTGTTCGTGTTGGTTTGGCGCTTGGTTGCCGTATTCCTGATGAAGCGCATTTTGATCGCAAGAATTACTTCTATCCCGACCTACCTAAGGGATATCAGATATCCCAATACGATCATCCCATCTGTATCAATGGTCATTTTGATATTGAAGTCCCCGGAAACGTTCCACCTCGTAATCGCATCCGCGTTGGCATCACTCGCGCGCACTTGGAGGAAGACGCCGCAAAAAATATTCATGACGCCGTTTCCAGCTCAACCTTGGTCGACTTTAATCGTGCCGGTCAGCCACTTCTAGAAATCGTCACCGAGCCGGACATTCGTACACCAAATGAAGCGCGTTCATTCCTACAAGAACTTCAGGCAGTCTTGCGAGCCATCGGCGCTTCTGATGCCGATATGGAAAAAGGCTTCATGCGTTGCGACGCAAACATCTCGCTCCTTGAAGTCGATGATGACAATAAGCCACTCAAGGCCGGCCTCAATCCAAAAGTAGAAATCAAAAACCTGAATTCATTCCGTTCGGTTGAGCACGGACTCGCATATGAAATTCAGCGTCAGCTCGACATTTACAATGCGGGCGGAGTTCCAGAAGGAGCAACGCGCGGCTTTGATGAAAATAAAGGCGTCACCTTTGAGCAACGCTTAAAAGAAACGAACGCTGACTATCGTTTTTTTCCAGAACCAGATTTGCTTCCGCTCGACTTGAAAGCGATTCGTGAAGAAGAACGCTCTCGACTTCCAGAGCTTCCAGCCGCTCGCCGTTTCCGCATGATAGAAGAGTGGGGCTTTCATGCTGACGACGTACGCGTACTTGTCGCCAATGAAGGTTGGGCCGATTTTGCAGAACAAACGCTCGGAGAAGTTGGCGGTTGGCTGGAAGCTTCTGATAAGCGTAACGATGTAAGCGGTGGAGAATTACTTGCCGCGCATAAAACTAAATACGCGAAACTCGTTTCCGGTTGGCTCGGGAGTAAGCTTGCTGGAATTCTTTCTGCACAAGGTAAGTCCATCAAACAAGCTAACATCACTCCAGAAAACTTTGCAGAATTCCTGCATCTTATCGGCACTGAAAAAATCAATTCATCCAACGCGCAAAAGCTGTTGCAAATCATGGTTGATACAGGTGGCGATCCGTCACAACTGATGGAAGAACATAACTTTGGTCAGATGAATGATCCGGAAGCCATCACAAAACTCGTGAGTGAACTCCTCTCTCAAAATCCAGACAAAGTCGCAGAGATCAAAGCTGGAAAACTTCCACTCATCAAATGGTTTCTGGGTGTTGTCATGAAATCAACGGAAGGTAGAGCAAATCCGGAAGAAGCGGAAAAAGAAATAAAGAAACAAATCGGATTATAAAACAAAAATCCATCCTCGAAAGGATGGATTTTTGTATCGCTGAGCGATTAGGCGCGAGGGGCGCGGGCTTCCATCGGACGGGCCTTGTTCACCGCAATGCGGCGACCGCCCATGTCCGTACCATCAAACATGGTAATCGCGTTGTCGGCAGCGGCGTCTTCCGCCATCTCTACGAAGGCGAAACCACGCGGACGCTGCGTCTCACGATCCATGGGGATGTAGACAGAGAGCACCTCACCAGCCTGTGCGAAGTGTTGGCGGAGTTCCTCGTCCGACGTTCGGTACGGGATGCCACCAACAAACAACTTTGTGGGCATGTGGGTTAATCGTTCCCGGTAAAGGGAACAATCGTGCGTTAACGAATGAATACGGATTCACGTCTGCGCGACCACTTCCCCGACCATAGGACGGACTTTCGCACGTTGATATCCACAGAAAGAATGACATTATTTATGCTAACTGTCAAGATGTCCTACATATGAAAAAAGCTAAATCCCTCCCCTCTTGCGAGCTCCTCTACACCTTACTCGACGAGCGCATAGAGCATCCAGAAAATTCCAGAACGCTCGATAAAAAGATCCTAAGAAGCTTTGAGCAAGTCCGTACGATCTTCATTCTCGACATGTCAGGTTTTTCTCGGACCGTGCAGCGCTATGGAATTATCCACTACTTAGCAATGATTCAACGCATGCGTCGCATCGTCCAACCGATCGTAACCCATAACAAAGGCGTCGTAATCAAGTTTGAAGCCGACAATTGTTTTGCGGTATTTCCAAAACCAGAAGATGCCGTCGCAGCATCAATACAAATTCATCACGACTTGGAAGTCGCTAACTTGATGACAGATGACGTAAGCGACGTACATGTTTCTATCGGTATCGGACATGGACCGGTGTTACTCTTCTGTGAAGACATGTACGGCAATGAATTAAACCTTGCATCTAAACTCGGTGAAGACGTTGCAGAGCGAGGAGAAATACTTTTGACGGAAGCTGCACGCAAATTAGTAAAAAATAAAAAAAATAAATTTGAAAAAGTTCCTTTAACAATAAGTGGAGTCAACATGCAAGCATTTCGACTATCCACATCACGCACTTGACGCACATTTTAAATAATCTGTGTTATACTTCACTTGCTATCGTTAACGTGATCTTCAGGACGCGTACGACGAGCACCGATCGGTAATTAATTCCGACGGTGAAAACAGAAAGGAGTTGAACCCACATGGCAATGAAAAAGAAACCAGCAAAGCGCAAGGCAGTAAAAAAGACAACCAAGCGTAAGGCTGCACCTAAGCGTAAGGCTGCACCTAAGCGTAAGGCTGCGAAGAAGCGCGCGTAGTCGCACTTCTCCAAAAACGGAGGAGAATCCCTCAGCAACAGGCTGAGGGATTTTTATTTCTCCAGAGAGAAAGATTGTTGCTATACCTTGTTCAGCTTCTCCGCCGAGACACGGATTTTGCCGTATTCACCGTCATATCCGGAAGAAATATCCATATGTCCTTCACGCATCCGAACAATCGCCTCCACAATTTCCGGTGAAGAAACATCTAAAAGTTTTTCTGGCACGATATCCAACAAAACTCCAAACTCCGTACGTCCATCCGTTACGAGTTTAGCAACTTCTTTTCCTACTTTTTTTGAAGAGGCGCCAACACTTAGAACACTACCAATTAACTCAGCAAGAGGAACAATAGAACGATATGGTACGGCTAGTTTTCCACGTTCACCTTCAGGACGCGTTGCTAAATCATCTACACGATGCAAGACACCGATCGTGAGCGGTTTTCCACAAACAGGGCACAAACCTTTTAATTTCTTTGTCTCGGTTGGATTGCAAGAAAATTTACACAAACGATGTCCATCGACATGATACTTACCCTCTTCCGGAAAAAACTCAATCGTTTCAATAAATTTAGAAACATCTTTCTCAACCAAAATACGCCGCAACTCAGAAAAGCTCGGCTGATCCATATCAAACACATTTGCCTCACGACCAAGTTTGTCGAGTGAATGCGCATCAGAATTGGAAACAAGAAAAATAGAATCCAGCGACGGAAGTCGCCAATTCATTTTCGGATCTGAAGAAAGGCCAGTCTCAATCGCATGTACATGCGGCGTCATCTCACCAAAACATTCTTCTATCGAGTCAAATCCCGACATCGATCCAAAGATAGCAAACCACGGTGTCCAAGCATGCGCAGGAATAAGAAGCGCAAGTGGATCCGCCTCCAATAACATCTTGAGCAAATCCTCTGAATCAATACCAAGGATCGGGCGACCATCCGCCTTCAAGTTACAACCTCGCGCAAGGAGTGCTTTGGTAAAACGATCGACACCTTCAAGCGAGGAACACAAAACGCAATGATGAACACGCCTCACTTTACCGCCACGCTTATAAATACAAGAAAGCTCCGTCGACAATAAAAATCGCGTCTTTGACGTATCGTCCGAGAGTTGAAATGTCCCATCACCTTGATCAGTGAGCTCTCGACCAATTTCTTCGCGCCATGCCGGATGCGTAAAATCGGATGTTCCGACAAAATCGATTCCTTTCCGCTCACAAGTCAAGGCGATATTGCGTATCGTTAACTCTTTAGAACAGGCTCTGGACCATTTGGAATGCAAATGAAAATCCGTAATCACGCGCATACTATTTAACGAGAGAAGCACGTTGAATCACGCGCGAATCACTCGGACGATACAAGTCTAAATGCGTTTCATATCGTAAAACCCAATCACCGTCGATAGCGTCCTGATAAAAAGCGGGATTCGTCGCTTTTAACAGCGAGGCATCTGTAACGATAGTCCGTTCAATAGCCCCCGGTTCTGGATTCTTAGCAAAATCAAGCTTTGTTCCGCTCAAACGCAAATACCCAAAGGAGATCGACATCCCGATCAAAACCAGCAAAAAAAGATATATCCTCCAACTAGGCATAAACAGATCTTACCCCTCATATCCCGCCCCGACAATCTTCCTAAAACCGATACGATCCGGTGCCTCATCACCATTCAAACGAAACATACGCCCAAAAACGATAGAACGATCACCGTAACGATCCCGTATAACATCCACCGATTTAGATACGCGCAAGGCGCCTGAATCGCGTAACCCAGGCGCATCATGAGCGCCGGACGCCTGTTCAAGCAAATCGCCAAACCGCAATTGTCCGGTCGGAAGAGATAGGTCACCTAAAGTAACCGCCAAAAAACTCACAGACTCTCTCTGCCATACGCCTTGTAATAAACGCGACGTTTGTCTGACGATAGAAAACGAATCATCGGCCGGCTCATCAAAGCGCGTCCAGTCGCCAATGTATTCTCGAGATTTACGCAAACCAATCGCAACAGAAATACTCCCGGCCAAAAGTCCATATGCCCGCAACCGTCTTCCGGCACGTTCTGCAAGCTTGGTCAGCACGGCTTCGACATTTCCTTCACGATTCACACGATCAGGAACACAGTAAGAATGTCCGACGGATTTAGGAAGCGCATCGCCATCAGAAAGCCTCTCGCATTCCACGGCCCGCAAACGACTCCACCAATAATATCCATTCTTACCGAGCAAACGCATCAAATTACCGATAGGATGATACTTGAGCTCAAGTGGCGTACGGATTCCATACCGCTCCAAACGTCGACGAAGCCGGGGACCGATACCACATAAGTCTTCTAGATTCACACGAGACAAATGCTCATCAAGATTTTCAGACGTGATAATCACCAGTCCGTCCGGCTTCTTCCTATCTGATCCAAACTTAGCTAGAAAACGCGTCGGCGCAATACCAGCAGAACAACGCAACCAATCCCCAATCTCATGCGTTAAACGATATTTCACTCGACTCACTAAAAATGCCGCTTCAGCCGTATCACGTACCCAACCCGTCAAATCAACAAATGCCTCATCAATCGAGTAATGCTCGATCGTATCCGATAATTCGTGCAAAATCTTGAATAAACGAGAAGTGACGGCCCGATATTTGGCTGGATCATTCTGAACAAAGAGCATTTTTGGGCAAGCGTCACGAGCCTGCTCAACCGTCATACCAACTGTAACGCCTCTTTGCTTAGCCTCGACCGATGCAGCGATTACGCAACCCTGCGGATGCAAGTACGCGCATACGCCCACGGGACGTCCACGCAAAGTCGGATTCGCTTGCTGTTCTACAGAAGCAAAATACGAATTCATGTCGACGTGAATAATAATCCGCTCGGGCATAAGCATTCTTCATAGCACACACATTTCTTCCAACTGCCATCCAAGCGACTCTGTATAAAAAGAAAGGCGATAAGCGTTTGCATCGTCGGACACGGAAAAATAATAGACTTTTTCCCGACCAACACGCTCGGCATGCACCAAATTGACTTGCTTAACCTGATAGTGCTGCTTTCCCCATTTAAACATCATGGGTTCAGGCTTGTTTTGCCGAAATGCAACAAGTACCTCGACAGGCTCACGTATGGACTCATAGGACATAAAACGATTGTGCGGATCAAGGATCCGGAGTCGCCAAATTCACGAGCTGTATGATACAACTCGCCCTTGCCTGGATTTTGGCGACTCCGGTTCCTCGATCTCGGATTACAGTTGCTTATACGAACGGATTACGACACGCACAACACCTTGTATCAACGGATCATAACAGTAGATCGGTTGCATGGTTTTGTTAGCTGGTTGCAATCGGATGCGATCTTTTTCTCGATAAAACTTTTTGAGTGTTGCATACGCGTTCTCGAGAAGCGCAACGACCACTTCACCGTTCTTAGGCGACGGATTGCGCTCAACGATCACATAATCACCATCAAAAATTCCTTCATCAACCATCGACTCACCCTTCACACGCAAAACATAAGAATTAGCGGAGTCGGGGACTAGGTCCACCGGAACGGCGAATGTCTCACGCTCTTCCACGGCTTCAATCGGTTGACCAGCCGTAATAAAACCCTTAAGCGGCAAGATAACACTGCGTCCCCAGCGCACAGCCTTGTCTGTTGGTTCAAGCTCGCGATTACCACCTGCCGTTTCCGCACCTCGTAAAAATCCACGCGTACGCAATGACTGAACATGCGTATGAACCGTAGAAGGGGACGCGAGCTCAAGTCCGCCGGCAATTTCACGATACGACGGGGGATACCCGTGCTCGTTAATAAAGTTAACGATGTAATCGAGAACTTCTTTTTGTTTTGGCGTAAGAGGAGCTGACATATAGAACAAGAATAGAACGCACTAGAACAAAAGTCAAACACTCGTAAATACGAACAAAACAAGAACTTATCCACAGAGCCAAAAATTATTCTTTATCTGCTCCCCTAGCTCGAATCCATCTCCATGTCCCAACATCCCCAAATACGATTGCAACACCGCCTCTTCCGACCTTTGTCGTATCCTGCGCATCATCCGTTTCTTGGTTTTGGTTCGCAAAGCACGATGATACGGGAAGTGCGTCCAGCCTAAAAAATCCATACCCGATGACAATGTCTTCAGAAAAACCTTGTCCGGATGCAAGTCGAGCGCCAATTCTTGCGACAAAAGTTCTTGAACGCTCCTCAAAACACATAGCAGCTCCGTGCGACTGGTCGAAAGAAAAATAAAATCATCCGCATATCGAACATAATACTTCACGCGGAGGCTGTACTTCACAAACTTGTCGAATGGATCCATGTAGATATTCGCAAACAGTTGCGAAGTAAGATTTCCAAGCGGTATCCCCTTACCCGGATATGTATGGAAACTTTCGATAATTCCGTAGAGCATCCGTAATAGTTGTCGATCCTCGATTTCACGAGCTAAGAGCTCGGCTAGAACAAAATGATCGATGCTCGCAAAAAATTTCCGGATATCACACTTAAGAACCCAGCAGGTCTTGGAGTGGTTGCGACTGACTTGAAGTCCTTTCTTTTGAAATCGATCCAAACCGCGATGAACACCCTTCCATTTCTGGCACGAGAATGAATCGAAAATGAATTTGCTGGCAAAATACGGATAGAGTTTTCGATGAATAACATGATGCATCAAGCGATCGCGAACCGAAGCTTTGTGGATTATTCTCGGCTTTGGATCATTGATGCGGAATTCATGATACGGGCCATGCGCATAGCCTCCAGAAGCCAAATCTCCATGCAGGCTGACGATACGATCCATCAGCGATAAGCCAAACTCCTGCACGTCTTTCTTCTTTCGCTTCCCGCGGATAAACTCTTGCCAAGCCTCGCAAAGATTTTCGAGCGAAATAACTTCATCAAAACTTACTTCACATCTCTTCATCCCTATATGTTACCCCCCCCACGCACAAAACCACCCGTCTAACCTGCCCCTCATTCAAATAGCAACCGAAGCGTATAAGCTTTGGCATGGATTCCATAACAAATTCCCACGGCTTTCAAAATTCTCGTTAGGCGGGAA
>Ga0163152_10004017_pt1 | contig 18619 bp, 21 predicted proteins | sample OliLakLV19MP8IB2_FD_148635 | JGI IMG/M metagenome (GOLD analysis project Ga0163152, IMG submission 148635) | Freshwater microbial mat bacterial communities from Lake Vanda, McMurdo Dry Valleys, Antarctica - Oligotrophic Lake LV.19.MP8.IB-2 | ecosystem: Environmental > Aquatic > Freshwater >...
TCCCCATAGCGCTCAGCGCTGCATCCCGCGGGTCAGCCATTGAGCTTTCTACGACACCCGCCCTCAATGGGGCGGACAGATTTGCGCGTGGGCGGGCGTCCTAGAAACCTAAACAAGAGCAGACAAGGCCACTCTTGGCAGCCGCCGGTAAACCTCATCCGGCCCTTCGGGCCACCTTCTCCTTAACCAGGAGAAGGGACGCTACCTTTGTCGTCCGGGTGTCGGACTAACCAATTCGCACCTGGAGCTCAATACACGCGCTTCTTCGGCGGGATGTACTCGACTTCGTTGGTCATCGTGTTGGTGTGCACGGGGCGATAGTCGATCGTGGCTTTGCCGCTTTTCATGTCGAGCCAGGCGAGCGTGTGCTTCATCCAGTTTTGGTCGTCACGATCGGGGAAGTCTTCGCGGGCGTGAGCGCCGCGTGACTCGGTACGGTTGAGGCCGCCAACGACCGTGACAACCGCTTGGCCGAGCAAATTGTCGAACTCAAGCGTTTCAACGAGGTCGGTATTCCAAATCATCGAGCGATCGGTGACCCTCAGGTCCGGCGCTTCGCCCCAGATTCTCTCCATACGCTGCACGCCCTCTTCCATCACCGGACCGGTGCGATAGACGGCGCAGGTATCCTGCATCGTGCGCTGCATTTTATCGCGCAACTTCGCCGTCGGCGTGCCGCCGTTGGCGTTGCGGAATTGATCGAAGCGCGAAAGGTGCGAATCACCAGCATTGCCGGGCAGCGTCGGCTGCGAGGCGTTGGCTTTGAGCTTTTCAGCGCAACGCAGACCAACAGCACGGCCGAAGACCACCAAGTCGATCAGCGAATTCGAGCCGAGGCGATTCGCGCCATGTACGGATACGCAGGCAGCTTCGCCGACAGCCATGAGGCCCGGCACGATCTCATCGGGATTGCCGTTCTTCTTGGTGACGACTTCGCCGTGATAGTTCGTCGGGATGCCGCCCATATTGTAGTGGACCGTCGGAAGCACTGGGATCGGTTGGCGCGTGACATCGACGCCGGCGAACACCTTGGCGCTTTCGGAAATGCCAGGCAGGCGCTGGTGCAACACTTTCGGATCGAGATGATCCAAGTGCAAATTGATGTGATCCTTGTTCGGACCGACGCCGCGGCCTTCGCGAATTTCGAGCGTCATGGCGCGGCTCACCATGTCGCGCGGCGCGAGATCCTTCACGGTCGGCGCGTAGCGCTCCATGAAGCGTTCGCCGTTTGAGTTGGTGAGATAGCCGCCCTCGCCGCGCGCGCCTTCGGTGATCAGGCAGCCAGCGGGGAAAATGCCAGTCGGGTGGAATTGCACGAATTCCATGTCCTGCAACGGCAAGCCAGCGCGTAGCACCATCGCGCCGCCGTCGCCGGTGCAGGTGTGGGCGGACGTGCAAGAAAGATAGGCGCGGCCGTAGCCGCCGGTGGCGAGCACCACGGTTTGCGCGCGGAAGCGATGCAATGTGCCGTCGTCGAGCTTCCACGCGGTCAGGCCGCGGCAGACGCCTTCCTCATCCATGATGAGGTCGAGCGCGAAATACTCGATGAAGAAATCGACACTGTGGCGCAGCGATTGACCGTACATCGTGTGCAGCATGGCGTGACCGGTGCGGTCAGCTGCAGCGCAGGTGCGCTGGATTGGCGCTTCCCCGAAATTCTTGGTCATGCCGCCGAAGGCGCGCTGATAGATCTTGCCTTCTTCGGTGCGCGAAAACGGCACGCCCCAGTGCTCCAGTTCGTAAACAGCGGCAGGCGCGTTGCGTGTCAGATACTCGATCGCGTCCTGGTCACCTAGCCAATCCGACCCCTTCACGGTGTCGAACATGTGCCACTGCCACTTATCCTCGCCCATATTGCCGAGCGCGGCGGAGATACCGCCTTGCGCCGCGACTGTGTGCGAGCGGGTCGGGAAAACTTTCGTCACGCACGCGGTTTTGAGGCCAGCTTGCGCTGCACCGAGGGCTGCGCGGAGGCCGGAGCCGCCGGCGCCGACAACGACGACGTCAAACGTGTGATCGATCCAAGAGTAAGCGGCCAACGGATCAGACTCCGAAATTCACGAGCATCACGGCGAAAATGGCGCCGACAGCGAGGATAAGCGGGACAGCAGTGTTCAACAGCAGCAGCGCGATGCGCGTGAACGGCTTGCCGATATAATCGAGGATGATCTCAGTCATGCCGATCGACATGTGATAGAGGCCGATCGCGACCAGCAGGATCACCGCGACGGCGTTCACCGGATCGGAGAGAAAATCGATGGTGGCGAGATAGCTCGCGTCGCGGATCGACAAGGCGGCGGATACAGCAAACCACGGTGCGAGTATGGCCAGCGCGATCGAGGTCACGCGTTGCGCGATGAAATGCCCGGTGCCCTCGCCCGCGGCGCCGTGATGGCGAACCCGGCCAAGCGCAGTGCGCATGCTACGTTCAGAATTGCTCATCGGATCAGGCTCCGAACGTCAGCAGCGCCCACATCCCGATGGGAGCGGCAACGGCGAAGAAGATAGCGAACCAAGCGCTGGTGTCGGCGTCGGCGGGCGTGAGCCCAGCGCCGGTATCGAACACGAGGTGACGGATGCCGTTCGCGAGATGATAGGCGAGCGCGGCAACGATCAAATAAAGAGCGACCTGCCCGTACCAAGCCGAGAGGATGGTATCGACGATGACGTAGCTTTCAGGACCTGCGGCGGCAGCCATAAGCCAAATCGCCAAGCCTATCGCCGCGCCATAAAGGCCGACGCCGGTGGCCCGATGGATGATCGAAGTCGCCATCGTCACGTGCCAGCGCCACACACTTAGATGCGGGGCAATGGGACGATTTTCCGGACTGGGCGCGCCGGCCATCAGGGCCTCTTGTTCTTGATATGGGTACAAATTCTGAGGCCGGAACATAGGCTCGGAGTCCTTCAAGTCAATCAAACGAATTGCCGCTGCGGGTGGTCGATTCACCTGCGCATCGGTCGGCGCTGCATGCTAGCGTCGCGCCGCTTTCGAGGGGACGCCATGATCCGCGCTATCGCCATTTGCACCGCCGTTCTGCTGACGGCGGCCACACCAGCTCTTGCGCAACAACGCAGCAACCGGGCGCTGGCCACCGTGATCTCAGCTTATGAGCAAACGGCGCGGCGCTACGATCCACTCACCTCCGCCTCCGAGGGCGACCGAGCGGCGCTGGCGAGGCTCCCTGATGCGTCGCGTGAAGCCGAACTCGCGCAGCGGGCCGAACTCGTCGCACTGAAGGCGCGGCTGGAGCGCGTGCCAACACGAGGATTGAACGAGAACGACGCGCTGAACCGCGTGTATCTACTACGCGTGATCGACCAAACCATTGAAGGCATCGATCTCGATTTCAGCCGCTCGCCAATCAGCAACGGCGACGGCTATTTCACCTTTGGCGACTACCTCGCCTATACAACGCCAATACAATCGGGCGCCGACGCTGAAGCCTGGATCGCACGGCTGGAGGCGTTGCCGAATTTCTACCAGCAAAACGTCACCAATGCCCGTCGCGGCATCGAGACAGGCGACACGCAGCCGCGCATCGTCGTCGATCGCGCGCTGGCGACGGCGCGAGCGCAGGTTGAAACGCTCGAAACTACGTTGCTCACGCCGCTGGCCTCGATGCCGAGCACCATTCCAGCGGCGCAGCAGGAGCAGTACCGTGAACGCGCCAGAGCGATCATCCGCGACCGGATCATGCCGGTGCATCGCGAGACGGTGACGTTTATCGAGAGCGAATATCTACCGGCGGCGCGGGCGCAGATTGGCCTGCGCTCGGTACCGGGCGGAGAAGATCTCTACCGCTACCTAGTGCGTTCCTACACCACGACAGACATGACGCCGGAGCAAATCCACGAGCTCGGCAATCAGGAAGTCACACGCATCCGGGCGTTGATGGAACAAGAAATGCGCGCCAGCGGCTTCCGCGGCAACTTCGCGGCATTCCAGCGCTTCCTGCGCACTGATCGCCAATTCTACGCGCAGACGCCTGACGATCTGGTTCGCTACGCGTCCGAGATCGCCAAGCGCGCTGACGGGCAGTTGCCGCGTCTGTTCGGCACGCTGCCGCGTTTGTCTTACGGCATTCGCGTTATTCCGGCTGAGCAGGCCGAGGGTTCGACAACGGCGTACTACACCCAAGGCAGTGCGGCGCTCGGGCAATCGGGGACGTATTGGGTCAACACCACGCGGCTCGATCAGCGCCCGCTCTATGAATTGCCGGCGCTCACGGTGCACGAAGCGATGCCGGGGCATCACCTGCAGATTTCGCGCGCACAAGAGTTAGGCGAACTCCCCTATTTCCGCCGCAACGCCTTCGAGACCGCGTTCGTTGAAGGCTGGGGGCTCTATTCGGAATCACTCGGCGAGGACATGGGCCTCTATCGTACGCCCTACGAGCGCTTTGGCCGCCTCAGCTACGAGATGTGGCGCGCGTGCCGTCTCGTTGCCGACACCGGCATTCACTGGCTGGGCTGGGACATCGAACAAGCGCGGCGCTGCTTCACCGACAATTCTGCGCTCTCACCCCACAATATCCAGACCGAGCTTGAGCGCTACATCGCGACGCCAGGACAAGCTCTGGCCTACAAGATCGGCGAACTCACCATGCAGCGCCTGCGCCGCGAAGCGACGGAGGCACTGGGCGATCGCTTCGACATTCGCGCGTTCCATGACGAATTGCTGAGTGCGGGCGCGGTGCCGATGGATGTATTGGAGGCGCGCATGCGCCGCTGGGTGGCGCGTCAGCAAGAGGCGGCGAACTGATGTTTATCGACTTCAACCAGATCGCGCGCCTCGGCAAAGTAGTCGCGCTGCTCGGCTTTTTTCTACCGTGGGTGACAGTGTCGTGCTCAAACACTGAGATCCTGAGCGCCACCGGCTGGCAATTGATGACCGGCGATCCGCAACCGGCGGGACCGCTCGAAGGCATGGCCGATCAGCGTCAACAGGCGGAAGATTCTGAGCCTGCTGTCGTGATCATTGCTGCCTTTGCCGTGATCCTGATCGGGCTTGTGTCGAGCTTGTTCACGCGCACGCAAGCGGCGGCAGTCACGATGCTAGTGACGTCCGTGCTTGGAATTGGTGTCTCGTATTATGGCGTCGAGAACATACGCACTGAACTACACCGCGAAATTATTGGAACGCAGAACGAGCAGAGCGAAGCGATCGGCGACACTTCGTTCTTCGGGGCAACTCAGCAGCGCGAGCTTTCTGAGGCTGTTTCCTCTTCGATCACAGTCGAAGAACAAGAAGGCTATATGGTCACGCACGGCGGGCTGCTGCTGGCCGGACTGTTTTCGCTGCTGACACTGTTTGGACGGCGCAAGCCGGTGGTGCAGTCTCCAAACCCCGGCGCCTGACAAGGGGAGCGCGGGGCTCCGCCCCGCATGCGCGCCGGAGGCGCGCGCTCCAACCTGCAAACATCAGCGCTTCGGAATTGCGGCCCAATAGTCGAAATCGAGCACGACGTTGGGATCATACTCGCCGGCTTCGTTCTTGAGCGGAAACGCGGCGGGGTTTTGGTTCTTGAGCGCGACGAGGCGAAGGCGCAACGCCCCGATCTCGCCGAGATCCTCCTTCGCCAAGACTTCCGACCACGCGTAAAGCGTATCGCCGGCGAACAGCGGATTGACGTGACGACCGCCATTAATGCCGAGCATCAATTGTGCGTTGGCGAGGCCATTGAATGACAGCGCGCGCGCCAGAGAGATCGTCACGCCGCCATAGATGAGACGCTTGCCGAAGCGCGACTCCTTTTGCGCCAACGCATCGAAATGCACCTTCGCAGTGTTTTGATAGAGCCGCGTGGCGAGCTGATGCTCCGCCTCTTCCACCGTCATGCCATCAACGTGGTCGATCTTCTCTCCAACTTCGTAATCCTGAAACGCATGCGGCGAGCCAGCGAGCGTCCAATTGTAGTTCGTGAAATCGAGACCGGGCGGCAACATCAGCTCGTTGGCGGGCACGACGTTCCTTGGCGTGATCGGCGGCGAGTCAGTGGTTGCAGTCGCAACATCGCGCTTGTTGACCATCACCCAGCGGACGTAAGTCAGCACCGGCTCGTCGTCTTGATTGAAGCCGGTGGTGCGCACGGTGACGACGCCGGTTTTGCCGTTCGAGTTGGCCTTGAGGCCGATGACTTCGGAGACGGCCGAGAGCGTATCGCCGGCATAGACCGGCGCGAGGAAACGGCCCTCGGCGTAACCCAAGTTGGCGACGGCGTTCAGCGAGATATCCGGCACGGTTTTGCCAAACACGGTGTGAAACACGAGCAGCGGATCGATCGGCGCGCTGGAGAGTCCGCAATCCTGGGCGAAACTATCAGCGCTAAAGAGCGCATGACGCGCGCCGGTGAACGCGATGTTCAGCGCAGCGTCCGCCTCCGAAAGCGTGCGCGGCGTCGCATGCGCAATCTGTTGGCCAGGGGTGAAGTCTTCGAAGAAGTTGCCGGGATTAGACTTGGTCATGCCTTCAGGCTTTCAATCGCTTCAGCGACGGCGACAATCTGCTTCGCCTGTTCGAGATGCAGCAGCTCGGTCATCTTCCCATCCACTTTGATGACACCCTTTCCCGCACTCTCCGGCAACGCGAAAGCTTCAATCACGGCGCGGGCGCGCGTGACTTCCTCGTCGGTCGGCGCGAAGACCTCGTTACAGGTATCGACTTGGCTTGGATGGATAAGGGTTTTGCCATCGAAGCCGAACTCAAGTCCCTGACGGCATTCGGCCTCGAAACCGGCGGCGTCGGCGATGTCATTGTAGACACCATCGATGACTGTGAGCCCAGCCATGCGTGCGGCCATCACAGTCATAGACATCGGCGCGTGAAACGCGGCGCGTTCGGAGGTCGCGCGCATACGCGTTTCTTTAGCGAGATCGTTTAGCCCCATGACCAACACTTGCAGACGCGTGCCGCGCCCAGCGGCGACGATCTGCGGCAGGTTGAAGATCGCCTGCGGCGTTTCGATCATGATCCAGAGTGAAGCCTCATCACTGAAGCCGGCGTCGGTCATCGCGCGGTTGAGTTCATCGACTTGCGCCGCCGTCTCAACCTTCGGCGCCAGGATGCCATCGGGATAAACCGCGCCAATCGCCGCGATGTCTTCCCGCCCCCACGGCGTCGACAGTGCGTTCACACGCACGATGACCTCGCGCTTGCCGTAGCCACCCGTCTTCACGGCGCTTGCGACTTGTTCGCGCGCAGACTCTTTCGCCTCCGGCGCGACGGAATCTTCCAAGTCCAGCAGCAGCACATCGGCTGCCAGTGTTTTGGCCTTTTCCAGTGCCTTTGCATTGGCGCCTGGCATATAAAGGCAGGAACGGCGTGGGCGTGCTGTCATCTCTTGCTCGGGGATGCGACGCGGGCGAACATCGCCGGCAGAGGATGTCTAGCCGCGTGAAGACGATTTTGTCGATCCAGAGTCAGGTTGTCGGCGCCCGCGTCGGCAATTCTGTCGCGGCCTTCGCGATGGAGCGGCTGGGCGTGCGCGTTCTGCAGGCGCCGACGGTGTTGCTCGGACGCAGGCCCGACCACGGCGCGCCCGGCGGCGGGCCTATCCCGGCGGAAACACTCGCGGCGCTGCTCGAAGGCTTGGCGGCGGACGGCATCTTCGGCGAGATCGACGCCGTGCTGACCGGCTATCTCGGACACGCCGAGCATGTCGGTGTGATCGTCGATGCGGTTGAGCGGATCAAGAAGGCCAATCCCAAGGCGATCTTCGTTTGCGATCCGGTGTTGGGCGATGAAGGCAAGCTCTTCGTTAGCCAGGCGATCGCGGACGCGGTGCTTGAGGGCCTCTGGCGGCACGCCGATTGGTTGACGCCGAACAGCTTCGAGCTCGGACTACTTACGAACCGTACCGTCGATAGCCTCAACGCGGCGCGTGATGCGGCCAAGCGGATCGGCAAGCCGGTGCTGTGTTCCTCGATCCGCACCGCGCTTGGGCTCGGCAATTTGCTCTCGCAGCCCACGGGCGATTGGTTTTGCGAAACGGCGCGATTGCCCCGCGCACCGAAAGGCGCAGGCGATCTCCTCTCCGCCCTCTTCGTTGGCCGCCGCATACGCGGCGATGCGCCGGCGATCGCGCTCGAAGGCGCCACCGGCGCTGTGTACGACGTGATCGTGCGCTCGCTCGCGGCCGACAGTGAAGATTTGTTGCTGCCGGAAGCGCAAGCCGTGTTGGACGAACCGGTGACATGGCCGCGTGCGCGTCATCTGGAGATGGCGTGATGTCGGAGGGCTATGTAGCGCCGGGCTTCGAGCGCGTGCGCGAAGCATTTGACGAAGGCCTCGCCGAGGAAATGGGCGCGGGCTTCGCGGCAGTCCGCGACGGCGAAGTCGTCGTCAACATCTGGGGCGGCTGGGCCAACCGCGACCACACCCGGCCATGGAGTGAAGATACGATCGTGCCGGTCTACTCGACCAGCAAAGGCGTCAGCGCGCTGGTGATAGCGCTGCTCGCGGACCGCGGCGTGCTGGATTACGACGCGACCGTCGCATCGATCTGGCCCGAGTTCGGCGTTCACGGCAAAGATCAACTCACCGTGCGTCAAGCGTTGGCGCATCAAGCCGGCGTGCCGGGATTTGTCGAACCGATCGATCCGGATTTGTGGCTTGATCCTGCAGCGTGCTGCGAAGCCATCGCTGCGCTTGCGCCGCTTTGGCCGCCCGGAAGCGCCAGCGGCTATCACCCGATGACGTGGGGCTACATCGCCGGCGAGCTTGCGCGCCGCGCCTCCGGACGTTCGCTCGGAACAATCCTGCGCGAAGATATCTGCACGCCGCTTGGTATCGATTTCCAAATCGGCACGCCGGAAAGCGACCACGTCCGCGCGTCCGAAATGCGCAAGCCCACACGCGGCGGCGACTTCGGCGAGATCACATTGCCGCGCAAAGCGGCGTTCTTCACCAAGTGGGCGGCGCCGATACGCGGTTCGACGCAATGGCGCATGATAGAAATTCCCGCCGCGAATGGACACGGCACGGCGCTCGCGGTTGCGCGGTTATACGAAGCCTACGCCACCGGCGGCATGATCAACGGCGCGCGCGTGCTTTCGCAGGAAGGTTTTGACGCGCTGACTTGCCGTGTGTGGAAGGGCGATGATCTGGTGCTGCCGTTCAACATCGACTGGCGCGCGGGTATCATTGGCAATTCGAACCGCTTCTATGGACCCAATTCCGAGGCGTTCGGACATTCTGGTAACGGCGGCAGTGCGGGCCTCGGCGATTTCGTGACGGGCGTCTCCGCTGGCTACGTCATGAACAAACAATCTCACCACATCATGGGCGATCCGCGCTCGTTAAAACTGATCGACGCGCTTTACTCATGCCTCTGAAACGTTGGGCTTTCGAGATTGTCGCGGTGCTGATCGCCGCGAGCATGCTTGGTTACATGCTGTGGCGTATCTCCGGCGCCGAAAACATGACGCTGCCGAGTGGTCAGCCATTCTTCGGCGACTTCATGGCGTTCTGGAGCGCCGGACGCGCGGCGCTCGATGGTCACATCGCCGATATTCACGATCGGGCGATGCTGTGGTCCTATCAGCAGGCGATCGCGCCCGACGTTCGCTTCTATGCACCGTGGAATTCCCCGCCGACATTTCTGATGGTGGTGAGTTTGCTGGCGCTTGTGCCCTATCCGGTCGCGGCGATCGGATTTTTGGTTGGCACAGCGGTGTTGTTTGGCTTCGCGATCCGGCGCTTGTTGCCTGACGCGCGAGCTTTGATTTTCCCGGCGACAGCGCCCGCCGTGATCTACCAAGTCGGCACCGTGCAGGCGGGCATGCTGCTTGCCGGCATTACCGGACTTGCGCTTCACTTTCTGGATAAGCGGCCGCGCGTAGCTGGTGGGTTCATCGCGCTCCTGGCGATCAAGCCGCATCTTGCAATACTCTGGCCGTTCTTCCTGGCGCTCTCCGGACGCTGGCGCGCATTCGCTGCGGCGGCTGTCGCGACCCTGGTGTTCGTTGCGCTCGGCGCTCTGGTCTTTGGGCCTGAGTCCTACATTCGATGGTTTGAAAGCTTAGTGGCGTCGCAGACGCTGATCAGCGAGCAGCGAATAACGACGCCCGCCTATGCTTCGCTGTACGCAAACCTGCTCGGACTAGGCGCATCTCACGCGCTAGCGATCGGCGTGCATTCCACGACTGCCATTGCAGCCGTCATCGTGGCGTGCCTGCTGTTTCGCAAAGGCGATCTCGCCACTGGAGGCGCAGCGTTGTGCGCGTCTACGTTGCTGATTTCGCCGTATCTCTTCTTCTACGATTTCACTGTCCTGCTGATTGGCGCCGCATTGCTCGGCGCGCCGCGGACGCTGCTCGACTACGCCGCCGCCATCTTTGCCTGGGGCGCAGGCCTCACGGTGGCGGCCGGGTATTACGTCGCGTTGCCTGTGTGCCCGGTCGCGGCATGGCTTGTGCTCGGCGCAGCGTTTATGCGCGCAAGAAGCGCGGGCCTTGCCCCGGCGCCAGCACCGCAGCTGTAAGTGGTCCGCCGAAGCACGCGCCGGTATCGACATTGATCCGGCACGGATTGGCGTGCGGTTTAAAATCGGAAGTTGGCGTGTGGCCGTGGACGACCACAACTCCTTCAAGCTCAGGGCGCTTCGGCCAGCGGCTCGGATCGAAGAATTTTTGCGAGCGCGTCCACATGCGGACTTCGTCGCTGCAGTTTGGGAAGGTGGCGGGGTCGATGCCACCGTGGACGAACACCAAGCCGCGCGCCTCATCGCGAATGATCGCGGGTAGCGAGCGCAACCAAGCGATATGCTGCTTGTCCACCGCATCGCGCCAATCATCGCAGACGCCATTCGCCATCATGTAGGATGAGATGGTTTCGTCGCCGCCATTCTCAGCCCAGAAGTAGATGCCAACGGATTCGCGCTTATCGTACGCGTGCAGCATCAGCTCTTCGTGGTTGCCTTTAACCGCCCAGGCTTCATCTGCAGCGCAGAGCGCGCGGGCTCGATCGACCACGCCGCGGCTATCTGGCCCACGATCGATCAGGTCGCCCAGGAAGACGATCCGATGTTCTACGCCGTTGAACCGCGCGTCCCCGGAATGTGAGCGAGCAAGGCCTCAAGCTTCTCTAGCTCGCCGTGCACGTCCCCTATCGCATAATAGACGGTTTCACTCATTCCGTTTGACTTGGCGCAGCGTGTCCCAGGAGAAAAACGCGAGTCCGGCCCAGATCAGGCCGAAGCTCACCGCACGCAGAGGCGTAAAGTCTTCGCCGAATGCGATGCCGGTGAGGAATTGTAGCGTCGGCGCGAGGAATTGCAGGAGACCTAACGTTGTGAAGCTGACGCGCCGCGCGCCGAAGGCGAAAGCCATCAGCGGAATGGCAGTGATCGGCCCCGCAATAGCGAGCAACAGCGCCATCTCCCAGCCCAAGCTGAAGCCCAACGGCGCTTCACTTGACGCCCAGATCAGCAAGCCGATCGCGACCGGCGCGAGCGCCAAGCTTTCGATCAAAAGACCAACAGCCGCCGGCACCGGCGCGCGCTTGCGGATGACAGCATAGACCGACCATGTCGCGCAAAGGCCAAGCGCCATCCACGGCGGCGATCCCAGCGCAAAACCTTGCACAACGACACCAACAAGCGCCAACGCCAGTGCGATTACGCGCGGCGTGGTGATTGCTTCCTTGAAGAACAACACCCCGATCGCGACGCTCACCAAAGGCGCAAGGAAGTATGCTAGAGCCGACTCGATCACGCGCTCGTTGAGCACGAGATAGACGTACATACCCCAGTTGACGAAGATGAAGCATGCGGAGGCAGCAAGCGTGCCGAGCATGCGGGGCGTCAGCGCCGTTGCGATCTCACGCCAGCCAGATCGCCAGCCACTCATCACGAAGACGGCGATGAACACGGCGGGCGCGGCCCACAGAATACGCTGCGCCAGCACTTCGCGCACATCGATGGCAGAGAGCAATTTTAGATAGAGAGGCAAGAAGCCCCAACAAACATAGGCGAACGCCGCCGCGAGGAATCCGGTGCGTTGCTCGGCCGCTGATGGGCCCGCAGCGATAGGCGCGGCAGTCATGACGCCTTCAGTCCGTACGGTTCTGGGTTCTTAATTTCCATGAGCCGCTGGGGCGCCGCGAGCGATGAAAAGCCGAGCGGCTCGTAAACGCCGTGCGCATCCTTGGTGCCGAGTAGCCAACGGCGCAGGCCCCGAAGCTCAGGGAGATTTTGAAACGTCTGCACCAGGGCGCGGCCGAGGCCTCTGCCCTGCTTGCCGGGAAGCACGATCACGTCGCAAAGCCAGGCGAACGTCGCTTCGTCGGTCACGAGGCGCGCAAAACCGATGAGCTTGCCGCTCTCGTCGCGCGCAACGGCGCACATGGAATTAGCGCACGCACGCGCAACGACATCGCGCGGAATGCCAGGCGACCAGTAAGTCTCCTTCAGCACCGCGTGAATGGCGTCGATGTCCGTTGGTGACGGCTGTTCAATGGTGATGGAAGTCATGCGTCCCCTTACCGGGTAAATAGGTGCGCACGCCTACCGCCGCCACGCGGAAGCGACGAATTCGCCTACACATTTTGTAACAGCAGATGTCAGCGAAGCTCACATCTGCTGCGTGATCACGCAGCCCGTACGCGCTTGAACAGGCCCTTGTTGAGCATGAGTTCCGCAATCTGCACCGCGTTGAGCGCAGCGCCTTTGCGGAGGTTGTCGCACACACACCAGAGGGACAGGCCGTTCTCGACCGTTGAGTCCTCACGCACACGTGAAACGAAGGTTGCGAACTCACCGACGCATTCGATTGGCGTGGTGTAGCCCTCATCCTCGCGGCGATCGACAAGCATCACGCCTGGCGCTTCTCTCAGGATTTCTTGCGCTTCTTCAGCGGTGATCGGATTTTCGAACTCGATATTCACCGCTTCCGAATGCCCAACGAATACCGGCACACGCACGCAGGTAGCGGTAAGCTTGATTGAGGTATCCAAGATCTTCTTGGTCTCCGCCATCATCTTCCACTCTTCACGCGTGTAACCGTCCTCCATGAAGGTATCGATGTGCGGGATGACGTTGAAGGCGATCTGCTTGGTGAATTGCTCTTTGACGATCTCGTCGCCGACGTAGAGCTTCTTGGTCTGGTTCCAGAGTTCGTCCATCGCGTCGCGGCCGGCGCCTGAGACGGATTGATAGGTCGCCACGACGACACGCTTGATCTTGGCGCGGTCGTGCAACGGCTTCAGCGCCACGACAAGCTGCGCAGTTGAGCAGTTCGGATTGGCGATGATGTTAAGCTTGTCGAAGCCGAGGACGGCTTCTGGATTCACTTCCGGCACCACCAGCGGCACGCGCGGGTCCATCCGCCAGGCGCTCGAATTGTCGATCACGACCGCGCCCATCGCGCCGAGCTTCGGCGACCATTCCTTGGAGACTTCACTCCCGGCGCTCATCAGCACCAGGTCGATGCCCGAGAAATCGAATTGCTCGATGTCTTTGACCTTCAGCGTCTTGTCGCCAAAGCTGACCTCAGTGCCCATCGAACGGCGCGAGGCGAGCGCGATCACTTCATCCGCTGGGAAAAGGCGTTCCGAGAGGATTTCCAGCATTTCCCGGCCCACGGTCCCCGTGGCGCCGACGACGGCTACGCGCAATCCCATAAATTGTTCTCCAGCAGGCGCTGCTGCTCGCGCGCACCCGCATTACTCTAGCTAGGCAGAATCCACGGTATTTCCAAGGCGTACGGGCAAGACAGGAACGCATAGCCGGACTACATTTCGGCCAACGGGGGGATCACATGGTGGACACAGCGACGAATCTCGAGATCTACAAATTGCTGGTCGAGGATGTGCGCGAGGCGCGCCGCGCACGGCGCGAACTCTCCAATGTCTTCATGACGCTAAACATTGCTGGCATCAGCGCGCTGGGTTTCTTGGCAAGTTCCAACGGTTTGCCGAACCCAGTGCTGTTTACGCTCTGCGCGATCGCGCTTGCGCTCACTTGCGCGATCTGGCGCACCTCGAACTCGTATTACACCGTACTGCTCGCTGCGAAGTACAAGAACATCTACGCCATCGAGGACGATCTCGGCGTTCATCCCATCCGCGACGAATGGCAAAGCATCACCGGCAAACGCCGCGCGATGAAATGGTGGTCGCTCGAGCGCGCCATGCCGGTGCTGTTCATCATCGGCTACGCGCTGTTCTTCGCCGTGCATGTCGGCGGTTGGGACGCTGCGAGCTCGTTCAGCACGTTGATCGACGGCGCAGCCGATGCGCTGCGCAGCGTTGGCGTGCCGATCTAGTCGATGCGGGCCGGCTGACGCCGGCCCGCATCGAACTAAGCAGCGAGCTTTGCGTCATTGCCTTCGTAGCGCATGCGCTTTGCGGGCGCGCTTGCGGCGCGGCCGAGCGAGAACAAGCTCGGCGTTTCACCGGTGTAAGCAAAACCGCCCTTTTGCAGCACGCGTCCTGAAGCCGGATTGTCGACGAAGTGCCCTGCTTGCAAATGCCCAAGCGACTTTGCTTCGCGGAGAAAGCCTTGCAGCGTTTCAGTCGCGAAGCCCTTGCCCCAGTATGGGCGGCCGAACCAATAGCCGACCTCAAACTGATCCTCGCCGCTCTTATGGGCGCCGACGACGCCAATGAGGCCCTCGCCTTCCAGATCAGCGGCGTAGACAAAATCCTCCGCCAGAGGCTCACGCGCCTTCAGCGTCATGATCCAACCTTCAGCAGCGACAGGAAGATACGGGAGCGGTGCGCGTAAAATCATCCGCGCTACGCCAGGATCGTTGCAGAACGTTGCTACGCGTTGCGCATCGGACATGCGCAGCGGCCGCAGCTTCAGTCTCTTGGTTTCGATCTCGATCACGTCACGCATGTGAGCCGCTCCTTGGCTCTGCGCGTGGGGCATAAAAAATGGGGCGCCTTGATCCGGGCGCCCCACGCTATTTCGGGAACCGGACCGCCCTGTTGTCAGGCGATCCGGGAATTTCTTCCGTTATCGCCTATTCCGCGGCCACCGCGAGCGGCGCGATGGATACATACGTACGGCCATCGCGTTTGGTCGCGAACGCCACCTTGCCGTGACAGAGGGCAAAGAGCGTGTGATCGCGGCCAAGGCCGACGTTGGAACCCGGATGGAATTTCGTGCCGCGCTGGCGGACGAGAATCTCGCCGCCGCTGACCGACTGGCCGCCGAAGCGCTTCACGCCAAGGCGTTGCCCCGGTGAGTCGCGGCCGTTGCGAGAGCTACCACCTGCTTTTTTGTGAGCCATGACGCCCTCTTATTCCTTGTCGCTCTTGCCGCCGATGGCGGTGATCTTCACGTGACTTTCGGTCTGACGGTGACCGATCTTGCGGCGATAGGTGTTGCGGCGGCGCTTTTTGAACACCGTGACCTTGTCGCCCTTTTCAGTCTTCACGAGCGTGCCGGTGACGGTGACGCCCGAAAGAGCCTTGCCGAGCTTCACGGTCTTGCCGTCGCCCGACATCAGCACGTCGCTGAACGTGACCTTCGAACCGGCATCGCCTGCGAGTTTCTCAACGACGATCACATCGTCCTTGGCCACTCGGTACTGCTTGCCGCCCGTCTTAATTACCGCGAACATCGTTACCGCCAAAAAATTCGTGCGCCCGGACGAAGCTCGCCCGGGCGGGGAGCGGCGATATAAAGGAAGCGCCGCCTCAGCGTCAATGCGGAAGCGGGACATTTTTCGGCCGAGACTGGACGCCGCGGGCCATGCGCGCGGCAGTGGGCAATCCCATAAAATCAACCATTTTCCAAGATGTTAGCGATCGCGCCAGCGGAGCGACATGCAGGATAGACCGGCATCGACCTTGGCGATCTCGTGCGTCGCGAGCGGTTTGATCACATAGCCCTCGGCAGCCAGCTGTTCGGCTGTCCGGGGGTAGGCGTCGCTGAGGAACACCTCGCCGCCCACTCGCAGCGCATTTGCGGCCCCCTCTTCTCCTTCAGGCGTCAACAGAAGGCGGAAGCCAGGGAACGGTTCGGAGGCGGCAAGCCGTGCTGTGCAGAGGATCGTTTCTTCGTCGAGCAGCGCACAGTCGGATTTGAGGTGCAGCACGTCCGGCGGCGCCTGCACCACAAAGCCGGGCCGCCCGATTTGCGCGAGCAACGCCACCAGCGCTTCGGCGCCAGCGGCATTGGTGCGTCCGCTTAGGCCTATATAGACGCCGCGCGGCGTCGTCAGCACATCACCACCTTCGACCGTGCCGGTCTCCAAACGCAGAACGCGATCAAACGCGCGCTCCACCGCCGGCGCAATCTCTGCCGCTTCGCCGCGGCGTGTCGGCGCGCCAGGACGCAGCAGGATCGCCGCGCCGGTGAACACGAGCGCGACGTCCTCAACGAACAAACTATCCGGGTACGCCTCGAGCGGCGGTAAAACACTAACCGTCACGTCAGCCGATTGAAGCGCGGCAATGTAAGCGTCCTGCTCTCGGCGAAGCGCATCGATATTCGGCGCGCCGACATCTACAGCGCGCAGGCCGTTGACAGCAGCGCGCGGCGCGGTTCGCACAATGGCGCGGTTGAAGTTGAGATCACCCACCCCGCGAGCTTAGAGCAAGCGCGCGCGTTTGTCGTCAGCGCAACAAGGATCGCGCGGTTGGCACCAAGCGCAGCGTCTCGGGCGATTTGACGAAGTGAGACCGCAGTTGCGCTTCCGCCGCAGGCCACGCCGGCGATGCGGCCAGCGCCTCTTGATGCGCCTCGTACGCGCCAATCGAGCCAAAGCGCCTGAGTGTTACAAACACCGTCTCATCGCGAACGGGCAAATTTGGGAACGAGTTGACGCTGTGCTCGGTCGCAAATGTCGCCCCATCGTCCAGCAACATTGGCTCGGCAGCCTCGGCAAACAGCGCGGCGAATGCCTCATCCGTCCTTGACGCCAGAAAGTAGATCGTCGCCACGAACAGCGATGACGGCAGCCCAGTTGCGCCAACGGGCTGGCGCTGGGCGGGCGCCCAACTCAGCGCGGCCGAAATGGGCCGCAACTTCAGCACGTCGTCGGAATCGATCATCGCGGCGTTCGCGCCGGCGCGATGCGCGCGCCAAACCGGACCAGTGTAAAACGCATCGAGCGCCGCGGCGCGCGCGTCCATATCGACGAAGCCGCGCATCCAGATGAAGCGATCAGGATCGTCGAGGTTGCGGAACGTGCCGTAAACGCGCGCGCCGAGCACATCCTGACTCTCCACGAAATGCCGTTCGAACAAATCGATCAACACATCGCGTTTTCCGGGATGGAGTGTGTAGTTCCGGAACTCGAACACGGTGTCGGGCATGTCCATCTCAATCTTTCTCCCTTCGGAAACCAAAGCTAAGACGGACCCTAAACTGCATATCCTGACATCCGGCGTCAGCTTTTAGGTGCTAAGCAGAGAAATGCGTGCGAGCCGTCTCCTCTCCATCCTGATCCTCCTGCAAATGCGCGGACGCTTGAGCGCCGTAGCGCTTGCGGAAGAGTTCGAAGTCTCCGTCCGCACCATTTATCGCGACGTCGATCAACTCAGCGCCGCCGGCGTGCCGATTTACGCAGAGCGCGGCCGCACCGGCGGCTTTCAATTGCATGACGGTTATCGCACCAAGCTCACCGGCTTCACCGCGCAGGAGGCGGACGCTCTTTTGCTCTCCGGCGTTGGCGCGGCCGCACAAGATCTGGGCCTCGGGCCAGACCTTGCCGCAGCACAACTGAAATTGCTCGCAAGCCTGCCGCCGGAATCGGGGGCGAGCGCCGAGCGTGTCTCCGCGCGTTTCCATCTCGATCCGATCAATTGGTACACACGCGCAGATGCATCCGACGTGCTGAAACCGCTAGCGGCCGCTGTATGGAAGGAGCGGCGTGTGCGCGTGCGATACGAAAGCTGGAAGGCTGTCGTCGAGCGCACGCTCGATCCGCTTGGACTCGTGCTCAAAGGCGGCATTTGGTATCTGGTCGCCAACGTCAAAGGCGCGCCGCGCACCTATCGCGTGTCCAACATTCAATCACTCGACACATTAGAGGCCGACTTCACCCGGCCGCGCCGTTTCAATCTCGCCCGCTATTGGCGTGATTGGTCGAAGGACTTTGAAGCGAGGCTCCTCAAGGAGCGCGCAATTATCGAAGTCTCCCCAGCAGGCCGCCGCCTGCTGCGCGACACCAACGCCGCAGCACATGAAGCGCTCACGATGAAGAGCGAGCCGTGCAAGCCAGACGGCTGGGTGCGCGCAGAAGTGCCGATCGAAAGCATCGATCTCGCTAGGCGGCAGCTGCTCAGCCTCGGCGCGGAGGTCAAAGTGCTCGAACCACAAGCCCTTCGCGCCGCGATTACCGAAGAAGCACGCGCCGTAGCCGCCCACTATCGGCGCAACATCAAATGAGAACTGACGGCGCTCGTTCCATTGTGTAGAATGCGACGCGGGCGAGTATAAGAAAGGCTGGCGGAGAGGGAGGCCAAAAGAGGCGCGTTCGCGGTTGATCGCAGGCGTTCGGCCAGCGGCCCAACTGCTTGATTGGCATTGACGCACCGTATCCGTACGCCGAGGGCCGCAGGTCAGGCGGCTTTTGCGCGGATGACTTGCGCGAGCGGCTTCCAGTTCCACGGGAGAAGCGCGGCGAGATCGGACATCGGATGGTCGCCGATGCGGGCGAGCAC
>Ga0163152_10004021_pt1 | contig 18612 bp, 5 predicted proteins | sample OliLakLV19MP8IB2_FD_148635 | JGI IMG/M metagenome (GOLD analysis project Ga0163152, IMG submission 148635) | Freshwater microbial mat bacterial communities from Lake Vanda, McMurdo Dry Valleys, Antarctica - Oligotrophic Lake LV.19.MP8.IB-2 | ecosystem: Environmental > Aquatic > Freshwater > Lake...
AGACCGGGCTGTAGCCGCCCAGGCGGTTGAAGGCGCCCGTGTAGTCGAACGGCGAAGCCGGGAGCATCGTGGAATCCAGGACCGCGTGGAATCCGCCGCCGTGCGACACGATCCCGCCGGTCCCCGAGGAGACCCGGTCGATGTCGCTGCTGAACTGGTTCCAATTCGTCGAGGGGCTCGTGACGTAGTTGCCGGGCGTCCAGAGCGCGTCCTCGAAGCCTTCGAAGAAGCCCACGTCAACCGCCGTCGGAGCGGTGAACGTCGCCGTCGCGTCGCACGACGTCGGGCCGGAGCTCAACGTCTGGTCGGGCGGACACGCCGTCAGGAGCGGATCCACGTCGTCGATCACGAAGACGTTCTGCGTGCAGGTCGAGGTGTTCCCGGCGGCGTCCTCCGCCGTCCAGGTGCGCACGATCGTGCCCGTGGAGTTGCACAGGTTCAGCCCGGCCCGGTTGTCGTTGAACGTCACGACGGGGATGGGATCACAGGCATCGACGGCCGTGGCCACGCCGGTCGACGGCGGGTCGCGCAGATCGTCGACGGAGACCGTCACGTCCGCGACGCAGGTCAGCGCCGGCGGAGTCGTGTCCACCACCGTGAGGGTGGACTGACATCCCGCCGTGTTGCCGGCGCCGTCCGTGACGACGAAGCTGACCGTGGTCGTGCCCAGGCCGATCGTCGACCCGGCCGCCGGGCTCTGCGTGACGGTCACGCCGCCGCAGTTGTCCGTGGCGAGGATCTGCGGCACGAGGTTCGGCACCAGCGCCTGGCAGCTCGCATTGGCCGTCAGGTTCTGGTTCGCCGCGCACTGCGAGATCGTCGGTGCGGTCTGGTCCGCGACCGTGACGTTGGCCGAGCACATCACGAAGTTCCCGGCCCCGTCGGTCACGGTGAACGTGACCGTCGTGAGTCCGGCGCCGAGCGTGGTGCCGGCCACCGGGCTCTGCGTGATGGTCACGCCGCCGCAGTTGTCGCTGGCGCTGACCTGCCCGGTGAGGTTGGGCAGGATGACCTGGCAGTTCGCGTTCGCCGCCAGAGCCTGCGACGGCGCGCACGAGCTGATCGTCGGGTTCGTCGTGTCGAAGACCGAGAACGACGTCGAGCACGTCACCGGGTTCCCGGCCGTGTCGGTCACCGTGATCGTCACGGTCGTGACGCCCAGGCTGACCGGACTACCAGCCGTCGGGGATTGGGTGATCGTGACGCCGCCGCAGTTGTCCGAGGCGACCACGTTGCCCGTGAAGTTCGGAACCCCGGCCACGCACGAGGCGTTGGCCGACGCGCTCTGAGGCGGAGCGCAGGTCGTGATCACCGGCGGCGTCGAGTCGGTGACCGTGTAGGTCGCCGAGCAGGTCGCCGGGTTCCCCGAGGCATCCTGGACCGTGAGGATCACCGTCGTGACACCCACGCCGACAGGCGTGCCGGCCGTCGGAGTCTGGGTGACGGTCGGCGTGCCGCAGTTGTCCGTCGCGGTGACGCCGGCCGTGAAGTCCGGCAGCGGCGACGTGCAGGTGGGACCGGCCGAACCGCTCTGGTTGCTCGCGCACGAGACGATCGTCGGCGGCGTCGTGTCCTGGACCGTGATGTCGAAGGTGCAGGTCGAGACGTTGCCGCAGGCGTCCGTCGCCGAGCACGTGACGATCGTCGTGCCGACGGGGAAGCTCGCGCCGCTCGCGTGCGAGCAGACCACCGGGACTTCACGCTCGAGCAGCGAGTCGTCCATCGGCAGCGTGTCGACCTCGAGGAAGGTGAACCACATGTAGCGGTTCCCGCCCACGACGGTCGCGATCAGGTCGGACGGGTCCGAGCGCGTCTCGGTCCACAAGAGCGACCCGGCCGTGTCGCGCAGGTTCAGGTCGACAGCCAGGACGCCGGCGGCGGCGCGGAAGACGCTCTCGAACACGTACCAGCCCGAGCTGGTGATCACGTGGTGGTTGATCGTCGCCAGGTCGTTGCGGCGCGTGAAGTTCGAGCTGTTGCTGCCGCCCACGAGCACCTGACCCACCGCGTTCGACGCGGTGTGGAAGACGAAGTCGCGACGGTGGCCGTTCGTCTGGTTGCTGACCGCGCTGGAGAGGTCCCAGCCGTACGTGTTCGCGACCACGGCCGGATCGGCCAGGTTCACGTAGACCGCGACCGACGTGCTGAAGCCCGTTCCGAAGACCGGGCTGTAGCCGCCCAGGCGGTTGAAGGCGCCCGTGTAGTCGAACGGCGAAGCCGGGAGCATCGTGGAATCCAGGACCGCGTGGAATCCGCCGCCGTGCGACACGATCCCGCCGGTCCCCGACGAGACCCGGTCGATGTCGCTGCTGAACTGGTTCCAGTTCGTCGAGGGGCTCGTGACGTAGTTGCCGGGCGTCCAGAGCGGATCCTCGAAGCCTTCGAAGAAGCCCACGTCGACCGCGGTCGGCGGGCTGAACGTGGCGATCGCGTTGCACGACGTCGGGCCGGAGCTGAGGGTCTGGTCGGGCGGACACGCCGTCAGGAGCGGGTCCACGTCGTCGATCACGAAGACGTTCTGCGTGCAGGTCGTGAAGTTTCCGGAGGCGTCCTCCGCCGTCCACGTGCGCACGATCGTGCCCGTGGAGTTGCACAGCGTCAGACCGGCCCGGTTGTCGTTGAAGGTGACGACCGGGTTCGCGTCGCAGTTGTCGGTCGCGGTGGCCGCGCCCGTCGTGGGCGGGTCGCGCAGATCGTCGACGGAGACCGTCACGTCCGCGGCGCAGCTCAGCACCGGCGGCGTCGTGTCCTCGACCTCGACCGTGGTCGAGCACGTGACCGGGATCCCGCTGGCGTCGTTGGCGGTGAAGGTCAGGGTCGTGAAGCCCAGGAGCACCGTTGTGGTCGGCGCGGGCGACTGCGTCACGCTGACCGTGCTGCATCCGCCGCTGGCGCTCACGAGGCCTGTGTAGTCGGGCAGCACGGCCGTGCAGCCCGCACCCGCGGTGAGCGTCTGCGGCGGCGCGCACGCTGTGATCACGGGCGCGGTGGTGTCCACGACGGTCACCGTCGTCGAGCAGCCCGCCGTGTTCCCCACGCCGTCGGTGACCGTGAAGCTCACCGTCGTCGGGCCCATGGGCAGGCTCGTGCCCGCGACCGGCGACTGCGTGATCGTGACGCTGCCGCAGCTGTCGCTCGCGCTCACCAGCCCGGTCAGGCTCGGCAGCGACGCCGTGCACGTGCCGCCCGCGGTCAGCGACTGAGCCGGCGCGCACGAGCTGATCGTCGGGTTCGTCTGGTCCAGGACGGCGAACGAGGTGGAGCACGTCGCGGGGTTCCCGCTCGCGTCCGTCACCGTGATGAGGATCGACGTGACCCCGAGCCCGACGCTGCTGCCCGCCAAGGGGCTTTGCGTGATCGTGAAGCCGGGGCAGTTGTCCGTGACCGTGACGCCCGGCGTGAAGTTGGGGACGACGGCCGTGCAGGACGGACCGGCGGCCGCGCTCTGGCTCGGCGCGCAGGAGACGATCACCGGAGGCGTGACGTCGGGAATCGTGCCGACCGTCGCGCTCACCGTTTCGGTCGCGAAGAAGCTGTCCGTGACGGTGACCGAGTACGTGCCGGCGGGGAGGCCCGCAACGTCCTGCGTCGTGGCCCCGTTCGACCACAGGTAGGTGTAGCCGGGGATGCCGCCGCTGGGCGTGATGTCGATCGCCCCGGTGGAGCCGCCGGGGCAGCTGACGTCCGTCACGGACGTGACCACGACGGTGAGCGGGAATCCATTGCAGGTAGCCGAGGGCTGGAATCCGGGCGTGCCCGGGCTGATGTCGGCGCCCGACGTCAGCCACGGCACGTAGTCCACGTTCCCGGAGATCTGCGGCGTGACGAAGATCTCGAAGAAGATGCCGTACCAGTTGCACTCGGCGAATGTCGTCGTCGTCGGATCCAGGTTCTGGATCGCGGTGCTGGCCGTGGCCGTGAAGCTGTTCTGCGTGATCGTCGCGGTCGCGTCACCCGTGCTTCCGGTGATCTGTGCGCCTTGCGTGCAGGACGAGAAGAAGCAGTTCGCCACGTCGACGTGAACGGTCGCGCTGTTCGTGTTCGAGGGCGAGTCCTCGACCATCAGGCCCCGCACGGTGCTGGCCAGGAACGTGACGTTGTTGACCGCGTAGCTGCTGGGGGACGCGTCCAGGTACGTGCTCTGGAAGTTCGTCGCGACCAGGCCGATCGCGCCGCCGCTGACGAGGCCGCCGTCGACCGTGATCGTGCTCGTCGTCGGGTTGTTCCAGAGGTTGTAGCCGATCTCGAAGTCCGTGACGTCGTTGTCCTCGATGGTCACGCCCACCGCGCTCTGGATGCTCCAGACCTCGATGCCGACGCTGTCGGCTGAGCTGCCTGTCAGGTTCACGACCGAGTTGCCCGTGACCGTCCACGTCGAGGCACCGGTGTAGTGCAGGTTGATCAGCAAACCGCCGACGTCGGTCCAGACCTGGTCGCCGATGATGTTCTGCGTCTGCGTCGTGACCGTGTTGTCGACGATCGTCGCGAAACCGCCGCCCGGCACGGGCTGGAAGAAGTTGTCGGTCTGGACGCCGCGCCACGTGTCGATCAGGCAGTTGTCCTCGATCGCCGCGTAGTGGTCGTTGTACACCAGCACGCCGGCCCAGTACGGGACGTTCTGGATCTTGTTGTTCCGGACTTCGGCGCTCCGCGCCGCGGAGCCGGTGGCGCCCAGAGCGACGCCGAACTGGAAGATGTTCTCGACGATGTTGTTCCGGACGATCAGTCGGTGGGAGGCGTTCGGCGCCTCGCCCGAGATGCCCACGTCGACATCGGGGTTCGCGCCGTTTGCCGTGAAAGGCGAGGTGAGCGCCGGGTTGTCGCCGTCGAAGTCGAACCCGTCGATGATGACGTCGTCCGCGTCGACGACGATGAACAGCGTCGTGCCGGCGTATGTGGCCGTGCCGCTGTCGGGGATGACGATCGTCTCGGGACCGCGCGTGCCGGTGCACGGGTCGATGCCGGCGTTCGCGCCCTCCATCGTCATCGTCTTGTCGATCGTGAGCGTCTCGATGTACGTGCCGGGGCCCGCGTGGAGCGTGTCGAGCGGAGCGGCCGCATCGATGCCGCGCTGCACGCGCGCCGCCGTCGTCGCCGGCGGCACGAAGCTGTTGATCGTGACGTACACCTGCGCCGGGTTGACGTACACGTGCCCCAGACCGCCGTCGTCGATGTCGTGCTGGATCTTGTCCTCGACGACGAAGTTCTCGGCCAGCGTCATGCCCGCGCTGGGCTCCAGGCCGCCGCCGGCGTCGAAATCGTTGCCGATCGCGCCCACGTCCGCCGTGACCTTGGCCTTCGTGGACACGTACGTTCCGGTCCAGACCGGATCTGTCGCCGTGCTGGTGGTCTCGTTGTTCAGGACGATGAAGCGGTTGTTCGCCAGCGCGAAATCGTTCCCGAGGGCCGAGACGGTGCCCATCGTGGAGATGGAGTCGGAGTTCGCAATCTCGACCGCGACGCCCGTCTGACCGGCCGCGGCGTTGCCGTTGAACGTGTTGTTCTGGAGGGTCAGCCCCGTCGTCGTGACAGCCGACTGCGGCGCCGTGGTGCGCTGCTTCGTGTCGAAGCGCACCGAGCGGAAGTTCGTGGCCGTCGCCAAGGGCGTGAAGACGTTGTTCGCCAGCGCCACGTTGATCGCGCGCCCGGAGAACACGCCGAAGTTCGTGTAGTTCGTGAACGTGTTCCCGTTGATCGAGAGCGAGGCGCCGGGCAGCGTCAGGTTCTTGAGCTCGACCTGGGCGAAGTCCGTGCCCGGCCCGAAGGCGTTCGACGGCCCGCAGACGTTCCCGTTGAACGAGTGCGCCCCGCCCACGGAGATCGTGTTGATCTCGCACGAGCCGTTCAGCGTGTTGTTGTCGACGTTCAGCAGACCGCCGCCGACATCGCCGATCTGGAAGCTGTAGAAGGCCGTGATCGTGTTGGCCGTCCACATCCCCCACGTGCTGAACGTGCGGACGCCGCGACCCAGCGGCGACGTGCCGGCGTGCTCGATGACGTTGTCCGTGAACGTGGCCTGGTCGTACGGCCCGCCGCCCAGGTTCGTGCCCAGGCGGACGCCGTAGCTGCCGAAGATCGCGCTGCCCGTCGTGGCCGTCCCCTGGATCAGGCAGTCCTGGATCACGAGTCCGTTGAACGCGCCCGAGGTCGGCGCCCAGATGCCGTTCGGCGTGCTCAGCTGGTTGAACTCGATCTCCAGGTTCTCGAGCGTCACGTTGGGCACGGTGACCGAGAAGACCTGCGTGCCCACGATCCCGTTGACGATCGGGCGCGAATTCGGGGAGCCGCCGTTGCCCTGGATCGTCACCGACTGCGTCACGTTCACGTTTTCGGGGTAGGTTCCGGCCGAGACGTTGATCAGGTCACCGCTGTTCGCGGCGTTCACGGCCGCCTGGATCGTGCAGTAGAACGTGCTCTGAGTGACGTTCTGAACCGGCCCGGCGTTGTCGACGAATCCGTCGCAGTCGTCGTCGGTCAGGTTGCCGCAGAGTTCCGTCGCGCCCGGGTTGACCGCGTTGTTCGCGTCGTTGCAGTCGCCGCCCACCGCCACGAAGCCCGAGGGCGCGGAGCATGCGACCACGCCGAGCGCGGTCACGCCGTAGCCGTCAAGGTCCACGTCCGGGTACCAGGTGCCGGCGGAACCGGTCGTGCTCGAGTTGCGCGGAGTGGGCACGCCAGTGGCGAAGTCCGCGGAGTTGTCGCCTGCGTCGGTGCAACCACCGGATCCGCGAATATCCGCCGTCGAGTTGCTGGGCGCCGGAGCCGGTCCACTGCCTTCGAAGCAGTCGGCTGTCGTTCCGTAGCCCACGAAATCCGCGATCGTCGCGCCAGACGGGCAGGAGATGAGCAGCGGGACGGCGTCCGTGACCAGCGCGATCTTTCCGGAGGTGGCATCCATCAAGCTGCCGCCGACGGCGTCCGGCGCCGGCAGGGGCACTCCGTTCCCTGCGCCGGCTGCCTGGTGGACCAAGTAATAGGTGTTGGGCGCGATCGTGCCGCTGAGGGTCGTCACCGTCCACGCGGTGCCCGTCGCGCTGGTGTGCTGCACGGACCAGCCGGTCACACTGACCGGGAGCGGACCTTGGTTGTAGAGTTCGACGAAGTCGTTCTGGTACGGCGCACCGATGTCGCCGCCGCCACCGTAGACTTGGCTGATCACGACCTGCGCACGCGCCGCCGTCGCGCTGAAGAGCGCGAAGACCATCCCGAGCAAGGTCGGGAAGGCGAGCGTACGGGCGAGACGAACGAACGAAACGGAACGACGCGGGGAAAAGACGTCCATGACAGGTCGGATTCAGGCACGCGAGTGCCTGCAAGGAGCCATGCACGCGCCCGAGGGGAGGACGCGCAGCGAGTCTGCGAGATGGCTCGCGAGCCGGGGGGGCTTTGCGAGATCAGCTATCTGGCCGGACGATCGCCAATTCCGCAAGCCCTGATGTGGGTCTTCGGCTGCTTCTGTGCCCCTTCCCGCGAACGGGTTCGCCGTGGGAGTACCGTCCGTCGCGCTGCCCCTTGAGACCGTTTCGCGGAAACGATCTCCGGCCTTCCGTCGGCCCGGCAGCGCCCCGATCGGGAATCTGACGTTCGCGCGATCCCCGGAACCGTCCTCGTGCTCACTGCGTCGTTCGCGGACTCCTAGTCCGACCACGGGGTCTGAAAACGCCGAGACGGACGGCGAGCCGCGCGATCGCAGGCCTGACCGGAGTCTCGCTCCCGCGGCGAAGCCGGAGGACGACGCGACGCGTGCGACAACGGTCGCGTGCGCGCGCAACTAGACCGCTTCGAGGATCCTGCTGTTCATGACCCCAGCACGATCGTGCGCGCGCGGCGTCCTCGCAACGACGTTCGCCGCGGCGAGCTGATTACCGGGGCTGGCGCTCGATCCCGTCACCGGGCAAGCCCGTGAACGTGCCAAGCGTTCCGATGCCGAGCCACGGATCCGCCGCCGGAGTCAGGAACACATCGCCGTAGATTCGATCGTTGAGATCGGCGAACTCGAGCGGCGTTCGCTCCAGGAACCAGCCGCGGATCTGTCTGCGCAGCTCGAACTCGTTCGTGCGCGTGTCCTGCGCCACGCAGGCCTCGAGCATGGCGATCAGAGCGTCGAAGTGCTCGCCTTCCAAGGCCCGCGGTTCGACGGCCCAGTCGGTCGGCGCCAGGCGCCGCACCAGCTCGCGGCTGCTGACATCGAGCCGGGCCTCCTCGAGGCTCTTCGGCGTGATGTGCACCCGGCGGAAGGGTCCGGCGAGCCCCAGACCCGCCACGGCCGGCATCTCCATGCGGGACTTCCCGAAAGCCCGCTGCTCGGCGACCTCGATACGGGTCACCAATCCGACGGGCACGTCCACGAAAACTTTCTCCTCGGCCCTCGCCGCATGCGTGGCGTTGCCACGGGCCCTGTGATGGTCGAAGAGACGCTGCGCGCGCTCCTCCGTGGAAAGGCTCCAGCTCTCGCGCGCCAGTGGCAGGATCGCTTCGAGCTCGCGCTGGAACGCGACCGGACCGTACAGGCCGGGCAGGACGTCGAGCGGGTGCCCGTCGGCGTCGAGCACGTAGTGCGCGCTGTTGCCGGCCAGCGTCGTGTGCAGCGTGCGCCCGTCGCCGAAATCGATCGTGACCTTCGGGACCGGACGCTCCGAGCTCCAGTGCAGCACGAAGTTCTCGCGCAGGAACCGCGACACGTCCTCGTTGGCGTAGAGCACGACGCGGAACAGCCGACTGTTCGCGCACGAGAAATCCTCGTCGAGACGCCCGAGCATCCGCAGCGACAGGATCGGACGGCCGCTCTCGCGTGCGGCGGTCTGCGCCCGGCCGAGGTCCGTGTGCCAGTAGAGGCGCGACACGGTGGCGTACTTCTGGCCAGCGACCGCGTCGATGCGCGCTTCGAGCGCGTCTTTCTGCGGGCCGTCCGCCAGCGCGTCGTACTGCGCCAGCAGGCGCTCGAGAGCGGCGGGCCCCTCCTCCGCAGCCGGGATCGCGGCGACCCGACGGTCGTGCGGCAGGAGCATGCCGATCGGGGCGGAGAGAGCCAGGGACATCGCGAGCAGGAAGTCGGTGCTCATGCGGGCACGGACGACGTGCACGCTCGCGTCCCGCAGGAAAACCTGTAAGAAACTCGCTCGATCGGGCCGGATCGCTCGGAGGAGCCGCGGGGCGCGCCGCGCAGTCTCGGCGAGAGTGCCCGGCCGGAACGGTGCGTCCGACCCGGTGCGGACGCGGGGTCGCGGAGAGGAGGCAGGAGCATGGCAGACATCGACGCTTCGCCGGCTGGACGGGTGCGCGCGCGGCCCCACGACCCGCTGTCGCCCGCGGGGCGGCGGCCGATCCGCTCCGTCCTGCTCGTCGTGATCGACGACGTGGGCACGGAGTGGTTCGACTGGCACGGCGTCGGCGCGCAGTACACGACCGACCCGGACTTCGCCTACGCGCACACGCCCTTCCTGTCGCAGATGGCCGACACGGACGGCGTCTGGTTCTCCAAGGCCAGCTCGGAGACCGTGTGCTCTCCCACGCGCGTCGCGATCCACAGCGGGCAGCTCCCGCACCGCACGGGCGTCGGCTTCAACATGCGCGACCCCGGGTCGCCGCTCGGGACGGACTACCCGACGTTCGGCTATGCGCCGCCCGACTCGATCACGTACCTGGCCGAGCGCATCGCCGGGCAGCGGCCCGACGTGGCGCGCGGCGCGTTCGGCAAGTGGCACATGGCGGACGGCTACTCGTCCGAGGTGCCCGGGGCGCCCCCCGTCAAGGCGCCGGACGTCAACCTCGACCACTACCGGCGCCTGGGGTTCCAGACCTGGTCGGGCAACATGTCGAACGTCGGCGGCAGCTACTCGTGGTGGCAGGTGGTCGACGGCCAGCCCAAGCCGCTGATCACGGCCACGAACGACGAGCAGAGCTATCCGAGCGCGGTGCACGCTGAGGACGCCGCAGCCTGGCTGGCGCAGCGCACGCAGCCATTCTTCGCCTACGTCGCGTTCGGGCCGCCACACGCGCCGTTCACGATCCCGCCCTACACGATGCTATCGGCGACCACGCAGCAGGCCCTGGTCCAGAGCGGGCTGGCCCCCGGCTTCACGTTTCCCGCGGCGACGTACACGACGCCCGGCTTCGGACCGCTCGGCTTCGGCGCGATGATCGAGGCGACCGACACGGCCATCCGTCGCGTGTGGGAGGCCGTGCCCGAGCGCTTGCGCGTAGAGACGTTCCTGATCGTCATCGGCGACAACGGCACCGTCACGAACGCGACGCCGCCTGGCTTCCTGCACGCGAAACGCCAGCTCTTCTGGGGCGGGACGCGCGTCCCGCTGCTCGTGCGCGGCCCGTGGGTGCAGAGCCCGGGCCGCGAGTGCCCGCAGATCGTCCACGCCGTCGACCTGTACCGCACGATCTGCGAGATCTTCGAATTGCCGCTGAGCACGGCCGAGAACGCGGAGTCGGTCTCGATGAACCCGATCCTGCGTGACGAGGTCGTCCGCTCCGACGTCAACGCGGTGCGCGAGAGCGTCGTCGTGCAGAGCTTCCGGCCGCTGGGCGCCGGCCCCAGGACCTGGAACGCGACGCGACGTCAGCGGGCCGTGTTCGACGGACGCTGGCGGCTGCTCGACGTCGCCGGCATCGAGTCGCTGTACGACGAGGCGACCGATCCGCTCGAGGCGAACGACGTGGCCGCCGCGAACCCGGGCGAGGTGAGCCGGCTGCGCGCGCTCCTCGACGCGGTCGTGCCGGACTAGGCGGCGGAACGCTCGCGCGCCGCGACCGGCACGGGCCGGGGCACGGCCGCGGGTCGCGCCACGCGACGCGCGGCCCAGTCCTCCACCGGACCCAGGATGCGCACGAAAAGTGCCAGGAAACCCAGCGCCAGCGCGAAGTCGAGCAAGTACTCGGCCGCGCTCGACGGACGCACGAGTCGCCAGGCCAGGTCGTTCGAGATCGGGCCCCACAAAAAGATCGTGTAGGCGCGCGCGTTGATCGCGCGGATCGAGCCCTTGCAGCGCGCCGACTCGAACACGCGCGTCATGGGCCCGCGCAGCGCCATCCACAGCGCCGTGAAACCCAGCCCCAACGCGACGAGGGCCAGCGGCACGGCGTGAAGCATCGAGCTCGGTGCGCGCTCGGCGTGGAAGAGGATCGCGAAGATCGCCAGCGCACCCGCGCTCGCCAGGAGCAGCGGCCTCGGCACGCGCTGCCAGCGGCCGTCGGACCAGGCGTACCCGAGCTGGAACGCCGCGCCGAAGAGGAACGTGTTGCGCACGACGTCGGGCACGCCGATGCGCGCGAGCTCGATCGCCGCGCCGCAGGCGACGAAGAGCACGGCCCCCGCTCCCGGCAGCCGGCGGTGGAGCGCCAGCGTCCAGGGAGCCGTCGCCAGCATCAGGATCAGCGTGGAGAGGAACCACAGGTGCCAGTTCAGCTTCTGGTACGCGGCACTGGCCTGCGGCCCGGCCAGCGGCACCACCCAGCGCCAGAGCGACTCCCGAGGGAAGGCGTGCGCGTCGTCGGGCCACAGGATCGCACCGACGGCGCAGACGGAGAGGACGACGGCGCCGAACGTCCAGAACGGCACGAACAACCGGCGCGCGCGCTCGCGCCAGAATCGCAGCCGCGCGGCGACGTCGTCGCGCGCCAGGCTCTTGGCGGCCAGCGCGCCGCTGACGAAGAACATCAGCGGCATCCCCGGCATGAAGTAGGAGAAGTTCGCGGCGAGGGGGTGCTCGACGCGCTGCAGGAGGTGCAGGAGGATCACCCGCACGACCGAGACGGCGCGCAGACCGTCGAGGAAGGGATCGCGAACGCCGGCCACGACGACCTTTCGGCAGGCCGCGGGTGGGGTCGTGAGAGCGCGGGGGGAAAAGGATTCGCGGTCGCGGGTGCTGGGAGCTGAGAGCTGAGAGCTGCGCTCGAGCTATTGCTTCAATGTCTGACGACGCTCGAGCGATTGGCTCAGCGCCTGACGGCGCTTCACTGAACCGTGAACACGACGTCCACCCAGTAGTTCGTGCTGGCGAACGAGCTGGTCGGGAACGCGGCCGATCCGTAACGGAAGACTCCGTTCGGCGTGGCGGCGGAGTCCTGGGGAGCGCGCAGGAGTTCGGTCTCGATCGCGCTCGAGAAGAAGCCCTGGTCGGCCGGGAACCCGCCGCCCGGGACGTGGAACGAAGCCACGTACGTCGTGTTCGCGGTGACCGCGACGGGCACGTCGAACAAGACCTGCTGCCAGCCGCGCGCCGGGCCGCCCTGCAGGCGACCGACGGCCAGTTGCGTTCCGTCCGACGACCACAGGTGCACCTGGTGGTCGCCCGGGTTGGGCGTGGCCTTGAAGAAGCGGATGCCGTGCACCAGCCCGTTCTGCCTCGGCTGGAAGCGCACGCCGAGCTCGACCGCGCGCAAGTCGTCGAGGATCGCGTGGCCGGGACGCGTGCCCACGGCGAACAGCGTCGACGGGCAGCCGGGCATCCGGCGGCGGTTCACGCGCGCTCCCTGGACCTGCGTCTCGACGTTGCCGCTGTCGTCGATGGCCCGGACCTGCAGGGCCTTGACCCCTTCCGTCTCCGGCATCCACGTGAACGTCCAGTGCTCGCGGCCGACCGCCGGCGACCAGCGCTGGCCGCCGTCGACCGAGACCTCGACGCCGGCGACGGTTCCGCCGCCCAGGTCGCTCGAGGTGCCGCGCACGGTCACGGCCGCGCAGGACGGGACGTCGTCGCCGGGCCGCGGGTAATCGAGGAACGTGCGCGGCGGCAGCGCGTCGGTCGAAGCGTGCGCCGCCACGAGACCGGGCATCAGCGAGTAGGAGCGCACGCTCATGTCGCCCAGCATGTTCACCGTGGCCTGCTGCATGCGGACGTCCGTCGCGCACGGGCCGCGGTCGTGCGCGTCATCGAGCCCCCACGACCACTGGCACGTCCCGGCGCTGAAGACCAAAGCGCCGCTCGGGCTCTTGTAGAGCGTCAACGCGTGCGTCGCGCGCCCACGGCCGTACGTCGAGCCGAAGTCGCTCAGGAAGTCCGGGTCCACCTCGAGCGTCGTCGAAGACAAGCGCACGAGCCCGCGTGGACGGAATCCGTTGTCGACATCCTCGTTCCACTCGAATCCCAGCGTCCCGGCGGGGAACGTCGCGAGCTGTCCCGGCAGCAGCGAGGCGACCGAGGTGTTGCGCCAGAAGCGCAGCCTCGAGAACTCGGCCGGGACCTGGATCGAGTCGTTGCGCAGTCCGTTGACGGAGAAGCTCGTGCCGATCAGCCCGTTCTCCGGCCGGCGACCGTCGTGCCCGGAGAACCGCGGATCGCGCCACGTGCCGGTCCATATGCCCGGCACAGGGTCGATCTTCGCGCTGGCGTGCGTTTCCTTGTAGCAGACGAGCGTACGCGCATCGGACGACGTGCCGCCGATGCCGTCCTCGAAGCGCACCTTCCAGAACACGTCGTTCCCGCTCAGGAACATCAGGTTCAGGCCCGCGTCGCGCGCGGCCTCGACCGCGGAGCGCATCCCGGCCGACCAGTACTCGTTCTGTCCGCACGAGATGTACGCGCGGTGCTCGAGCAGCTCCGCGGGCTGCTGCTCGAGGTCATGGGAGCCCACGTACGAGACGTCGTAGCCGTTCCTCTCGAGGAACCGGATCGCCGGGTACTCGGCGTTGTAGAAGAAGCTGCGCTGCCCGAGGCCGCCGATGTCGGTGCGCGTGTTGAGCGGGCGGTTGTAGCTGACCTTGTACGCGCGTCCGGCCGGCAGCCCGAACGCGAAGTCGCGGTACAGGCTGGCGCCGCCGTAGGAGTTGTAGGCCTGCCACGTCGAGTCTGCGGTCTGGTACACGACCTCCGCGCCGCGCTCGTCGTCGCGCACGACGAAGTGGATGTGGCTGGCCGCGCCGAAGTGACCCACGTCCGTGCGCATGATCCGCGCGACGTAGACGCCGCTGACCGCGTCGCAGGGCACGAACCACGAGGCCGAGACGCCCCACGTGCCGCAGTCGACGAGCCCGATCGACGGAGTCGTCGTGCAACCCGGCTGGATCTGCGGCAGAGGCGCGGAAGGCAGGAACGTGGTCACCAGGCGCGCGCCGAGACCGCCGTACCAGCCCATGCGGTAGATGTCGAGGCGGTAGCTCGTCGCGTCCGTCTTGATCTTGAAGTCGATCGTCTGGCCGCCGCGCGCGCTGAACGGCGACGCGAAGCCCTGGATGCTCAAATCGCCGGAATTGAAGATGTCCCACTGGCCCGGCGGGTTGCCCGGCAGCGCGTTCTCGAGGCGTACGCGGTCGTACGTGAGCGGCCCCTCGTCCACGTGGGAGTCGCAGTCGTCGTCGATCTGATTGCCGCAGATCTCCACGGCACCCGGGTGGATGGCCGCGACCGAGTCGTTGCAGTCGCCTCCGCGCGCGATGTAGCCGGACGGCGCCGTGCAGGCCTCGACCGTGTCGGCGTCGTTGCCGTACGTGTCGAGGTCGACGTCGCGGTAGAACGTGTACAGCACGTCGGGAACGCCGCAACCACACGTGCCCGGCGCGATCTTGGCCGGATCCGCTGGGCAACCGTCGATGCAGTCAGCGGTCCCGTCGCCGTCCGAATCCGTGTCGGCCACACCGCAGCCGCAGACTCCTGGCAGGATCTTGGTCGGGTCGGTCGGGCAGCCGTCGTTGCAGTTCGGCGTGCCGTCGCCGTCCGAATCCGTGTCGGCCACACCGCAGCCGCAAACGCCCGGCGCGATCTTGTTCGGATCCGCGGGGCAGCCGTCGTTGCAGTTCGGAGTGCCGTCGCCGTCGCCGTCCGTGTCGGGCGTGCCGCAACCGCACACGCCCGGCGCGGTCTTGGCCGGATCGTTCGGGCAGCCGTCGTTGCAGTCCGCCGTCCCGTCGCCGTCCGTGTCCGTGTCGGCCACGCCGCAGCCGCAGGCGCCCGGCGCGATCTTGTTCGGATCCGTCGGGCAGCCGTCGTTGCAGTCGAGCGTCCCGTCGCCGTCCGTGTCCGTGTCGGCCACGCCGCACCCGCACACGCCCGGCGCCGTCTTGGCCGGATCGCTCGGGCAGCCGTCGTTGCAGTTCGCCGTTCCGTCACCGTCGGTGTCCGTGTCGGCCGTGCCGCAGCCGCAGACGCCCGGCGCGATCTTCGTCGGATCCGAGGGACAACCGTCGTTGCAGTCGAGCGTCCCGTCCGAGTCCGTATCCGTGTCGGCCACTCCGCAACCGCACACGCCTGGCGCAGTCTTGCCCGGGTCCGTGTCGCAGCCGTCGATGCAGTCCGCGCTCCCGTCGCCGTCCGTGTCCGTGTCGGGCGTGCCGCAGCCGCAGGCGCCTGGGACGATCTTGGTCGGATCCGTCGGACAGAGGTCGTTGCAGTCGAGCGTCCCGTCCGAGTCCGTGTCCGCATCGGGCACGCCGCACCCGCACACGCCCGGCGCGATCTTGGCCGGATCGTTCGGGCACCCGTCGATGCAGTTCGCGGTCCCGTCGCCATCCGTGTCCGTGTCAGGCACGCCGCAGCCGCAGGCGCCGGCCGCGATCTTGAGCGGGTCGAGCGGGCAGCCGTCGAGGCAGTCGACCGTCCCGTCGCCGTCCGTGTCCACCTGACACGGGTCACCGCCGTAGAGGGCCGCAGCCCGCGCGGGCTCGAGCCCGGACAGGAGCAGCACGGCGACGGCAAGCCACCGGAGGCGGGACGACCACGGACGCATCATGAGGAGGCTCGGTACCAGCGGGGAGCTGCGGTCCCGGCCGGGCTCGCGTCGCGGACACGACGCTTCACCAGGCTCTGACCAAGGTCGCGCGAACCGGGCAAACGCGCAAGCTCGGGACAGGTCCGGATGCGTGCATCCGCCGGACCCCGAGAGCGCTCCTGCCGTGGTTCCACGTCTCCGCGGCGTGCGCCCCACCGGGCCGCACGAGCGCGGAGACTCGATCTTTCGGCCGCCAGGCGCCGCCAACCGTCGCTGAGGGTCGGGTTCCGCTGCACGAATTCGCGAGCGTGGCCACGGAACGCGCGGGCCCGTTCCAGGCGCCCACAGGTCAATTCGCCGGGCCGCGGACCTGCAATTCCTTCCGGGCTCGTGCGATTGCGAACGGTGGACACGGCGCGGAAGTCCCGTCGCGTGACTGGAGAGTTTTTCGTCCGCCGGTCGATCCATGTCCGGACGCGGAAGGGTCCGCGTCCGGGGCTGGACAGGGACGTTGCGGTCCTCTTCACTCTCAGCTTCCCATCCGGGACTTCGAGGGTCTTCCCCCCTCCGATGTCTGACCAGATCCAACTCGCTCGACAGCCCATCCTCGACTCCAACCTGACGCTGCGCGGCTACGAGCTGCTGGCGCGCGATCGGGCCGGCGTTTTCCCCAAGCACATCTCGGGCGACGCATCGACGAGCCACGTGCTGATCAACGCGCTGGCCGAGTTCGGACTCGAGAACGTCGTCGGGGGCACGCCCGCCTACATCAACATCACGCGCGAGTTCGTAGTCGGAGATCTGCCGCTTCCGCTGCCGCCGGAGAAGGTCGTTCTCGAGATCCTCGAGGACGTCGAGCCCGACGAGGAGGTCATGCGCGGCATCGCGAGCCTGCGCGACCGGGGCTTCCTCCTCGCGGTGGACGACTACACGGGGGCGCGCGCGGGCTACGACCAGCTCCTCGCGGCGGTCGACATCATCAAGGTCGATTGCTTCGGGAAGACGCTGCGCGAAGTCTCCGACATCATGAAGGGCCTCGGCGACGTGCACGCGCGACTGCTGGCGGAGAAGGTCGAGACGCACCAGGAGTTCCGTGCCTACCGCGAGCTCGGCTTCCACCTGTTCCAGGGCTACTTCTACGCGCAGCCCGACCTGCTCAAGAGCCGCACGACGTCGGCGAACCGCGCGAATCTGATGAGCCTGCTGGCCAGCCTGCAGAACCCGGACACCACGCCCGAGGAGCTCGAGGGCATCATCGTGCGCGACCCGGCGCTGAGCTTGAAGCTCGTGCGCTTCCTGAACTCGGTGCACATCGGCCTGCGCCGGCGTATCGAGAGCCTGCGCGAGGTCGTCGTCTATTTGGGATCGGACACGGTGCGCAACCTGGCGTGCCTGCTCATGCTCTCGGGCGTCGACAACAAGCCGCGACAGCTCATGGTGACGGCGATGATGCGGGCCCGCATGTGCGAGGAGCTGGCGAAAGCGACGAAGGGCGCGCAGCCGGCTCGCGCGTTCACCGTCGGGCTGTTCTCGACACTGGACGCGGTCATGGACCGCAGCCTGCCGGAAGTGCTGGCCGACCTGCCGCTCTCCGAGGACATCGCCGAGGCGCTGCTGCGCCGACGGGGCGCGCTCGGGACGCAGCTCGAGATCGTGCTGGCGCTCGAGCGCGGCGACTGGTCGCGCATCCCCGTGGACGCGCCTCAGCTCTACACGGCGTACCTCTCCGCGCTGGGATGGGTCGCCGCGATGGAGGACGAGCTGGCCGGCGCGCCGTAGCCGTCGCGCGATTGCGCGCAGCGCTTGCGCGATTGCGCGCGATCCCGTCCTAGCTCCAAACGATCTCGAGACCGTTCGTCAGGTTGAACGTGCTCGGCGTGCAGTACGACGCCGAGTTGCGGTACCAGACCTGGTAGGTGCGCGTGCCCGGCTGGTTCACCTGCCCGCGCTGAGAGACGGGCGGATCGCCCGGCTGCGGATACTGGGATGCGCCGCCGGCGTTCGAGACGACACGCAGGCGCAGGATCGTCCCGCCCGCGCAGCGCAGGCCGTCGCCGAACGTCAGGCCATTCCCGCCGTTGGCGCGCAGCGTCCCCTGGAAGAAGAGCGCGGAGCTGTTCGGCATGCCCGTGCCGCGCAGGACGACCGAGTCGTTGGCCAGGCTCGCCGTTCCCACGGCGGACAAGCGCGCACCGTTCGCGTTCACCGAGCTGGCGCAGCCGTTCCCCGCCGCGCCGGCGTTGCCGCACGGGCAGGCCGTGCCGCTGCCGTCGCCGGAGCAGTATGCGAGCCCCAAGTCCAGCGGTCCCGTGCGCACGAGCTGGAAGCCGTTCACGGACCCGAAGCCGTTCTCCGTCGTGACCGTGATCGTGATCGTGCCCGCGTCGCAGGGCACCGAGTGCCGCGTGTAGGTCGTACCCAGCAAGTGGCCGCCCGGCCATGCGCCGCCCGCGGTCTGCGGGTCCGGGCTCGTCGTGCCGGCCACGCTGACCCGTGTGCTGTACGTGCTGTTGTCGGGCGCGAACGTGTAAACGTAGACATCGTATTGTCCGGCCTCGAGGTTCTGGAAGGTCCACAGCGCCTGCGCGATCGTGCTGCCCACGTCCCCGATGTCGTCGTAGAGCGCCTGGTGGCCCCCGAACGTGCCGAAGTTGTCGAAGGCCAAGTCGCCGACGCTGTTGCCGGTCATCACGGCGCGCACGCTGACGGTCGTCGGGATCCCGGCCAGATCGCTCAAGGTCGTGACCCACCAGGGCGTTGCCGCGCCGGTCGGCGGCGTGGACTGCCCGGTGACGCCGTCGGTCAGCCCGTTCCAGAAACCCGGCTGGCCGGCCGCGCCCGGGTAACTGCTCAACGGGATGCCGAAGGATCCCAGGGTGAGGTCCTCGCCGACGTCGACGTTGAAGCTCTGCCCGCGCGCGGGGGCAGCGCAGAGGAGAGCCAGGGCGAGCAAGGCCG
>Ga0163152_10004023_pt1 | contig 18604 bp, 14 predicted proteins | sample OliLakLV19MP8IB2_FD_148635 | JGI IMG/M metagenome (GOLD analysis project Ga0163152, IMG submission 148635) | Freshwater microbial mat bacterial communities from Lake Vanda, McMurdo Dry Valleys, Antarctica - Oligotrophic Lake LV.19.MP8.IB-2 | ecosystem: Environmental > Aquatic > Freshwater >...
CGCGGTCCGCACGGGGAGCCGGCCGATGCCCTCTTCGTCCGCGCGGAAGTCGCGGCCGAAGCGCGCAATGAGCGAGTAGCGCTCGCGGCCGTCGACGATCCGTCCGATCTGCATTCCGCCGAGCCCGAGGTCCACGACGTCGAGGACGTCGTCGACCTGTGCGCCGTGGCGAAGCAGGTCGTCACGGCGAGGACGCACGTCCACGAAGACACCCGCCATCTGGCGCTCGGCGTAGACGCTGCGCGTGCCCTTCACATCGCGCAGCGCCATCTCGATGCGGCGGGCTGCGTTATCGATCTCGGCGAGGTTCGTGCCCAGGACCTTCACGCCGACCGGCGTGCGGATTCCGGTGGAGAGCATGTCGACGCGCGCCTTGATCGGCATCGTGAACGCGTTCTGCACGCCGGGGAAATCGATCTTGCGCTCCATCTCCGCGATGATCTTTTCGGGCGTCATTCCGGGGCGCCACTGATCGCGCGGCTTCAGCGTGATCGTCGCTTCGATCATCGACATCGGCGCCGGATCGGTGGCGGTTTCCGCGCGGCCGGCTTTGCCGAGCACGTGCTCGACCTCGGGGATCGACTTGATCGCGGCGTCCTGCGCCTGGATGAGCTGCCGCGCCTGCTCGACGGAGATTCCGGGAAGCGTGATCGGCATGGAGAGGAGCGACTCCTCGTACAGCGGCGGCATGAACTCGCGGCCGAGGCGCCCGTAGATCGGGATCGTGATCAGCGTCGCGAGACCCGCGATCGCGACGAAAGCCCAGGGACGGCGCGTCGCCGCACCGACGATCGGGCGGTAGGCCCGGCGAAGAATTCGCGTGACGGGATTGCGATCCTCTCTCGGCATGCGACCGCGGAGCAGGATCACGGCGAGTGCCGGCGCCAGCGTGAGTGTGAACAGCGCGGCCGAAAGCATCGCGAAGGTTTTCGTGAGCGCCAGTGGCTGGAAGAGCCGGCCCTCCTGCGCCTCGAGCGCGAAGATCGGGAGGAACGACACCGCGATCAGGAGGAGCGACGACGTGAGAGGCGCACCGAGCTCACGCGCCGCCGCAAGCACGACCTCCGTGCGATCGCGGTCGGGCTCGCGCTCGATGCGTCGCGCCGCGTTCTCCACGAGGAGAACCACGGCGTCCACCATGTCACCGATGGCGATGATGATTCCGGCGAGCGACATGATGTTCAGCGTGATCCCGAGGAAATACAGAGGCAGAAAGATCGTCGCCACCGCGACGGGCAGCACAATCGCCGGGATCAGCACGGACCGTACGTGGAGGAGGAAGAGACCGACCAGCAGCGCGACGATCAACATCTCCTCGATCAAGGACGTCGTCAGTGTGGCGACGGAGCCGCGGATCAATCCCGAGCGGTCGTAGACCGGCACGACCTCCACGCCTTCCGGCAACGGGACCTCGGCGAGCTTCGCCTTCACCGCGTCGATCACCTGCAGCGCGTTCTGCTGCTGTCGCGCGACGACGATCGCCGCGACGGCCTCGCCCTCGCCGTCGAGATCGGCGATGCCTCGACGGATCTCCGGGCCGATCTCCACGCTGGCGACCGCCGAGAGCGGGATCGGGACTCCCTCCGGCGTCGTCCCGACCGACACGCGGTCGAGCTCCGACAGGTCCTTCACGTAGCCGCGTCCCTGGATGTACATCTCGCGGCCCGCGCTCTCGAGCACGCGCCCGCCGGTGTCGCGGTTGGAACGCGCAATCGCGGTGACGACATCGCCCGGAAGAATTTTTGCCGCGCGCAGGCGCTCCGGATCGAGCACCACCTGGTACTGCTTCTCGAAGCCGCCGAGGCTCGCGACCTCCGCGACGCCGGGGACACTCTCCAGCTCGAAGCGCAGCGTCCAGTCCTGCAGGGAGCGCAGATCCGCCGCCGACATCTTCCCCGTGCGATCGACGAGGACGTATTGATAGATCCAGCCAACCGCCGACGCGTCGGGTCCGAGGGAAAGCTCGGCTTCCGGTGGGAGGCGGGTCTCGAGTTGCTTCAATCGCTCGGAAACGCGCGAGCGCGCCCAGTAGGGATCGACGCCGTCCTCGAGGAGGACGTAGGTGAACGACATCCCGAACATCGAGAAGCCGCGCACCGCGCGCACGCCGGGCAGCGCCTGCAATCCGGTCACGAGCGGGTACGTCACCTGGCTCTCGACCAGCTCCGGCGAACGACCCATCCACTCCGCGAAGACGATCACCTGCGGATCGGAGAGGTCCGGGATCGCATCGAGCGGACTTCGGAGAGCCGCCCACACGCCGGCGAGGGCGAGCGCGAGCGAACACACGATCACGACGAAGCGGTTGCGACCACTCCAGTCGATGATCCAGCCGATCATCCGCCGTGCCCCGCGTGCCCGCCGGAGGTCATCTGCGTTTCGGAATCGAGGAGGAACGTGCCCGCAGCGACGACCGCTTCACCGGCCGCGAGCCCCTCGAGGACCTGGATCTCGTCCGCGGTCCGCGCTCCGAGTTTCACGTTTCGAGGGGAGTAGGCGCCGCCGGTCGTCGCGACGAAAACCACTCGCCGCTCGCCGGTGTCGATCACCGCGCCGCGCGGCACCCAGACGCCCGCGACCGCCGACGCGTCCCACTCCGCGACGAGAGGAATGCCCACGCGTGGAGCGGTGCCCTTGATGGCGACGCGCACGGCGTGACCCGTCGCATCGCCGCTGGAGAGAATCGCTTCGACGGTTCCGTTCCACCGCTCGCCGGTGGAGGCCGGATCGGAGAGCACCACCGGCGTTCCGACCACCGGATGATCCGCGGGAGTCACGACCTCGACGACCACGGCGCCGGCTTGCGCGAGAACGACCAGCACGCCGCCGGGCGGAGTCCACGATCCTTCGGCGATCGAACGCGCGACGACGACACCGGAAACGGGGGCTCGAACGGCGTAGGTGTCGAGGGCACGTCCCTCCGCGATCGCCTGGTCGATGTCGGCGTCGAGGACGCCTCCGCTTCGGAGTCGTTGCCGCGCTGCCGTCATCCACGGCTCGCCGAGGTCGCGAGCGAGGAGCAGCTCTTCGAAGCCGGAGCGGACTTCCGGCGCGTAAAGCCGCGCCAGCAGACGCCCCTGCTTCACCGACTCTCCGATCCGCGGCACGTCGACGACGCGCACCTGTCCACCGGGCTGAGCGGAAACACGAACGAGACGCGTGGGATCGTAGGTCACCGTTGCCGGGGCGCGCCGGCGCGCGGAGGTCGCTCCGGCGCGCGCTTCGACGGTGCGGATCCCCAACGCCTTGGCGACCTGTGGATCGACCTTCACCATCGCGGCGTGTTCTTCGGGAGACATGCCGGCCATGTCCGCGACGGCGGCGGCGCGAGGCGTGTCGCCGTGCGCGGCGTGTTCGTCACCGACCTGCTTCTGGACTTCGCTCTCGGGAGGTGAAGCGGCGTCGTCGCCGCGGCAGCCAGCGGAAAGGAATGCGAGAGTCATCACGGTGATCCGTTTCCACTTCATAGGTCCTCCACGCGCGCGAGCTCCGCGGTTCGCAGTTCGACGTCGCGACGCGCGGCGACCTGCTCGCGCTTGACGAGAATCCGGGCATCCCAGCTCAAGAGCGCGTCGTCGATCGAGCCTCGGCCGCTTGCGTAGACCTTTCGGCCCGCGGCGTAGGAAGCCTCGGCGCGCGGAAGCACCTCGTTTTCGATCGCGTCGCGTTTCACGCGCGCCGCATCGAGCGAAGCGCGTGCGTTCACGGCGGCGACGGCGAGATCGCGTTCGACCGCGGCGCGGCGCGCGTCCGCGGCGCGCACGTCCTTGCGGCTCGCTTCGATTTCCCGGCGCGAGCCCCCCCATACCGGAAGAACGATGCCGACCGAGGCGTTCACTCCGGCGAACTCGCCGTGTGGCGGCATCGCGCGTGCGGTGACGGACCACATCACGTCTGGACGCCTTCGTGCGCGCGCGAGCGAGAGATCCGCGGCGGCAGAGGCCTCGTCGAGCTTCGCGAGATTCCTTTCGGGAACGGAGGATGGAGGGCCGCCGCGAAATGAAAGAGGGCGTGCGGCAACGTCGCGAGCGGCGTCCTCGCCGACGTACAACGCGAGCACCGCCACTTCGCCCGCGAGTCGCGCATCGAGAGAGCCGCGCTCCGCGCGCAAACGCTCGACCGCGACCTCGAGACGCAACAGACCGGGAAGGCTCCCGTCCGCCGCCATTCCGGACGTCGCCATTCCGCTGCTCATGCCACTGTCCGAGCTACCCATGTCTGCCCCGGGGGGGGCAACGCGCGTGGTCAACGCCGGTCCACCGGCGCTGCCACCCATGCCGGACATCCCACCCGCCGCAGACTGGGAGCCCCCGACACGCGGCGGAGCGGACGAGGTGAGTGACATCTCCTGCTCCTGCGAGGACGGCGCGCCAGAAGGCTGGGAGCCTCCCGTCGAGGAGCCGGGGACATTTCGATACCGCGCGAAGGCGACGCTCTTCAAGGCGTCTGCTTCCGCGATCTGTTCGTCGAGGAGCGCCCGTTCGGCGACCAGCGCCTCGAGTCGCGCGGACGACTGCCAAAAGCGAAGGCGGAGATCGGCGGCAATCTGTTCGCGCTCGGCGCCCGCGCGCTGCGCGTCGACGGCGAAGCGCCTCGACTGCGCGCGGAGCTCGCCCCATCCCGGAAACATCTGGGAGAAGCCCGCCATCCACATCGTCGGATCGGGGTCGTCCATCGGCGCGCCGAGGGAATCGATTCCGACCATGAGCTGCGGGCTCATGGGCTGCCGCGCGCCGGACGCACGCGCCCGCGCGGCGCCAGAATCGAACGTCGCCGCCTGCGCGGCCGGATCGCGAGCGACCGCGAGCGTCACGAGCTCGTCGAGATTCGCGGGCGGTGCGGCAAGAAGCAGAGCCAGTGCGGCGGCGAGAATCATTCGTCCTTTTTAGAATTGGTTTGCGATGGCGACGTGCGCGCCGATCGTCCGGAGAGAGCTCTCGTTGGCGAACACGAGCGAGGACGCCGCGATCACAAGAGACACGCGCCGTCGGGCAAGCCAGAGGACGACGGGCGGGATCACCAGCCACTGTGCGATGGGCACGAGCCCAACACCGAGGAGCACCGGCATGGCATCGGAGTAGGTCCATCGATTCCAGACCTGCGTCGCCAACAGCTCGTAGGCGATCGTCACCGCGACGCCGATGCCGACGAACGTCACGCGCTCCCAACGACGCGATGCGTCCATCCAGGCCCGATGTCGCTGGCTCATGAGGGCCGTTCCCCAGAACGCGACGAGGAGGATGTTCACGTCGCCGACCGTGGCTTGCAGACACATCTGAAGGTGAGTCGTCCCTGCCATGCCGACGAAAAAGAGTGGGCACTGGAAGTACTCCCAGATGAAGTGCAGGACGAATCCGTACGCGAGGAGCGGGAGCTCCGGCAGCTTTCGCCCAAGGGACCACGGCGAGGTCATAGGATCCTCTTGCTCAGGAAACCTCGGGAAGTAAGCAGGGGTTCCCGCCAGGATGACGAGCCGGACCCGTGAATCGCGCGAACAGACTTCTTCACGCCCTTCGTAGTCGAAGGAACGTGCCAGTCGTTTCGCCATACGCCGCGGACCCGCTGTCACCATCCAGTAACAGCCCGTACCGCGGACTCGCGCTCCGGTTACGTTCGGCGCCATGAACGGCGTCCGCGCGACGCCTTAGCGGTCGAGGCGGAGCAGGTAGTAGAGCAGCACCGCCGTGAGGTGAACGACTCCCCACGCCCAGAGCGTGTCGCTGAGAAAATGCCCGCCCTGGGTGATGCGGGCCGCGCTCATGAGGGCGCCGAAGAAAAGTCCAGCCAGGAGCCAGCACACCGCCGCGCGGGGATTTCGCCTGCGGAGGAGAAAGAAGGGCGCACCCAAAGAGAACGCGGCGGACGCATGCCCCGAAGGAAACGATCGCCCCTTGTGCGGGATTCCCATTTGCCAAGGGTGCCGAAACTCCTGATCGCCGCCGAACTGGACGACCTGTCGTGGCCGCGGCCGTCCCCAGTATTCCTTGAGTACGGAATTCACGATCAACCCCGGCCCCAGCGCGAGCAGGAGGACGAGAAAGAGCCCCGGCCGAATCCACGATCGACGCGTTCGTGAGAAACCGCCGATGACGACGGCGCCGAGTCCGCAGACGCCCAGAAGGATGGCCGGGAGCCGATCCAACAGATACAGCGCTCGCCAAGGCTGCCGATCTCCGACCGGCCATGCTCCGTCGACGAACAAGCGTGACGAGATCTCCAGGTCCGCATTCGTCGCGCCGATCACGGCCGTGGCGAGGACGAGGACGGCTGAGGGGATGGCGAAATCGCGAATCGCGGGTTTCATAAACGGTGCGAGGGCGTTGACGCTTGACCGGGTTCCGTCGCGTGGCATACTTCGACGGCCTCGAAGTGAGTGAGAGGCCGGAGCAACCGATCAGCGGCTTGATCGCGAGGTCCGGGCTAGCGGGCTCACAGCCACATCGTTATACGCCCAGGTAGCTCAGCTGGTAGAGCAAGGGATTGAAAATCCCTGTGTCGGCGGTTCAATTCCGTCCCTGGGCACCACGAGAGGGCGGCGTTCCGAAAGGGACGCCGCCTTTGTTTTACCTGCAGGAGTGCGTCCAGAGGCCGCTACGGGCGTTTTCGGGGAGTCGCCTTTCGCGTGATCGCCTCGATCGCCGCTCGGTCTCCTGCGTCTCTTGCGGCTCTGCTGTCCCCCGTCTTGCACCGGATCTGCTACCCATTTGCTACCAGACACGGGGATTCCGGGGTGCGTGGTTTTGCTACCCGGGGCCGCCGCCAGGGATGCCGGCGCGATCTCGGGCAGCAACTCCACCGCCCTCTGGAGCGTCGCCTGGTCGAGCTTCCCGTAGACGAGGTCGACCATTCGCGTGCTGCCGTGGCCCATCAGCCTCGCCACCACGGCGGAGTCCACGGACCGTTGCTTGAGCCAGCTACCGAACGTCCGGCGCAAGTCGTTGGGCGAGACCCGCGGAATGCCCAGCGCGGCGCACGCCGCCGCCAGATCGCGGCGCACGTTGCCCCACGGTTCCACCAGAGTACCGGTCCTTCGGCTCTCCGCCGCGAGCACCTCGAGGAGCGGCGGCGCGATCGGAACGCGGCGCCTCGCCTTCGCCGTCTTGGTGCCGGGCAGCAGGATCCATGCGGCGTCCAGGTTCACGTGTTCCTCCCACCGAAGCCGCTCGATCTCGGAGTACCGAGCGCCCGTGAGAACGGCCACCTGCAGCCAGAGCCTTCGTTCCTCCGGCAGCACGCCAAGAAGCCCGGCGTATTCCTTCTCCGTCAGGTACCGGTCCTTCGGAACGTACGGAGACCGGAATCGCGGAATGAGTGCTGCCGGATGGACGGCGAGCTTTCCCCGCTCGTAGTCGAGCTTCAACGCGAGCCGTAGAACGACGAGCTCCTTCGTCAGCGTTCCGCGCGCCGCGCCTTCATCGAGCCGCCGGTTGATGAAGGCCTGCACGTGATCACGGGACAGCTCCACACGCGAGATGCCGCCCAGCAGTCGGAGGAGATGCCCAGCCTTTCGCGTGTATTGGTCCGCTGTCGCCGCGGCACGATCGCCGAGCCCCTCGCTCACGAAGTACTCGAGGGCGTCTTCGACCGTCCCTTCGTGCGCGGCTCGACCACCCGGAGAGTGGGCCGCCCGTTCAGCGTTCGCGAGGATCTTGCGGGCGACGGCCCGGTCTCGCGTCCGCGTCGCGACGACTTCCCGGCGCCCCGTCGGGCCGTAGAACCAGCCGTAGAACGGCCCGCCTTCGTATTTCCTGTAGAGCCTGTCGCTCGACCGTCCCATGGCGTCACCGTCCTCCGCTGCAAGTACTCCTCAACTGCCAGCCTCGTGACGCGGACCGATCGTCCGACGCGCACGTGTTCCATCTCCAGCACGAGCCGGTACCCCTGCGCACGCGACACGCGCAGGAGCCCGGCGACGTCCGCGGCGGTCAACAGCGGTTCCAGCTGGCCTCCGCCCGGGAGGCCGACGCCCACGGCTCCACCGCCGCACCTCGGTCGGCCAGATCAACCACGTCCGCCCGCCGAAGCCGACCGTGGTCGCGCACGGCGAGATCTCGCCCTTGGCGATGACCTGCAGCACGCGCGCCGCGGTGACTCCGGCGAACGCCGCGGTTTCCCGCACCGTCCACGCGCGCCGCCCGTCCACGAAGTAGCGCACCTCGATGACGGGCTTCGCTTTCACTTTTGAAACCTATAATCATTCGCCTCGCCCGTCAACTACCGGGACCGACGTCGTGCGCCTGGCCCTCTCGTCACGGGCGGTTCCACCTCTTCCTGTTCCTCGCCGTCGAGTTCCTCAGCCCCACTGGCGCGAACCTCGTCTGTGTCGTCGTCATCGCAATCCGCTTCGACCGCGTCGTCTTCACCGTCCGTCTCCGCCTTCGCGGCCTCGTGTTCAGCGTCGGCTGCCTCCTGCGCCAGAAGCAGCGCGCGCATTTCCGCCGGGCTGAGCTTGGGGCCGCACACTGGCTTGACACGCCCAGTGACCGGGTCGCGCGCGAGGACGCACCCGAACATTTCAGGTTCGGCTTCCGCCGCCGGTTCCGGCGTGACGGCGTTGTTGGGATTGACGGGCTTCTTGTTGAGCGTCTTGGTCCTCATTGAGTGCTCCTCCGTTGCGTTGGGAATATCAGCGTTGAAAAGTCCGACTAACTAATAACGATCAGTGAACAGTTAGTTGATCAACGAAGCAACGTAGCGGGTCGAGCGCGCAAGTACTTGCGCTGCGCACGTCCACCTTCCGCGTCTGTCGCGATGAAGCCCATCGACGCGCCGCGCGGGGCGGCCATACAGCAACCGACGTCAGGAACACGTCCCAGCGCGTGCCGCCCTGCCAGCGGGCACCCGGACGGACTTCGGCACGACGGCTGCCCACATGCCATCGCGGCGGAAACAGCAGCGGCCGCAGAACCCACCGACTCACGAAGTTCTACCCGGAACGCGCAATTGCCAGATATCCATCAGATATCCAGCGAATATCTCGCGGCGTGCACGCCTTTGGTTCGGTGCCGCACGAAAGATCTCGGGTATACGTTCCGAGTCGGCTTCGACGTATAGCGGCCAGCAGGGGCTTCCGCCGAATACGCCGGAGGGTACGCGGATATCCGCCGGCTTCAGGTATCTCGGGTAGAACCCGGCGCACCAGTGGAAGCGGGCGACAGTCCGGGTTTCCCACGTCTACCGCGCGGGCGTGCGCGCCTGAGTAGATATCCGTACCTCGCACGCCACGCTTCCAGGGCACTGCGCTCTTCTCAGCGCGCATGCGGAAGTGGGGGATTCCGTCGGGCCGCCGCCGAGGGCTTCTTGGCACCGCGGAGGTTTCACGCCAACGCCTGTGAGCTCAATGACGCGGCAGCGGTAAGTCTCTGTGCTCGGGGAACCTGTAGGAGGCCCATGGCGGCAATAGGGGCATCGGTTGTCCCCTTCCGACTCTGATCAGCGTATCCAGCGCGACGTTCTCGACTCGGCGAAACGCCGCATCGGTCGAGCTCTGCTCGTGGAGGACCGCTTGGAAATCGACCACGACGAGTTTCACCCCGGCCCGCTCCATCACGCCGGCCGCCTTCTCGGCTCGAGCCCGCCGCCGTTTTCCCTCGAACGCGAAAGGCAGCGCGGCGACGACGAAGGGCTTGGTTAGACGAAGTCGAGGGCTCGCGAGAAAGGGTGCGGTGGCACCCACACTGCCGCCGAGGCCGGCAAGAAGGACGATGGGAACGCCCGGCAGAAAGGGCCGCGCGTCGAACCCGAGGAAACTGCGCGCGAGAAGGCCAGCGCGGCTGGTCGTCGTGATGCGGTGGATGTTGGTGTCGAACCCGATCGGCAATCGAGGAAGCACGAAATCGAGAAGTGCACAGCCAGCGCCGCCGAGGCCGACAAGGTGCGCCCGACCAGGGTCGGAGGAGATCGCCGTCAGTGCGGTCCCCGCTACGGTTGCCGCGGCGGTCGAGATCATGAACTGGCGCCTGTTGGGCTTGTTCATACGTTCTCCCCGCGATTTGTTTCTGGCAGCAGATTGCCACCGATGCTTCTACGTAGTTCGTACCGCTGAAGGATGCTCTCGATTTCGAAACAAGTCAGAGCAGAGGCCGCGAGGGCGCAGAGTTCCCGCGTCATCGGAATGTTCCGTTGCGCAGCCCGCGCCTGGAGCCAGAGCGTCAGCGAATCACGGCTCGGCTGTCCCAAGCGCGCCGCCTCAGTATTTCCCAGCCCGTCAAACTCCCGTATCGCACTCAAGACGACCTGGGTTCCTTCGCTTGCGAGGTGCGCGACGAAAGAACCAAGCTCCTCCCTAAAGCCCACTTTGCCCGCCACACCGTCAAGGTCGTCGATCAACACCGCGTCGAACCCCGAAGGCATGACGAACGGCACGTCCGCGCGCCGCGCCGCGATCCACCGGATCTGCCATGTCTCGGCGGCCAGGTACGACACTCGTGCGTGCGGATCTCGACGGAGCACCTCGTTCGCGAGCGCAAACAGCAGATGTGTTTTTCCAACCCCGCTCTCGCCGTGCAGTAGGAAGGCGGGCTTGGCTGACGTGCGAGAGAGCGCTGCGTCCGCGAGCGCCCGAACGCGTTGGACAACTTCCGCGTTGCCGGCCTCCATGAACATCTCGAACGAGAACCTCGGCTCGATCGCGAAGTCGCGCCCGAAGACGGCATCAAGGAGCACGTTTGCACGCTCGGCGAAGCACGGGCGCACAGCGCGACGAACGGCATCGGCAGTGCGGTGCGGCCATACTGACGGGAACTCCCTATTGCGACCGATCCGGCACTCAACTTCCGCGAGTATCTGATCGCGATCCTCGACGCCCATCGCTGCGAGTGCACGGCGGACCTCGTAGAGGATCAGGTCCGCGGTCGGCGGTAGCTGTTCTTTGCTCACGTTCGTACGCTACCTCGACCGTCCGACATGGGGCGTCACGGCAGGATCCACCCTACGACCGGTACGCGTGCCGACGACGGCCGCCTTCGCCGCGAGCTGCCCTGGGGGATCGGCGTGGTGTCGAAGCTCTTTATTGGGGCGAAGCTGGCACCGCGATTCTAAGCTTGCCTCCAAATGCTATACGGGTGTATCGTCTGCCGGCGATCGCGGTAAGGCTTTGATTCGCCTTCGGTTTGTGCGGGGCCATATAATGCTTTCAGTGAATGTACGCCGAAGGAGTGGGCAAGACAGACCCTTCAGGGTCTATGAGGCTCCCTCGGCGTGCTTCGTTGGTCACTCCTCTGAACTCGCCGGTCTCTCGGCGATCGCAATTCTCTCTGCGCCCGTCGAGTTCTACGGAGCAGGTGATCGGACCTTGCTCGGCGAGGCGATCCACAGAGTCGCGATTGTCGGCACCAGGGACGCATCGGCTGACGGACTCAGGCGAGCCAGAAAGTTGGCGAAACTCGCTGCTGCCGAAGGCTTCGTCGTTGTCAGCGGTCTTGCGAAGGGAATCGACCGCGCCGCGCACGAGGCCGCGATCGGAGCTGGCGGACGAACGATTGCGGTCATCGGCACTCCTCTCGATCGAGCGTACCCGGCCGAGAATGCCGGGCTTCAAGAGGATATCTACAGCGACCATCTCCTCCTCTCGCAGTTTCCCTCAGGAAGCAACGTGACTCCGACGAACTTCGTCACGCGCAACAGCTTCATGGCCGCTATCTCACACGCCTCGGTTATCGTCGAAGCCGGCGAGACGAGCGGGACTCACACTCAAGCCCGCGAGACGCAGCGTCTTGGTCGGCCACTGTTTCTGATGCGAAGCGTCCTCGAGAGCGGACTCCGATGGCCGCAGCGCTATCTTGATCGAGGTGCAATGATTCTTGACGATGTCTCTGACCTCGTGAGAGTTGTCCGCTCCGCGAGCTGACTGTGAAGCGCCTATGGCAGAGATCGAAGAACAAGCAGGCGTCCTCGCCCTCGTCGCGGCAACCGCCTCCGGCTGGCACCGCACCGCGACCCTGATCGAGGGCGCGCGAAGCGCCCTCAAGATCGTTCGCGGTGAATTCTCTGGCTTGGACTCGTCCGACATCGTCCTCGCGAAGGACCTTCACGCCAAGCTCGACAAGACGAAGATTGAAACGTTCTCGCAGGAATTGGCCGGACTCTCCTCCCGTGGCATCAATCTCATCACGGTTCTCGATGACGAGTACCCGACCAATCTTCGCGAAGTCTACAATCGCCCCCCGTTCCTTTTTGTTCGTGGAAGACTTCTGCGGTCGGATGACCGGGCAGTCGCAGTCGTGGGAACGCGAGACGCTTCGCACGCGGGCATTCAAGCAGCGAAGACCCTGTCGTCTGAACTCGCTCGAGCTGGGGTGACGGTCCTGTCGGGACTCGCGAAAGGCATCGACACGAGCGCGCATGTGTCTGCACTTGAGTCGGGCCGCACTGTCGCGATCATGGGTACCGGAATCAACCGCGTCTACCCACCGGAAAACGCTGACCTTGCTGAACGAATAGTCTCCGCGGGCGGAGCCCTCGTTTCACAGTTCTGGCCGGACTCTCCTCCGATCAAGTCGAATTTCCCCCTTCGAAACGTTGTGACGAGCGGGATGGGTATCGGAACGGTCGTCATCGAAGCGAGCTCAACTAGCGGAGCAAAGATGCAAGCTCGCTTGGCGCTGGAACACGGAAAGCGGCTCTTCTTGATCGAGTCGCTCGTGATGCAGCAGGAATGGGCGCGCAAGTATGCGACGCGGCCGGGCGTTACGGTTGTCCGGTCCGTGCAGGAGATTCTCGACGTACTGATCGCCGTTTCCACGCCCGTCGATCATCTGCAGCCTGGATGACCGTTGCCCACCGCCCGCGAAATAGCTGACGCCAAGATCGCGTGGCTCATCCCAGTTCCGAGAAGCGGAGTTGGCGTCTGCAGCGTCTGCCACAACAGTCCGAAGCCCGGCTACGAGAAGTGCTACAGCTGCTGGCAGAACGAAATGGCGCTCGGCGGCGAAGAGTGCGACCTCGTCGTTCCGATCTCGCTCTATCGCATCGGTGACCAGCTACACAACGTGCTGAGGGGCTACAAGGACAGTCCGAGCGCGGTCGTTCGTGAACGACACTCCTTGCTCGTCGCAGCGCTCCTCGACAGGTTCTTGTCGGCCCATCGGGGATGTATCCACCGGGCAGCGGGCCGGGATTGGGATGCGGTCACTTCTGTCCCTTCAAGTCGAGAGCGTCAGGGTACGCATCCGCTTGTATCTGCGATCGCAAAGGTTCCGTGGCTGCATCGCGAGTACCTTGAGGACTCGCTCGGAGCCGCTCCAGGTGGCGCTGCCCACAACAACGCCTCGGCAGACGACTTCGGGGCGAGCGCCGCAGTCAAGGGGCGCTCCATGCTGCTCATCGAAGACAGCTTCGTTTCAGGCGCAAAGGTGCAGAGCGCGGCTGCCGCTCTCAGGCGCGAGGGTGCTCGCGTCGTCGCGATCGTCACCGTCGGTCGTGTCATCAACGACAATTTCCTCCAGGCAGAGTACGTCGCCGAGGTTGGTGGCATGCAGCCCTTCTCCTTCGACGATTGCTGCATCCATACCTCTCCTATACCCGGGCGCGCAGGAAGTGGGGGCAGGTACTAGGAAGAATCATCTTTTCCAGAATAGAGCGATGCTGTTTGTGGACCGTTCGAGCGAAGTTGAAATACTGAACATCCGCTGCACCGGCTGCGCGCAGCAGACCGGCGACACGATTTGCGGTTGCACCTGTGGTGAAGACGTCGTCGACCAGGAGAAACCGTCGGCCCGAGATTGCTTTGACGACTCCCGACGCGTTGGTGAGGCGGTAGCGTCGATGAACGGCCGCGGCACGCTCCTTCTCATTCATGGCCTTCAGATCGCGCTCGTCCACATCGTCATGAACCCTCGTCGTCAAACCGACGGCGCACTTGTAGGGCGCGGCGCTTCCCTTGAGCCTCTGGCAAGCCCGAACAACGATCTCGCGTAGAGGATCAAGTCCTTGTCCTCGAGATCCCGCGAGCATCGGGACCCACGTGAGCGTGTCGACCTCTGGCTTCGCTTGTTTCAGCCATGAAGCGAGCGACGCCGCGAGCGGATTGATGGGCCACTCCCGCCCCTGCTTCCACGCCTTCTTCACGGCGAGGAAATGATCGTTGTAGAGCCCGAGGGAGTGGAAGCTGGAGATGTGGTTCTCTCCCTCCCTCCCGCGTGAGTTACATCCGAAGCAAACCTCGTATTGATCCTGCTTCTTGATGGTCAAACAGGCGGGGCATGCGGTCAGCTTCTCGCGATCGAGGTAGAGACCGAAGTCGCCGGGTGGCTGCACGACCTTGGTGAAGGTGTCGGCGCAACGCTCAGAGTCTGTCTGTTGACAGCCCGGACACTGAGTTTCGTAGAAGAGCGCCACCCGTCCCGTCCCTTGTCTCGACCAACGACCCGACCACGCGCAGAAGGATCATCTCACTCCGTTGGTGAGCTTGCGGAAGTTCGACACATCCGTCGAGTGGCACGCGGTGTTCTCGACGGGTTGGCGAACCGGCACCTCCTCCCGTGGAAGGCGATCGTCTGACACGCTGCGACGACGGGACTCGTTCACGTTTCGTCGCGGAGGAGCGCCGAGATGGCGCCCATGATCCGTCGTCGCGGCTCGTCGTCGAGTCTCGCCAACTTTCTCGCCAGCGCCGCGACGTGTTGCGGCAGAGGATGATAGGCACCCTCGCGCTCGGAAACCGTCATGGTCGTTTCAGGAAGCAGTTCGTGAAGCGTCACGCCGAGCGCTTCAGCAATATCGATGAGGGTTCCGATGGTCGGGCTCACCTCTCCTGCTTCGATTCTCGAAAGGGACGAGCTCACGATTCCGGTCCTCTTGGCGAGCGAGCCCTGGGACTGTTCACGCTCCACGCGGAGCACTCGAATCCGGGCGCCGAGGCGCTTGCTGAAGTCGCTCCGGCGATTCGCCATGCCGCATCGCTTCCCACGGACGGCGTTGACAGGATATGTCATGCGAAGCAACGCATTTGAAAGTGCGTTGCACGCGATAGTAGAACCCCCCGACGAAGCTCATCGTTGGGGAGGCAATATGGGAACCGGGGCGCGCGCTTTTCTCTCGCGAGCAGAAGCGCGGTCGTTGACCACAGCGGTTCCACCAGGGCTCACGCCGGAAGGCCTGTTTCTCGGCCCGGGCTCTCGAGCGATCGAGATTGCTGTCGTCGGCTCGGGGGAACGGCGCCCGACAGCGGCCTCCCTCAAGGAAACTTGGAAGGCCCGCGCTAACAAGGGTGCTCCAGTCGTCGTGGCCGCAATCTATGGCGCGTCAGGGAAGACCGCCGTTGCTCTTTGCGGCCCGGTCGAGCCGGACCCACCCGTTCATTTCGACATCCCTGGTGACCTTGCAGAGCGAATCTGCGAAGCGGCGCTCGAGGAACCGACCGCGGAAGCCGCCCGACGCTTCCTCGACTGCGCCTACCGGTCGCTCGACACGTCGTTGTCTGGCGTCCGCAACGAGGGACTCCTGGCAACTCACCATCTCGAGCGGAACGTACCCGGTCGGTCTGACTTCGCGGAGGCCGTGAAGCACTCCAAGTCGCTCCTAGGGTTGCGCGACAGAGACTTGCTTCGCGGTCTTGGGTTTGAGATCGAGGTTTCGAAACACGGGGAAGGAGTCGTCCTGCGGCACGGCGGAAGCAGGGTCGCGCTAGCAGTTCTCGTCCAGCGCGGCGATGACATCGACGCTGGTAACGCGCGCTTCAACGGTCATTCCCCGATCTCCTACGGACTCGTTCGCGCCGTTCAGGAGGGTGTCCCCTACGTACTGGTGCTGGCTGGACCCGCCATCCGACTGTACGCGACGGATCCCGCGACGGGCGCCGCGCGCCGAGGAAACTCCGAGACATTCCTCGAGCTCCGCCTAGACCTGGTTCCGCCGGAACTCGCGGGGTACTTATCGCTCTTCTTTAGCGCGGGAGCTCTCGCGCAGAGCGGTACCGCAGCGGCGATCCTGGCCGAGTCGAAGGACTACGCCGCTGCGATTGGTGTACGGCTACGCGAACGCATCTACGAGCGGGTAGTCCCCGCGATCGCACGAGGGGTCGTCAAGGCTCGGCACCCGAGAAAAGTGCCTAGGGACAGGGAGGCGCTTCGCGAGGCGTACGAGATCTCTCTGACCATCCTTTTCCGGCTGTTGTTCATCGCCTATGCCGAAGATCGCGGACTACTTCCACATCAGACCCACGCCGAGTACCGCCAGCGGTCTTTAAAGAGTCGCGCCCGCGAACTCGCATCGCGCGCGGAGGAGCAAGACTGGAGCGGTGGTGACTCGACGATCTGGAACGAAATCACGGCTCTCTTCCAAGCCGTGGACAAGGGCAACGCTCGATGGGGCGTTCCCGCGTACAACGGAGGACTCTTCTCCGCCAGATCGACGGTCTCGCCGGTGGGCGCCGCAATCGCGAAACTTCAGCTGGCGGATGGGACCTTCGGTCCGATCCTTGAGGCGCTCCTGGTCGACCCGGAAACGCCGGAGGGGCGAGGTCCCGTCGATTTCCGCTCCCTGGGAGTCCGCGACTTTGGGACCATCTACGAGGGTCTTCTCGAGAGCGAGCTCGGGGTTGCTCCCGTCGATCTCACGCTGGACGGGACGAACTACCGGCCGCTTCGCAAGAAGGCGGAACCGATCGAAGTGGAGGAAGGGGAGGTCTACCTCCACAAGTCCGGAGCGCGGAAAGCGTCCGGCTCCTACTTCACGAAGCCCATGCTCGTAGATCACCTCCTCGAACAGGCCCTGGAACCAACGCTCGCGGAGCACCTGAATCGCCTCGACGGCCTCGATGAGATCGAGGCTAGCGCTGCGTTTTTCGACTTCCGCATCGCTGACCTGGCGATGGGATCGGGGCATTTCCTGGTTGCCGCGATCGACCGCATCGAACGAGCGTTCTCGAGCTATCTCGTCAAGCGCGAGCAGGATGGAAAGCCCCTTCGCCGTATCCGCGATGAGCTCGCGCGTTTGCGGGAGGAAGCCAAGAAGGCGCTTCCGGAAGCGCTTCGCACCTTCGACATCGAAGACGGCCAACTCCTCCGCCGGCAAATTGCTCGCCACTGCATCTTCGGCGTGGATCTCAATCAGCTCGCGGTCGATCTTGCCCGGCTCTCAATCTGGCTCCATACGTTCGTGCCCGGACTGCCACTGAGTCTTCTCGACCGAAGTCTCGTCCGCGGCAACTCGCTCATCGGCGTCGGGACGCTCAAGGAGGCCGACGAGTCTCTCGGTAGCGGGAATCTTTTTGCAAAGCAGGGTCTCAGCTTTGTGGCCGGCGTTCGCTCACACTTGGAACGGGTCGGCCGCCTCTCGGATGCGAACACAGCCGAGATCGAAAGCGCTCGCGACGCATTGCTCGCTGCCGACGGCGAGATCGAGCCGCTTGTCGGCGTGCTCGACTATGTCGTTGCCGGGCGGATCGATCCATCGATTCCGAAGGTTCATGAATCAGCATCGAGCGCAGCGAACGTCCGCGCGGCCATCCTCGACGACAAGGTGCAGGCGCGGGTCCGGAGGGCGCTCCGGGGAGCGACGACGACTCACTTCCCCGTGGCTTTTCCGCAGGTCTTCGATCGTAAGAAGCCAGGTTTCGACGTGATCCTCGGCAACCCTCCGTGGGAGGAAGTCACGCTCGAACACGACCGGTTCTGGCTTCGCTTCATCCCCGGCCTCCAGGGAATGAAAGAGGATGAACGCGACAAAGCGATCCGCGCCATAGAGAAGGAGCGCCCCGACCTCGTTGCCGCGCTGCAGCGCGAGCAGGAAGGTCTCCGCGTCATGCGGGAATCGCTCCTGCGCGCGGGGTACCCTGGAATGGGAACTGGAGATCCCGATCTCTACAAGGGATTCCTCTGGAGATTCTGGCATCTCATCCGTGAGGGCGGACGGATCGGAGTCGTGCTGCCACGCGTCGCATTCCAGGCGAAAGGAGGGGCAGAGTTCCGGCGGGAGTTGTTCGAAAAAGGCGAGATCCAGGAGCTTGTATTCGTCCTCAATCGCGCGAACTGGGTCTTCGAAGAGGTCGAGCCGCGTTACACGATCGTCCTAGCCGCTCTGCGAAAGCTCTCGAGTCCGTCCGGCACGATAGGAATTCGCGGGCCGTTTACCTCCATGGCTTCCTTCGAGGCGCGTGCGGACGTCCGCGCAGTTCAGTTCACTCGAACTGACGTCCTGTCATGGACCGATACTGCCGCGTTGCCGCTGTTGCCGTCGGAGGCATCTCTCGCAACGTTCGCTCAGATCCGGAAGGCACCCAGACTCGACCTTGATCTGAAGCACACGTGGCGCGCGCGGCCGTATGCCGAGTTTCACGCAACAAACGACAAGAAGAAGGGACGCACCGGCGTCATCGACGTCTCGTCTTCCGGCGGTGCGGGAGCCCTCCCAGTATTCAAAGGGGAGACTTTCGATCTCTGGATGCCGGACAACGGCACCTTCTACGGGTGGGCGGATGCCGATCAGGCCCGGAGCGAGATCCTCGAGCGAATACGGAGTGGTACGCGACGATCGAACTGTTGTTGACCGCGTAGTTTCGTGAGGCACCGGCCTTTCGAAGTCGGTCTCGGTCACCCTGCTTGATGGAGTGCCGGGCGCGGAATCCGAGAAGGCCGCTCGGCCTACTTCCCGATCTGCTCCAGTT
>Ga0163152_10004026_pt1 | contig 18597 bp, 14 predicted proteins | sample OliLakLV19MP8IB2_FD_148635 | JGI IMG/M metagenome (GOLD analysis project Ga0163152, IMG submission 148635) | Freshwater microbial mat bacterial communities from Lake Vanda, McMurdo Dry Valleys, Antarctica - Oligotrophic Lake LV.19.MP8.IB-2 | ecosystem: Environmental > Aquatic > Freshwater >...
GGCCAAAACTGTGCCGAGCCGATGATGGGCCATCGCTATATTGGGATCCTGAGCGAGAATCCGTCGATATTCATCTGCTGCCGGTTGCAACTGTCTTGATTGCAGCAAAACCTCAGCTCTGGCAAGATCTCTGGCAATCTGGGGTTTCAGCATCGTCGTTCTGCTGTTATTAGCTTGAGCGTCCACAGGAGCATTGTTGAACAGCACCCCTTCTTTGTTAAGGAGGTCGAGTTCGCTGATGACTTTGTCGTGCTCGCCGCGCTTCTCGTACACACGTGCAAGATTGCTGTGGGCTGCCGACAGGTCAACGTTCAGTTTGGACGCATCCAGAAGTGCCGAGCCCGCCTCTTTGGTTTTGCCTGCGATTCGGAACTCGCCAATCTTGGCATTGGCAGCAGTAATGCCTAATCGTGACAAGCTGACGGCTTTTTGAAAATACTGGCAAGACTGTTCGGCGTCTCCCAGGCTTAAATACACCAGACCCAAGCGGTTTTGCAGGGACGGATCGTCAGGGGACAACTGAACTTCTGCTTTAAGTTGATCTACGGCCGCTTCCAGCATCTTAACTTGATCGGCTGGAGAGGCTACTGAGGAAGGCGTTTTTTCCCGCTCCCGATCTTCGACAACGTCCATGCGAGAGGTCATCTGGCTCAGCCAGTTTTTACTGGTGGTTACCACCTGGGACACATCCGGAAAGTCTGGTCCGGGAATCCCGAGGAAACGCAGCGGAAGAATTGGCACGGCAGCTGCCACAGCTACGGCTGACAGGATCAACCAGGCGCGTGTATGAGTTCGTCTTGGTGTAAACAGGGTAGCTTGTGAGTTGGTCATCTATGGTGCCGATACGCCATCAATATATAGGGCAGATTAATGGGGAAGTCAGGAAGAGTCAATACGTAATGTCCGAACGTTGCGCATTGAGCTGAAAAGCTGATAAATTCAACCCTGCACAAAAAAATGTGCGAGTATAAGCGTCGTTAGTTAGCGAAACATAATCTCAGGCCCATGAACGGAAAAGAAAAGATCCAACAGTTTTTAAAAGCGCCGGCCTTCGCCGTCATCGGAGCCAGCGACGATCCGTCGAAGTATGGTCATAAGACCTACATGACGTATTTACGCCATAACATGAAGGCTTATCCAATCAATCCTCGTGTCAAAGAAATTGAAGGCAAGCCAGTATTCTCCAGCCTTGCGGATCTGCCGGAGCCAGTGGAATCGATCTCGGTCATAACACCACCTGCGGTGACAGAGAAAGTCGTAGACGATGCCATCGCTGCTGGTGTCAAAAATGTTTGGATGCAGCCTGGTGCAGAAAGCACCGCCGCAGTTGAGAAAGCTGAAAAGGCTGGAATCAATGTGATCCATGGCGGGCCCTGCATTCTAGTCGAACTCGGTTAGACGCAGCTGTGGGAACTTTATCGCTGAAAGGGAGGGATTGATCCCTCCCGGGTTGGCTATATACAATCGTTGGTTCCTTGCTGTTTGGCAAAGAATGCCGCTTTAGGCGGATGGCGCTCCCAACCATCCTGCTGGAAGCTTTTCATCGGCTGCCATCGCAAATGTCTCTTGGTAGAAAATGTCCTTCAACAATGACAGAGCTTGCTGACGCTCCGATACAACCGGGCATTTCTCTGCAATGTAAATGAGTTGGGTTCTGGCAGCCAGCATCTGTCCATTCTGAAGGTATGCAACCGCCAGATTCGTGCGGCAGTGCCAGTTGTCCGGCATGTCCTCCAACATTGAAGAAAAATAGCCAATAGCATCTTCAAACCGACCGCATTCTAGAGCGTCCAGTCCGTGTGCCATATTTTGTTGGGAAATTACGTTCATCGTCGACCCTCCAAGGTACTCAATTGGTTGTCATCCTTCTTCTTCATGGTGGCAAAAGTGCAGAGCGCTCGGTGCCTAGATACCTCTAGGCACAATCAGAAGCCAGCCACTCTTGCTCTGTCAATGCGCTGTTTCGTCCGCCGGTGGTTCGTCTCTTTGTGGGATCAATTTGATTTCGTCTGCGTTGAACTGCTCGATAATGAGTGATTCATCCTCTGCGAAATCATTGGTGCACAGGCGTTCTACTGATGTGTCGATCAACTTCTTGTCGATGCCGCCAATACGTAGTTCCATTGCCCTTCGCGACATCGGTTGACTGCTCATCGGATCCGTCCACATGTCCTCAGCGGTATTTCGAATTACATGCCGCGTCCACATTTTTTCGTATTCCAATAATGATGCTGCTTCGCCATTAGCAGTCAGCTTCACGAGCACTTCCTGATAGAATACTTCCGACGCCATATCACTATCGCGCATGGGTGAAAACCAGTGGGCAAAGCCTTTTCTGTATGAGTTTCTGGTGTCTTGAGTTGCGTTCAACGGAAGGTTGGTGCGGACTACATTTTCCCTCTCTTGTTGTTTGGTGCGCATACGCACCAAACGCTTATGCAGTTCGTTAACTTCGGAAGGCCGCAACAGCTCACCTTCAACAGTTGTAGATTTGACGAGATCCCAAGCCTTGGACAACATCTTTCCCCCTTCTGCGCGATGCGCGAACATGCGCTTCGTACAGGTTTCGATCCGCCTACAGCAATGTTCGATCTGCGCATGGTCAGATGCGCGTTTCGTGGTGTTGCATAAAATTGGTCCCAACCTCAGGAATAGCACCGGTTGAGCCGGTTAGTAAAGAGGAGCAAACCCCAGCAAATATCCGCCTTCTAAGGGGAACTTTGGCGGTGGCGGCTGCAAGTGTTGATATTAAGATCTTGCCTAAGCGGTAAAGCTCCGTGTGCGGATTAGATTTGCGTCCATCAGACCGCTGACAATAACGAACACAGTCACTATGCGTAGTCCAGGGTAGTGACGTGCAGATGGAAACATGCAGCCATCAAAGCTCCGAATGTGCGTGCCAGGTAGGAACGTCATGCCGACCAGCTTTTCTGGTGGCACAATGTCGGAGTCTGGGCGAAAGCTTTGATCATCGACCAGACGTTGATTTTTGTGGATGAATGACTGGCGCGTGCGATTTTTTCACACAACTACGTGGTGAAGAGGCGTTCGATTTTGTTAACAGATATTGCCTTGTGGTGCTTGACCGCGAGTGTGATTTAATCGAACGCCGTTTGGTTAGCTCGTATGACACCGCTAGCTGGAGATCAAAATTGATCCTACTTGGCTTTAAAGTATAGGATTAAGAGTCCCACGCTGCCAATCACTATGTTAGGTAACCAAGCCGCAAGCATGGGATCCAATCGTCCGGATTCACCGAGGGCACCAGATGTCGATACCAGCACGTAGTAGGCAAACACAACTGCGGCACTATAAACCAGTCCGATGTTGCTTCGGCTTCGCCGTGCAAGTAGACCTAATGGCGCGCCGGCCAAGGCGACGATCAAGCATGCCAGTGGTTGTGATAACTTTTGGTGGAAACGCACAAGCAAATCGTTGCCCAAGGCGTTGGAAGCCTTAAGCACTTCCATATAATTCCAGAGCTCGATCATGCTCATGTCTTTTGGTGCCACTTTCTGCGTCTCAAGCGCTGCCTGAGCGTTTTTGACCCCGGGCATATTTAGCTTGTCGAACTGCATGATCCGCGTTATATCACTATCGCCGGCCAATGCATAGGTCCGACCCTTCTCCAGGATCCATTCGCCGTGGTTCCATTTGCCGGTGGCAGCACTGACGATCTGCACGAGCTTGGCGCGGGTGAAGTCGAGAATAATTATGTTGTGGATTGATTGCCCATCATGGTGCCCAATATAGAACACTCTGTTGAGCGCCATATCCTTGCCGCGTTCCATATAAGTGAAATTCGCCGACCCAGCAGGCATCTCACTTTTATAGAGGGCGACGAATTCCAATTTCTTGGAAGTTCTGTTGGCAATTGGCACCACATATTCGTTGATGCCAAAGCTGACGATGCTCGTGATGATACCGAACATCAAAGGTGCCACCATGATTCGATAAAAGCTAACGCCACTGGTACGCAGAGCGATAATTTCCGAATCTCCGCTCATGCGGTTGAAGACCAGCAACGTACCGAGCAATACACCGATAGGGATTGTCATCACGATAATTGCCGGTAAGTGCAGACCGATGATCATCATCGCCAAATTTAGTGGCACACCGGCTTTCATGATTAAGTTGAAAATGGTTTTGAGCTGGTCTGCACCGAACCATACGCCCGTTACGATACCAACGCCGAACAGCAAGGGCTGCCAAAATTCGTTTGCAATGTAGCCGTCGAGAAGTTTCCAGCCGAAGGAAGATCCCCACTGTGGACCTTGTTCCGATCGCTCCAGTTTACTTCTTACTGGTCGTTCTAGCTCAGCTGTACTCATAGCGAGAAGTCCTCACCGAGGTATTGTTTCCGTGCAATTGGGCTTTCGGCCACTTCTTGCGACGTGCCTTTAACAAGAATTTTGCCGTGATCTATTAGATAGGCCCTGTCTGTGATCTTCAGGGTTGCTCTCGGGTTGTGGTCGGTAAGCAGCACTCCCAAGCCCCATTCGTCACGCAGCCGGCGAATTAGTCTTTGAATGTCCGATATTGAAATCGGGTCAACTCCGGTAAATGGTTCATCGAGCAGAATGAATTTGGGCTCGTTAGCCAGACAGCGAGCAATTTCTAGCCGGCGACGTTCACCACCGGAAAGCTGTACGGCCATGGTGTGCTCGAGGTGATCCAGACCGAATTCTCCGAGTAAAATTTTGATGCGCTCTGCTTGCTCTCTGCGGCTCATGCCACGCAGTTCAAGGACAAGGCGTAAATTGTCCCAAACGGACAATTTACGGAATACGGAAGCTTCTTGCGGTAGATAACTGATGCCTAGTCGCGCTCGCATGTGGATTGGCATTTTCGCCAATTGCGTGTCATCCAAGCGAATGCTGCCCTTTTCAGGCTTAACCAGCCCGAGCACCATATCGAAAGATGTGGTTTTACCGGCACCGTTGCGCCCAAGTAATCCGACCACTTCGCCCGGGTTTACGTGAAAGCTTACGCCGTCTACAACTCGTCTTCCGCCGTAACTCTTTTGAAGATTCTCAACTAGTATTGTCATCTGGTTGGGTCAACTCTTGTTGCGCTGAGACTGTTGCCGCTGCGACGTGCCAATTGCGTTTCGGGCGCCTTGGGTTGTTCCTTCGTTGGCTGCAGTATTAGAGCTTTGGTATTGCCTGTTGCGATTACTTTCTTGTCTTCCATAGTCATTTCTATACGATCAGCAATCCAGCGTTTTCCAGGTTGGCTGATTTGCGAACGTCCAGTGAAAACAATCCGCTCGGTTTTTCCCTCTGCGTTTTTCACAAGGATGGCGGTAGGTCCGGCACCGATGGTGTCCTGGTAAAAGACCCGGACATTTCCGTTGGCAGACATCCGCCCGGTTTCGCGGCTGTAATCTTGAGAATCAGACGTGATTACAATCACGTCTTCCTTCGGTTGTTGTGCAGTTGCGGTTGCAGCATTCGCCGAAGGCATACCTACTGGATCTTTGAACCCGACCGTGTTTTTAGGTTTGACACCGCCCTTACCGTCTTTGTTTTCTTGAATGACGGTGGACTTAACGTGCCCGGTGGCTTGCAATCGCTTGGTGGCAAGTGAGTAGGTCATGGTATCGGCCTTGGTGCTGTTCTTGCCTTGCATTGCGTCGACGTTGCCTGTGAAGACTGCTGCTTCAGGCTTGCTGTCTAGGCCGTAGATCAATTGAAGCTTGTCTGCTTTGACAAAAATTTCACCGTGCTGAACGCGAACATTGCCCATGGCTTCGAATCGGCCGGATGCACGATCGTATTCTTGCCTATCCGAGTCGGTAATGATTTTTTCTTGCTTTTCCGGTTTAGCGGACTTGTCTGCTTTGCCAGAGGGCTTTGATAAGCTGCTTAGCTCATCGGCAAGCGATGCTTCCTTTTCCTTTTGTGCATCAGATTCCGCTGTCGGGAAAACAACTCCGCTGGGCGCGTTAGTTGCCACCTTAGGCTTTTTAGCTTCATCTCCACCACTGGATATGACTTCTGAGTGCGCATGACCGGTGGCGATAATTTTGGATGTCAGGATCTCAAACGTGAGCGTATCTGAATCGATCTTGTTAGTGCCCTGCGTTAAGTGCGGGTGTCCGGTAAAAATTGCCCTTTGGGGATTTCCGGCCGCATCTTTAAACAAAGTTGCAAGTGGTGCTACCACGACACTATCCTGGTAGGTGACTCTAACGTTGCCTTTGGCAATCACTTGCCCTTCGGCAAATTCCTGTTCGTTGGCGCGAATATCGATCGGTCCCGATGGTGCGGCTGCCGGTGCCTGTGCCTGGACACTTAATATTGGCACCATCAATGGTGTCAATGCCAACAAACTAATCAGGAAGCTTTTTGCGTTTCTCATAGCCAAAATTCCGGGGTCCTACTTCATCACGATTTCTGCGTGTGTATTGCCAATAACTTTGAAGTCTTTTGGTCCGGATGACAGGTCAGTCAAGCCTGATGCTGTATCTCCGGTCACCTTGGCTACTCCGGGCCAGTCGATGATAACACCACCTGAAGCCAAGAACTGATTCTTTTTAATTAATTCAACCACGTTGGCTATGAGCTTCGCTTTGCCGCCCTGGCCCTCAGCCACGACTTTCTTTCCGTCTCGAGATTGCAGTTTGACGTACTTGGTTTGTTGGTTCGCTTCGCCGAAAGGAGCGGTCAGGCGCATCTTCAGTTCTCTGGTTGTCGGATCGAAATATTCGACGTTCACTTCAACTAGCTCGATGTCCTTATTGTTGGGCATCACTGTCCCTTTCTTCGCCACAAGTTGCCAGCGGATGCGGTTCAGATCGTCAATTTCCTTCATGGCGTAATTTTCAATAATCGTTTTTTCGTTAACCGGATTGATTTTCTGTTCCTTCTTATACGCGTCGACTTCAATTTCTGCCAGGTGTTGCGAATAGAAGAATAGCCAGGCAATGCCAGCCGGAATCGACAAAGCGGCCAATAACTTCAGCAGATTTTTGTTAAAGACCATCGATGCTTGAGACGCAACGGACATTAATGTTCCTCAGTTACCCAGAGCGCGCAAGGCGATGGCCTTGGACACGTGATTGATCGATTCTTTAAGATTGCCTTGCTTTAGATAACCTTCACCAAGGAAGAAGAACGGTGCTGGATTGTTCGGATTGTTCGCTGCAACGTGGCGCCACACTTTCATGGAGCCTTCTAGATTGCCGGTGTACTCGGCTTTCAGGTGAGCGCTGTAAACAACAGACCAAATATCATTTGGCTCTGTTTTCAGAATCTCGTCGATCTGGCTCAGAGCCTTATCGTAAAAACCTTTGATTTGCGGAATGTCTGCCGGGTCTACTTTCTCCAGCGCAGTTGGAATATGCGGCAAATCGCCGGGATTTCCCTGACCCATAACCATCGAAGCTACAGACCCTGCAATGGCAGCAATATTGCCCGAACTTAGCGCCTTACCGATGTCCTTGCCTGAAGTACCGGATTTGGTGGCACCTGTGGCAGCACCGGATGTGGTGCCGTTGGCCAGTGCTTGCGCTTGCGCCGCGGCCCCAGCTTTCCATGCCGCTACCTTTCGAGAGTGTCTGCCGAGCAAGTAAGCTTTCATGTAATAGGCCCAGGCCAATCCGTATCTAACTTGGTTGTCTTTGGGGTAACTGACGAGCATCTTTTCGTAAGACGCGATCATTTTGTCGAAATAGGCAGGTCCACCCTTAGACTCTGCTAATCTGCGAGCACGCTGAACTTCTTTGAGCGCTTCTTCTACACGGCTGGTGCGCGTTAGGGCGATGGCGAGGATGAAAGATGCTTCCGGACTGTCGCCATAAGCAGCTACTTGCCTACGAGCCAGATCGATGTCATAAGTGGCAACGATGTCTTCTGTATCTGTGGATGTCTCAAGACTCTGTCCTGGCTTCCACATAATTTTGGGTGCCGCTTCTTCACTGGCAGCAGTGGCAGGGTCTGCTGAGCTGGCAACTGGGTTGGCGACGCTTTCGGCGGCTGGAGCGGAAACACTACTTGCCGGTGTCGCGACCTGAGTCGAAGTAGTCGCTGCTGTAGATTCTGCGGTAGATTCTGCTGCAAGTGCTGGCAGAACGTTGACGCTGAAAATCGCGCAAAGCAGTGCGGATGCGATTTTTTCCGACGGAAGAAGTGTGTGCATTGTGACCTTCGTGGGATGGCAACTCGAAAGATGAGCTTTCTTGAATAAAACGTGCTATGCCCGGTTGCCGAAAAGGCTGATTGGGTCTAGTTTGCGTAGGTTGCAATTAGATCGGTCAGGACATGATAGCAGACGAACAAATATATTCCGAGGTTGCCAATCGGATCGTAACGCTACCTGAGAAAGATTTCGCATGAGACGATTCTTGGCAACTGCTACTTATGTCGCCCATTCAAAATCAGTGGCGTCACTTCGTGTAATCCGTTGACGATGTGCCGTGGCGCAGACTTTTGCAGCAATTCACGTGTATGGATCCCGGTTGTAACGCCGATAGCGTCGACACCGGCACTGCGTGCCATGTCGAGATCGAAAGTGCTGTCTCCAATGACAACGACCTGCTCCGACGGGATTCTCAACGCCTCCATTGTCAGGTGAACGGACTCCGGATGGGGCTTGTGATGTGTTACATCCGATGCTCCGACGATCATCTGGAAGTAGTTAGTGAGACCGTGATGGTCTACTACCGCATCGACCAAATGGCGTCTTTTCGAAGTTGCTACGGTAATGATGATTTGCTTGTCAGCCAAGCTCTGAAGCATGTCCTTAAGACCGGGAAAGAGCGGGCAGATCTCAACGGCCTTGCGGTCGTACTTGTCACGGTAGTTGTTGGCAAGATCCTCGTGAAACTGCGGTTCGTTTTCAGGAAACAGCAACTCCATCTGGCGCAGCAGAGGCACGCCGACAAGATGGCTCCAGCGATCGAGTAACTGTTGTGAATAACCCATCTCGTCGATGACTTCTTGCATCACCTGAACGATGCCGGGAGCAGAATCTACGAGGGTTCCGTCAAAATCGAAAATAGCGAGTTTATACACTCAGACTACCTTTCTAGTCGATTCGATGAGTTGGTTGAACCGATCAAACAGATAGCGGGCATCATGCGGACCGGGACTAGCTTCTGGGTGGTACTGCACGCAGAAAATGGGCAGGTCTTTGTGGCGGAATCCTTCAACGCTGTTGTCATTCAAATTGATGTGAGTAAGTTCGAGGTTGGACGGCAAACTGTTTTGGTCTACGGCGAATCCGTGATTTTGCGAAGTGATCTCTACCTTTCCGGTTGTCAAATCTTTGACCGGTTGGTTGCCTCCGCGATGTCCAAACTTCAGCTTGTATGTCGATGCGCCTAGCGTTATAGCTAGTAGCTGATGTCCAAGGCAGATGCCAAAGATGGGTAACTTGGATGCCACCAGATGTGGTAGCTCCTCCAAGACTTCTTTGCACGCTGCTGGATCGCCTGGACCATTGGAAAGGAATATTGCATCGGGCTTCGTCTTGAGCACTTCACTTGCTTGTGTATGAGCCGGGTACACCGTCAACTGACAGCCTAATTCGGCGAGATTTTGCAAAATGCTGCGTTTGATGCCGAAATCCATCACGGCTATCTTGTAGCCGCTAGTGCCTAGCTTGTAGACCTCCGGAGTTGTCACTTCCGACGTAAAGTCGGCGCCGGCCATTTCCTGAGACCCCCGTGCAACTTCCACAAGAGCCTGAGGATCCAATACCTCAGTGGAAATGGCGCAACGCATCGCCCCTTTGTCGCGAATGTGACGGGTAATCTCCCGTGTGTCGACATCGGAAATTCCGACAACGCCGCTCTGTTGCAAATACTGGGACAGCGAAAATGTGGCAAGCCGAGAGCTATGTCGTCGGGTCAAGTGTCTGACAACCATCCCTCTGGCAAAGATCTTGTGTGATTCGACATCGTCCGGATTTGTTCCGTAATTGCCCATCTCCGGATATGTCATCGTGATGATCTGACCGGCATAGCTTGGGTCAGTGAGGATTTCCTGATATCCGCACATACTGGTGTTAAACACGATTTCGCCGGTTGTCGTTCCGGTTGCGCCGAAGCTGAGCCCGACAAAAGTTTTGCCATCCTCGAGTGCCAGCAAGCAAGGGACTTGGCCGTTCAAAAGACCAGGTCGTGGAGATTCTAGATTCATTACTGTTATTGAGACTTTCTGTGAGTGCTTGACATGGAGGTGTGAACCTCCAGCTGAGTGCCTGTGCCCGATATACAAATCGTACGGCTTAAATCGAATGTTGTCGAGAATTCATCCATTTTAGAGCGTTAAATAATTTGCAGTTCTACACTACAGCGATTTCCAACGTTGCAGCTCTGTAGAATTAACTCGTTTCAGCTTCTCAGGCATCACAAAGGCGAGATGAACGACGCATTACAGATTTACACTAGCGCGCTGCGTTTTATGGCACCGGAAATTACTCTGGTCGTCGGTATTTTATTCGCTGCGGTCTTTAACCTATTCGCGCCCAGGCAGCGATCAGTTACGCCGATAGTATCGGTAATTCTTCTGGTCATTTCGACCGCGTTCCTGCTTCAGCAATTCAGTTTGCCGGATCGGCAGCTTCTGTTCCCCCCAGGCTTGTTCACAATTGACAGGCTGACAGTAGCCTTCGGACTGATAATTAACGCCATTGGCATCATTGTTTGTTTTATGACGATGGGCTACGAACACAAGTTTGGAAACAATCGCGGTGAGTTCTACGCAATTTTGCTCACGGCTATCCTTGCTGTTCAGTTGCTTGCCGGTACCACAGATTTGATCATGCTTTTTGTCGGCCTGGAAACTTTGACGATCTGCTGTGTGTTGCTGTCAGGATTTGCAAAGAGGGATCGCAAGAGTAACGAAGCATCGCTCAAATACTTGCTTTCAACTGCTGCCACCACTGCCACATTCCTTTATGGATTGTCGTTCCTTTACGGTTTGACTGGCTCAACTAACTATTACGAAATCGCGCCGAAAGTTTCTATCGTGTCGCAATCGCCGTCACTGGTGATGATTCTTTTGTTGATCCTGCTGTTGAGCGTTGTTGGATTCAAGCTGTCAATGGTGCCCTTTCACATGTGGGCGCCGGATGTTTACGAAGGTGCCCCAACGCCTGTTACTGCCTTCCTTGCCGCCGGTTCTAAGCTCGGCGGTTTCGCCGTTGCTATCCGTCTGCTCACACTAGTATTTGGCAGTGCCGTTAGTGACTGGGGTCCGGTCCTCGGTGCCCTGGCGATTCTGTCGATGGTCATGGGTAATTTGATCGCCCTGGCGCAGACATCGCTTAAACGAATGCTGGCCTACTCATCAATTGCACATGTCGGCTACCTCTTGATTGGTTTAGTCGCTAACACCAGCGAAGGTCTCAGTGCGATGATCTTCTATCTGGTCGTCTATACGTTCATGAACCTGGGTGCTTTCTGTGCGCTTATCCTGATAGAAAATGAGACTGGCACGGACAACATCGAGGAGATGTCCGGTCTTATCCGTAAGCGCCCTATTGTGACGATTGCGCTGGCTATTTGCTTGCTGAATTTGGCCGGCTTGCCAGTGCCACCTGCCGGATTTTTGGCGAAGGTCTTTATCTTCTGGGCCGGTTTCCAGATGTACAACACGTTGGGCTATTGGCTGGTAGGCGCTGCGCTGGTAACCTCAGTGCCGGCTGTCTACTACTACACGCGTGTCGTAATCATGATGGTGGTCAAAGATCCATCCAGATGCGTTGCTGCTTTACCTGACGGAGAAAGGAACAATACCTATCCGCAAGGCGGAACAGTATTGGCACTTGCCCTCAGCATCGCTGGGATCATTGCCGCCACCATATACGTCAGTCCCCTGATGGGCTTTGCGTCCACCGCGGTCAACAATATGGCTAAGCCTGTCACCATCGGCACTGCCCCCAGTCAACAGCCCCAATAGGCTATTTACTGGGGCATGGCGCGTACTGCTGCGCCTGGGAAGGAAACGTGAACGGCAAACTGACAAGCAGTTTCAGGTTTTTCTGCCTGCTCTTGGCTGGGCTTTTGGTTGGGTACTACTTTCCCTGGCTCATTGGGCAGCGCTCCTACTATCAATCGGACCTGACTTATTACTTTGAGCCGTTTTCGCGCTTTATAGCTGATGGGTATAGCAGGGGGCAGCTTCCTCTGTGGAATCCTTATCTGTATTGCGGCATGGCCCAGGCAGCGGTTCCGTCCCCGGGATTGTTTTATCCGCCGATGCTTCTGTTTGTCGTCCTGGAATTTTCCCAGGCATTGGCTGCGTTCATGGCGTTGCATCAACTGATTGCCGGTTGTGGTGCGTACTTGCTCGTAGTTTCACTGGGCTGGGGCGCTCTTGCTGCTGCTGTCTGCGGATTTGCTGTGGGAATGAGCGGGTACATGTTTTCGCTGACGGCAAACTACACTTTGGTGGCCACCGCGGCCTGGTTCCCGCTGTTGCTCTTCTTCTTGCGCAGTATCGATCCAGCTTTCACGCGGACCAACGTGTTTCGCATCTTTGGTGGCTCCGTTTGCATGTTCGGAATGATTGCAGCTGGACGACCGGAGATATTTGTTCCGGCTTCTTTGTTGGCCGGTGGTTATATCGCTGTCACCGCATTTGGTGCCTACCGTGAAGATCGAATGCCGCGGCAGGCACTGACTCAGGCTGGACTGCGGATATTGAGTTTGACCTCCGGCTGCCTATTTGCGTTACCGGTTATTCTGCCTGCTGCGGAATGGCTTCGTTTGTCTCCCCGGTCAAATGGTCTGGAATTGAAATGGGTGTTGATGTGGAGCGCAAATTGGTATGACTGCCTCAACATGGTCGCGGCTCAGCCACTGGGCGACCTTACATTGCTTGGCTCAAAGTATTTAAATCTGGTTGCAACTCGTTTGAACTCTCTTCCTTATATTACGTCGTGCTATGTAGGTCCGGTCGTTTTCACTTTGGCCTGCTGGTCACTGTTCGACAAAAACTGGCGCTGGCGATTTGTGGTGCTTGGTGTGGGAGCTAGTGCCTTGATTATGGCCTTAGGTCAGTTCACTCCAATTGCACCGGCAATCTGCAATCTATCACCGGCCCTGGCCAGTTTTCGCTATCCAGTGAAACTGCTCATTTTTCCGGCCCTTGTTTTGGCTTTGATGGCGGCCCGTGGTGCTTCTCTTGCTATGGATAAAGAAGTGCCTCTGGCGGCGCAGAAAACCACAGCAGTGATATGGTCAATCGTTTTGCTGACGGGTATCGTTTTTTTAGTTGCACCACAACTGCACTTGCTGACTGCAAAATTCCCCTGGTTAGTCGGTAAGTTTGTTAACTTTGAATTGATGAAGGATGCGCAGTCCTTATTCGGCAAGAGCATCGCAGTTACCGGTGGACTTGGGTTGCTTGTTAGCGCCAATTACTTGGCGTATACGAGTGGACAGCTGACAAAAGAGTTGTTTGCGTTTCTTACAGGCAGCACATTGCTTCTGACACTCATTATGCCCGCGGTGGCATATCAGCGTCATGGCACCATCAGTGACTTTTACCGCAGACCTAACGTGCTGGCGGAAAAACTTAGAGTCGCGGTCAAAGGTCAAGGTCCACAACGATTCGCCTCACGTGCGCAAACTTTCTATCATGATCCTCTAACGCCCAGCAAAGAATTTCTGAAACGAGAAAACATCGATTTTCAGGAGGGCTTCTATCTTTTCACTCGCGACCTTATGTTGCCAAATACAAACGTGGACTTCAAAATTCCTTATGCGTTCGGTTATGAGGCGGCTGAAGAAGGTTTTTGCAAAGAGTTGTACTCACAAGCGCTCAGCACCTCAGGGCAAAATATAAAGCGTGAGGCGCATGTACCAGGCAATGATGTACCGCTGGCTCGGTTTTGCCAGATAAGCTCTGTCAGCCATGGTTTGACCCAATCTTATTTTGGAGACCGTCCGCAAAATGTGACACCTCTGGACAAAGATGTTTTTTCCTTGGTCGAAGACAATAAGGAAAATAACTATCGAATTTATGCAACCAAGCGCTTCGACCCACGTACCTATTTCGCGACCAACATCCGCTGGAATGCCACGAAGAAAGAATTTAAGGCTCGGATGCTAGACCTCAAACGACGTGACTTGCTCGACGAGTGTTATGTCCAGGGCGCCAATGACGCTAGTGTTGCAAGTGGTGCCGAAGTGGATCGAGGTGACCGCATAGAGTTCGTTCGAGATGAGAATGAACGAGTCACCTTGACTGTGGAAACGACACAGACTCGCCTGCTAGTGCTCACTGATCGACTTTATCCCGGCTGGATCGCCACTATCGATGGACAGCGGACAGAAATAAGGCTCGTCAACTTTTTTGCCCGCGGTGTGGTTGTGCCAGCAGGCAGGCATAGCGTTGATTTTGAATACAGTCCAATTGCTGTTTGGACCGGATTGGCCGGTGCTGCCGCCACGCTGTTACTTTTGGCGGTGGCGTTTGTTTTCGCCCGGGCAGATGGTCGAAAGAAGTTACCAGCCGACGCTCGGGATCTGGACTAGCCTGGAACACTTGGCTACACCGTTTCCAGCCCAACCGATATCGGTTGAGCTTTGAAAGCACCGTCGGTGCACGAATTCCCTCTGGTTGATCCTTGTCTTTGAGCGAATGGTAGACTTATTTCTGGAAATGCCTCCGTAGTTCAGTTGGATAGAACACCTCCGTCCTAAGGAGGGTGTCGGGAGTTCGAGTCTCTCCGGGGGTGCCATTTTTGGGTCTTCAGTTTCGGCGGCCCTACATAGGCCCTACATAGAAACCGGATCGTCCGGACGAGCTGCAGCAGGCAACTACCAGATCACACCTGCTGCGCACGGACGGACGAATGAGCAACGACAATTCATAGAGCGCACGACATCTTTTGCTTCCCAAGCTGTAGGTCGAGAGTTCGAGACTCTTCGCCCGCTCCAATTTTAAAAAATCCAATTCTTTCAATACCCCTCTGATGCCCCTTTCGGCAGGTAAATTCAGATCGGTTGAGATAACACGCGCCCAGGTTCGCAAAGGTCAGCGCTGCCTGCCCCGGGAGCGCCGCCATCCTGGCGGCTTAGATGGGCAATCCAGCGGTTGCCCGGGCATTCCACATCAGCCACCGTGTGGCCGGCTGTGAGCAGTGCCCCTTATTTTGTGATTAGCCAGTCAACTTAGGATCTAGTGGAGTAATTCGTGGAGGTTCAAGTCCTCTCTCGCCCACCATCTCGATTACCGCCGAAAGGCGGTTTTCATTTTGGGGTACTTTTGAGATAGCCAGACGCCTAGCAGACGCCTAATTAGGAAAAGCCAACCGAAATTTGGGAACAGTTCGGACACAGTCTCAGGAGTACCACCTTATTGCGTCTTCATTTGGCGTCATTCCAAATCCGCAGAATTTTCAAGGACAGACAGATGAATGATGCCACTGCATTTGGTGCTGCTTGTGGAACCAACTGTATCTGCAACATATTTAAGCCGCCAGCTATTTCCTCCGTCACGAGGTGTAAGCTGTTACTAAAGCTCAAACGAGACCAAAGATCAGGTCCACTGGAGCGATAATCGCGATTACAGGCAATCCACTATGAGCTCCCGTTCGGTTATGAATTTTCTATTCCTCGTCGCGGCTTGGCTTTGGTTTCCCGCAACTATTGCTGCCGAGCCTCCCCGCAAAGACTGCCATCTGAGCCTCAATTCGGAAGAGCTGATGAGTAGGTCTGCGGAGATTTCGGACCTTTGCAAGACCTGCAGGCATTTATCCGTTGGATTTGTGGGCTTAAGAGATGATGACGTCTCGGCATTGCTAACATTGACGCCGTTGGAAAATTTGATGTTGATTGCACCAGAAGTTACAGGGAGTGCATTCGAACGATTGACTGGCCTTCCGCAATTGTCCGCATTGGAATACCGAGCTCGTTCCGTGCCTACAGAAATAATCGACAGTTTGCCGAAATTCCAAGCTCTCACATCCCTCTCATTCCCCGAAGCGCACCTGTCTGACAAAAATCTGCAAGCAATCTCGGAAATGACTGAACTCCGAGGCTTAGACATCGGGGCTTCTAGTGAACTCACGAGTCAAGGTGTGTCGCTGTTGAGCACTTTGCGAAATTTACGTGCATTGCAGTTGTCCCCTACGCTGGAACCTGCCTGCTTGGATGGGCTTTCGCACCTGAAGTATTTGGAACGGTTGTCCATTCCGAAACAGCACATTGACGAATGGCTAAAACGCACTGTTTCATTTCCACTAACGTTTTTGTCACTTGGGTGGACTGATCTTTCTGACAGTGGAATGAAGTATGTCAGCCGGCCTTCGCTGGATAGATTGGACGGCCTCTGGACAAAAGTGACTGATTCCGGTGTCCTGATTCTCAGGTGCCCCAATTTGAAGTATGCAGATTTTAGCTACACAGCTCTAAGCGGAAAAGTACTCCCCTTCTTAGTTGCGAATTCGCCTAACTTGACCACCTTAAAACTCAATGGTTCAAAAGTGCGTTTCTTCGCTACGTTGCCGCCTAACAAAATTGAACGTCTGGATTTGTGGAAAACGAGCATAGGCAATTCTGATCTGCAATACATCGGGAAAATGGACAACTTAAAGAGTTTGGATATTTCTGGCACCAAAGTCGGCCGTAAAGGCATTTCCGCATTGAGTAATCTCAAGAAATTGACTGATCTATCAATTGAGGGAATACCTTTAGACCTCAGTGACGTTCAGACCTTGAGCAGGCTTCCCAAACTGGAAATTTTGATCTTGCCCAACATGTCCATGAAAATGCTTCATCCACTTCTCGCCTCCAAGAGTTTGCGAAGAATTTCTATCGAAACAGCGACGCCATCAATGATTCGGAAGTTTCGTTTGGCTCACATAGATGTTCTCCTCGCTGAACATCATTGAATGAGATCACCCTTATCGCGGCTGGTGAGTTAGTTGCCTAGCTGCTCCTTCTTCGCGTGTTCTCCCCACTGCGCGCGAAGGTCTAACTTGCGCGTCACAAGTGCCTTTCCGCATAATGAGCAGAAGCGCACAGAGAAAACGCCAGTGTCCCAGCGATTGTACGAACAAATAGAATCGCCTGGCGCTGTGGACAGGGACGCTACACGCCTCATATGCGATACATTGCGCAAATCAGCACCGTGGATTTTATTCATCGTCGCATTTATGTCTCTACAAAGTTCAGTTGAAGCGCAGGGACTGATATGTGCTCCCCATGAATGCGGTAACCTTGGACGCGGATGGGGTCTATCGGCAGATTACGAGTACGACAGAGCAACGGATATCGTCAGATTAAGCATTTACGCAATCCCATTTCTCGGAATGATGGTCCTTGGCTGCTTGCGTATCAAAGACGCCCGGCAACTCGCCTTTTGGAAAAACAAGGCCGGCGTTTGTGTAATTGAGACAAATGAACCCATTCGGCGCCGGACCTGGCAGATTTCGTTACTCATACTACCTGTCCTGTTCTACCTCGCAGGTATCTTTGCTCTTTGCTGTCTCTAAGATGGAAATTCAAATTGCCTCCACTAACGAGCAGCAATCTAACTCAGTCAAACTAAATAACGACCACCATACGCGCAGACGACCGGTCAACGGCGCGACGCCTAACCGAATCTTTGATTGCATTCTGGAAAGGATCTGACTCAAGGGGTGACCATGACGCTGTTCCGAATCTCGAATTCGAAAGCCGGTTCATGCAGCGACGAGGCTTTCGATGCGAAGCAAAGGAACTGTCCATGGCAGCAGACCGGATCAAGCAGCGACAACCTAGTCACTTCGCAAGCACTTCATCGTTCACCAGAACTAATCTAAGCTATAAATGAGGTCGCCTTCTGATGCCCGTGCGCCAATTTGCATTGCTACTTGTCCAAATCTGTTTGGCAGCTGCTTCGTTGAATATGGCAAGCTCGGGCACACCAGCGCCTAACCCTGGGACAAACTTACTCTCAAGAACTGACACAGAACTGAAAAAAATTGATGATGCCGACGAACCGCGCCGGCGAAAGCTGAAGGAGGACCTTTTCCAATTCTCACCCTCCCACCATGTTCGTGCTGAACCGCAAAAGGAACGAGACTCTTATTCTCAACTTCGATTGAAACCACCAATACCAGAGACCCAAAAGGATTCGCTTGCGACCCTAAAATTGGAACTGCAGCAACAATTAGAATCCGGAGCCAGCGCGCTTGATCCTCAGTCCTTGAGACATAGACTCGTTCAAATTTGCTTCTTACAAAACGATCAGAAAGGAACGATCGATTTCATCAAGCAAATGGAAAAACAATATCCTGCCTGCACCGTTTGCAAGACGAACGAGTCAGTCAGACCAGTTTCCTATGGATACTGGGGAGCGTTCCGTTATCCTAGCGGGTACGACGAATTGCACGAGATGTTTGACTATCATCTGGGCGGCTGCAATTTAAAATCCGCTCGTTGGTATTGCAATCATTGTAGCTCTTCGTTCTGAACGGTGAAGCCGAGAACCTGCCAGAGGCGCCGGGCTCGCCAACAGCCGATAGGCTTGCGTTTTGGACTCGAAAATTTCATTTAAGTTCAAAGCAAATCATTGCTCGATACCGCAGCTATCGCCATTTGCGTGGTGCCCATATGGTGCTGGCGTCCAGGCGATCGCTGGCGGTTTCGAGCAC
>Ga0163152_10004027_pt1 | contig 18594 bp, 18 predicted proteins | sample OliLakLV19MP8IB2_FD_148635 | JGI IMG/M metagenome (GOLD analysis project Ga0163152, IMG submission 148635) | Freshwater microbial mat bacterial communities from Lake Vanda, McMurdo Dry Valleys, Antarctica - Oligotrophic Lake LV.19.MP8.IB-2 | ecosystem: Environmental > Aquatic > Freshwater >...
CGCGCCAGCTTCTGAGCCGGCGGCACCGTCACTCCTCTGCTCCACCACCGACGGCCCTTCCGGGCCGTCTTTTTTGTGCCCCGCTTCCCGAAAGCGGAAAAATTGTCATGGTCACACTACCAGTTTTAGGTGGTGTGTCAGTTACAGTTTACAAATGACAGAGTGGGCTTGCCTCACTCGCAAGACTGGCAATGGTTGAGGTATGCCAAAGCGCTCAAGCAGAAAGGATCTTAATCAAAACGCCTTTTCCGTCGTTCAGGCCGTCACTGGGGCGGAGCCGGAGTTTAAGGTTCAACCCCCTGAGAAGAACCCTGCCGCCGTGGCGCTAGGCCGTCTAGGTGGCCTCAAAGGCGGGAAGGCCAGAGCGGCCAGCCTGAGCAAGAAAGCTCGATCTGAGATAGCAAAGAAGGCGGCTAAGGCCCGGTGGGCCAAAGAAGGCGGCTAAGCCACGAGCGTGGCTTTTGCCTCAACGGAAGGAGTCTGCTTCGCAAGCGCGGGAGAGCTTTGCAGCTCAATCTTGAACTCAAACTCGTTCTTATTGGGCATCTGTTGCTGGCAAGTGGCCAGGATGGTCAAGATGTTGAAGAACGCTTCACCGAAGAATGCCTGAACTTCTTTTTCAAGTTGTCCGTCTTGCTGGGCAATCTTCGCCAGAGCCATCATGCGCTCACGCATTGCCAAGGCATACGTCTTGATTGCCTCCACATGATTCATTGGAGGCCCGAAGCCCAGAACGATTCGTTCATTCAAAACCTTCGAGTAATCTCGAATGTCCGCAAGGGTGAGTTCTTCATCACGACCGCTCTCAAGCTTAGAAATGGCGCTTTGTGTGCGATCCATCTTCTCGCCCATCTGCGTTTGCGTAAGCCCAGCTTTCACTCGAAGCGCCGCAAGCATTCGAGTGAAGCGTGTTTCGTTATTAAGTTTTCGCACCCCAGTAACAATCTCCGCGGGAACCTTCTCTCCGCGCAGCATTTCATCAACGGAGCCGTAGGTGCGGCCCGTGGGTTTCGTCTGGGGGGACTTGGAATGTTGTGAATCGTCCATAATCAACGGGGTGTTCTGACAGATTCGGTGTATGCCTGTGCAAGCTTAATATCGGAATCTTGAGTGTTTTTATTCCCAATCGTAATAATATGCAAAACTTTAGTGGAATCGTCTGCGTAAACATATAGACGCGTTTCCTGAAGAGAGGTTCCACCGCCTTTCTGATCAAGAGCAACCACCCCTTTGCCTTCCGGGTGGATATACCCAGCTTGAACGCAAAGAGCGTTCTTTGCGCGGTTTAACTGTGCATGGTAGCGACCCAGATTGTTTGCCACAGCCTCCAGCTCCCGGGGATGCTTCTTCGCGTACCAAGTCTGGTCTTTTACATATTGCTCGCTGGGCATTACTTTCCAAACGCTCATTACACGCGCATCGGAACATTCCATATTGGAATATGTCAATGATTTTGCGCTTGCGCTAGCATGAGCGCTCAAGCATAAATATACCCATGAACAAGCTTATCATCGCCAAGCGGACCCAACTGATTTCCCGCCTCGTTGAGGGAAACAGCATCCGCGCCACTACCCGCATGACCGGCGTGGCCGTGAACACGGTGATGAAGTTCGTGGTCGATGTGGGCCGCGTTTGTTCGGTCTATCAGGACAAACATTTCGTGAACCTGCCGTGCAAGCGGCTCCACTGTGACGAGATTTGGTCGTTCGTCGGGGCCAAGGCCAAGAATGTGAAGAGCGACAAGAAAGAGAAACGCTAGGGCGATGTGTGGACTTGGACCGCTATTGATTCCGACACGAAGCTGATTCCCTGCCGGTTGGTTGGGGAGCGCAGCGCGGCAGCCGCTAATCATTTCATGCACGATCTGGCAGACCGCCTCACCAACCGCGTGCAACTGACCACAGACGGCCTCAAGGCTTACATTGGCGCGGTGCATAAGGCTTTCGGCAACGATATCGACTTTGCCCAGCTCGTGAAAATCTACGGCGAAGGCCCGAAGACTGAGGCCCGCTATTCCCCCACTCAGTGCATGGGCACGAAGAAAACCGTTATGACGGGCGCGCCTGACCACAACCATGTGAGGACGTCCTACGTTGAGCGGGCCAATCTGACCATGCGGATGGGGATGCGCCGCTTTACCCGCCTGACAAACGGCTTCTCCAAGAAGATCGAGAACCACGAGCACGCCTGCGCGTTGCATTTCTTTCACTACAACTTTTGTCGCATCCACATCACGCTGCGCGTAACGCCTGCGATGGCTGCCGGCGTCACAGACCGGGTCTGGGAACTGGCCGACATTGCCGATTTGCTGGACGTGGCGGAGCGTCTGGCAGCCTAGGCGGGTTGCCCACCGCAATCATCAACAAATATTCCGCGCTCAATATCACGCGCCAGGAATTTATTGAATGCCATTTGGGCCACGAGACGCGTGCCGATTACGCCCGAAGCGCATATCACATAGACGATGCCGACAGCCATCGCGGTGATAAAAATGGGAGAGGTTAAGGCATAGTATTGAAGAAGCTGAGAATGCACTTGTTGGCGCATATTTTTAGCGGCTACGTTGCTCGCCTCCATTTCATCAATGGCCTTTATACGTTCTTCAACATCCGCCCGCATCTCCTCCGAGGTTACACCACCCGTTACGAGTGAAACACGGGAAAGGAGTTCGGCCAGAATTGACCGTGAGATGGTGACCATGTGGCCGCGACGAATGATCTGATTGATAAATGCTCGCAGGTGAATGTAGGCGGGGTCTTCAAACGAGCCGCCTTCGGAAATCACCTTATCAAACAATTCACCACGGATTCTGAACAGATTCTGACGCAACCTATCCAAAGCATAGTCCTTCACGAGGAACGCAAATAATACCCAAAGAGCCGCCATTTGTAGGAGCCCGATTATGACCTCGGTTTTTGTGTTCATTGAAATTTAGTGATCGCCCGGCGTAGTGCCATCAGAGTCAAGACCGCTGCTCGTGCGCTTCGGATCAATTTTTTGTTCTAAGAATCTGATCCGGTTCCCAAGTTCCGCAACCTTCGACTTGCGCAGCCGCCGCTGAACGACACCATATCCGGCGCCCCCGCCCGCGAGAATGTAGGCAACCCACTTGTTTACAGTGATGTTGGCGGCCAGGTTTGCGAAAACGGAAACAAAGGTCTGCTGGCCCGCAAGTGCGGTGATGGCTAGCTGGCACTGATATGCAACGAAGGCGATTGCGCCCCACTTGATTGCGAAAGAACCAAGCGTCCCGAGCATGTCGGTCAAGCGTATAACGCGTGTTCTGGCTAGCCGGACCTGTTCTGCCGAGCGCGAACGATTTGCCATGGGTTTCCCCTAAACTGGCAAGGTGAACCACTAGGGTCAAGGGGCTCTCGTAGGAGAAACCACCTAGATTCAGGGAGAATGCCTCACTCATTAGTTGTAAAGTGTAATTGATACACTACCAGTTTTTACCAACTGTGCCGGTGTCAATTTATCCGGGCTGCTGCTGCCCCGCGGCGGCGGCTTCGGTTATCCTTTCCGCCTTCGATCCATCCACGCCATGATCCAGACCCTGACCCCGCCTCGCGCGAAGCCGGCTGATGCCGCGTTGTCGCAACCGCTCTATGCTGAGCTGGCCAACTCCCTCCAGTCGCTCATTGAGCAGGGTACGCTGCGTCCGGGCCACCGCGTGCCGTCCGTCCGCCGCATGGCACTGCAGCGCGGCGTGAGCATCGCGACCGTGCTCCAGGCCTACACGGTGCTGGAAAACCGCGGCTACCTCGAGGCGCGGCCGCAGTCCGGCTACTACGTGCGGCCGCGCCCGCCCTGTCTCAGCCCCGAGCCGCGCATGGCCAAGCCCATGGCGAAGCCAGCCTACGTCGGCGTGAAGGACCTGACGACCGCGATCATGGAGCGCTCGGTCAACCACAACTTCATCCCCTTTGGCGCCGCCTGCCCGCATCACAGCCTGTTCCCGAACAAGAAGCTCGCGCGCCTGCTCGGCTCAGTGGCCCGGCGCGACCCGACGCTCATCAGCCGCGAGGGCATGAACTGGGGCTACGAGCCGCTCACCCGCGAGATCTCCCGCCGTTACCTGCAGGGCGGGGTGCCGCTGGCGCACGAGGAGCTGGTCGTGACCATCGGCTGCACCGAGGCACTCAACCTCTGCCTGCGCGCCGTCACCAAGCCCGGCGACACCGTTGCCATCGAGACCCCCGCCTACTTCGGCTTCCTCGAGATGATCGAGAGCCTCAACCTGCGCGCGCTCGAGATCCCCACCTCCTCCCGCGAAGGCATCTGCCTCGACGAGCTGCGCGACGCCATTGAGCAGAACGACGTCAAGGTCGTGCTCGTGATGCCCAACTTTCACAATCCGCTCGGCAGCCTGATGCCCGACGAGAAGAAGCAGCGGCTCTACGACCTGCTTAACGAATACGACCTGCCCGCCATCGAAGACGATGTCTACGCCGACACGCATTGCGGCGATTTCCGCCCCAAGCCGCTCAAGGCCTGGGACAAGGACGGCCGGGTGATGCTCTGCTCCTCCTTCGGCAAGACGCTCGCGCCGGGCTTCCGTGTCGGCTGGACCGCGCCGGGCCGCTACCTTGAGCGCGTGCGCCGGCTGAAGTTCACCAACACCATGGGCACGCCCATCGTGCTGCAGAAGACGCTCGCGGAGTTCCTGCGCGACGGCGGCTACGACCACCACCTGCGCACGCTCCGGCGCGCCTACCACCAGCAGTTGCACCTGTTCGCACAGGCAATGCAGCGGTATTTTCCCGAGGGCACGCGCTACAGCCGGCCGCAGGGTGGCAACGTCATCTGGGTCGAGTTCCCGGCCAAGGTCGACACACTCAAGCTCCACCACGAGGCGCTCAAGCACCGCATCAACACCGCGCCCGGCGCGCTGTTCTCGGTCAAGAACCGCTACCACAACTGCCTGCGCATGAGCTGCGGCCTGCCGTGGTCTGACGAGGTCGAGGCCGCCTTGGCCAAGCTCGGCGAGCTGATCAAGAAGCAGCTCTGACCCCGCACCAAAGAACCCGCCCCGTTTCCGCTCGTGACCCACGGGCCGGGGTCCGCCTTGAACCAAAATCAATATTTTCCCATGCGCCGCACTGTTGCCATCCTCCTCTTCGACGAGATCGAGGTGCTCGATTTCGCCGGGCCGTTCGAGGTGTTCGCCGTTACCGACGAGCTCTCGGACCACAAATTCTTCCGGGTCGTGACCGTGGCGCCGGAAAAGCGCGCCATTCGCGCCCGCAACGGGCTCAGCGTGAATCCCGACCACGACTTCGCCGACTGCCCGCGGCCCAACCTCCTCATCGTGCCCGGTGGCTTCGGCACGCGTGCGCTCCTGAATGATTCCCGCGCGCTCAACTGGATCAGGTCGGTCAGTGCGACCGCGGAAATCGTGGCCTCGGTCTGCACCGGTTCCCTTTTGCTTGGTCGCGCCGGGCTGCTCGAAGGTCTTCGCGCGACGACGCACCATGAGTGTTTCGGCCTGCTGCGCGAGCACGCGCCGCGCGCCACCGTCGTCGAGACCGACCGCTTCACCGACAACGGCCGCATCCTCACCGCCGCCGGTATTTCCGCCGGCATTGACCTGTCCCTGCACCTGATCACGCGGCTGCACGGCCCCGAGACCGCGGCCCAGACCGCGCGCTACATGGAATACCACTGGCGCAACAACGATGGCACTACGCGCTGACTTATCATCCATTCTCCCACCTGCACTCTCACCCTTCCCTGCCCTTGACCGCCGCAGAAAAGACTCCCACTCAGGCCGCCCTCATCGCGGGCTTTGCCGCCATCTACCTTATCTGGGGGTCGACCTACCTCGGTATCCGCGTCGCCGTGGAGACGATGCCCCCGTTCCTGATGGCCGGCGCGCGCTTCCTCGTGGCGGGCAGCATCCTCACCGTCTGGATTGCTTTCACCGGCGGTTTCCGCGCCACCCGGCGCCAGTGGTTCGACAACACCATCATCGGCGGTCTGCTGCTGCTCGGTGGCAACGGCCTTGTCTCGTGGGCGGAGCAGAAGGTCCCTTCCGGCATCGCCACGCTCATCATTTCCGTCAGCCCGCTCTTCATCGTGCTGCTCGACTGGCTCGTGCTCGTCATCGGCAAAGACGCCACGCGCGGCACGCGGCCGAACGCCGCGATCTTCCTTGGCCTCGGGCTCGGTTTCGTCGGCCTGGCGCTGCTGGTCGGCCCCGACCTCAGCCACGGCGCCGGCAGCCTCGACCCGTGGCGCGTGGGCGGGCTCGTGCTCGCGTGCTTCTCGTGGGGCGTCGGTTCCATCTACTCGCGTTACGCCCGCAACCAAGCCGAGCCGTTCACCGGTGCCGCCATCCAGCAGCTCACCGGCAGCGGCTGGCTGCTCGTCGCGAGCTTCGCGCTTGGCGAGCCGGCGCATTTTGATTTCGCCGCCGTCTCTGGCCGCTCGTTCATCGCGTGGTCGTATCTGGTGCTCGCCGGATCGCTCATCGGGTTCACCACGTTCGTCTGGCTGATGAAGCACTGCACGCCGGCCAAGGTATCCACCTACGCTTACGTCAACCCCGTGGTCGCCGTCTTCCTCGGCTGGCTGCTCCTGCATGAGCCCGTTTCGCCGCGCATCTTTGTCGCCGCCGGCGTGATCATCGCCGGCGTCGCGACCATCACCATTGCCAAGACCATGAAGAGTTCCGTCGCCCCGGCCGAGCCGGCGCGCGAGCGGACCTGACCCGTGGTCCGCCTCGCCCTCATCGGCGACTACGACGCGCGGAAGAACGCCCACATCGCCGGCTGGTGGGACCCCGCTGGTAATTTCGTGAAACCTGGCTAGCTTATCGCGGTCACATCCCCCCTATGAACCGCCGACTCCTCTCCACTTTCATGCTCGCCGCCAGCCTGGGTTTCCTCGCTGGCTGCCAGACCGTCGATGACCGCATCAAGGAAAAGCCCGAAGTTTTCGCCAAGCTCGACGTGCCCACCCAGGAAAAGGTCAAACAGGGCATCATCGACCTCGGTTTCAGCGAGGACGCCGTCTACCTTGCGCTCGGCCAGCCCGACCAGCGTCGTGAGTCCATCACCGCCGACGGTAAGTCCACCACGTGGATCTATAACACCTACTATGAACGCTACGATGGGACCCGCTTCGCGGGCTATCACCGTAACGTTTATTATGATCCCTACCTGAAATCCTATCGCGTCTATTACCGCCCGGTCTACGCCGACACCTACGCGCAGGAGAAGGAAGAGCGCATCCGCGTCAGCTTCAAGGACGGCAAGGCCACCGTGATCGAGCAGACGAAAGACTGATTCCGAATGTAGGGTCGCCGCTCGCCGGCGACCTCGGCCCGGTGGCAAGCGCCGGCCCTACATTTTCAGCTGCTCCCGCAGCTTCGGCCCGATTTTCCGCGCCAGCGCCGCATTAGCGTAGCCGACCCACGCCACCGGCGACGTCGTATCGAGGGCCACGCGCAGCGGCTGGCCGTCCGGCGCCGTGACGATGCAGCCAGCCTCCTGCGCAATCAGGGCCGTGCAGATATCGTAGGGGTGACAGGTCAGCGCCGCGCCGATACCAAGCCGTGCAAACGCCAGCGGCCGCAGGTCGGCGATAAACCGGTCGTGCCCCATCAGCAGTTCGTAGAGCTGGCCGCCCGTGCTCAAATATTGGTCGTCGAAAATATCCGGGCTGCCGCCGAGCGCGCCAAACAACTCCGCCTCGCGCTCCGCCAGCCAGACTTTGCCCGGCGGGAAGAACTTGGCGAACGAAGCGAAGCCGTGCGCCAGGTCGCATGCCTTGGATGGACGCGGCGTGAATTTCTTCCGTCTTCCCGTCCGCAGATCGAGCCGGTCCGCACAAACACCCTCACCCCGCACCACGCTGAGCTGGTCCACAAAACCCGCCTTGCTCGTCGGCAGCTCCGTCATCACCGCAACGATGATGTCGCTGAGGTTGGTCTGGACCCCGCGCTGCGGCGCGAGCGCGGCGAGGCTCCACGCGGAGCGCTTGTCATACATGATGCCGCGCGTCCCGTCGATCGGGTCGAGGATGCACTTGAAGAGCGTCGCCTTCACCGGCGTGCCCCGCGGGAAGGTGACGGCGTCGCCCTCGAGTCCCTCCATGACCAGCTCGACCGGCCAGCGCTGCGGCCAGTGCTTCGCGAACCATGCCAGCACGGCGTGCTCGCTGACCTTGTCGATGCCGTAGATCGTGTCCGCCGTGGTGACGGCAGCCACCCGGGTCATCCGCCGGCCGCCCCGGCGCTGCGCGATCCGCACCGAGTCGCGGATCGCGGCCTGCAAGCGACAAAGCAGCCGCCGGGCCTGGTCGAGGTTAGGATGCATCATTAAATCCAAATGGGTGAATGAGCTGACGGCGACCAGCGGCTGCTTGCAACCGTGTTTATGACACAGCAAGTTAGGCCCATGCAAAAGACCCCGAGCCCCACCAAGAAAACCGCCAAGCCCGAGGCGCCAGCGGCCCGCCTGCTCTCGCCGCGCCGCAAGACCACGCAAGCCACCACCCTCCACGAACTGGCCGTCGAGCAGCTCGAGCATTTCCACATCGATCCCCGCAGCGAGGCGGGCAAGCCGCTGCTCGCCCTCGCCGAGAAACTCTACGGCGCACACGGCGACGTGATGGATTTGTGGGAGGCGACCACCCGCGAACTCGGCCGCCTGCCACGCCAGGACCGCCTCGCGCTCTTCAACGCGAAGAAGTTCCTCTCGTTCCAACTGGCGAAGCTCCTCGACACGCTGCAAAATCCGTCGCGCAAAACCCACCAGTCGCTGCGCTACTCGAACACCACGATGCTGGCGAAGGGTCCCTACCCGATCTTCGACAACGTCACGGCCATCTTCTCGGCCACGCCTGTCATCACCCGCACCGCGACCTACCTCTATGCGTGCTCGGAGTGGATCGACGACGCGTTCCAAGGTCGCGAGTTCCTGCACGAGATCTACTCGCGCCTCATGAACCCGACCTCCATCTCGCTCGCCAACCACATCGTGGACATCGAGGCGGGCCCGATGGCCGGTGAATACATGGCGTGGAACTTCAACTCCGGCATGGGCGCCATCGATGCTGCGCTCTCGCATCTCGTCGGCTACCAGGATGTCGTCCTCTCCTCCCGCAACATCTACGGCGGCGCCTATCAGCTGCTGCACGACTGGTTCGGCAAGCGCTCCAATCTCGACGTCGGCGTCGTGTTCTTTGACGGCTTTACCTCGGGTGATTTCACGAAAGCCCTCGCCGGCGTGAAGCAGCAATACGCCGACCGCCTCAAGTCCGGCCGCAAGGTCTACGTCTACCTCGAGAGCCCGTGCAATCCGCACGGCGTGTTCCTCGACGTGCCCGGCATCTGCGCCGCGGCGCACACCGCCGGCCTCACCGTCATCTGCGACGCCACTGTCGGCACGCCCTTCCTCGTCCGCCCGCTGCAGCAGAAAAATCCCGCCGAGCGCCCCGACTACATCATCCACAGCTACACCAAGGACCTCACCGGCCACGGCACCACGACCGCGGGCGTCGTCATCGGCCGCAACGAGGACATGTTTCTCCCGAAGGGCGATACCTCCCCGTCCGGCAAGAGCTGGCACGACACGCTTTTCTGGAACGTCTACTACATCAAGGGTGCGTTTCTCGACTCCGACAAGGCGTTCGAGGTGCTCACCGGCATGAAGACGCTCGAGCTGCGCATGCTGAAGAAATGCATCAACACGCTCGTCTTCGCCCGCTGGCTCGCGAGCAACCCGCTCGTGACCGTCAGCGGTCCGGCCAACCCCGAGGATCCCAACCACGCCATCGCCGCGCGACTGTCCTACCTCGGCCTGCCCGCACCCCTCTTTACGATCAACTTCGAGACGGCCAAGATCTCGCGCGTCACGCTGGAGCGATTCTTCGATTCGCTCGCGCCGATGTTCGGCCACATGGTGTCACTCGGGCAGAGCAACACGCTGGTGCTCTGTCCCGCGCTCACCTCGCATTCCGAGCTCAGCCCCGCGGCGCTGAAGGAGGCTGGCATCACCCCGACCACCATCCGCATCTCTGTCGGCGACGAGTCCCCCCGCGAGCTCATCGGTGATTTTCTCCAGGCGGCCCGCGCCATCGACAAGGAAGTCCCCGGCTTCAGCGGCAAGTTCATGGCGGCCGCGGCCATCGACCGCACGGCCGACGAGATCTACACCGACGTGCACCGCCGCCACGCCGCGGCCCAGCCGCGTTTCGCGGAATGTGTGAAATGAACCGCCTGGCCCGCCTGACGCTGGTTGCGTCCTGCCTGCTCGCGCCCGGTCTGGCGAGTCAGGCCGCTCCGGCCCAGACCGGGGGCACGATCCAGTCGCGGGCTTTTCCCTCGACGCACTTGGGGAAGGAACTCGCGTATCTGCTCTACCTGCCGCCCGGATTTGATGCGACGGGCACCACGCGCTACCCGGTCGTCTACCTGCTGCACGGCCGCGGCGACCAGATGACGGCGTGGACAACGATCAAGCCCGAGCTCGATCGTATGATCGCCGAAGGCCGCATCCCGGCCGTGATCGCCATCATGCCGGATGCCCCCTCTAGTCGCCGGGCCGGTTACTACATCGACGCCCAATTTACCGGCACCGACAAACTGCCGGCCGGGGAAGCGGTGGAATCCGCCTTCACGCAGGATCTGGTGGCCCATGTCGATACCAGCTACCCCACCAAGGCCGACCGGTTCGGCCGGATCGTCGCGGGCTACTCGATGGGTGGCTACGGCGCGCTGCGCTACTCGCTGGCGCACCCGGAACTCTTCGGCGCCGCGATCGTGCTCAGCCCGGCGGTCTATCTTCCCCTGCCGCCGCCGGATTCCAGCACGCGGGAGTTCGGCGCGTTCGGCCGGGGCGCGCAGCTGTTCGACGACGCGATCTACACGGCAAAGAATTATCCGGCCGTGATCCCGGCCTTCGTCGCCACGGGCTTCCCGCTCGTGATGTTCATCGCGGTGGGCGACGACGAGCGCGCCCTCGCCGACCCGGCGCAGGCCAGTCACGACCTCGATTACGAGGCCCACACCCTTTACAATCACATCCGCCGCGTGCCGGGCCTCACCGCGCAGCTGCGGGTCGTCGACGGCCCGCACGGTTGGGCCACGTGGCGCCCGACCTTCGTCGAAGGTGTGCAATATATTTTTCAGCAGTTGAAACCCGGCCGTCCCTAGTGGAACGCGTGGATCCTTCGCGAGGTCATTGCGGGGCGATGCGGGGCACAGGCAAATCCGTGCTGGCTGCAGTAAATATCCCATCGACTGCCGCTGTGGCCCCTGCATCATTCCGTCACTGGCCGCTGCCCCTGACTAAGACGAAATTCCGCCCAATCCGCACCGGATCTGAATATGAAAACATCCCGGGGATTTCTTGTTCCGTTGGCATTGAGCCTGACCCTGCGCCGAGTGAAAGCGGAGTAATGACGCCTCGACTCAGCGCGCGTCTTGTGATCGCAAGATTCCGATCTCAAGAGTGAATAGTCTAATCCCAACCAAACCCACTCATGACAAACCCTGTGACACTGATCAGCCGGCGCGATTTTTTGAGCACCTCCACCACGGCCATGGCCGTCACCGCGCTCGGGCCCGCGCGGCTGACCGCGGCTAGCCGGGTGGCGCCATCCGAAAAGATGATCGGCATCCAGGTGGGCGCGGTCTCGTTTTTGGACGAGGGCACGGAAGCGGTCCTCGACAATGTCGAGCAACTCGGTGCGGTGAACGCGCTTTTCCTCGGGGCTTTTAGCTATGGCACAGGATTCGCCGGCCGCCAGCAGGCGGGAGAGCCCTTTCCCGACCATGGCAAGAAGGAATACGATCAGAACTTTCACGGCGGCAATTTCGCGATCCCGCACGCGAAGTTTTACGGGCGCACGTCACTGAAGGAAACCAGGGCCCCGGATCATGGCGATTACGACGTGCTGGCCGATGTTGTGCCCAAGGCGCGAAGGCGCGGTCTCAAGGTTTATGCCTGGTACGAGGATCACTTTCCCGACGAACTTTCAAACGAGCCGGTGATCCCGGGCCTGGCGGCGTTGAAGGAGGTGGACTGGCAGGGGCGGCCGGCCCGCACGCTTTGCCACCTGCACCCCGATTACCGCGGATTCGTTACCGGGCTGACCGAGGACTACTGCCAGAGCCACGACATTGACGGCGTGATGTGGGGCTCCGAACGGCAGGGGCCACTGAACAACGCCATCAGCGCGAAACCGGGCCGCAGCGGCGACTCGTCGCGGGTCACGTGTTTTTGCGAATTTCACCAAAAGGCGGCGCGCGAGCGTGGCATTGACGTCGCGCGCGCCAAGGAGGGATTTAAGAGGCTGGACCAGTTCGTGCGCGCGGCCCGCGCCGGCCAGCGGCCCAACGACGGCTACTTTGTGGAATTCTGGCGGCTGCTGCTCAACTATCCCGAGTTGCTCGCGTGGGAAAAGCTTTGGACTGACACGAAGCACCAGACTTACGCGGACGTCTACTCGGCCGCAAAGCAGAGCCGGCCGTCGATTCAGGTCGGTTTCCATATCTGGCACCTCAATTCGTTTAGTCCGTTCTTCCGGGCCGAGCAGGATTACGCCGCGTTCACCAAGGTCGCAGATTTCCTGAAAATCGCAGCCTACAACAACTGTGGTGGCTCGCGCTACGTTACCTACAACGACGTCGTGGCGTCCACGCTCTTTGGCGACGTGCCGAAGGAACAATTACTGAGCCTGTACAATCGTTGGCTCGACTATCCCAACGAAGCGCCGATCGACCGATTGCCGAAGACGGGAATGTCCCCCGATTATGTGGCCCGGGAGATGAAGCGGGCGCTGAAAGGCGTCCAAGGCACCGCCTGCAAAATTTATGGCGGGCTGGACATCGACATTTCCACGAACACCCCAACGGACGTGAACCGGAATACCATGGTGCCGGAAGACGCGTACGCCTCGACCAGCGCGGCGCTCAAAGCCGGTGCCGACGGGGTCGTCTTCTCCCGGCGCTACGCGGAAATGAAGCTCACCAACCTTGCCGGGGCCGGCAAGGCAGTGCGGGATTTTTACGCCGGCCGCTAGGCTGAGGAACTGCTACTTCCCAGGCGCGGAAGGGTTCGATCCGCGAGGCGACTGGGCGATGGCAAGCCCCTCCAGCGACTGCGGCGCCGGGAAAAACCAGCTGGCCAGATAGCCGAACACGATGCAAAGGCAGATGGAGATCGCCAAATAGAAGTAGGCATGAACCAGCTTCATTCGCCACGAGAGCGTGGTCAGGACGATGCTCACGGCCACGCCGATCGCCACTCCCTGCCAGTTGGCCCGGCGGGTGAACATTCCGAGCGTATAGGCGCCGGCAAAGCCGCCGCCCAGCACCCCGGCGAGTTCGATCGAAACGCCGAACAACGAAAAAAGGACTGGGAGGTCTACGGCATGGATGTCGGCGACCACAAGCTCGGCTCGAGCCTGGGCCACCCGCGCTTCAAGTTCGTCGAGGGCGAAGTAATGATCTCGCACGAGTGGATCGAGTATCACGTGAAAAAATGCGCCGCCATCATCCCGCTCGTCGCAAAACGGCGCCGGAGGACGTCTACGCCTCGACCACAGCCGCGCTCAAGGCGGGCGCGGACGGGGTCGTTTTCTCGCGCAAGTATTCCGAGATGCGACTGGCCAACCTGGCGGCGGGTGGACGGGCGGTGCGGGATTACCGAGGCGGAGCCCAGTGACCGGGGGTTCAACCGGGCTAGAAGCCAGATGCTTCAACGGGGCGGTTTCGGAGCGGCGGGCAGGCTCACGTCTCGCGGTTTTCCAGAGATCAAGTCGAGACCGAAGCAGGCTTGCGCCTCGGGGTGAGGATCGTGAGTCCCTCGATGGATGACTCGGGCGGCGGCGGGAAGAGAAAACTCGCCGCGTAGCCCACCACGATGGACACGAGGATCGAAACGGCGAGGTAGAGGAACGGATGCACGAGCTGGGCCCACCAGATGGCAAACGTAACAATGAAGCTGACAATCATGCCGATCATCACGCCCTGCCAGTTGGCGCGCCGGGTGAACATGCCCAGCGTGTAGGCGCCGCCAAACGAGCCCCCGAAAAGCCCGACCAGCTCGATCGACGTGTCGAGGAATGAATTGATGCTCATCCGGGACAGCAAAATGGCCAGGCCGATGCCGATCAGGCCGGCGAGCACCGTGACCCACTCGGCCAGCCGGATGCTGAAGGCCGGGCTCGGGTTCTTGGCAATTTTCTCGTAGAAATCCACCGAGACCATGGTGGCGACACTGTTCAGGATGCTGGAGCTCGTGCCCATCGCGGCGGAAAAGAGCCCCGCGATCATCAGCCCGGTGACCCCGACGGGCAATTCCGCCGCGATGAACAGCGGGAAGGTCGCGTCAACCGGCAGCAGCGGGTTCATGCGCTCGGGATTAGTGTGATAAAATACATACAGGCCGGTGCCGATCAGGTAAAACAGGCAGCTCGCCGGGAGGACGATGATCGCATAAACCCACACAGAACGACCGGCCTCTTTTTCCGATTTTGTCGTGAAGACGCGCTGCATGAGAATCTGGTCCTTGGGAAAGGTCAGGACCGTTTCAAGGAGCGTGAGGAAGATAAAGCACCAGACCGTCGCCTTCGTCAGGTCGAAGCTCCAATCGAACATCTTCATTTTGTTGTCCGCCGTCGCCGTGGCCACAAACTCGCCCAAGCCGCCATCGAGTTTCGAAATAATGAAGCCAACCGCGAAGACCAAGCCGCCGACCTTGACGATCACCTGGGCCAGGTCCGTCCAGATCACGGCCCGCATGCCACCAAGCGCCGTGTAACCGATCGTGACCAGCCCCATGATCAGGATGCTCCAGATCACGTTCAGCCCGGTGATCGTGGCGATGGCCAGGGACGGCAGGAACAGGATCACGCTCAGCCTGCCTCCCATGTGCATGACGATGCAAAACGCGCTGGCCGTGAGCCGGACCGAGCGGTGGAACCGCTGATCAAGATAGGTGAAGACCGACATGAGTTCCAGCCGGCGCAAAAGCGGCACGATCCAGATCGCCACAAAAACCAGCCCGAGCGCCCCGAAGAGGTTGCCGAGCAGATACTGCCAATTCGTGGCGAAGGCCTTGGCCGTGGTTGCAATGTAGCCGATGGAGCTCGAGTTGGTGGCGTAGAGGCTGATTCCGGCCGCCCAGAACGGAATCGTGCGGCTGCCCACGAAAAACTCCGCGGTCGATTGCTTTCGTTCCTGCCGGTAACAGTAAACCCCGATGCCCGCAATAATGGCCAGATAAAGGACGATCATGATCCAGTCGAGCGGCCTGAGCAGCTGTTTGGTCGGAACGAGTTCGACCAGACTGAGTGACAGATCCTGGCCGGAGTTCTGCGCAAGGAGGAAACCGTTGCCCCAAGCCGCACTGGCGTGGATATCGGCGGTGGCCTGCTGGCCCAGCTCGGCCCACACTTGCGTGATGGTGTAAAAGGTCACCAGGCGCTGCGATCCGCGCTCGCCCACGATAAAGAGCAAGTGCGCCTGGCCGGTCGCCCGGGCGGCCCCGGACACCAGCGGTCCCGGAAGCCGGGAAACCTCCGTCCAAGTCTGGGTGGGCGACCAACGAAGCAGCCGTTGCCCACTGCCGTCCCCGGGAGTCACCACCGCGTATAGCGAATCCTGCTGGGCGACCAAGGCCTCTATCTTCCCCGCGGCCGTGCCACAGCCGGCATCAGTGCGCCAGGTCGTGACCCCATCTTTCGAGGTCAGGGCAAAGAGCTGTGGCTCGCCGGCCTCATCCAGTCCGTGAACAAAAACGCGGTCCTCCTTGACCGCCCCGTGGACGGCACGCAGGGGCTTGGGCAGCGGTGGCAGCGGCCGCGAAGTCACCCGACCCTGCGTCAGTGTGAATTGATTCAAGCGCTGCACCCGGCCCGCCGGGTCGTCCGAATAATAAGCAAATGCGGTCCGGCCATCGCCAAAAGTCCCCGCGAACGTGCCTTCGTGCTCCCAAGCCAGCGCCGGCCAGCCCGCGCCTTCTTTCTGCATCCACCCCTGGTGCTGGGTCAGGACCAGCGGAATGCCGTCGATCACGACCAGGTGGCCGTCCGCCCCGGCCGGCACGCGCCCCTGATCGCTCAGGCGCACCGGCAGCAGCGGCGCCGCCGCCAGTGAGGCGGCCAAGCCCAGAACCAGCAGCAGGGCAACGGCGGATCCCGGAAAGCGGAGGGGCTGGGAGATAATCATCACACTATGCGCGGTTGTCGGTTGGCCGTCACGGGAAAGTTGCGGCGGCAGCCAGGCGGGCCGGCGGGGTCCGGCGCACCGGGGAAAGAAACACCCGATGCCAACCGGGACTGTGACAACAGGCCGCGGCGGAACATCGGGCGGAAAGACGGGGTGCGCGGGACGTCAGTTAGAATTTTTTCGCATAGGACACCGAGATCACGCGACCGCGGCCGGCGAAATAATTCTGGAACTGGTCGATCTGCGCCCAAGGCAGGATGTAGTATTTGTCCATCAGGTTCTCCACGCCCACCGCGAAGTCGCCCCATTGCGTCGTGTAGCTGGCCGTAAGGTGCGCCAGGGTAAGCCCCGTGGTGTGCTCTTCGCCGGCCGCGCCGACATTGATGTCGCGGGCGAAGATCTTCTCCACATCGAGGGTCAGGCTGGTCTTGGGCATGAATTTCCAGGTCGTGGAAAGGTTCAGCTTGTCCGGACTGACATTGCCCATGCCCTGCTGGCGGCTAAGCGGCCCGGTTTCGCTGGTCCGGGTGAAGCCCTTGGTGTGGGAGTATAGGGCCGTAAACTTCAGGGTCGAGGTGGCTTTGAACTCCCCCGTAAACTCATAGCCAGTGAGCTTGACCGGGCGCCGCTGCAGGACGAAATCCCTGGTCACCGGGTCGACCGTGAGGCTAGCCCCGAGTTCAGAGTAAGACCGGTAGTAGGAGGTGCTGAAGCTGGCGCGTTTGCCCCGCCAGCTGATGCCACCTTCCTTGTTGTCCACAATCACGGCCTGCAAATCAACGATGCCCGCCACCGACTGTCCGGGGGTGTTTACGTTGCGCAGGGGAATGCCGACATTGGGCAGGGTGAAGCCCTTGCTGTAGGAGGCGAAGGCCGACCAGTTCTGGGGCAGCCGCACGATGATTCCCACATTGGGGAGGGTGTCGCTGTATTTCAGGGTGCCGCCGCTGACGAACTGCCGGCCCGCGAAAAAGACGGTGGTATAATTATCCACTTGGAGCTGGCCGCCCTCGCGCCGCACGCCAGCGCTCACGGTGACCGGTCCCTTGGCATAGGAGAACTGGACAAAAGGCGCCTTGCTGGTGTAGTTCATTGGCGGAACCCAGAGCCGGTCCGTGACCGCCAACCGCTGCTGGGCGGTCTCGTCGAGGAAGTCGAAGCCGGCATTGGTTTCCAGACCCTCAACACTGAAGAGGTCCTTGCGCGACCAGGAGCTGCGCACGCCCTTCTTTTGGGAATTGATTTCCGATTGTTCGACCAGCGTGCCCAGCGGGGCGAAAAGGGGATCCTGCTTGTCGGCACCGCCGAGCTCGGCCACGAAGCGCATGGCCTGGCTGGCCTTGTAGGCCTGGACGTTGAGGGACCCGCCGAAGAGGGCATCGTTTTTATAAGCCAAGGCATATTGGCTGAAATCGTTGAATTCGGACTTCGCCCCGGCCGGCACGCCACGCTTGGCCGAATCGGTTATCCGCAGGGCCCGGTTGCCCAGGTCCTGCACGTAATGCCCTTTCCCATCGATGCGGAACTGGCTGACGGTCAGGGTGAGACGCTGGGCATTGTTTTCCCCAAAATTACGCCCGGCCTTGATAAACAGATTTCTCGAAGCCGAATCGTTGGTGGATCCGCTCGCGCCCATGCCCATCCGGCGGCCATTGGCATCATAAGCCATGCCGCGCTTGACAAAGGCGGCACCGAAAATGATGTCGTTCGCCCCTTGCTTGTTCATATAATTGAGGCCGACCCGGTAGCCGCTGCTATCGTCGTAGCCTTGACTGTAAAACCTCGTCCGCAGCACCGCCTCGCTGCCATCCTTGGTGGGGCTCTTCGAGATATAGTTGATGATGCCGCCCGCGGCTCCGATGCCTTCCGAGGCGGAGGGCCCGTTGATCACTTCGATCTGGGCGACGATATCCATGTCGGTAAAGGTGGCGCTGCGGCTGCCTTCGCGCAGGGGGGTCGATTGGGAAATGCCGTCAAACAGCCGGAGGGCCGCGCGGCCGCGCAGGGTCTCGCCAGTGTTCTGCATCTGCTGTGTGCCGGGCGCATAGCCCGGGACCGTCCGGGACAGCACCGCGGTGGCGTCATCCGTGAGCAACTGCGTGTTCGTGATTTCCTCGGTGGAGATCAGCTTGATGGCGCCGGGGATCTGGTCGATGGCCTTGGGCGAGCGATAGCCGGTGGTCACGGTGTATTTCTGGAGCTCAATCACTTCATCCTTGTTGGCGGCCGTTTTCACGAGCGTGTCCGGAGCGGCCTGCTGGGCGAGGCCGGTGGCCGCGATTGCGGCGAACAGCAGCACTGCGGCGATCTTGGCTGGGGCGGGGTATGTTTTCATAGGGTGAGCAAACGTTTGCGCTAGGGTTGAGGTAACAGGGGAGCGGGCCGGGCGGGAGCAATCGTTCAGTGAACGC
>Ga0163152_10004029_pt1 | contig 18580 bp, 18 predicted proteins | sample OliLakLV19MP8IB2_FD_148635 | JGI IMG/M metagenome (GOLD analysis project Ga0163152, IMG submission 148635) | Freshwater microbial mat bacterial communities from Lake Vanda, McMurdo Dry Valleys, Antarctica - Oligotrophic Lake LV.19.MP8.IB-2 | ecosystem: Environmental > Aquatic > Freshwater >...
GCTTTAAAGGTCTATTTGGCCAAGCTGAAGAAGGCAGCGCCCGCAAAACCCACTGCGACGGCAACGGGAACGGCGAAGCCTGGTGCGACAGCCGCGCCAGCGGCGCTTGTGCTCTCGAGCGCGTACTCGAGCAAATGCGGTGTTTGTCATCAGCCGCAGGGCGAAGGGGTTCCGGCCGCCAATTATCGCAAGCTCGCGGGCACGGCGCTCACCGAGGCAGCCTACATTGCGAAAGTGCGCGCTGGCGGCGGTGGCATGTCGGCGTTTCCCGCGGGCGAAATCTCCGACGCCGACCTCAAAAAAGACTACGCGGCCTTCAAGGCCGCGAAGTGAGTCGATAGAATTTTAGCGGCCTCAAAAACCGTTGCTAGTGGAAATCTGTTACTTCGCCACGATGCTTCTGGCTGCGGGAGCGCACACGGCCTTCGACACCGTGAGGTTCCACTTCTCAAGGGAGCCTACGTCGCGTGCGGCCTTGTCGGCCACCTTGAGTGCCCAGTCGCCCTTGGTGTTCGTGCCTTCAGGCAGTTTCACGGAGAAGGTCTGGTAGATGCCAGCGGCGAGCGAACGACGGAATGCTTTCTGCAGGTGTCCCTTGTGCGCGAACAGACTTCCCGCGGCAGGAAACACGCGAACCGTTTTGCCCTGGGGCGAAACGAGATCGATGGTGAGGTCGGCGGAAAAGGGGTGAGCGATTTCCACGCGGACCTGCGCCTCGGTTCCGTTGCCTTCCACCTTGCTCGCAATCTTCGACGTGATGCCATTGCGGTCGTTGTCAGGAATGTTCACCTTCGTTGCGTTCTCGCCGATGCTCGCTGACTGCAGAGTGCCTAGCAGGAAGCTCTTCTTGATGAGCGTACGGCCCTGGTCGCTCTGGGCAGCGAGTTCGACATCAAAACTTGCGCCGCACTGCATGGTGCGCGCCACGTTGAGTTTGAACGGGCTTTTGGCGAGCTTGGATTCATCGGCGGCGAGGTCCGCCCAAGTGGCGTCGGCCTTTGACACGGTCACACCGGCAGTGTTGCTCGTGAGAGTTCCGCGCACATTGGTCGTCGTGCTCTTTGTTCCGTTGCCCAGTGCGAAGTTCAGCTCAACGGCTTCACCAGGTTCCACCACACCGTTTTTGTTTCCTTGCGGATCCTTCACGTCGGTGTAGCCAAAACGCAGAGCCTGAAATTCGAGTTTCGGGCCGTACCAGCAGCGTGGACGGGTGCCGAAGGTCCAACCTGTGGCGGTCATGCAGGAAACGCGCGCGGCGTCCTGCTCGGCAGCTATCGACACCTGACCGCTCGCGTTGTTACGTCCGGGGATCACGGTCGCCGTGAAAGGGGCCGTGCACAGCGCACCTGCGAGGTAAGTGTCAAGGCGGCACTGCGCTTGCGGGTGCTGCACCTCAGTGGTGGTCACCTGGCGTGTGTCGGGCGTCTCGGTCTTGGGCACGCCGCCGCTGTTGAGTGCGGAAAGCAGCGTTGCGAGGCTCTTGCCCGCAGCCACCGTACGGTAACAGAGATTGCGGTCGTCCACTCCGCGCCAGGAACCGTCGCATTTCGTTTTCTCGGCCGGCGTCACCGCGTCGGCGAACTCGGCGTTGACGAGAAGGTCATCCTTCCAGATTTTGCGGGAACAGACCTGCGTGGCGAAATAGTCAGACTGGCCTTCGGAGGATGCCCAGTCCGCGTTTCCGTAGAATGGAAATCCACCCAGGTGGTGACCAAGTTCGTGGCACACGACCATGGCAAATCCGTCGGGCGTGACTTCCGGGCGGCGCGCGAGGCCGCCGTACATATTGATGACCCAGTTGTTGCCGTCTTGATTCGCGCTCGCGTTCACCGTGGTGTTTGTCCACAGCTTGTTGGCGGTGAGTGTGGCGCCGTGGCCCTGTGCGATGCCTTTGTAAGCCGAAACCACCTCATCGACGATGCCGTTGAACTCGGCCTCCGTCATGTTGGCCATGATGGTTGGATTGTCTTGTTTGTCGAGATCGTTGGGCGGAAGGATGGAGGCGAGCGCGAAGGGTGAAAAAGCGAGTCCGGAAATGGCAGCCGTCAACTTGAGAGGACCCTTCACGCAAATCTCCTTGCATAGATAAAGTAACGAAACAACCAAGTGCCTCTGGGGGAGAACACCCTCATACTAAACTGGCTGGACGGTCATGTGTAGATGCATGATTTATTCTTCGTCAGTGCCTTGACATAGGCAATTTGATTCAGACGGCTGTTTTTACGGATTTTAGTGAAAAGAGGACGTTACGCTTCCACTCGTGCCATGCGAGTGGGACAGATTTCCGGCTTTTTATTCACGACATATAATAAACGGCAAAAGTATCAGTCGAGTGTTCGTTCTGGATAGGAGTTGGCGTCGGCTGGCGGCTCTCTGCGCGGGGATGGCGAGGGGGCAACGGTAGCCCCGTCCTTGTGGTCAGAAATACGCGCCATGAGAGACTCCAGGGGTTCGCGCACGAGCAGCCTCGCACCTCCGAGGAAGGTGATGGCCGTGTCGGGCAATTTCTCGACCCATTGGATATTGCGTTCGTTGATATAAACGGTTTCACCGTCGAGGCGCGTCACGGCAATCACAGGAATCTCCTTCACTGGGCGGCGCGGGAAATTTCCCGGCACCCGCCATTTTCAGCTGCGCATGTTCACGTACTGCAAGGGTATGCCGAGTTCATCCTGCTTTCCCTTCAACAGGGCGATAACGTCCTGCAGGTCGTCAATCTTCTTACCCGTGACGCGCACTTGCTTGTCCTGGATGGCAGCGTCCACCTTCAATTTGCTGTCCTTGATGGTCTTCACCACGATCTTTGCTTTGTCGGTCTCGAGTCCGGTCTTCACGGTGATGATCTGCTTGCGCATCATGCCGCCCGCCTGCTCGAGCTTGCCCACCTCAAGAGAGCCAAGTTCCACACCGCGCTTGAACAGTTTCGAGGAGAGCACGTCGAACAGCGCCGCAACACGCTCCTCGGCGTCGGCCGCCAGTTTCACCTGCAGCTTGGGTTTGTCGAACTCAATCTCATACTTCGTGCCACGGAAATCATAGCGCGTGGCCATCTCTTTTTGGGCCTGGTTCACGGCGTTGTCGACTTCCTGGACGTTGACTTCCGACACCACGTCGAAGCTGGGCATAGGAACGCACCTCAATAACGATTACGGGTTGAAGCGGAAGATGAATGGTCATAGAGAGCCTTAATCAGTCTTGGTGCAAACTTCAACGAGACCTCGTCCAAAGGAAACCGCGCCTTGAAACGCAACCCGCTCACCTTCCCCCTCTCCTCCATCAATCCTGTGCTCGAACTGTCATACGGCGAGCCGGGAACCGAAGCGAAGAAGGGCGTCATTGTCCTGAAGGACGCTGACCTCCGCACGCCCTGGATGACGGATTTTCTTGATGAGATGAAACCGTCACCACTGAGTTTTCAGCTGACGCTGAGGAGCGAAGGACGGCTCATCCGTGCGCGACTTCGGCTGGCGCTCGAACCGGAACTCGAGTGCAGTCGGTCGCTCACGCTTTTTCGCGAGCGCTTTGAAGTCGACACCGATGCGTTTTTTCGACCCGCCGAAGACATTGAAGCGGAGGAGGCAGCGCGCCCGGGGCACGAGCATGAACTTACGGAAGAGGACTTTTCGAGCTACGCGTTCCAGGGTGGTTCGGTGGCCGTAGATGAGTTCCTGCTCGACGCCATGCGCACGGCCCTGCCCCTGTTTCCTCTGTGCCGTCCCGACTGCAGAGGTCTTTGCAGCGAGTGCGGCACTGTGCTGAACGACAGGGGACGCTGCGGCCGGGAGGTGGCTATCGAGGGCGGCGACGAGTGTCCGCATTTTCCCACCGACGCAAATTGAAGGAGAGGTTCAGAGCGGGAGTTTCAGCACCCGCAGGAGCATGACGACAGCAACCACGGCCGCAGCGATGAGCAAAGCGGCGGGCAAAGCACGAACCGACGCCTCCCACAGTGTACGGCGCACGAGTCGAATACGGACGTCGTCGAGAGCACGATCGCCCCAGGGCTCGCCCGAAGCGCGCGCTTCCGCGAGCAGCGTGCGTTCTGCTCGCCTTTCCTTCTGTGCCACGGCAGCAGCGAATGCCACAGCCGACAAAGGTAACAACTCGTTTTCTGAAAATAGCGACAGCGCCCTGCTTTCACGCTCGGCTGCAAGGCGCGATTCGGCCGCTGCCAACCAACGGGATCGAAAACGGCGTGCGAACACGAGCGCGAGGATTTGCGATCGGTGTCCCATCCGCGCAGTGCTGGCTTTGTGGATTTCTAGAATGAGGGAGTCGCGGGCTGCGGCAAGCGCAGGACCGCGCGCTTCTGGATGGCAAAAATGCACGAGGCCGGCAAGAACGCGAGCGTCTAGCCCCTCGTCCTCGCCGTCCGCCAGGGCGTCAGCGCAAAGTGCGCTGTCCGCTTCCGTATAGGATTTGCTTTTTTGCGAGTGCGCCGTCACTCGAGTCTCTCTCTAGAAGGTGATGCGCATGCGCGCGATTCACATGAGTTCCATTTCGCTGAAGCTCGCGAGACCGCCGAGTTCGGGCAGGTATTCGATGTCATTTTTGGGAATAAGCACCTGGCGTTCGCCGCCGCGACTGTGCGATATAAAGCGTGGGCACGCTTGGTAATTCGTCTCCTCGAAAGGGGCGACACCGCAGTTTCCGCCGCACGCGGCCTTTACGCCACACACATCGGAAAGAACCAGCTTTCCTTCCTTGTCGACGATGCCTTGCCTCACGTGATACGGACAACGACCAGCCTTCATACCATCCTCCTTGATGGAACAATCGACCTACACAAAGACCTCGGCACCTGTCCGCATGCACCGCCCCTGGTCGCAACGTCTTGTTGCAGACACGGGATGCGCGAAAAACGCGCGACGATGTACGCATGCGGACTGGGTTTCGTGGCCCAAAATTAATGCATTTTTACTTCTGGAATTCTGAACTGAGTAAAGCAGGTTTCCTGTTACGTGTCAACACGCGTCGAAACATTCACAAACGCCGCCGTCAAACGTCGAGCACCTGCGTACGAGTACGAATGTATTTGGATCGAAAACTGGTCGCTTGCGCATAAAAAAATAGACATGAGGCGGCGCACGCGCGCAGTGAGCGAATGCGATTTATGCATGGCGGAGCGAACCCTTCGTGGCGTGCACGTCGGGATCACAAATCCAGATCCTGCGCACCGGATTCCATCCTAAGGCGCGCCGGAAAGAGGTCACGAACATGACATGCGAATTCTTCGAAACCGACACTGATCGACTTTTTGAGTGGTATGTCGACTCACGCGCCGACTTGCGTGCGCGCGCATTCGACCTCGATTCATTGCGGGCTCGCATTGGCGTTGAATTCGAAGCATGGCGCGCCACCCTTCCCACCGACGTGCGCGCGCTTTCTCGCGCCGACATCGGGTTCCTGCGCAACGCAGACCTCCCCGGCGATTTTCCGCGTTACGTTCTCGCGCGCGGAAATCCCGGTGTGCTCGCGAGACCTACGGTCGCCATCATCGGTTCGCGAACGCCGTCGCTGTATGGGCGACGCATGGCCCATGATTTCGCACGCGAACTCGCTCTGGCGGGTGTCACGGTCATATCAGGTGGTGCACTTGGCATCGATGGTATCGCCAACAGAGCGGCGCTGACCCATGGACACTCCTGCGCGGTGGTGGGTGGAGGACTGCTGAGGCCGCATCCGCGTTCGCACATTCCATTGTTCCACGACCTTGTCAGAAGCGGCCAAGGACTCGTGCTGTCGCAATTTCCCGAAGGTGATCATGCGCAGCCCTGGCACTTTCCAAGGCGCAATCTCACTCTTGCTCTGCTGGCGGATTTTGTTCTGGTGGTGGAGGCTTCGTTTCGCAGCGGCAGCCTCATCACCGCACGTGAGGCGCTCGATCGCAATGTCGACCTGGGAGCTTTGCCGGGCGCACTCGAAAGTCCTCTGTCGTCGGGCACGAACACTCTCATCGCGAGCGGTGCGTTCTGCATCCAGACGCCTCGTGACATACTGGAACGGCTTGTGACCTTGAAACGGATGCGTGAGGAACGTGTGCGACTCTTCGAGGAAGTCTCTCAGAACTTCACACCCAGCCCAACGACCGGAAACAAATCCTTGGACTCGAACTTGTAGTCGCCGGCCACGTAGGCAAGCAAGGTGCTGCCCTCAAACATCAGGCCCACACCCGCGAATGGGCTGCCAGCCCCGGCCGAGAGACCGCCCGATTTGCCGGCGCCTCCGGACAGGGCCATGCCAAAACCTGCCTCGATGTAGGGACGCCAGCGCTGGGCAAACATCACTTTCAGGTCGACGTCGCCCCACAGACCGCCGCTTGTGCTGTCTTTGTCCCCGTCATCGTCAACGTCCTTCACGGTTCCACCAAGGCCACCCACCCCCACCTCGAAGGCGAAGGTTTGACCAAGATAGATGAGGTTGGCGCCAATGTTCGCGCCCGCGGGGTTGTTATAGGCCACGGTCAGGCCGAAGTTGCCTGCAAGGGCGACCGAAGGCGATGCGAACAGAGTCAGGAAGGCCGGGGCGCCCAGTGCCGTCAGGGTGCGGAGTGCGGCGAAGTCGGTTGCGCGCCTCCAAAGACACTTGAGCGGATGCATGATTTTCGGCATAGCAGGAGTCCTCCGGCAATCAACATACCCCGGCGCCCTGCCCCTCCGGAGGTGGCCGCTTTTGACACCAGGTAGACCGAACATGCTTTCTTCCCCCGCGGAACTTGACACGCCGACTCCACACGGCGCCCACAGCGTTTCCAGCTCGAGCGGCCTGCACGGCACTCATGGAGGAAGTGAAGTCGACGAGGCATTCTTCGCGCGCCCGTTTTACATAGGCTCGCTCGAAGTGCCCAATAGGGTCCTTCTTGCTCCGCTCGCGGGCGTGTCTGACGTCCCGTTCCGCCGCGTCTGCCAGATGAAGGGGGCGGGCCTCACCTACGTGGAGATGCTCTCTGCCACCGCCATTCGTTACCGCAACAAACGCACATTCGAGATGATGGCGCGCCACGCGGACGAAACGATTCTTGGCGTGCAAGTCACCGGGCCCAGCACCGAAGAAGTTGCCGAGGCCGTCGGAGTGCTTTCGGCACAGGGTTTCAGCACGGTCGACATCAACATGGGCTGCCCCGTGCGCAAGGTTGTTGGCGCAGGCTGTGGCAGCGCTATTCTGAAAGATCAGGACCGCCTCCTGAAAACGGTGCAAGCGGCGCGCGCGGCCACGGCGCTCCCGTTGTCCATAAAATATCGACTCGGCTACACCCGCGAGGACGTGAACGTGGCAACGACCACGCGCAACGGCATTGTCGGTGCCGCTGACATGGTGACCATCCATGGCCGTACGCGCTCGGAGGGCTACGACAAACCAGTGGACCTTGACGGAGTGCGCCTGGGCGTCGAGGCGGGGCGCGAGGCCTCGCTTGAGCGCAGCTCTGCGCTGGAGCCACAGGGCTCACAGGGCAGCGTGCGTCACATGAACATCCCTGTGGTGGGCAATGGAGACGTGTTCTGCAGTGAAAGTGCACGTTCCATGGTGCGAGCCACAGGCTGTGACGCCGTCATGGTCTCACGCGGTGCACTTGGAAATCCTTGGGTGTTCGCGGAAATCCTTGCCGGAAAACCCGTTCAGCCCACCATCGAGGAGTGGCTTGATCTCGTTTTGACGCACATCGATCTTCATGAAGCCCACTACCGCGAAGCGCGTCTGAGTGCCGTCCTCATGCGCAAGCATCTGCTCTGGTATGCGAAGGGATTTCCGTCGGCAAAGAGTCTTCGCGACGCTTTCAATGTGATCGAGGACCTGGGAGAGGCGCGCCGGCTGCTCAAAGACTTCGCCGCCCGCATGCCACGCGGTTGCCTGCGCTTTCACTCTGAAGCACGCGCCGCCACGTTGCGAACAGAGACAAGCACGGATCCAAAATGGGAGATGGACCGCGATCTCGACCGAGGTGTGGGGCATCTGGAAATGGCGGGGACTCACCTGGAGCGTTGATGCCCGGAGATGTCCATCATACCACCCATGCTTCTGGCAAGTTGATGGTGGCAAAAAGGTCAAAGTGTATTGGTTCAGCGGGAATAGGAATCTTCGGGTGGCCTGATACAGAATGCCGCTCGGAAGATTTTGTAAATTCCCAAACGCGCTGACCAGCGAGACGTCCTCGCCAAGGTTCTGCTTCAATGTTAAATGAAAGCGAGGAAACCCGAGTGACATTGGAGCCGAAGATGGAGCGAAAACAAAGGCGTTCATTCTCCCCACAGATGAAAGCTGATGTGCTCAAGCAGGTCCTCCGTGAGAAGTCACGTCGCAGCAAATGCACTCAAGGCTCTCTACGCACGCAATGGACTTCTTGGGCGATTTTTTGCAATCGTCGAGAAGGCACGTGTGCATATGTGCCAATCCGATATTGCCGCACTACGACCGCCCCGCCTGCGCACGGAAGGCCGCTATCAGGGAATCTCGCGGCTCGTCGCATGGGCCGCCACCATGGCTTGGTATAGCAGCGGTAGAGGTCGGGCGCGCAGCGCGACTCTTGCTGAGGCATTGCGAAAAGTGTTGCCCGGCCTCTCATCGATGCGCTTTTTCCTGCAACGCTTTGAGCGTGACTGTCGTGGACTTAACGAGTTCCTTGCATTGCTAAAGAGCAATGGACTCAGCAAAGAAACAGGCAGACAGGCTCACCTGATACTCGCGCGGTTGCCCCGAACCACGAAGCTGCACTCTGCCTTACGCAGCTGGCTCGATGCACACTTGGCTCTCCAAAATTCGCTGGATGATGATGTGCCGATGCTCGTCTCAAGCGACGTCATTGAAACCGTCATGGGCCAGCTCAAGAACGTCATCGAACGGATGCCACTGCCTGAAGTTTCAACACTCGCCCTCACCGTGCCCCTTTTCTGCGGAGGGCAGACAGAGGAAAGCATCGACCATTCACTGGCGAGATGTTCGCATAAATCCTTAATGGATTGGCGTTCCGAAAATTGCGCACGCACACATCGTAAACGCAGAGATGAGATTCTCACGCATCAGCTCATCGAAACGGTGCAAGATCCGCCGATCACGCGGGCAGCGTGAAACCGCCATACGTTCGGCAGGCTAGTCTTCGGGGAAGCTGAATTTGCACTCCGCTGAATGCGTCTTTGGGTCAGCGCATCTATTGAAATAGTCGGCCATCTCCGGATGCTTCTTCATGACGCTGTCGGTGAGCCGCGGAAATTCCGGCGCGTAGACGCTGGCATGGATGTTTCGATACGACGCCGGCGTGTTCGGGTGCAAAGACTGGCAATGGCGATCGTTTTGCTTGAGCCCGTCGCAGATGCCGAACGCTTGCAGCGCGTGACGCGCATGGAACCAACTTCCGCCGTAAGTGTGGCAGGCGTTGCAGCTCGCGACCGCATTCTCGTCCGAGATGCTCTGGAAAAATGTGTCTTTTCCCATGGCTTTCTTTATGTCCATTTTCGCGGTCACCGGAATGAGTTTCGGCGACTTCCCCTTTGGACCATAATCCAATTTCGAGACGGCCTTCGCGTCTCCTTCCATGTACACATTGAATTCGGAGACGCTCCTGAAATTCGCCGCGGTGACACCAATGGCCCGAGCGACGTCGCGATGGCGCATCAGTGGAGTTCTGATGAACGGTTGAGGCATGTGGCATCGAACGCACTCCGGAATACCATTGGCCGGCCAGTCCTTCTGAGAAACCCAGACGTTGGTATCCTCGCGTGGGCTGGGGAGAACATTTTCGACTCCGCCCTCGGGGGTTCCCGTGGTGAAAAAACAGACACCTTTCGGACTCGCACCAATCAATCCCACGGACTCGACACGAGGATTGCTCCGCTGAAGGTACTTTCCTCCCTTCTGGCAGGCGGCAACCCAGGTCGTCTGCGGATCGGTTTCCGAGGAAAAGACTTTTCCGAATCTTTCCAGAGGCGCGCAGCGGGATTCAAGCGGTCCGCCGATGGCGGCATTGACGCATTTCAAGTGGGGCTTCCAGGCAATGGAAAAACCCGGCACGTCTTCGTCCGCCACCCGGACTATTTTACCTTGCTGATCGTAAGACCAGACGAGGGCTTCATCTATCTCGTTGCAGTCGACTTTTGGAATCGGTCCGAGTTTTTCCTCGCACGACTGCACATAAGATTTCATGGTGAATTCGGAGGCGGAATCGGATTTCCCTTTCGCGTCGTTGTTGAATTTTCGAGGACGGCAACTCATTCCCGTTACCATGACAACAATTAATGCAAATAATTTTATCTTTTCCATTTCCTGTCCTTTATCTACTCATGCCTTCAAGCAGTCCTGATGGGGCATATTTGAGGTAACACGTATAGGTTGATAGAAATTGACTCGCCTGTCATTTCGGTGACGTCATGCAATCTTTTTGAGAGTTAAATATTTTTTAAATAAAACAGGAAGAAGTGTTTTAAAGTAGTTGCCCTCAATGCTCACCGAGTGCCAAAAGGTGACCGGCGGTCGTTATGACGGCGGCTGCAAACAGCAACTTTTAAGGACTTTTTCGATCTGGAGAGAAAGCGTTGTCAGTACATGAATGGCCTGCCGAACGTATGGTGGTTTCTGGAGGCCTGCGCTGACGGCGTTTCTTGCAAGCATTCCATGACCTGGTTCACGAGGAAATCGCGCTTTCGCTTGCGATGTGTGCGTGAGCAATTTTCGGATCTCGAGTTTTTCAGCGATTGATGCGAACAAGTCGTGAGCGCGGCGTTGATCGACTCGTTGGTCTGCGCGCCGCAGAACAGAGGGGTTGCCAGAGTGAGGGTCGAGAATTTGGGGATAGGCATTCGTTCGATGACCTGCTTGAGCATTCCCATAAGCGTCTCGATGACGCCCGAGGAGACCATCAACGGAACGGAGCCAAGGCCCACCTTCAGGAGAAGCGCGGGGTGCGATTCAAGCCAGGCGAAAACGTCCCTTCTCATGTGATTTCCTGTTGGCAGCCGTTCCAGGTGCGTCTTGGCGCGTGCGCCGGTTTCTGGGTTGAGTCCCGTTTCTTTGAGCAGTGTGAGGAAGTCATTGAGGATAAGGCAGTCCCATTCGAAGCGCTTCAAAAAGGGCTTGAAGGCGAAAAGTCCCGAGATGGCCTTGCGTAACGCCGCTGGGATGCGCGCAGCGGGAGCGGTGCCGCTCCCGCCCATTAACCACGCCATGGTGGCGGCCCATTTTACGACCCGTGAGATGCCGAGCAGACGTGCTCGGAGGCAGATGTGTTACCTTGCGGGTCGCTCGGGAGTGAACCCCGATCACCCACGGCATTTTCGACAGGCGGCGTTAGCCTGCGCTTGCGCCGCCGTTTCTCGGCCGCCGCGCGCACTAATTCTCCCTCGACGGTGCGGCGATAGGAGCGACGCGCACTCTTGATGCGCTCCTCCATGCGGACCGGTGCACAAGGTGAGCAGTAGATGTTCCCGCGGTCGCAGCGCGAACACAGGCCGACGGGCGAAAGGCAGCAACGACAGTGAAAAAGTCGGCATGTTGACGCAGGCGGCAACGCGGCATCGGACGCATCGTTTGGAAATAGGTGAGTCTCAATCAGCACCATGGCGATCCGATACGAACGGATTACTTATGGGGTCTTTTGTCCTCTGCGTATCGGCAAGGGTATAGGCAAAGATTGCAGCCCAGCGTCGTCGGGTGAGCAGTGCCGCTCACGCAGCGGTTCGGCGGAAAGGTACGGATCATCTTATCTGGCGTCTACACGCATCGACACATGGCGCGTTTTGAAGGGTTACGACACTCCGTCGCTTCGGAGATTTAGCGGATCGCGAATGAATCCGGCTATCGCTACGGAATGTTTAATAGCGGGAATCGCGCCCGCAAGGCCAAGAGCGCTTAGCGATGCAAACTAAGGTACGGCTCCACCGTTTCCTGACGGGACTCCCACTCGTCCAGTCTCGGGAGAGACTGGCCCTCGACTAGGAAAACGAGGAAAAATAAGGCAGTCACGATTTTTTAGTCCTTATTGTACTGAAGCGCATACCTACTAGGCGATGAAACTACGACGATCAGGGCAAAAATGTTCACCAGACATTGCGTCTAAAAAACTATCATTGCTTCGGGATTGCGAGTCTACGGCAATTACAAGAACGAAAGGTTAAAATGAAGAACTTTTTTAGATATTCTTTATTAATAGCATCCATTGGTTTGTCGGCTTGCGTCAAAAAACAGGCAGGCCCTTCCTCCGGTAACTCTAGTCATTCATCGGCTTCCAGCGATGCAGTATTCGTCAAGCACCAGGGGGCCTCAGGATACTTTATCGGCTCGTTCGACCCTCCAACCCTCGGACATAGAAGTTTAGTCGTCGACACGAAGCAGCGACTCGCATTGTCGAAAGTTTATGTGAGCGTGAATTTCAACACGGACAAGGTTTACAAAGCCTCGGTCGGCGAAAGGTTACGCATGCTCAACGCCCTCTTCGCATCGGAGGGAGGCAAAGTTGTCATCAAACGTGAGGCACTTGAAGGACGTCGGCAAGACGTGCAGAAAATCAGGGACACGGAAAAGACCGCGGTTCTCGCAATTTTCGGCACGGATACACTTGCCAAGAACGTGCGCATTCTGGCGGGCTTGGAAAAAGTGTCTTTTCTCAACGTCGTTCGAGCGGGACAGGACGAGGACTTCGACCCGTCCGAGTTCGACAAAGTGTCGACCGAATCCGGGGCCCCACCAGTCATCGATGAAATCAGTGATACGTCCGATGGGATTTCGTCCTCACTGGTGAGAGCGAAACTTGCTACCGGGAAACCAGACCCCGAATTGAGTAAGCTGGTACATCCGGGAGTATTGGAAGTCATAGATAACGAGAAACTCTATCGCGCTGAAGAATCGCAGGCGCTTCGCTCCGAACTTGAACCCAAATTCAAGGCGTACGTCGCACACATGGACAACTTGTTTCCCTCTCAAAGAACGGCGCCTATTGATACGCCGGTCTGGGTCTCTCAGCAATCGCTAGCTGGCGCGCAGGACTCATTCATTCGCGCATGGCTTCGCGCGCGTGAGGTCAAAGGAAAGGAAGAAATGGAAGCAAGGCAGGCTTCGGAAAAATACTTTGGGTGGACTCGTCAAACTTTCGCACTTGAAGAAGATCCGATTTATACTGCGCGGTGAGTCGTATCCCCGCAGTATCTTTGCGTTACCAGTGTAGTGTTCCCGTATGAGCCGGTTGCCAAAACGGGCTCTATTTAAAGAATATCTTTGCGATAAAGCGAGCGCACCAGTCCAACGATGTGGTCGGACTCAGCCAATCCAAAAGGGATGGGTTCGAAGTCTGGATTCTCGGGCACCAGAAGCGCGGGTGGAACGCGTGCCACTGCGTGTTCCTCTTTCGGCAGCAGCTCGAATGCGCTGCGGTAGAGATGCGACCCGCGCAGTGCGAATCGTTTCACCGTGACTTCGTGATTTCCCACAGCCGCAAGAACGATGTCGCCGTTGCGTGCAGCGGCCGCCGATTCCACAAGCAGCACGTCGCCAGGCATAAAGCCCACGTTCATCATGCTGTAGCCTTCGACAGTGACGGCAAAAAAACGCGACTCGTCGCCACGACGACCCACCGAAGGAAACGGTACAAATTCGCCCGCGTGAGAATCGACGCTCTCTGCTGGATTGCCTGCCTGCACGAGACCTACCAGCGGCGCGAAAACAAAATTTTCGACGGCCTGAGCAAGCTCATCGAGCGTGATGCGCCCCCGTCCTGTGGCGACCCCATTTGCTCCGGGTATCCGGCCGCTGAGGTTGGGCAGAGAGGGACGCTGTGCATTTATGCCGCGCTCGCCACGGCCCATTGATGCGGAGTCGCTTGCGTTGCTGCCTGCCACTACCGCCGTTCGGGCAGCGCCTCCGGAGTTCGCCCCCGGAATCGACCCCCGTCCTTTGTATGGGTTCCAGAGCCCCTGTGCCTCCAGTTGTTCAAGCACCTCGAGGACTGGCACAAGCTGCCGCGACTTGCCAGCGACAGGGGGCATAAGCGCCCCTTTTTTTCGCAAAGCGAGGACCACATCCTGCGCGCTTCCCACAGCTTTCCACCCGAAATGACTTGCAATTTCCCGAAGGGTGGGAGGCATCCCGGTTTCGCTCATCGTGTGAAGAATAAACTCCATCACCTTGCACTGCAGCTCGGTAAGAGTTACCATACAAAAGTATCCTATCCAGGGAGGGGTGCGAAGAGCCCTTCGTTCCTCCCATCTGCCAACAGCCGGGAAAAAGGAAGGAAAAAAATCGGTCACTCGGCCACCTGAGAGGCCCTCGGAAACAGAAGTACACTATCACCTTACAAACATCAAGGATTTCGGGCGCTATGACCATACGTATTCGCCAGCGCAATGCCATACATAAAAAAGGTCGCACCGGTCGTGTGTCCTTTGTGCGTGTGGTTTTTCCGTGGGTCGCAGTCGCCGGTTTCTTCACTCCTTGTGCTAATCAGATGTCTTTTCTTTTGTCGGCCTTCGGCGTGTCCGCGTCGAAGAGTGTCAGCGCGCCTCTCCCCAACCAACCCCGCCACACAGACAGCTCCCGCCTTCACACCCTCCCCATCTCCCTCCCCTTGCACCTGGGCCTCGGCCCGTTGCATCCCCAGCGCCACGACACGCTTCGGACACCGCACGCGGCTTGGTCGCATGGCTGCGCCAACGCCAAGCCTCCGTGCCTTAATTCCAAACAGAGCGAGGGCGCGCTGCTTGCAAAAGCAGCACGCCCTTCTCCGAGCGGATTTTTAGAGCCATCAAGAGAGTGAGGAGACGAAATCCTATCCTTCCGTAGAGGAGGAGACCGCCCAGTGGATCACTTGAACTCGGCGCGCATTTTGTCGTCGAGAAAAAAATTGCGCCGTGGCGAGGCTTCTTTGCAGTCGCATTTGTCGTCGCAAGCGATCTTGTAAAATACGACATCGTCAGGATCCGACAAGAAGCTGGGTGCGCGGCTTGTTTCCTCCAATAAGACAGGAGGCGAGAGATTTGCACTCTGAGGCGTGGGCGACACAAGCCGGTCTTTTTTCAGGGACGATTCGTAGGCAAAGGAAAAGGTGAGCCAGCCGCCTGTGGAATTGTAGGTTTCATAATAGTAACGCGCAAAACCCGCGCACGCAGCCTCAGCCTTCGCAAGCTTCGTGCAGGCCGAAGGCGCTTTGAGTGAGCACCACACTGCCTTTGGCCGCGTAAAAGACATGGGTGTTTTGCCGCCAATGGCCACGGGCCGCCACGACTCCTTCAAAGAGTCGCCTGGCGCAAGGGTGAATGGCCCTTTCGCCTCGCCCGCGCGTACAAGCAGCACGGCCTGACCAGCGCGCGTGAGGCGTGAGTCGGCGGGTTTCACCGTCACGGGTCCGTCGCTCAGGTTTTGAAACCGTGCATCGACGGAATCACAACGCACTCCGCTACAGTTGTATGAGAGGCTCACTTTGAGGGTTCCGTCGTCGAACTCCTCTGCATCCACCGGGAGCACCGCTCCCGTGGAGCGCACTGTGCCCGCGCACCCCCCGGCGAACAATCCAACGAGAAGGAGAACTGGCGCGCGCGTGCGAAATTTCATGTGTCGAATGCCTCCGCTCGATTCATCCATAGCGCCGCCAGGATACCATTCATGACGCAAAAGAACCGCACCCTGTCACTCCTCCGCACGCTCAGCAGCACCGCCATCCGCGCAGGTGCAGAAGCGCTCCGCGACAAGGCACGCGGAGCGAACGTGGCCACTGCCGTGTCGTCGGCGGCAGCCGAACGGTTTGTACGCGGGCTCGACGAGCTCAAGGGCGCCGCCATGAAGATGGGACAGATGCTCTCGCTCGTCGATGAGTCTCTCTTGCCCGCCAATTGGAAACCCGTGCTCGCGAAGCTCCAGTCGGAAGCCACAGCGAAACCCTTTGAGGACATCGAGCCCGTCCTCCAAGCCGCACTGCCCGGAGCGCTTGCGCGGTTCTCATCTTTCGAAAAGACCGCGGTGCATGCCGCGAGCATCGGGCAGGTTCACCGCGCCACACTCCTTGATGGAACACCGGTGGCCGTGAAGATCCGCTACCCCGGCCTGGAAAAAGGCATCCATGCGGACCTTGTGACCCTCAAGCGCATGCTCCGATTCGCCAATGTCCTGCCGGCGGAAGGCAACTACGATGCCGTGTTCGCTGAGGTGGAGGACATGTTTCGCCAGGAAATCGATTTCGAGGCGGAAGCGCGTCACTACCGCGCATACCGCGAGCATTTCGCGGGCCGGCCCGGCATCGTCGTTCCGCGCGTCATCGATGCCCTCTCGGGTCCGAACGTGCTCGTCACGGAGTGGATAGACGGAATCAATATCGAGAAATGGATCCAGGCGGCAGGCGACGGCAACGAGGAGGGACACCCACGACATGCCATCGCGCGGCAGGCTATGGCACTGCTGTTTGAAGAGATGTTCGTTATGAAGACTCTGCAGACCGACCCGAATCCGGGCAATTTTCTGATCACACCAAACGGTGAACTCGCGCTCCTCGATTTTGGTGCCGCACGCAAGCTCAATGAGGAAATGGTGGAAGGCTATCGAGAACTTTCTCGGTCGTGCCACGAAGGAACCCGGCCGGAAATACTCGCCGTGTGCGAACGCATGGGCTTTCTGCAGCCGAGTGACAGTGACAAGGCCCGCGACGCCTTCCTGCGCATGATGCTGCTTGCCACCGAACCGTTTGAGCACCACGTCTACGATTTCCGGGGCACCGACCTTGTCCGCCGGCTGCGGAACGAAGGAATGTCCTTTGTGCGCGAGGTGGGCTTGCGCCCACCGCCCCCCGATGCCGTGTTTCTCAATCGCCGTATAGTGGGAACGCAGATGCTCCTTGAGCGTCTGGGCGGCCGCTTTGACGCGCGTGCTGTGCTCGAGGTGCATCTGGCATGCCGGGCTGTGGCGCCTTCGTGAAAGACGATCTCTTAACGTAGGGAGAAAGGACCTGATGGGGCGCATCGCGATGTTTGCAACAAAACCCGGGAAGCGTCCTGTCATTGAATGAGCGGCATCATCAAAATGGCCCACTCGATTCGAGCGACTTTGAAACCAAATCCAATGGCCAGCTAGTGCTGTCGCACTCTGCAGGACGAGGTGAGAGGGCCTTGCATGCGGAAACCAGCTCCGGCGGGAATGGGCCCAACGCCGTGGATCCCTCGACGCAAAATCCGGTCCTGACGTCGAAATTAGAGTCGGCGGCACAGGCTCCGCCTTTGTGTAGACTGGCCGCAAAGTCGACGGACCAACGATCTCCATCGCACACTGTGCCTCCACCATTCTTTCTGCAGTCCGCTCTCATCTGTTTTGTAAAGGGGCCCATTGCCGAGCCGCCTTCAACACATAGAGACACATTTGGGCCACCCGCCACCGAAACAGGCGTGAGAACCGAACCGGGCGCGCAATAGTGAGTCGATTGTTTGTAATCTTTCTTGCCTGACAAATACGCGGCAAGCCACTTGCCACCTGCAGACGTTGAATCGATCCGCACGAATTCAGATGCAAATCCGGAGCCACTTCTTGTTACGCCCACCAGTTTTTGATTTGACAGCGAGAGAAATGCGCCTGTCCCCGAATCGCCTTTGCAAGTCGAAGTCTGCCTTACTATTGCATTGCCAGTTGAATATATAGTCGCTTCCACTTTCACCACAGCGTTTACGCCGTGGCGCAGGATAAATTCCGAGGTGTCGGCGTCGAGCTTGTTAGGGGTTTCAGAACACCCGAAGCCCGCCATCAAGACCTGCTCACCTCTGGACATTATTTTGTCAAATCCCACCGTGGCGGCATGCCCGCCCACGATGTCCGCACCAACGTGAATGATTGCCAGGTCCGGATGGGCGAAAGTCGCTGAATCATCACCTGCCACGAGCCCCCGCTCGGCCAACGGGTAAATATGGAAGGATGCGATGTCGAGAACTTGACCACTTAAAAAGCCAAACTTAGCTTTCTGCCCGGTAATCACCTCAATTTTTGTTCCCGGAGTCGGAAGATATCGGCCGTCCTTAACTGCTCCGAACATCTCGAGACAGTGGGCGGCAGTCAGAATATCCCGAAGACCTAGGATTGTTCCACCGCACGGAGGGACAAAAGGACTGGGGCGTATGCCGACAACCGAAGGCAGGCTACCTTTTGCCGACGGCGTACCTTCAATAACCTTAACATTCGCTTTTTCGGAAAAATCCCGAGTGGCACATGCGTTACTCACAAGCATGACAGCAACTGGCAACAAAATCCTGCGCGAAAGCGAAGCAGATACAAACCACATATTCACTCCAACCACATGTTTATTTTCCATGAGTTCATAAACCACTGCATATCATACCGTGCCGACAAACTCACGCGCAAGCGAGGCCAGCTTTTTGGCGCTATGCGGCTGATTCTCGTGACATCTGCCAAGTGGTGCGATGACGATTTAATGCGCCTCGCGAATGGAGGCGGCGGGGAATGTGTCGCAAAAATCGCTATGCTCCCCAGCAGATGCTAAAGAAACACTGTGATTTGCGAGGGACATCGTCCCGCTTATTCTCAAGCCTTTCGTCCCGTCGGGGTATCGGAGGATCACTGAGAAAATTCAGTAGACCGTCAAGGTGGCCGTCGTGCGAGCGGCAGCGAGTGCGAT
>Ga0163152_10004031_pt1 | contig 18577 bp, 14 predicted proteins | sample OliLakLV19MP8IB2_FD_148635 | JGI IMG/M metagenome (GOLD analysis project Ga0163152, IMG submission 148635) | Freshwater microbial mat bacterial communities from Lake Vanda, McMurdo Dry Valleys, Antarctica - Oligotrophic Lake LV.19.MP8.IB-2 | ecosystem: Environmental > Aquatic > Freshwater >...
CTTGCTTCACACGTCCCATTATCTCTTGTTTTACTTCTGTTGCAATTGCTGGCATATATCCGATAGTCAACTAATAATCTTAGAATTATTTGTCAGTATATCGGATACCTGTCATTCGATTGGAATTTATCTAAAGGAGGACAACAAATATACGTTAGTATTTAAAAAGACGTTTGATGATAATCAAGGGAGATGGGTAAATATTGAGTTTGGAGAAGATTATACAACTCGTGACCCTTACTTTAATTTAACTTCTACTGGAGAAGGAATGTCTATCTCGGGTGATTTAGGGTACTTGGGATGCTTGGGATGCCGCTTATTGTGGTGGGACTATTATGATTGGGATGCCGGTAAGAAAACATTCGTATTGGCTAACAATAAACACCCCGAGAACTTCAAAAGATTATTAGAAGATTACGAAGAAAAGGACAAAACAACTTGTTTTGATCAAGAAAAGGTTTCAGAAAGCATATCCGATCTATACATAATCAGGAAAGATAAAGACAAAATATGCTCGGATGACGCTATAGAGCCAGCTACAACTATTGGACAGGCTGAAATGTTGTTGAAAGGCAAAGAAGCAATTAGGCGGATAATTAACGGAGAAAATATTCCCATGTATGAGGTTGATAAAATTAAAATAGATTTTTAACTAGGATTAATCAAGATTTGTTTCGAAGTATGTAGTTTTTTGTTCATCACCAGCTGAACTAGCTTAAAATTTATTGGCATTTGGCCAAGTAATTACCCCAAGTACGATTTTTCATTTCTCCGCTTTCATTTTCACCTAACCCCACATTTTCCATAACAGTCCAAAAGTTAGTTGGACCGGAAAAACTTCCATTTTTTTCCATAGGAACTCCATCGTTGGCTCCCAAACTAACCCTTAAATAATAGGGGATGGTAACCATAACTCGGCTTAAAGTGGGTCTTATTTCGTTGTCCTTATAGAAAGTTTCTAACATATAGTAGGCAGTCTTTTTTGCTGCATCACAGCTAGACGCAGTTTTACTAAAAGAACCATTAATGACTATCTCGTAAGGAACCTGTTCTTCGGAGGCAAAATCTGAATTCTTATTCCAAATAGTAACTTCAAAGCCGGGATATTTTTCAGCTACAAGATTATTAATCTTATCTGTAATTTTCTTTGAAGTTATACTTGGTTTTTTAGTAGGTTCAGGTATTCTGGTAGGGGTTAGAGTCTTTGTGGGTTGCATAGTAGGTTTTGGAGTGCTTATAGAGGATGTGATAGTAGGTTGTGTAGTAGCAGTAAGTGTTTCTTGTTTATCTTTCCATGCTTTATTGAATTCTTCACAGGCTTTTTGAGTTAAATCTATCCTTTTCCCATCGGGACCAATACACCCTGTTTCCCCTACAACAGCCTGACTTTTATCAACAGGTTTTGCGTTTGCAATTGCATTAAAACCAATAATTATTAGGATGAAATACGCGGTTATGCCCCATTTAACTTTTTTATTCCAATTAGTATTTTTCCACATCTGATAAAGCCCAACAGGGAAGAAGAACATAAGCAGAAATATTATTCCCCACCAAGTCTTGTACCATTTCTTTTTATTTTCCATATCAATCTATATACAATTATAACAAATGTTTATTATTTAATCAACGTATATTACAAGCTAAATGCTCGCTTTTAGCTTGTGGATTGATAACTTATAGCTATCAATAATAAGTTTATGTCTACTACAAAAGAGAAGCTTGGAAGAAAGGTGCAGAAGTTAAGAAAAGCCCTAGGATACACTCAGGAAGAACTTGCTGAGAAGCTACATATCAGTAGGACGCATATGGGTCATATAGAGCAAGGGAGAAAATCTCCCTCCCTAAAACTTATGGATAAACTTGCAAGAGTATTAAAAGTAAATGTATCTGAGCTTTTCTAGCTCTGAGAATTACCCCATCTGCTTCAATTAATACTGAATTCTAAAACATAATAGCAATTAGTAATTGATATGGTTTGAGTCATTCTCTGGTATAATACAAGGCATATTGAGCCAAAATATTGAGATTGAGATATGATCACAAAAATTAATAAAATCAAAAACCTAGGATTAGTTTTTGCTAGTTATACAGGAAACGCATCATTACCACTCTTTAAGAAATTCAATCTCATCTATGGGTGGAATGGGAGTGGAAAAACAACACTTTCACGACTCTTTGATGTAATAGGAGGAGATTCAGTCGCGGATTTAGAATATGAGATCGAAGATGGAGCTGGAAACAAATATAGTCATGGAGAGGTGTTCCCTAAAAAGATACGCGTGTTTAATCAAGATTACATACAGAATAATGTCAAGATGCTTGAGAGTAGAGCAAGCACAATCTCTGTTTTACTTGGAGAAGAGAACAAAGATTTGATCGAAAAAATAGAAGAAGACAAAAAATTGCTGGATGGCAATCCTACTGACCCAACTAATCGAGGGAAGATTGTTCTAAGATCTGAACATAAAAAAAATAGAAGGAGAAAGTCTGATGAGCGTGATGAGAGATTTACTGAAATTGCTAGAACTATTGGCGCAGCAATAGGGGGTAATGCTTTGCGTGATTACAGAAAACCTCAAGCAGAAAAAGAATTTAGCTCCATTACTATAAAAGCGGATTTATCAGATGATGATCTTTCAAAATTCTCACTCTCTGCAAAGCAAGAGTCTCTTCCGTCTATTAGTTTACTTGCATTGAAGCCTGTGAATTTGGAAAATGGCTCTAAAGTTGAGGTCTCGGTTTTTTTGGAGACAATTAGAAAAGAAGCAGAATTGCTTTTAGCAAAGACGGTTGAGTCAGAGATTGTGAAGAGGCTTACTGAAAATAGAGATATCTCTGAGTGGGTAGAGCAAGGCATTCATTTACAAGAAATCCACAAATCTACTGTTTGTGAGTATTGTTTGCAGAAAATTCCATCGTCGCGAGTTAAAGAACTAGCAAGACATTTCAACGAAGCTGACGGGGAATTAAAGGCTGACATAGACGTTCTCGTTGAAAAACTAAAAAAGGTATATGCGACTGTACAATCTGTTCAAGCTAATCATAAAGCTCTTTTATATAAAGATTTACAAGATAGTCATGGCAGTACAGGAGCGGATTTTGAAATTGCAAAGCAACTGTTTCTTTCAAATATAACAGAGTTGGCGGAGGAATTGAAAAGTAAGAAAAGCAAGACTACTGAGGAACTAGCTTTAAAAACAAAAACTAGTATAGATGACTTTTTAGTTCAAATAAAAAAATTAAATGAAATTATTGTCATACATAATAAGAAGACATCTGATTTTGATGGGATGAAGAAAGAGGCAGTTCAAAAGCTAAAGGTACATTATCTCAGTACAATTTTTGACGAAGTTAAAAAATATAGTGAAGCAATTATGAAACATGATGAGGAAATAAAATCTCTGGATAGTGAGATTAGTGAAATCCAAGAAAGAATTGTGCAAAATATGGCGAAAATATCTTCCAAGCATAAAGCATGCGAAGCTATTAACAAAAAGTTGACTACTTTTTTAGGTCATCAGGAGTTGACCTTTATTCCTCATATAGAAATTAAATCAGATGAGAATGGAAAAGAAAAAGAGGTAGTGAGCGGATATGATATTATGCGGGGCGAAAATCCAGCTATATATTTAAGCGAAGGAGAAAAAACTGCGATTGCGTTTGTTTATTTTGTTGTACATTTAAGTGATCAAGAGTTTGATGTTGATGATGGAATCATCGTTGTTGATGACCCCATATCTAGCTTAGACTCTAATTCTCAATATCAAGCATTTAGCTTTTTAAAAAACGCAGTTAAAGATGGTAGTCAAGTCTTTATATTTACTCACAGTTTCGATTTTTTAAAGTTATTAATCAATTGGCGTAGGGGATTACGTGATGGAACCACAAATTATTACATGATAAAAAATAACTTTCCTAGCAATACACGCTGTGCATATATAGACAAAATGGATAAAGAACTAGCTGAGTATGAGAGTGAATACCACTATTTATTTAAACTCTTAAAGGAATTGAAGATAGAGCAGGATGACTCAATAGCAAAAGCATATCCAATACCCAATATAGCAAGAAAGGTGTGGGATACGTTTCTTATGTTTAGTGTGCCTAATGGTAAAAGTTCTTACAATAAAATGGAGGAGCTTAAAAAAGATGGACATGATGAACAAAAATTAGATGCAATATATAAATTTACAAATGATCATTCTCATATTACTGGATCTGGATTTGATCCAGTATTGGTACCTGAAACAAAAAAAGTAGTTAATGAATTATTTGAGATGATGAGTACTATATCCCCTTCTCACTTTGAAATAATAGATAAAGCTACTAATTGATTTTTGTGTAATCATCCTCTTCTTGCTTTATAAACCCGTAGTAATTATAATAAAGGAGTACTTTTGACATAAAAAGAACTATATTTTTATCTAAGTACTTGATTGAGATTGAAGCTAAAAGGAAGCTTCGCCTTAAAAATCCCCGCTTATCCAAGGCAAAAATGGTTCAAAATGAAGTCGCTCAGGGGCACAACGGATTTATATAACCAATATTCCATCTATTCGTTCTTCTTTGATTTGACTTATTCATTAAGTCACATAGCTACACTAAAAAAAGTGTAGCTATCACTGGAATATAAAATAGTGCAAATACTGTACTAAGAAATACTGCCAATGAGGCTTTTTCTGGATGAACATTTAATTCTGTTGCAAACGCAACTGTGTTTAGCGCAATTGGGACAATAGATATTAGTACCATAGCGCTATAGATTCGTGGCTCAAATATGTGAAATACCTTGGTGTCAACTGCAATAGCGCAAAGCATGAAAAGAGGCCATATGAAAAATTTTGCTAGAAATGAAATTCCTATAAACGTAAAGTCGAATTTGTAATCTTTAATACTTGCCAGCCCAAGTCCAATGAGCATCATTCCTAAAATAATATATGCACCTCTAAAACTAGCAACTGTATCTGAATAAATTGTTCCCAACTCAACCCCAAAAATATTTAGGATAAGTCCAATTAAAAAAGCATACAACGTGGGGAGTCTTGCCAGTTTTAATAGACTTTCTTTTATTGTGTGATGTCCCTTGGCAGTTATGAAAAACCCCAATGTATTCTCGAAAATGTGAAGACCTAGAGTACCTAAGATATAAATATTGAGTATGGTATGATCAAAGAGAATGATTGCTACGGGAATGCCAAAATAACCTGTGTTTCCGCTGCCTGCAATAAAAGCAAGTATATTTCTCGTAGTATCATGCCAAATAAATTTACCTATATAGAAAAAAGCAAGACAAGATGTGCAAGCAATTATGTAGACAAGCAAAGGGAGGGTCAAAGTACTTGATGATAGCTTTGTTGTTAATGACGCATTAAAAACAATTATAGGAGCGATAATATAAATTGTAAGTGGTGCAATTGATTCTTTTTTTACATTCAAATACTTTCCTGCTATAAACCCAAGGCCAATAATAATATATAAAGGAATAAGTTTGGCAAGAATTACAAAAAATAAAGTCATTTATTTCTTATAATAAAGGTTAGTTTATATATACTTTTCTCGCATTTGCTCGTCTTTTTTCGTATAATAGCCATTATAAAGGTCGCTTAGCTCAGTGGTAGAGCACTGCGTTTACATCGCAGGTGTCGGGGGTTCGATACCCTCAGCGACCACACATGCTCAAAAAACTTGCTACTGCGTTATTTATTCTAATTTTAGCTGTCGTACTACTTCATGAACCTTCCATATCTCAATTCAAAGATTACCAAAAAAACCAAGCAAGAATCGGAACTAAAACTTACACTCTCCATCTTGCACAAACAGAAGAACAAAAAACTCGTGGCCTATCATATAGCAAATACCTTAAAAGCAATGAGGGAATGTTATTTGAATTTGAAACTCCTGGTTTTTATGGTTTTTGGATGAAGAACATGAATTACTCTATAGATATTTTATATTTACGTGATAATAGAATTGTAGATATAAAGGAAAATGTGCATCCAAGCTCATACCCCACAGTCTATCAACCTGTCATCACTACTAATAGAGTTGTTGAATTAAATGCTGGAGAAGTCGCAAAGAACAGGGCTGTTATTGGAAGCAAAGTTGTAATTGAGTAGCTTTGCAAGCTACTTTTATTCTGTTAGCATCATCTATTATATTGTCTATACGGGTGGTTTTTCGTAAGTGAGATTGCCACTTTATCACCTAAATTAAAATCCGCATCGTGATTGGCAAGTATTTGATATTGATTTTTAGTTTCTGAGACAGTAATCATATATTGCATGCCCATAAACATAATTTTTCTAACTGTACCTGTGCCGTTGACATCTTTAACAATTCGCCAATCATCTGGTCGCGTTAGAAGCAACACCTTGTCACTGCCTACAACTGTCTGTGTAGAGTGAAACTGTACCTCACCAAATTTAGTCATAGCGCGTGTTTTGCTTTTTACAGTGGCTGATATAATATTAGTTGGCCCCAGTAGTTTTGCAATAAAGAGGCTCTTTGGACGTTGATATATATCTACTATACTATCTACTTGAAGAAGAACTCCCTCATCAAGAATCGCCACTTTGTCAGCAATAAGAAATGCTTCATCCATCTGGTGGGTGACGAGTAATGCAATTCGTTTATATTTTTTTACAGATTCACGTATATTTGATGCAAGCGTTGCCATACGTTGTTTATCCAAACCTGAAAAAGGCTCGTCAAATAGAAGTAATTTTTTATTATGAAGAAGCGCGCGACCTAATGCTACTCTTTGTTGCTGCCCTCCAGAAACGCCTGAGGGATAGTGTTGTTGAATAGTGTGAATGTGCAACTCTTTCATCAATGACTGTATCTCTTCATCTTGCATTTTGATTTGAGACGTATCCATTCCAAGTGTAAGATTTTCAAATAACGTCAAATGCTCAAGTAAATTATGTTCCTGAAATATATATCCAACATTTCTTTTATTTGGACTTACATTGTATGTCGCACAGCTAACAGTTTGATTATCAAGAATTATGGCACCATGCTCTATTGGCAAAAAACCTGCCAGCGCATTTAAAAGTGTAGTCTTGCCAGCACCAGATGGCCCAACAACAGCCAGTATCTCCCCGCCTGAAAGGCTAAAAGATACGTCTTTTAGGGAAAATGGAGGTGTATCGCTTACTGTTAGGCAAATATTTCTTACAATACATTTCATATGCGATCCTTAATATACAACACTGTGGTTGGAATTGATAACAATAGTAATATAGCGATTGCAGGGGCAGAGTACGCGTACAGGCCAACACTAGCAGTCTGCCAAATGCGTATGGACAGCACTTCAACGCCCAGTGGTAACAATAAGAGAGGAATATTGAGTTCACGAATTACATTGGAAAATATGTAGCTACAGCTAAAAATGAGAGACTGTTTTGTGAACGGGTAAATAATTTTTTGCACATACGATCGTTTACCTGCTATAAACGTATCTCCTATTCGAATCGCTTCTTTTGATAGTGATCTAAAAGATGGCTCCAATATCATAAATGCTATTCCCGTAAACCTAAGAATATATGCATAAAGAAATAGTGCCGAGTGAGTCAGCATGTTAAAAGGTACATACTGTTTAAAGCTTGCTATACTAAATGCAACTACTATTCCAGGCAGGGCACGTATCAAAATAGCCAATTGTGAGACGTATGAACTTCTATTTAATAAACTTCTCATTTTTATCAGACAAAAAAAATAACTAAATGAGGCAACAGTAAAAGTGACAACAACTCCTATTAAAAGGGTATTAAGAAATACGTGCAATAAACTATATTTTGCTCCAATCCAAATTTGCTTAAATGAGGATGTGTCCATTACATACGAATAAAGCCAAAACAAAATTTTTAAGGCTGGTATAAGTACAGAAAAAGCAATAATTATAGTTAAGATACATACACCAAGGTACAGTGATTTTTTCTGAGTTGAATATGTCCCAACAGGTACATTTGGTGAATATGTTGAACTGACAACTTTTCCAACAAGTGAGTGACCATAAACCAGTAATATCGCAACAAAGAACATCAATGCAAGACTTACTAGTGCTGCCTCTCCCCTGCCAGATCTCAGTATCATTTCCTCATATATCGCGGTTGTTAGCGTGTTTATTCGAAGTATCGAGACTGCGCCAAAATCGGCAAACACATATACAAATACCAAAAGCATACTACTAAAAACTACGTGTTTTACGTGTGGTATATAGTACAGTCGAAGTTTTTGCAGTAATGATAACTTGTAAAGAGCTAAGATTTTTGAATGTGTGGGGTCGATCATCTGCACTCTTGTATAAAACGGTAAAAATACATATGGGTATAAGAATAATGAAAGGACAAATATTGCCTGTAAAAAATTTATATGAGGTATATTTTTGGTAATGTGAAGCACTGGCTGTGATTTAAATATGTCTATATACGCAATTGCGCCTACAAATGGAGGAAAAATCAGAGACAGAGGTATAACTTTTACATATATACGACGGATTTTGACTGAAACTATATTCAACGCATAAATTGCAAGTATTGATATAAGACAGCAAGCTACACTTACACACAAACCAAGTAGTATGGTTCTAAGGGTAAAAAGTGCGTAATGATTAACGATTAAAGGTAGTTGAAGATTTGGCGAAGTACCTGCTTCAATTACAAGTACTATAATGGGTACTAATAAAAACAGCCCATATATAAAAGAAGTGGTCACCTCAAGTAACCTGCTTAATTGGTGATGATTCATGCTCTACATTATACCTGCAGAAATTCAAACTCCAGAATCCTTTACAATAGTTGTCGTTTCATCCATCATTGTTGCTATATCATGCAAATTTATATCCATTTGTCTAAATTCTCCCAGGTTTTTCGTATTTTGCGATTTTACTGAAGTTGTGAGAGGAAACTCAAAGTTTACTTCAGCAAATTGTTTTTGAGTGTCAGCGCTGAGTAGGAAGTTTACAAATTCCTGTGCTACTTGACCATTTTTACCATGTTTTACAATTCCCACACCTGATACATTAACCATTGACCCATCCTGTCCGTCCTGCTGATCTGTATAAATAATTTCTATATTTTCCGATTCCAGCTGTTGAAGATGGCCGTAGTAGTGATTGACAAAGCCAATTGAAAATTCTCCACGTGCAACCGCCTGTCTAACATCTCCATGACCGGCAAGCAATGTTACCTCATTATTTTTAATACCCGCAAGTAAATTTTTCACATACTGATCACCGTGAATTGATTTTATTGCACTGAGGTGAGCAAGTACGGATTCATTTGATGTTTTTGCCATTGCTACTTTTCCTTTCCACTTTGGTTCGATAATTTCGTAGATTGAAGTTGGTATTTCATCCTTAGATACAAGATCTGTATTTATCATAAGAACACGGGCTCTACCAGAGACACCAGACCACAACAACTGTGATGACTTAAATTTATTGGGTATGTTGACAAGCTCATCAGCAGTAATTGGTGTAAAAATACCAGCACTAGCAAGTTTTTCAAGCCACCCTGCATCAGTGGCAATATATATGTCAGCAACTGTTTTGTAGCCTTCCTCAAGAAGCAAAGAGCCAAGCTCTTGGGTTTTGCCACTTTTGAGTACTACATTAACTCCCGTTTTCTTCTCAAACGACTCAATAATAGGAAGAATAAGAGGTTCACTACGTCCTGAATAGACGATTAATTCTTTCTGATCAACTGGCTTTTCGGCCGCATCCCCCATGAAAAAATATACTCCAACTACAAGAAAAAAAACTAGAAAAATGAAGATTTTGTTATTCATTGCAACTCATACTAATATAGTAATAGTTACAATAATAGCACACTTAACATACTTGTCAATACATACATTTTAAAGAAAATAAGAAGAAATTTAGCATGTTGGCGTACCTGGGTGACGCCGTTTAAACCAAACTACATCGTGTTACATTGGAAATCCGCTAATCATTAGTATGAAAGGCTCCCAGAATTGGAATCTCATTGAAATAACAACTATTATGGGCTATAATACAATTCATGCATAAACTGAATGAATTCATACAAAAATTCTACACATTTTTAGTTGCAAGAAAATTTGGTTCTTGTGGACACAACTCTCTATTTATTACGTTCTCTAAATTCTTTATACCTCACAATATCCACATTGGTAAGAATGTTTTTATTAATCAACAATGCATATTCGTAGGCGAAGAAAAAATCACTATTGGGGATAATGTGAGTATTGGATTTCGATGTATGTTTATTACTTCTAATTACGAACCTTACTTTAATCCAAAAAAACAAAAGAGAGTTAAGTACTTTGAACCTATCGTAATCGAAGACGATGTATGGATAGGCTCTGGGGCAACAATACTTCCTGGCGTTACCATTGGGCGTGGTAGTGTGGTTGCAGCAGGTGCTGTAGTGACTCGAGACGTACCTTCGCTCTCGCTCGTTGGAGAAGTCCCAGCTCGCATTATAAAAAATATTGAGCCAAATGATACCCTGGTTACTTTAAAAAAACATACTCATGTGCGCGCTCCTGCACCACTTCGATAAATCAAAAAAAACATTACTGAAGTATCTCACTCAGCTTAAGGACAGCGCCGCCACCTTTTTCATAGTACTCAACGGCAATTATGTGATTTCCACCTGATAAAAATATATTATGACTATATGTTGTGGGACCCTGATCTATCCATTTATCTATCACAGTAATGCCATCAATCTTAAGACGCACGCCATCATCGGCAGTAATTGAAAACTTATACGTACCTTCTTCATACATACTTTCTTTTACTGCTCGAGCTGAAAAATTGTCAGCGTTAACTAAAGAGTGGGGTGAGCTTGATCCCCAGTCAAAATTTAATTCGGCTGAACTTGCTGTGTATGTAGGTAATTGTGACAGAGTCGTGTTGTTGAAATATTCAATACTAAATACATTATCACCTGCATCAACAGTTGGTGGAGGATTATCAATATTAGTTGTCGTTGTCTGAATATCTAGCTTTGCCACTGCTCCCCAACCTTTTTCATAGTACTCCATAACAATTTCATGATTACCTGCATCAAGCGAAATATCGACGCTGTATGTAGTAGGGGCCTGATCTATCCATTTATCTATTACTGTTTGATTGTTTATTTTAAACCTCACACCGTCATCTGCAGTTACTGTAAATCGATATGTTCCTGCATTAAATTGCTCTATTTTAGACCAACGAGCTGAGAAATTATCACTATTCACACTTGAATGTGGAGAACCACCACTCCAATTATTATTAATCTCTTCTTCTTGACGAGTAAGAATGGGGCTCCCACTCAAAGTTACGTTATTAAAATATTGAGCAGTATATCCATCTGCCTGTATAACTTCGCTGGGTGGTACTTCATTTGAAGCAACTTTCTTCCAAGCTAACCTTGCCACAGCACCTCCACCTCTTTCGTAATACTCCATTTTAATAAACGTCTCACCATCTACCTGATGCGTAGTTGTATATGATGTGGGACCCTGATCTATCCATTTGTTTATGGCTGTTACGCCATTGATTATTAGTTTCACGCCGTCATCTGACGTCGTAGTAAATTCATACGTACCTGCGTCAAGTATTTGGGTCGTCGTCCATCGAGCCGAGAAGTTATCATTATTAACGCTTGCATGAGGGGAGCCACTTCCCCAATTATTATTTAAGTCCGATTCAGTTCTTGTAAGCGTAGGCAAACCCGAAAGCGTCACGTTGTTAAAATACTCTGCTGTAAAAAGACCATTCTGCGTAGGATCTTGTTCAGGCTCCGGATCAGTGGTTGGAGCCTGATCTAAAATTGCAGTAGCCCATATTTGAGCAATCTTTGCATAACCCTGAGTATTTGGGTGAATACCATCTGAAAGATCGACAAGAGAAAATCCAGAATGCATATCAACATAGGTAACTTTTTTTCCTTGGGCTTGGTGATCCTCGACGATTTGTGGAATGGCGGTATTAAACGTATTGATCCTACTTTGCGTTGAGGCGTCTTGAGTAGGAATAAGTGTCGACACATATACTTGTGCAGTTGGTTCCAGCTGAGTAATGGTGCCTATGAGCGTACTGAGTCTTTGTGGGGCATTTGCAACTTCGTAATTTCCAATCATGTCATTTGTGCCAATCATAAGTAGAATTACTTCTGGATTTTGTGAGTCAAGCCATGTTGTAATATTTGATTGAATTTCATGTATAAGCCAACCAGAATGACCTTCGTGTTCTCGATCTGTAAGTTGAGGAGGACCATTTTGTTGTGAGCCCACAAAATCACTATTATTGATCAAATTTTTGAGTTCAATTCTATATGCTCCTGGAATGTTAAATCCATCAGTAATAGAGTCTCCGAGAGGCATTATAGAAATAATATCACCATTATTAATTTGTGTTGTTGGTTCCCAGTTAAGGATTAAAGTTGCACCGCCTCCATTTTCGTAATACTCTAGCTTAACATCATGGATTCCTTCAGATAGCGAAATCTTAGCCTGCTTTGTGGTAGGAGGCTGATCGACCCACTGATTGATAATTATCTGATTATCAATTGTAAGTCTGACTCCATCATCAGCTGTTACTGTAAAAAGATATTCTCCTAAAGCAAAATCGATCTCGCTAGTCCATCGAGCAGAAAAACGATCAACATTTACACTTGGATCTGGACTCCCCGATCCCCAATTGTTGTTAATTTGAGACTCTATTCTTGTAAGTACTGGCGAGCCCGAAAGCGTCATATTATTAAAATACTGTACGCTAAATTCAGACGATGCGATTGACTCAGTTGGGAAAAGAAATAATGCTGAGAGTATAATTAGGATGTAAAAAATAGTTTTCATAAAGTTCAAACAATCATTATAGCAGTATATCTGCTATGTTGCATCTGTCGCGTTTGACTAAAAACGTAGGTATAAAAATAGTAAGATTTGTTTTTTGTGAATGGGGAAATCAAGATATTCACTAATTACCTACCCTAACATTTTCTAAAATGGCGTGCCTGGGCGGATTCGAACCACCGACCTACTCCTTAGAAGGGAGTCGCTCTATCCAACTGAGCTACAGGCACAATTCAATCCCCGCCAGTTTGCGGACGCATTGCAACTTTTTGGAGCCTCCTAGAGGATTTGAACCCCTGACCCACGCTTTACAAAAGCGTTGCTCTACCACTGAGCTAAGGAGGCAATACTAGGCACTTATTATATCATTTTCTTTTAACCGTATAAATGTATGGATAGTAGATAAAGTGAGCGGGAACATCGTCAACGAGAGTTTCTTGAAATTCCATATACTTCTTCTTACGTTCATCACGATTAGTTATGCGTCGACCTTCTTCCAATAAAAGATCTACTTTAACATTTCTGTAACGTGTGAGATTGTCATTTTTTTGTGTAGAATGCCAAAAATAGTATTGGTCTGGATCAATAGGTGGATTCCATAACGTGAGCAACATATCAAATTCCTGAGGCATATACGAGCGCACTCTTATTTTGACTTTAAGTCCTGAAGCTTCAAGCTCTTTTTTTATACTTTCTGCATTCGATAAGTAGTCATAAAAAGTAAATAGCTCTAGCTCGGCAGAATCGGAAGCATCTATATTTTTTTCAAGAAGCGCCTGGGCTTTTTCTTTGTCATATGTGTATTTTTTCAGATCAGGGTTGTGTGCCCAGGAAAGGGGGGGTATGGGGCCTGATGCAACAACTCCTTGGTTTTCAAATTGCGGTATTGCAAATGAGATAGCTTTTCGAACATCTTTGGATGAAAGAGGTTCTTTCTGGGTATTAAAAAAAAGAGTGAGAATTTGATTTGTATTAACGGTTTTGTCTATTTTAGTATTTTTCCAGTTTTCAAAAATATCTGTTATTGTTTTTTTTGAGGTTGTAAACTGAGTGATATCTCCTTTTTTATATGCTGAAATAAGCTCATCTTCAGTGTCATAAAAACGATATATTTTGTAGGGTACATTGTTTTGCTGAGGGACGAGATTTAACTCCTTAATAAATTTATTTTTTGAATAACGAATACTTTCAACTTGGTACAGCCCGCCTATTCCTTTTAAGGGTTGCCTCAAAATAGGTTTTGTAATATAGAGTGGAAATGTGGAGAGCGGCTCCGATAATGTAAATATAATTGTTTTATCATCAATTGCTTTTTTTTCAATACCGGGAAAAGTGTATGGTATGTCTTGGGCAATAAACGCCTTTGAATCACTCCACAATAGATCACTTTTCAAATGAATTCGGTATGTTTTTTTATCATCGGATAATTCCCATGTACTTGCAAGTACCGGCACAAGCCCTCCCTTTTCATCTGTTGTAAGGAGTCCTGATGAGACAAGTGTTGTTATTTCTGGCGGAACGTCTTGAAGTGTAAATCGACCAATCATGCCTATTTTTTCTTTTTTTTGAGAGAGAAGTGTATTGACAAATGGTAGAGAATTGACCGAAAGCAGGATTAGAAAAAAACTTACGATAGCAGATACAAAGACAAATGTGGCGTTTTTTTTGATAAATGAACTAATTAGCCAGTAGTGATGTCGCAGTGACTTAAACAAATTCTTCATAACACAAGGTTAACAACCGAAACCACAAAAAAAACAAATACAAGTATTGAAACGGCTTTGAGTGTCCATTTTTCAATACCACGCCTCGTTTGGAATGTTTCACCACTACCTCCCCATGCACTTCCAATACCTGCTCCCCCACCCTGAATAAGAATGAGTATAACAATCAAAATACCAACGACGATGTTAAATGTCAAAAAAAATTCTTTCATAGTATGCATCTATTATACCAGCAAGTCTTTATTTCTCAAAAGAACATGATACTTCTTTGCAAATCTGTGTGATTCATCTCGAATTGCACGAAAAATAGTAAAGAGATCATTGTTATTTTCAAAATAGACAGTTTTAAAATTACCATTGCCAATTATAATTCTATCAGGATTTTTAACAAGAGATATTGTGGGGACAAATATTCCTAGTTGCTTTTGAACATCAAGTACCGCCTTTAATTGAAGTGTGCCACCATCAATAATAAGCAGGTCGGCCATGGGCTTTTTTTTGTCTAAAAGACGTCTTTCAAGTACTTCCCTCATCATGTATATATCACCCTTTACATTTTTTTTGAGTTTATACCTTCTGTATTGACTTTTATCACTATGTGAGTTGACAAAAACCACGCACGATGCTGTTGAATTTTTGCCAAATAGTGTGCTTACGTCATAACATTCCATACGATACTCTTTTTTTTTGGACTTATATTGACTACTAAAATATGTATTCAAAAAAATATCAAGCTGGACTACAACATTGTTCTCTCTGACAAAATCAATACTCTCTGCTTCTAGAAATACTCGCTCCTCAAGCCTTTGAAGACTAAGAAGTGCTTCTCGTACACGAATGGCTTCTTCAAATTGTTCTCGCATCGTAAGAAGGGCAAGGCGCTTTTTTAGTTCTTGAACCACAACTTGCGACTTTCCCTTCAATATTGAGCGCATACGGGCAATATTTTTTTTATATTGAATCTGTAGGTTTTTTTTACTTGCTTCGTCTTGGTTTTTTTCGATCTGATTGGGACACGGGTTGCACAAGCCTATTTTTGCATAAAAACAACGAGCTTTAGTTATTTTTCCTTGTGTGCAAAAGGGTATAGATCGACGAAGAGTGGACACTATTGTTCGTGCAACCTTTGAAGATTTAAACGGCCCAAAGTATTCAGCTTTCGAATCAACTTCGCGACGCACAATACTTATTTTCGGATACGTATCCTTAAACGGGATTTTGATATATAAAAAACTTTTATCATCTTTCCAAGAGACATTATATTTAGGTTTATATTTTCTGATAAGATCTGCCTCAAGCAAAATTGCATTAAAATCAGACAGAGTTTGATGTATGTCAAGTTTTGTAGCATTTGAGATAATTTTTGATTCTTTTGCATCGGTAAGTGCGTTACGCAGATGAGAGAGGAGTCGCGCTTTTAAATTTGTAGCCTTACCTATATAAATGGGTGTGCCATTTTGACTAAAAATATATACTCCACTTGTTGACGGAATATGTTGAATATCGCTACCTGAAATCATATTTGTTAAAGAGCAAATTTTTTAAAGATCACGACGATGATAATAAGAATAACCAACCCACCTATTAGTGCACTGATGTAGTTTATCAAACGGGCACTCTTAGGAATAATTTCGAGCGAAGAGGTAAAGAGTGTTTTGTCTTTGTATACAATATGAACTGATTCTGTAGTAGCGTCTTGCATAAATTGTGGATTTAGTTGTAAAGACAGCGTCCGTTCCTCATATGGTGCTAGTAAATCGATGTCAACCATTTGTTCTTTAATACTATTTTGTCCACCACGTAGATAAATGCGTGCGTTTTTAATAAAGACGTTTCCCCTATTGATCACTGTAATATCCAATTTCTTTTTACCTCCTACATATATAGAATTGGGGAGTGAGGCCGATACTTCAAGTTTCTCATCAGGTTTAGATATAGTACTAACTGGCTCAACCACTATATCTTTTGTATTTTCAATTTTATATAGCCCTGCAGGGTAAGGTAAAATTGGGTCTGCTCCATGTATTGCAAAGGCTATATGATTTAAGTCAAATACATCGAAATAGTCATTTTTGGATGTATTGGCCCATGTAGGATCAATTGGTTTCCATAGGCTATTTTTAGTTTCAAAATACTCTGGCCAAGAATGGAGCACATCATTATAAAGAGAAAGAGGTTGCACTTTTGGATCACTAGAAAATGCATACCCTTGTATTTCTCTTGCATATATTTCACTGCTTCTAGCTAGAGCTATGAACGTGTCGGTAAACTCCATACATATAGCACTTTTATTATTTTTAAGCGCATCTTGTGCACCAAGTCGTTTATTTGATACGATTCGTGCTCGATCAAAGTCATATTCAAGATTACGGACTACAAAGTCATATATTCCCCTGGGCGTTGTATCTAAATTAGTCGGAAATCTGCTAGATTCAATATTCCAATAGTAGTGTGGCTTTTTTAAAATCGATTTGTTTTTTTTAAATGAAGAAGATACATATTTTTTCATCTGAGGCTGTGGCGAAACGTGTATTTGTGCAAATCCCCTAAACTCTACTTTTTGTGTTTTTTTAGGTCCTACATCGTATACACCTATAAAATTGCCATCGGAATCGATATGGGTACTTTTAGGTTGGGGAGATATTGAGTCAACAAATATTGTTTGATATTGGGTTTCAGGTGGGAATGCCAATTCAACTTGGTTTGGAGTTAGTCTATCATTTCTCATGTAATATGTCAGGTCTAGTTTATAGTTTTGAGACTGGCCAAATACAGCATAAATATATGAACTTTGTGGCGACTTCCAAACAACTTCAGAGACCGAAACGGTTGTTGCCGCAGGTTTTGCAATTGACAAACTACTAAGGTCAAGTTGCGCAGATGTAAGTGTTAGTGTGTAGTCGCTCGTTAGTGGATCTTCAATAACAGGTATATTAATCTCGTGTATTTTCCCTACTTTTGGAAATGCTCGTTTGTGTGTGTACGAAATAAATGCAATATTTGTTTTGCCAGTACCGGTTTTGGGGCGCTCAAAATTAAAAGTTATTACTTTTTGATCATTCTTAGTATTGGACACTGTATGAGGCAATACTCCTTCCTCGTCTTTTACAACAACTTCATCTAGGTCAAAACTTGAGGGGTAAGCAAGGCTATAGGAACGAATGTATTTGTGAGACTGATTATTAGTAATTGTCAAAATTACCTCAACAAGTGCATCAGATGATTCCTGACCCTTATAGACTATATCATATGCTGCACTAAAATCCGCGCAATAAGCGATAGGTGAAAGACATAAGAATAACAATAAACTAAAAAATACCTGTGTAATTTTACTAAACATACGATTTGAGATAGCCACCAGTATGAGACTTGCTGCAATCAATTATTCCTCTTACTGACCCCTGGTACAGTATCTCTCCACCTTTTTCTCCTCCATCAGGCCCTAGATCAATCACATAGTCACATGAGGCAATAACATCAAGATTATGCTCAATAACAAGTACAGTATTGCCTTTTTCAACCAGTTTACGAAGTGTTTTAAGGAGATTTTCTATGTCATACATGTGAAGCCCTGTTGTGGGTTCATCTAAGATATAAAATGTTCTGCCTGTGTCTTTTTTTGACAGCTCAAATGCAAGCTTCACTCGCTGGGCCTCCCCACCAGAGAGCGTAGGTGCGGGCTGACCAAGCTCAATATATCCCAGTCCTACTTCTTTGAGCATCTTTAGCTTATTGTAAATGCCCGGGTGACCTTTAAAAAAATCACATGCTTCATCAACTGTCATTTGTAATACATCGTAAATATTTTTTGATTTATAAAATACATCCAGCGTTTCTGTGTTATATCTCTTACCTAAACACACATCACACGCAACATAGACATCAGGCAAAAATTGCATTTCAATTTTAATTGTCCCTGCACCCATGCATTTTTCACATCGTCCGCCTTTTACATTGAAAGAAAATCTTCCCTTTTTATACCCCTTCATTTTGGCGTCTTGGGAACTTGCATATACATCTCGTAT
>Ga0163152_10004032_pt1 | contig 18575 bp, 17 predicted proteins | sample OliLakLV19MP8IB2_FD_148635 | JGI IMG/M metagenome (GOLD analysis project Ga0163152, IMG submission 148635) | Freshwater microbial mat bacterial communities from Lake Vanda, McMurdo Dry Valleys, Antarctica - Oligotrophic Lake LV.19.MP8.IB-2 | ecosystem: Environmental > Aquatic > Freshwater >...
CGTCCGGCTAGGAATTGCCAGCAATCCTCAGTGCCCGCAAAGTATCCTCAAACGACTGGCTGCCGATGACAACCCACACATAGTCGCGGCCGCAAATACATCGCTCAGCAAGGGATTGGCTCACTAGACCTAACCTGGACGAAAGCCTCTAAAACCTGATCAGCAGTGATGCTGCCCATGCATGGCTTTTCGGCTTTGCAGTAGTTGAATTCACCATCCCACCAGATCCAGTCCGGATAATCGGTAGAAAACTCCTGGCCATCTTCACAAACGAAGGTGCATTCAGAGGCGCAACGAGTTCCAATCAACGGTCGACAGTTCCATGCCGGACGGTAATACGTATGTACGAAGTTCATCAGAGCGACTGTCGGAATACCCTGCTGCACGGCGATATGCATCAAGCCAGTATCGACTGCAATGACACCTCCGACCGAACTGATGGCGTCAATAGCATCACCGATGGACGGCGTCGGGTGCCACGGGACTCCGGCGGCTACCAAGGCAGACACGACGGTCGATCTTTCCGGTTCGCCGAACATTACCACTTCCAGACCTTGCTTGCGCAGGCCGGACCATAGAGACAGCCAAAGGGAAACTGGCCATGACTTGAAATCAATAGTCGTACCAGGCACTAATGCCACCTTGCCGCCAAGCGAAGCAACCGGATGCACGTTCAGCTTGTTCATAACGGAGAAGTCGATGTCCAATCCGAATGATTTGCAAATCACCTGCATGATGTCGTTAATCAGGTAACCAGGATAGACCTGAGCGAATTTCTCGCCAAACCAGTCGTAGTTCTTTTGAATTTCATGATCGCGAACATTCAGGTATACATCCCCTTCTTGAAGCAGAGACTCAAGATCCACTTCACGAACAACCCCGGCAAGCCCATCAATCCGCTGTTCGAAGCCGATTTGCCGTGGTCCGCGAGCAACCAGTACAACCGGCACGCCCGAGGCGACCAGTCCGTTGATAAGCGGCAGCGCCACGATCACGTCGCCGATGCCGGAGCCCAGAGGCGCCAAATATGTCTTACCTTGTTTCAATCGTTGTAGATTCGCCTGATGAATATCACTTGCACCGGCATTCTATCTGTTTTGGGGTAGATATTAGGTCAAGAGCGCTTTTGAAGGTAACCATTGTGGCGGAACTGGAACTAACCGTTCATTGCAAGACACTGCCAAATCGCATTGGATTTGGCGTAATGTGCACCCTTTTTCCGCTCTGGGCCCTCATTATCCCCACCTGCCTGGGATTGGTCAGCGCCATGTTAATGCAGTATCCAATCCAAGCAGCGCTCGCCTTTTACATGCTTTCTGTCCTGGCAGTAATCCCACTTGCCTGCATCTTTTTCACTGCGCTGTTCGAAGACGACCGCCTAAATTTATCGAAAGACAGCATGTCATTTCCGTTATTCATGCTGTTTGGACTGCGTTTTCGTCGAAACAGGAGCTGGCAAGAACTGGCGGATGCCACCTTGATTCGCGGAATAGACGACAAGGATAGCAAGCTGGTGCTTCGCTTCACGAACGGTGAGCAGTTGAGGCTTAAGTCGAAATGGTTCAATCGGGCCGAGCTGGAGCAGCTCTTGCTCTCAGTTGAACTTTGGGGAACGAATTGCAAACGCACTCCAGAGCTGATGGACTACCAGCGTCATCTGCAAAACGACAACAGCGGAGTGGGCAAACAAAGTTACACGCAAATGTGGGAAGAGGAACTGGGGCGACGGTTTAACGCCACATCTTTCGTGCCGCTTGAACCGGGCCACACGCTTCGGCAGGGACAGCTAAGAGTGGTCAGCCAGTTGGCTTTTGGCGGGCTATCGGCCATCTATCTTGCTCAACGCAATGAACAGGAAATGGTGGTACTAAAGGAGGCTGTCGTACCATCGTCGGCAGATACTGAATCCAGACGCAAAGCCGAGGAAATGTTCAACCGCGAAGCTGCTCTACTCATTCACCTGGACCATCCGAACGTGGCACGAGTTATCGACCACTTTGTTGACGACGGGCGCAATTATTTGATGCTCGAATACATTAATGGGCAAGATCTGCGGCAGCACGTTAAACAAAACGGACCTCAACCGGAAGGAGTTGTGGTTGAGTGGGCAATCGAGATTGCCGAAATTCTGTTTTACTTGCACCGACAAAATCCTCCGATCATCCATCGAGATCTGACGCCTGATAACCTGGTTCTAAAAAACGATGGAAGCATACGGCTGATCGACTTTGGCGCGGCAAATCAATTTGTCGGCTCAGCCACAGGAACTCTCGTCGGCAAGCAAGCTTACATTTCGCCCGAGCAACTACGAGGGAAGGCAGATCTTCAAAGCGATATCTATTCGTTTGGCGGGACACTGCATTTCTTGCTCACAGACCCTACTCCGCTGATGGCAGCGCACCCCCAACAATGCCTTTCAGACATAAGCGACGAAATGGATAAGCTGGTGGCCGACCTGAGCGCATTCGACAAAGGTGCGCGGATCAAGTCCGCATCCGAGGCACTCGAACGACTGAAAGCCATTAACGGTAGCAGTTCGAACCTGCTGACAGGAGGGCGAGTCTAATGGCAGATGAAGTTCAGAAATATGACGGTGCAACTCCAACAGTTTACGTCTCAACCGATGAGATGGTCGTCCCTTATCGACCGTTCGCGGAGCTTGAGCACTGGCTTCGTTACAGAATGGAAGAGAAAAGTTCTCGCAAGACATCTTTCATGTGGATTACAGTGGCCGCCTTTCTCTTTCTCGGTGGACCCATTTTCGTACTTGAATTGATCAAATGGCTTCTTGCAGCGCTGGTTGTCGGCGGTGTCGTGGGGGCAGGCGTCGGAGCTCTGGGTCAGACGGTATCAGCGGTCGCCAACTTTTACGCCATGATGTTCGCCATGGTTGCCGCATCAATGGCCATCTATTACACTCGACCAACGCATCTCAGTCTCAGCGATCGAGGCGTTCGCTTTATTTTTGACCACAAATTCCTGGGAGCTCAACTCAATTACAAGCAATCAGACTTGATTCCCTGGGAGAAAATAAGCCGCTTGCACATTGTTCGTCCTGCAAACAAACCATCTCCGCATCAGCACTACATAAGCCTGTTGGCAGGAAGTGTTCCGTTGATGAAGCTGCGGCTTGGCGCGTTCCTATCCACGCAAGACAGAGCTCACGTTCTGGAAGCAGTCGAAAAATGGGCGCCACAAATAGCTCGCGATTCGGAAGTGATTCAAGCGCTGGAGCCTCCCGCGGATCACAGCTACACAGAGCTTTGGATGAAGGCTTTGTCGGCGCCGCCCAAACGGGAAAAACTAAAGCCGCTATTGTTCGGGTCTCGACTCCGAGAAGGTCGATACGAAATTGCCGAAGCGCTGGGGGTGGGTGGACAAGGGACGGCGTATCTTGCTTACGACATCGCAGACGCGCGTCAGAGCGTCGTTTTGAAAGAGTTTATCCTTCCTGTCTATGTGGACATCTCAGTGCGTCGCCAGGCCCTCGACAAGTTCGAGAAAGAAGCGAAGATTCTCAAACAACTGGACTATCAGCAGGTCGTGAAACTTGTCGACTTCTTTGTCGAGGACCATCGTGGCTATCTAGTTCTCGAGCACATCGATGGAGCGTCACTTCGCCAACTCGTCGAACAGAATGGAAAACTGCCCGAAAGCGAGGCCCGATTGTTGGCAGTGCAAATGTGCCAAATACTCGGCTATCTGCACGGCTTGACACCACCTGTGGTGCATAGAGACTTTACTCCAGACAACCTGATCTTGCGCAAAGACGGTACTCTCAAATTGGTAGACTTCAACGTTGCTCAACAGACGGAATCTACCGCAACAGGTACTGTCGTTGGAAAGCATTCCTACCTACCACCGGAACAGTTTCGCGGCATGCCAACTACCCAGAGCGACATTTATGCAATGGGTGCAACTCTTTTCTATATCCTCACAGCAGTAGATCCAGAGCCGATATCTGAAGCTCATCCCCGTGAGAGTGAACCCGGTATCTCGGAAGATTTCGATCGCCTGATTGGACAAGCTACTGCAATTGATCCCGAAGTACGATACAAAACGGCCGAGCTTATAGCAGAAGATCTGGAAAAATTGGCAGGCAAATTGGCTGTTTGACACACAATTCGCAACATATTGCATACTGAAACAATACTGAAATGCCGTCGCGGTATGCCTGTGATGTGAGCAGTGCGTGTTGCTCTGAAACATTCAACGATACCCACCGCCTCGGTTTGTATCTAAAGTCTCTCGTGGAGATACTTCTATGCGCACCAAAATAAACCGAAAAAGCGGTCAGTCAATCTCCGAATACTCGGCAGTACTTGCCTTCGTGGCGTGCATCATCGCATTCTTCTTCAACTTTGCAAATGGCACCCTGTTTTCCGGCATCACTGGAGCCTATGCCCAGGTTAATAGCTCGCTGACTGCACTAAATACCTATACACCAGGTCCGTAGCATTTCGGATAGATCGGCACCGTTAGTCAATTAGCGACTCCACTAACACACAGACCTAGCGCTTATCCAAAAGTGTCGAGCGCTTCTCCAAAACTTCTGGATCCGGGTCAAGCTCAATCGATTTATCAAAGAACTTGAGCGCGTCAGATTCCAGTCCCATGCCCCAGTAAGCTTCTGCAATGAACCTATATGGCTCCGGATCATTTGGCTTGATCGCCAAGACATCTTCGCTAGTCTTAATCGCCTCTTCATAGCGACCGAGTCGTACGAGCGCTTCTGCCCTATCGTTCCACACTACATCATCGCTCAAATCAGGATCAAAAATGTGCTCGCAAGCTTCAAGTGCCTTGCGATTATCATTCATAGAAAGCTCTGTTTCGCCCAGCATCAAATATACTCGAGCACGGCTGTTATGGTGATCAGGGTGTGCAGAATTCAGTTGCAGTGATTGGTTAAAATCAACGAGCGCCTTATCCAGCATTCCAAGCTGCATGTACGCCAAACCTCGGTTGTTGAAAGCACACGCATCATCGGGAGTCATCAGAACAACTTCGGTGTAATCTTCCACCGCTCTTTCTAATCTACGAAGCTTAAGCGCCACATAACCACGCCGTCCGAGTAACTCCAACGAACCATCCAACTGCATCGCGTCGCATAGATCGTCGTAAGCGCTGGAGTACTCACGCAGCTCGATTTTAATCTCGGCGCGATAAGCGAACAGCCTGTGGTCATCCGGGCAAAGCCTCAAGGCTTGATTCAAATCAGACAGACCCTTGGTCCACATCTTCAAATCACAATAAGCAAGGTGTCTGTAAACGAAAGCGACCAAGCACTGAGGATCCAATGACAAGGCCCGCGAAAACTCATCAACAGCTCGCTCTGGATCATGGAGATCAAAGAGGGCACGCGTTCCATCTTTGATGTGAATTTCTAGTTCGATGGACATTGCCGCTCCGGAGGACATCAACAATATGCCCTGCGAACACTTACAATGCCGCCTTAGGAAGTAAAATTGTCTAGCACTTAATCCGCCAACTGAGGTTCTTATGCGCGCAATGCCCAACTTCCCGCTCCTGGTCATCTCCATGCTTGTGATTTCCGGTTGCAGCAGCGCGCCTCCCACGCCGAAAGCTCCGGTTTTCGTTAGCTTCGGCGCGGAACAAAGAACACGCGTGGAGCCGGCCTCAGATCAATTTGGAAAGATAACTGACAAACTGGCTGCAATTCCACAAGAGGCATATTCAGGAACGGACGTAAACCTCAATGATACCGTCGTCAATACAGGCGCATCATCTAAAGGAATTCGTGTGATGCTTAAAGGCCCTGCCTTCACCGAAGGGCTACTCGGTGGCCCGACCAGCGTTTCTGCCATCGCGTTGGACTCTGCCGGCACCGCCCAGGGAAGTAAAGTCGAGGTCGTAATGGCGCCGGATGGGAATGAAGGATACATCGGTACAGTAGAAGATATGCCATATACCAAGCAGATAAACATCACGGTCACCACTCCGGCAAAGAAAGGCGGGACCGGTGAAGCCCAAATGTTTGTCTATCCGCTGGATAAAGCCGGATCATCATCTGCCGGATTCAGCCATTTAATGACGATACATAATGACGGCTCAGAACCGACTGAGTAGATTATTTCTTGCATTAAACTATCTACGACGCCATTGTCCGAACGACCAAAACTGGTCCTGTTGCGTAGAATGACAATAGGCGACGGGAACGTTTAACAGTCCGCCCCGTCGAGGTTATAGATGTCCCAATATTGAGGAGTGGCCATGGAGCTCACCCCTTCGCAATTAGAAGAGCTCAGTTTCGTTGATTTAGTAGCGCTCGCGTTTGCGGTCGTAGAAGGCGCTATTGACGTTTCAGAGGAACAAAGAGGTTTGCTGCTGGAGACGCTTTTCCGGCGTGAGCACGAAGTGCGCGACCTCAAGAGACTCTTAGAAATGCCACAAGCTAGTTAACGTTCTATCGCTTGCTCATCGTAGGGGCAGCAACGCCATACGCTGCCCAGGTGGCCCATAGCGGCACCCGGGCAGGTAACACCATATGCGATACCAGTCTTTTCCCGGAAACTATTTAATTGATGCAGGCTCTTTGCGCTTAACTACTGACAGACCACTGGGCGTATGCTTCCCGAAGATACGGCGGTCTAAAGATATGCTTCCTGGTCCGGTAAAGAACAACAATATCGCAGCGGTCATATAGCCGATTGCAGGCTCCATCGAGCCTCCACCACCGCCGATCCACTTGTGACCAGCTGGTATATGGACCAGCAGCAAAGCTCCGAGCATCACAAAAACGATACCTAAGCAGGCAAGAGGTGTGAGGAATCCGAGCACCAACGCCAGCCCGCCACCAAACTCGGCTATTGCCGCCAAAAACTGCATGAAACCCGGAACAGCAGCTTCAGGGCCCATCCAAGACATGGGCTTTTGCATCTTCGGATAACCGTGAATCATCAATGCCAATCCGGTGACGACACGAAAAATCAATAATCCTATAGCCGGTCGTCCATGCAAGAAATCACCGTACGACCTTCTCAAAACATTCATCTGACACACCTCCATCAGTACATACTCCAGACGAGCATCATGTACTGTCGGTTTCATGAACCATTTACACATGGCACTCGCGGCCAGGAAAGCGCGTCAGCTTAACGGCATGACGATGAACATCTGAGGTGAGACCTCGCAGCTTGAGAGGAATGTCATGGACGAAATCTGGCCTTGGATTGCCTTCACCGTTTTCATAGTTGTGTTATTGGCATTGGATCTCGGTGTGTTCAATCGCCGTGCCCATGAAGTGCGTCCAAAAGAAGCCGCCACCTGGGTGGCCATCTGGGTGTCTCTGGCGGCCGTGTTCAATGCCGGCGTCTACCATTTTCTTGGAATGGAGAAAGGACTGCAGTTCACCACAGGCTACCTCATAGAAGAAATGCTTTCTGTGGACAATATGTTCGTTTTTGTGCTCGTGATGACCGCGTTTCGTGTGCCAAAGATTTACCAACATAAGCTTCTATTTTATGGGATTCTCGGAGCGCTTCTCATGCGCGGCTCGCTTATTGCGGCCGGAGCCTGGCTCATAGCGAACTTTCACTGGATCTTCTACGCTTTCGGTGCATTCTTGCTCTTCACTGCATTTCGCATGGTCACAGACAAAGATTCTGAACTTGATCCGCACAATAATCCCATCGTCAAATACATATCTAGGCACATGCCTGTAGTTAGTGAGTTCCACGACGGGAAGTTCTTCATCAAAAGAGAAAGTGACGGACGAAGAGCAGCAACGCCTCTGTTCCTTGCTTTAGTTTGCATAGAATTCACAGATCTGGTGTTTGCCATGGATTCGATTCCGGCTATCTTCGCAGTCACAGAAGATCCGTTTATCGTTTTCACATCGAACGTCTTTGCGATTCTAGGACTGCGCTCACTCTACTTCCTTTTGTCACACGCGCTGGACAAGTTTCACTACCTGAAGCATGGAATCGCTGCTGTCCTCACCTTCGTCGGGTTAAAAATGCTCACCAAGGACGTTGCGGAAGTGCCTATGCTCTGGTCTCTTGTGTTTATCGCTTGCACTATGGCGATATCCATTACCGCCTCGCTGCTGCTTCCTCGTAAGAAAGGAACGAGCGACAAAGAGGCCTAAGAAGGAAACTTTAACCAAAAACTGCCGGTGCAAATGTTGCCGCAATGCGGAACCTCATCGACCGCCAGGGCGTCGGTTCGCCCAATGAATATTCGGAGGACACCTGACATGCGCGCTAAACTGGCACTAGTACTTGCTGCATTCGGCTTGATGCTTACTTCATCGCAAGCATCGCTTGCAAGCGATGTGGTAAACGACGTTAACAACATTCTCTACGACTATGATTCTCCCGGTCTCTTGGGTGGTCTTTTAGGCGGGGCCTTGGGCACCACAACAAACGTCCTGACGCAGCCGGCAATCGTAGGCGGCAGAGCATCGATCAATTGCGCTGCTCCCTTGTTCGGAAGTAACGGAACAAGCCTTAAAATCCTAGAACTGCCCACAGTCCTGGCACCGGCTGCTGCCTGCAGCACAGCCATCATCACGAAATACCCAAGCGACTTGGACATTCGTCGTGAAGATTTGGCCCGACGCTTGAGCGCTGCAGGCGGAGCCTGCGCTATGCCTGCCGGCTCAAGTCTTTCTGCCGCACTTGCTCAGGTAGGTGCAGCAGAAGTACAGTGGAGATCAGATGGATTACTCGACGTCAGAGAAAGCCGTCGACTATACAAAGCAATGGATAGAGTAGGCCTTGAGCTGGACTCTTGGAGAATGGACAGACCAACGGGTCTTCTGGGCGGCGGATTTTTCGGCTACCACTAAGACTTAAATCACAATTAGAAAGAGAGGCGTGCATTAAGCACGCCTCTCTTTTTTCGCACCAACGATGAGCTAACCGAGGAACTGACTTAATTTAGTCCCGTCCTAATTTTTCCATATAAGACATACACCTCATCGACTAAAGGGCTGAAGTGATGATTTTACCCCTGCAAATTTCATTCAGAGATCTTGAACGAGACCCAGAAATAGTAGCGCTTATCAAACGGAAGTCCGAGAAACTGGACAGATTCTGCGACCGAATAACACAATGCCACGTCACGGTAGCGCTTCCTCACCGTCATCACAAACGTGGAAATCTGTATGACATCACTATCGATATCAGTCTACCTGGCAAAGAGATTGCAATTAGTCGCGAATCGCAGAATGACGTTGAAAACAAAGATGTGCGGCACGTGTTGAAAGAGGCATTCGAGGCTGCGTATCGGCAGGTGGAAGAGTATTGCCGCCAACGCTTCGAACCGGCATAGCCATGACTCTATCCGACGAAAATCGTACAAGTCTTATCGCCAGGACGGTATCGATCTACAGCAACATGTGGAGTGAAATATTGCTATAGAGCTGATTATATTGGCTAGGGCGCAGAAATTATGCTTTGAAATTGCTGAATTGTTCTTGGGAAGAAGCCTAAGCCATTCCTTTCACGTAGAAGCCGTCCTTCAATTTCCTGGGCGTAGGCTTGCAGATTTCGTGCCGCGCCAGGGTTAAGCTCGCGACTGGCTTGAGTCCGCAGGACTTGCATAAACGTTCTGACCGCCTGTTGTTGCTGTTGCAGCTCATTGAGAAACTGGATTGCAGCCTGAGCTCTAGGTCCGCAACGGTTACATTCTGGGCTGTAATGCTTTCTCTGCTGTTACCCACATGCTCCAGCGTGAGGAGATTCACCCTAACGCCATCGACAATTAGCGTTGGGCTGGCAAAGTCAATTCCGGTGAGCCGTCCAAGCTTGCCGGAGCATGAGCATTGCTGGAAATTCGCGTCTTGAACTGGCGCAACATGGTCTCTGTTGCTGGTCCTGTCAGCCCCTGCAGTCTGCCAAGTTCGAGTTGGACTTCCTGTTGGGTGATGCGCAAGTTGGCAGGAAAACCTTCGGTGCTCTGCGCGATACGAAGTGCTTCGAGAAAGGCATGCTCCCTGCCCCGGTTCATAAACTGTTCGGAAAAGCGAGCAAGTTCCGTTTGAATATCTTGATGAGTTGCTTGGCGGCGCCTCGTGCCACCACCGACTTCCACTTCCGATGCCAGGGCACCATGACTTTCTAAGCGCAGTGGATGCCCTTCCGGATGTAGCGCGGATGGAGGTATCCCCTCACCTCGGCCGAGCCGAGTGTAATCTATGCGCAATCCTTCGGAAGTCACTTAGCGAGAACCATGCTCGGTGCGAGCAATTGTATATCAAGCTGGCATTTCCCTGTCCTATGAAAGTCACTTGGTCAGGAATTGGTCAACTGTACTTTGTTATCGTTTCGCAATGAACACACGATGGTGACAGCAACAACCGTGCCACCACCAGAGTCGTCGCAATTGGCGGAACATACAGTTGAATGAGCTAAGCATGCATGTTTCAGCGGGAGTAAACGAATTCTATGCCAGATATTGAAAACGATAATACAACAAATCCGCGTAGAGTCGACACGCCTGCGGCACACTCGCAAACGTTAATGCAAGGACTGACTGAAATATTCGGGTGGTCAATACCACAGGGCAACGAAGCCATTACAACCCCGCCGCTCCGTCGTCATGCTGCATCGACTGAGTCGCAAGCGCAGTTGGCTAACGTCAACATCTTGTCGGATGCTGGGAGACTGGCATTTCCTGGACCGTATACGGTTTCGATGCGCACGGATATGCAAACGGTCCTAGAGAGACAATACTATGAGGCGTCCCAATTCGTAGATCAAGTTCTCATTGCGGACGCTGAAATGTTAGCAAGGGCAGGATTGGAGGTCCGAGCATTCGATGGACGAAGCAGCCGAATTTTTTCCAGTGACGCCCATTCCGGCCCAGGTGTCATCACTGACCTGAGAACTGGCCAACGCATGGAGCTAAGAGAGGGTGAACTACCAATTCTCCATCTTCCCAGAACGGTTTCTCCCGGGGATGCAGACTATCGGCAGGAACTCACCAGGCTCAGTCGGCAATTGGCCGGACGTATTGTACCAACAGCACACAGTGCGAATTGGGCCAACTGGCTGACACAGACTGAGCCCCAGGGGGCACGAGAGAATATGAACGGTTGGCTCTCCCTTCCAGGAGCCGACCGAAGACATCTAATAGACCTTCTACTAACTAACAACGAAACTTTAGCAAGAGCAGGAATTGGATTTGACATGGTCACCAATGATGCGGGACAAATGGTACAGATCCGGCTCACCGACATGATGTCTGGCGAGCAGTTGGACATCGGAGCGCAAGGGCACCCAATTGTCAATCATCCAACAGGGCCAGTTGATCCAGCTAGTCGGGAGCATGCGCAGCAACTCAGGAGGCAAACTTGGTACTTTGCCGGACTTATCGTAGAGGCTTTTCGAAGCGACGAGGCGATCGCAGCGGCACGAGCGAGGCACCAGAATCCAGGTGCGCACCAGGTGGACCGACAAGAGTTAATATGGGACCACCAGGGTGCCAATCCACGGCCAGACAGCCAACTTCCCACGACGGCTCCTATCCATGCCACTTCCGATGCGACGGCCACTGCTGTCACCCAGGAAAGAAGGTTCATGGACCTATTGCGTACAAGACTCGGGCAATCGTTTCAGGGTATTAACCAGGCCAATCTTTCAGCCGAGCAAATTCGCCAGGGTGTAAGTGAACTGGTGGAAAATCTGAACCAGGTGATTGAACCTACCAACCTTCACGGCCAGCAATTGACAGCTGCAGAGGCGCAGGCGCAAGCGGAAGTCGGACAGCGTATCTTGGACCGAGTGGCCAGAACGATGGCTCCATCCGTGCCGCCCGAAGCCAATTCCATAATCGAACAAATACGGCGGCATGGCAACATTTCCCCGGCAACTCCTGGCAATCAGGAAGCTTCGCTGCATGTAGCGTCTGCGGCTGCTGATTTAGCCAGGCTGAGCACAAGCAGACAGATTACTGAAGCCAGCGAGACAGCAGTGCGCGTCACTACCCAAGACGGACAGCCTAATACAAGAGAAATTACGGACCAACAGATCAGGCAAACCGTAGCCGAGCGCATCAGACAATTGGAACTGCGTGAGCAAAGTGGCGAGATAGCCCAAACTGAGCGCGAAGTCTTGCGGGCTCTGCGAAATACTCGAGACAACCTCCATCAGCTTGGCGCCATGGACGCCATTCGAGCTAACGCTGGTCCGACACTAGGCAGAACCAGGGCGGCAGCCGGCACGGTCATAGGCTCGATGATCTTGATCTCAGCGGCCCTTGCCTGGCACTCTCGGTCGCACGGCCACCAACCAGCGGCTGTGGCGCGGCTACCAGGGTTCTAATACGTTCAGCTACATTTCCCAGGTGATTCGTTTGTGCCAAGATGGAAACTTTGCACTTTGCTTGCGCTGAGTGATCCGGCGGTAAGCTGCACCAAAGCGACTCCTCAGGCTAAAAATGGGAGAAGGCTGCAATGAACGTGAATTTTTGAAGAACGGACTAATACCAAAAAATGAGCGCATCATTCCTGCACAAAAGCACCACTTAGCGGGACATCGCGAATTGCGTGAGGGGGCAAAGTGGTGGAGCTTAAAAGACAAACCATCATTGGGTGTAGGTCGTAAGTCAAAACAAGAAAGCGATGCTAAGGCAGACATCCACTGATCGCCTACCCTATGAACGCATGATGACTCGTCACCGAGGACTTTTTTCTCCATAGCTTTTCGTGCGCAGCTGTTGATGGTGTGGATCTTCTCGAACATTGAATCACTCGAAACAGGAGCAGGCCGTCGTTGTTTTATTCTGCGACCGAATAATCCAATGCCACGTCACGGTAGCGATTCCTCATCGTCGCCACAAAACTGGAAACTTGTTCGACATCACCATTAATATCAGTTTGCCCGGTAAAGATATTGTCATCAGTCGGGAAGCGCAGGATGAGCTTGAGAATAAGGATCTGCGGCACGTGTTGAAAGAGGCATTCGAGGCTGCTTATCGGCAAGTGGAAGAGTATTGCCACCAACACTTCGAACCGGCGTGATTCTACGCTCCATTAGCAGCCCGGTAAACTTAGATTAGACAATCCCGCCGGTCGTTGACCGCCGTGCTGTGTCCTTACGTACCAACCAAGAGCTGACGAAATAATAATCATCATTCCGATTGTCGATCCGGCCGCTGCTCGGCTTCTGCCAAGAAGTGGTCTGGCAGTTTCTCTAATTGCTTGCATTGCTCCTGGATCATTCAGCCTCGTTCTGGTCTGGCGAAGGTGCTCCAGAACAGCGCGTTCACTAGGATTTAACTCGCGTCTGCCAGATTCCTCTTCCATGCGGCGAATCTCCTGGTCAATACCACGTCTGACATCTTGCTCGCTTATCTCTCGCACGACCTCTTGGGCGGCTCCTTCCCTACGGACTCGTGCGTTGGTGCCGTCGTACTCGATTATCGGCCGCCCCGTGTCCAACCTGGCCAATTCGGTTGCTGAAGCCATCAGATGGTGCGGGATTTCTGAAGACGGTGTTTGCGCAGTGGGCGGATTCAAATGATGCTGCACACGTTCCAATGCAAGACGAGCCTGCGGGCTGCCTGACGGAGCTTCCATGGCCCGGGTGAATTCGCTCACAACTCTTTGTCCGGCTTCGGCTCTTTGACGTGCCTGCTCTGCTGTCAGTTGTTCACCATGAATTCGCGCAGTGGGGTCGATTACCTGATCCAAACTCTCAACGAGCTGAACCATCCCTTCGCGGACCTGCGCCGGTCTCAAATCTGAAATATTGACGTTCGGGAACAGCTCACGCAATCGAGCGTGCAAAAGATCTAAAAACTGCAATTCCTGTTGGCGCAAACGAATGTTTTGTTCAGCAGTGTGCAGTTCACTGGTTCCCGCTGTTGGCGCCGGTGCCGGCAATTCGGTCAGTCGACGACTGCTGCGCTCTCGAGCATCCAATGACAACGAATAGGTTTCCATTTGCAAGCTGCTTGATTGGTATTCACGATAAATTTGAGCCCTTTGTTCTGTCAGCTGCGTTTCTCTGGTCACAAGTACTTGAAGCAGCTGCTGCCTTGCCGTTTGTTCCGACCATGCAGCAGTTTCCGGAGCTGGCAAAGCCGACCCATTAGTGCTAGCTGCCATGTATCTTTCCATTAGGGCACGCAACGGATGACCGGCCGCCAGTTCATTCACGTTGTTGACGCCAAACCAACGCTGGCACAAAGCTTCGCCGGCTGGCGGTCTCAGTCGTGCCATCAAGTCAGTAGCGGCCTGGGGATTGGTGGTAGTTCGCAACCCGTTGAGCTCACTTTGAACAGCGCGTAAGTCAATCCCGACGCGGTCGTAGTTAGCAGCAGCAGCTCGGGTATCGCGCAAGGATGTGGCCATTGCATCTGCACGTACCACTTCAGCTGGAGTTAACCGGGCGCTCCGATTTTGGGTTACTGCCTCCAGAAAAGCCGGTGCCAGATCACCGCCGGTACGTTGTCTATACTGCGTGCGAATCAGCTCAATCTGCACCGCCGATAGTGCTTGACCCGGAGCAGGTGAGCCATTTACACGATCTATCAAACTACGAACTATCTGTCTATCTGCTTGTGCTGCGGCAACCTGCGTGGCGATGGAAGCCACTGTATGCGGCGATTGCGATCGCGAAAGCAACTCTGACGGACTGATCCTGATAGTGCCAGTACCCCGATCATAGCCGTCGGTTGCATCAGAGAATTCTGTCGATCTAATCCTGATTGGTGGCAAGTTGTTGTCGCGACAGTATTGATTGAGCGACTCCTGCAACCGTTGTTGCCGTTGTTCCAATACCTGGTGCATGGCACCGTTTTCTCGAAGATACTCGGTGCGACGGTGCATGTACTGATCGCGTTCAGCGGTAAACTGCCTGTCGTTGAGGATGTCTCCGCTAGGAGAATCAACCATTTGTCTGGCAGCTTGCTCCAGTTGGGGACCGTTCTGTCCAGCGGCCTGGAGATGTTGTCTTGCCAGTTCCAACACACGGTCATAAGACTGTTGAATTTCAGCCCGTGCAGTAGTACCAGCTTCCCAGCGGGCGGTAAGGTTGTCTCTCCATCCGTTTTGCTGGTCAGCAATGCCATTGGTCAAGCGATTGACGAAGTCCCTCATATTTTGATCGCCTGCAAGTGGGATTCCAGCTACATTGGCAGCTGCCCTTGCCTCAATACGCTGTTGCTCGGTCATCGAACCTGCCCGAAGATCAGTTGGTCGAACCGGGGCGCCATTGGAGTGAAGCTCACGGTGAAGATAATCGCCGATCACATCACCGCTGCCAGAAATAGCAGTCAGAAGCTGTGGGTTGGTGGATTCGGTCCGACTGAGAGACCCAAGGCGATGCGTCCGATCTAGCTGCTCGTAAACGGTAGAGACCATGCGACGGAACTGTCCGGCACCTGCATCGGTAGACAAATCAGCAGAGATGGTCGAGGAAGGTACTTGCAGCTCGAGCGTTATGCTAGACAGTGGAACACGTCGATTTGCGGGTCTACCGTATAAATCTGTAGACCGGGTCATCATATCGTTGCCATCCACATACATCGGTTCAATGACGGTGCCGTCACGGAGCCTCATCACTTGCCTTCCTTGCGGCGCACCATTCATGTCGAGTTCCGGCGCTGAAACTACAGTTACGCGACCAAGCCTCGCCACGAAAGAATCGTTCGCTGTGGGCACCACGTCACGAATCAACTGCTGGAAAGAGGTTTGGATGGCGGTGGTTCTTGCAGCTGGATCGCTTATTGTGCGCAATTGATTCTCCAACGCTGTCATACGTCGAGAGAATTCGCTGATCGCCGTATTGCGCAAAAACGGATCAGTGTTGAGGCGCTCAGCTATTTGAGTGAACTCTCGCTGCAAATTTTCCGCTGGCACACCACTTGGGCGGCTGGCAGTGCGATCACTAGATGCTCTAGCTTGCTCTGCCGGATCGAGTTGGAACCGTCGATAGAGTGCATACAAGGCCGGTCTGTCCGCCAACCCTTGTGCAGTAACGGCACCGGATTCGGTGGCATAGGCAGCTCCATGGTAGGCCAGATGGCTGGTCGAGGTTGCCCTCATCATAAGCCTATCTGCATGATCATAGGTAACCGTATTGGGGCGCAGACCGAGGTCTCGCTCTAGCTGCCGACGCTGTTCCGCGCTGAGAAATTGACCATTTCCGCGTTGAAAGTGGTCATGAACTCTCCTGGACAGCTCGACATCCAGAAGGTATCCTTCTTGTCCCCTGGCGTCTGAAGTGATTGGCCAAGAATCGCGCACCACCCCAACCCGATTAGTAAGAGCATCCACACTATCGACATTGCCGCTTCTGACAGGCGCCGGCAAACCGAGCCCTCGTTCGGCGAGGATTTGAGAAAGGCGTTGTTGGATGAGAAGAGCATTTTCAGCGTTCGCGCAGTAAATAGTAAACCCTTTGGCTCCCTGTCCTTGTCCGCTCGGAGCGACTCCGTAGACACGAGCGGTCTCGTTCAGGGCGTGACAAGGATCCATAGTTTTCCAGCCGGTGACCAGCCTCCTCAGCACAGGATCGTTTCGCAAAGCATCGATTACGGCCGGTTGAATACGAGCCAAATCAGTGGCATTCTGCACACCAATATGGACTTTAATCGGTGATTCGTGCGAGCCGGTAGGCCCCATCGCAGTTGCCCACCCACTTGAGCAAACCAGTTGCACACTGTCTCTGGTGCCATCAGGGCGAGTAATTTCAACAGTACGTTGTCGGCCGTTAGTCGTAACGCGCATCTGAGTCTGTCCGGCTTCAACTGGCGCCGGCTGCGCTTCGGCCCGGAACGTCAATATACGTGCTTCCTCAGATCCCAGCCTGATCTGATCATTTGCTCCCAGCACGACCGAAGTTCCTGCCCGAACCGGCGTGAACTCGGTGGAACCTTCCGGCTGGTGAGAAAAGCCGCTGCCAACAGACCTGACCGTCCAGCCGCGCTCGGTGCGGCACAAAACGGCGATCTCTGTGCTTGCGCCGGTCGCTGCGCCATCGAAGAAGGATATCTCGCCTGATATGCTCCTGAGGGTGACTTCGGCTCCCAACGGTACATTGAACCGTTGACCGTTTAAGTGCGGAACAAGATCACTGGATGCACCGGCCGGACGTGTTCCAAAAAAGTTTCTCAGCGTCGAGAACAAGCCAAACATGCCCAACATGGCGGCCGAGTCTTGTGGATTGTTGATAACACCAAGTAACAATCTGGCATTGCCGCCTTCAGGTGCTTCCGCATCGGCAACGTCGCCTTCTGCGCAAACAAAGGATTCGGCCCTTACCGGCGATGCCGCAGGGCTTTCAACAATTTCGGCCCTTGGCCGTGGCGTTGGCGGTGGTCCAAACAACGACAGCGCTTCATCGCTTAGCGCATGGTTGGCCATGTCGCAGGTTTGATAGGCGTTGTCGGCAGTTTCGAAAGTCTCGACCATTGGCTAGCTCCAGCACAAGCTACGCCATTCTAGGAGTCGCATCTGACTAAGTCCTAACCACGCAGAGTATCAGCATTACCGTCATCGTAAGGCGGCCGTTGACGAAGGCGGGCGCGGCGCGCCTGACCATGCATGCCATCTCGTATGCCAAATCGTAGTGGCGCGCCACCTTAGAGACGCGCCGCTTCTGAGCCTGACGTACCCGGCCAAGTTAAGCTTCAGAACGCCGCTTGAGCTCTTCCCATGTTGGAACGGGACCGAGAACGGCGGATAACACACCGAGGTCACAGCGCTCTTTTGCGTCGAGAGCTGGCAACGGTAGGATCGCTTCAATGTCAGGCAGACCAAGAACGATCACACGCTGGGGGTTCGCGACAAGAGTCAGAAACAACGGGGGTTTTTCACAATCGCCAGCTTCCCGCGGCAGCAGTCCAAGGAGCAGGTGATAACATTCACTATCTGCCGAACGAAAGATGCGTTTTATGGAGAAGTCAGCACTGCCTTGCACGCTCTTGTCATACAGCGTCAAATAAGCACCCCCGCCTTCTTGCCAATGGCAAGATATAGCAAGCACAGATGCTGGTGCCGATGGACCTTGAGAGAACAACATCGGCTCGTCAAAGTCGCACAAGGTCAGTTCACGTAGAGCCGTCGTGTTGTTATCCATAAATGCTCACCTCTGACGATATGATATCGCCTGTTTTTCAATACAGTCTCAATATTATCTTTGATTAGCAGCCCGGCAAACTGAGATAGGACAATCCCGCCGGTCGTCGACCGCCATGTTGTGTCCTTACGTGCCAACCAAGGGCTGCCGAAACAATAATCATCAATCCAATTGCCGATCCGATCGCTGCTCGGCTTCTGCCAAACAGTGGTCTGGCATTCTCTCTGATTGCTTGCAGTGCCCCCGGCTCGGTCAGCCTCGCGCTACTTTGGCGCAACTGCTCCAAAACAGCGCGTTCACTGGGATTCAGCTCGCGTCTGCGAGATTCGTCTTCAAGGCGGCTAATCTCCTGGTCAATTCCACGTCTGATATCTTGATCGCTTATCTCTCGGGCGACTTCTTGCGGCGCTCCTTCCCTGCGGATTCGTGCGTTGGTGCCGTCGTACTCGATTATCGGCCGCCCGGTGCTCAATCTAGCCAACTCCGCTGTTGAAGACATTAAATGATGCGGGATCTCTGAAG
>Ga0163152_10004041_pt1 | contig 18539 bp, 19 predicted proteins | sample OliLakLV19MP8IB2_FD_148635 | JGI IMG/M metagenome (GOLD analysis project Ga0163152, IMG submission 148635) | Freshwater microbial mat bacterial communities from Lake Vanda, McMurdo Dry Valleys, Antarctica - Oligotrophic Lake LV.19.MP8.IB-2 | ecosystem: Environmental > Aquatic > Freshwater >...
AAAGAATTGATAGACTCATTGATGACGGCTCGGCTTTTTTGGAATTTTCTCCTCTTGCTGCCTGGGAAATGTACGACAATGTGGCTCCTAGTTCAGGCCTTATCACTGGTGTGGGAATAATCCATAATCAGCCCTGCGTGATCATTGCTAACGATGCCACTGTTAAGGGTGGCACGTATTTTCCGATGGCAGTCAAAAAACATATTCGGGCCCAAGAGGTTGCAATGGAGAATGGCCTGCCAACGATTTATCTAGTTGATAGTGGTGGCGCTTTTTTACCCCTTCAATCAGAACTGTTTCCGGACAAAGACCATTTTGGCAAAACGTTTTATAATCAAGCGCATATGTCTGCACTTGGCATTCCACAAATTTCTGTAGTGATGGGTAGTTGTACGGCAGGCGGCGCCTATATGCCTGCCATGAGCGATGAAAACGTCATTGTCGGAAATCAGGGAACGATCTTTTTAGGTGGCCCCCCATTAGTTAAGGCCGCCACAGGAGAAGAAGTCACCGCTGAAGACCTAGGCGGCGGAAGAGTTCACTGTTCTATTAGCGGGGTTACTGATCATTATGCCGAGAGTGATGAGCATGCTTTAGAAATCACAAGAATCATTATAGAAAATATTAATTACCGTGTGAAAGAAAAAATAAATCGAAAAGCACCCGAAGATCCTGCTTATGATCCCGAAGAAATTTTTGGGATAATGCCAAAGGACCCACGAAAACCTTTTGATGTTCGCGAAATTATCGCGCGAACGGTAGATGGCAGCAAGTTTCACGAATTCAAAAAAGATTATGCTGAAACAATCGTGACTGGATTCGCCCACATTTGGGGATACCCGGTCGGGATTGTCGCCAATAATGGCGTTTTATTTAGTGAAAGTGCAATGAAGGTGGCGCATTTTGTTGACCTCTGCGATCAGAGACGGGTTCCACTTTTATTTTTACAAAACATTACTGGCTTTATGGTCGGAAGAAAATACGAAAACGAAGGAATAGCTAAGCACGGTGCTAAAATGGTAATGGCCGTAAGCCTGGCGCGCGTCCCACGCTTTACAATAATAATTGGCAGCTCTTATGGAGCCGGCAACTATGGTATGTGTGGCCGAGGCTACAACCCCCGTCAACTCTGGATGTGGCCTAGCGCAAAAATCGCCGTAATGGGTGGAGAACAAGCTGCCAATGTCCTGTTAACTGTTAAACAACAAACCATGACGAAGGCTGAGCAAGATGAGTTTAAACGACCAATTCTAGAAAAATATGCACTTGAAAGTTCTGCCTATTACTCTACCGCCCGACTTTGGGATGATGGAATTATCAATCCTAAAGATACACGTACAGTTATTGCTTTAGGAATAAATGCCAGCCTTTATAGGCGCTGGGGACCAAAGAAAAAAGGTGTTTACCGAATGTGAGGAGTTTTTATGTCCTTTGTTCTGACTGAAAGATTAGGTCATGATTTACATGTCAAATTAAATCGCCCAACCATTCATAACGCGTTTAACCTGGACATTATAAAGGAACTGATTTTTCTTTTTTCTAAAAAAAATCTACCTAAAGATGTTCGTGTCATTGTACTGAGTGGCGAGGGCCCAAGTTTTTGCGCAGGCGGCGATCTTGAGTGGATGAAGTCCATGGTAAAGTATACTAACAAGCAAAACCTTAAAGACGCCGAACAACTCTACGAAATGTTTGATACTATTTTTCAGTGTCCTGTTCCCGTTATTGGCAGAGTTCATGGAAACGTTCGAGGTGGTGGGTTAGGCTTAGCCTCTGTTTGTGATATTGTTGTTGCCGAGTCAAACACACTTTTTGGTTTTAGCGAGGCTCACTTAGGCCTCGTGCCTTCAGTGATATGTCCATTTGTTGCCAGAAAAATGTCTGAGGCCTCACTCCGGGAACTTATGGTCACCGGTAAGATTTTTTCTGCCCAGCGCGCCTATGATTCTGGCCTAGTTCATTTTGTAGGAGATAAGAATAATATCGAAAAATTTATCGTCGATACCATAAGTTCGATTCATAAATGTGGACCTGAAGCCATTCAAATCACTAAAAGTCTTATAGACTTTATTTTTACCAATCCCCTAAGTAAAGCCAAAACAAAGACTGCCAGAATAATTGCCGAGAGACGAGTTAGCTCCGAGGGGCAAGAGGGCATGCGAGCCTTTTTAGAGAAGCGCCCACCGACCTGGAGAATTTCAGATCTATGAAGGAGTTTCAACGAATCGCTATAGCAAATCGAGGCGAAGTCGCCGTGAGAATTATTAGAGCCTGTCAAGAGCTTGGAATCCAAACGGTGTTATTACATTCGGAACCAGATTCTCAGAGTCTGGCCCACCGCTTATCTGACCACCAGGTTTGTATTGGCTCAGCACCACCTAACGAAAGCTATTTGAATATTCAAAATAATATTCGAGGAGCTCAGGCTGGGGGCGCGCAAGCTGTTCACCCGGGATTTGGTTTCCTATCTGAGAATGCTGAATTTGCGCTTGCTTGCAGAGAGGCCAATCTTACATTTATTGGTCCAGATGCCGGCGCTATAAAACTCTTTGGAGATAAGATAGAAGCAAAAAAAATTGCCGAAGAAATGAAAATTAAAACTGTTCCCGGTTATAAGGGTGACAATCAGGATATCAACTTTCTTATCGAACAGTGCGAAAAAATGGGTTACCCAGTTTTAGTGAAGGCCACTGCTGGCGGAGGTGGGCGCGGTCTAAAGGTCATTCAATCTAAAGCAGATGTTCGAGAGAAAATTGAGTCCGCAAAACGAGAGGCTAATTCATCTTTTGGCTCAGATAAAGTTTTCTTAGAAAAATACCTCGACCGAGCCAAACATATAGAAGTTCAAGTTTTCGGAGATGCCCTTGGTAAAATTCATATTTTATGTGAGCGAGAATGTACCGTGCAACGACGTCACCAAAAAATAATCGAAGAGGCTCCCAGTGCGTCGTTAACTGAAAAAGAGCGACAGATCTTGTGCGAACTGGCCCGAAAAATAGCAGAAAAGGGCGCCTACAAAAACGCGGGCACCATTGAGTTCCTTTTTCAAGATGGAGACTTTTATTTTATAGAAATGAATACTCGACTTCAAGTCGAACACGCTGTTACAGAACTCATTTTGAATTTAGATTTGGTGAAGGCTCAGATTTTGACGGCCCAAGGTATGCCGCTAAATTGGAGCCGAACTGAACTGTCAGCGCGTGGACACGCAATAGAGTGCCGTATTTACGCTGAAGATTCCTACTCACAAGGAATGCCCAGTACGGGCCGATTGGGAGATATGGAGCTACCAAATGGCCCAGGTCGGCGGTTTGAATTTGGATTCGAAACGGGAGATACGATAACTCACTACTATGACCCGATGATCGGAAAAATTATCGTTTGGGACGAAAATCGCCCCCAATGTATAAAAAAAGCTATTGAAGTTTTGAGCCAGACGGTTATATTTGGTGTAAAGACAAATATACCATTTTTGAAAGCCATTCTTGCACATCCCGACTTTGTTAGTACCACCATGACCACTCAGTTTATTGGTAAGTACTTTCCAAATGGACTCGAACAGAAATCATTGACGAACGACCAACGAAAGTTTGCGGCCTTCGCCTACGATCATTGCACACTTGCCCATTCCAATGATCAAATAGTGCTGCCCAATCCTTGGCGACAAGATTGGAGAGTCTGATGAAAACTGTTGTTTTCCAGATAGGTGCAAAAAAGACCACAGGTAAAGTTCAAAAAATAAAGGACACGCTATGGGTACATCTCAATGGCGAAACATTTACCTTTGGACCAGAGCGCGCCGAAAAGAAAAGATCCTCCCCTAGCACCAAAATCACCGGAATAATTTTAGCTCCTATGCCTGGAAAAATCACTAAAGTAGACTGTAACGTCGGTAACTCCGTAGGAGTGGGCAATGTTTTGATATCGATGGAAGCTATGAAAATGGAATATAGTCTTAAGGCTGACAAAACAGGAAAGATTAAATTTGTGGGCTGCAAGTTAGGAGATCAGGTAGCGTTAGGACAAAAACTCGTCGAGATAGAATAGGATCATTTGTGTCAAGAGAAGTACGAATAGTTGAAGTGAGTCTAAGGGATGGCCTGCAGCACGAAAAAAAAATACTTAGCGTAGAGACGCGCGCCAAAATGGTAAAAAAACTGGTTCAAGCGGGTGTAAGGCACATGGAGCTCGGGGCCTTTGTGAATCCCAAATGGGTCCCACAGATGAAAGGCACAGCCCAGCTAGTCGCGAAAATAATTAAAGCTCAAAAAAAGAAAACCATTTTGCCTTCAGTTTGTTTTTCAGCACTCGTCCCAAATGACCGCGGAATTATAGATGCTATTGAAACTGGGATTCATGAGGTTGCGGTATTCACAGCGGTTAGTAAAACTTTTGCTTTGAAAAATATTAACTGTACTCCCGAGCAAAGTCTCCAGCGCTTTGAGAGCGTATTGAAATTGGCTAAAAAAAATGGCGTTAGGGTACGTGGCTATATTAGTACCTGCTTTGGCTGTCCCTATGAAGGAAAGGTTAGTGAGAAAAAGGTTGCTGAGCTCGCCGAAAAACTTTTTGAACTGGGCGTATATGAGGTTTCAATTGGCGATACCATCGGCGTAGCCACACCCTTGCAGGTTAAATCCCTATTATTAACCTTGTTCCGGGTGGCTTCACCCAAAAAATATGCTCTGCACTTCCATGATACGAGGGGTACAGCTGTAGCAAATATTTTGGAAGGCATTAAATATGGTATTCGCAATTTCGACAGTAGCTTGGGTGGCCTGGGCGGCTGCCCCTTTGCCAAAGGTGCTCAAGGAAATGTCGCCACCGAAGACATTTTATATATGCTTCACGGCATGGGTTTCAAAACTGGCATAGACTTGCAGAAAATAATATCCATTAATCATTGGCTTCGAAAGATTTTAGGTCACTCACTTCCAGCTAAACTTTCAAGAGCGGGAATTCCCAGCTGGCTAAAGTAGATTTTGTGTAGTTCTCAAGTTGGGAATTGGGATTTTTTTGCAAAAACTGTGGACAGAAATTCGAAAGTATTTTTTTTTCTTCTTTATTTATTTTTCTAGGTCCATACTGAGTTTCTGACAAGAGCTACTCCTTCTTTTGAAAAACGTCTCACCATTGAATACTCATCTAAATTTAAACTTAGGAGTACCTATGGTAAGGCTATTTTTAATTTGGATTTTTATAACTGTTTGTGGTTGCGAATACTCGCCTTTTTCGAGTTCTACTTGCAAGGATGGCTGTCCCCCGCAATTATTCTCCTCCCAAAGTAGGCAATGGGATAAAGAATCTTTGGATAAAATAAGTAAAAATTTAACGGGCTTTCTTGAAAGCTCAGTTTTGGGAAACCATAAAGCTATCTGGCTGGATATTCCAAGTCAAAAATTGGTTCTAACTATGCCCTCACCTAATGTTTTCTTGGACAACTGGTCCACTATAATTTCTGAGCTTCCCGGAACCCAAGTTCGCGCTTACGTGGACGCCCAACAACACAGTTTTGTCGAAGTTCGATATCCTCTTTATCTCCTCAGCGAAAAGTTCGATAAATTTAGTGAAAAGTATGGTTTGTCAAATGGTGAACTTCTGCCTGGTATAACAGACGGTAAGCTAGCAAGAATCGATATTCCAATGGCTAAAAACTTTCGCGCCCACCTTTTTTTCGGCAAGGGAGTGGTGGCCCTACTCGTTGATGTTCCCTACGATCCTATGCTAAAAACAAGCTTACCTATTAAGAGAGATCTATTTCTCCTCGAGCCCGAAAACATTTTGGGGTATGTCAGTACTATTCCTAAGGCGAACTTTGAATTTGGTGGAATCTTTATGTCGGCCGTTATCCCCTCTTCCACAATGGCTTTAATTCGATGAAATTACTCTTGTTAATTACCACAATTTTACTTTCCTGTGGACAGAAGAATGCGTTTTCTCTGAGTCCAGAGTCTACCTCTTTAGATTTTAGACCCCAGTTTAATAGCAAAGTTGACATCTTATTGGTCATCGATAACTCCAGCTCTATGCTTCAACACCAAGAGATTTTGTTTAATACGGCTCCTGATCTAATTTCTCGTCTCCAAGAAAAGCAATTTGATTTTCATTTAGGGGCCACGAGTACAGATGTCAGTGGTAACGGCGAGAGGGGAAAACTTATTGGAAGCCCTAGTTATTTGATTAATTCTACGCCAAACATTAATGAGCGACTCAAAGAAAAACTTTTGCTGGGCGCTGACGGTTCTAATGTCGAAAAGGGGCTTGAGGCTTTCAGACTAGCTTTCACTGAGCCTTTAGTTAGCGATAGTAACCAAGGATTTCTGCGCTCCGATGCATTTCTACTTGTAGTAATACTTTCGAACGAAAATGACCAGAGCGAAGCCGCCACAAAAGACTATATTAATTTTTTAGAAAACTTAAAGTCCCCTACTTCTACTCGTAAGCGGAGCTGGATGATGCATTTTATTGGTGTGACAGGAGCGGCAGACGAGAACTGTAAGACTTTTGGTGACTACAAAGATGTTGGGGCGAGATACATGGAGCTGGTACACTTATCAGAGGGCGTGTCTTCGACCATTTGCACGGCGAATCTAAAGAATGTACTCAATCACGTCGAAAAAACTCTTCTTACACTTTTAACCGAAATTTCTTTATCCCGAATACCCATTGTTGAGTCTCTTCGAGTAAGTTTTAATCGCATTTTGATACCTAACGATCCAACAAATGGTTGGACTTATAATTCCCAAAAAAATTCGATTTTTTTTCATGGCAGTTTTATTCCAAAATCGCAAACGCGAATTGAAATTTACTTTGATCCGAAAGACCCTAAATAGCGAGGTTTTTATGAAAATTATGAAAGTCTTATTAATTGGAGTTTTAAGTTTTACACTGATGGGTGTCGATAGTTGCACAGGTGACGATCCTAAAGAAAGGTACCTGCGACTTTCTGCCGACGTGGGCCCCGTTAAAGGACAAATTATTAAAATGCCCGATGGCAGAATAATTGATTTTCCCTATATAGCAAATGCCTTGTTTTATTATGCTTTAATGCGAGATCCGCATTTTATTATCGATAGGCCAATACAAATTGGATATCCCGTTATTGCCGGAAGGCAAAAGACAAGTTTGTACGTAGAGTCTGATGATAGCCTTTTGGCCCGTTATGGATTTTTTAAACATTCCGTCTCAAGTTTTGCTAAAGCCAAAGAAGTACCAAAGTGTCTTGATCAATCTCCCGAAATTCGCTTGAGCGGTAACGTGATTAGTTTTGAGTTGATTGCAGGAGGGGGAATTCATGCTGGATATCCCGGCGGCGGATCGCCACTTCCTGTAGGTGGCAGCCTTAGTCTTAATAACACAAGACTAAGTGTTACACTTCAATCTGAAGATCCGTTGACGAAAAAGCCTATAGCTATCGACGAAGGCCATGCGAGCGAAGTAAAGTTAGATGGCTCATTTGATTACATGGGTTTTATTGGTTTAGATTTCTTTTTTAAAACGCCACTGTTTAAAGTGGTCACAAATGCGTTTCAAGAATCCATCGACAATCTGGTCAATACTCATATGACTCGTATGAATGTGGAAAAATGGACTGACGTTTGGCAATCAAAAGTTATTTTCGATTCTGTAATTGCTGATGGCGACACACACATCGCAGTTCGGGGTGGCTGGCGCTCTAATATTAGAAAGGGTGATCAGTTTAGTGTTTATAATATGCACTACAAGTGGGTCGGCATAGAGTGTGAATCTCCGCTCGATTACTCTATTTCTCATCCACTCGAATCTATTGCAGAAGTCATTATCGTTGAAGCCGGCCAAGATATTGCGATCGCCAGAGTTACAAAGGCATCACAAGACTACCGGATCGACCCCGGAGCCTTAGTTAAAATAAAGGAGCTGGCTAATTAACGTCGCCAGCAACGCAATTATTTCGCTTTAATCATGATGCGGCGGGCTTAACGATGAACTCATTGCTGAGCTTCAATTGACTGCGTATAAGCCTGGCATGAATAAAGAGCTCCACTTTTTTTATTGGCCGGAATCGAATACATCGGAACTCGATCTTAAATTTATGAAAAACAACTTACCTGCTTTTGAGCAAATGGCCATTGCAGCAGCTAAATCTTTAAAAAGACAGTCTGAACTCTTGAGAGGTCGTACTTTGCTAAGAAGTGTCTTCCGCAAAATTTATGATTTAGACCTACCCGATAAGCTAGCAGTTTCTGATTCTGGAAAGCCAACTGCTCATCAGGGCAGGCCGTTCAATTTAAGTCATTCTAATGGAGTTCTTGCTCTCGTCTTAGGTGATAGTGGTGAGTTGGGTGTTGATGTTGAATGCGATAACTCTGATCGTAAATTTCTTAATATTGTAAAAAACTATGGCACTGAAAAAGAGATTTTAGATATCGAAAGTACCGAGCCTAGTGGTCGCGCAAAAAAATTCTATGCTCATTGGTGCCTAAAAGAGTCATACAGCAAAGCCACAGGTCAGGGCCTGAACACAGGCCTCAAGGATATTGAGTTTAATCTAGAGGACAATAAATTTTCTCTTAAATTAAATAAACCAGCTTGTTATTTTCAGTATTTAACACTGGGCAACCATCACGCATCTATATGCCACTTTTCTTCGGATATTTTTTTGACCAAAGCCTACGAAGTCTCCTTTGTTAATCACGAGTTCGTATTTAAAACTTTGAATGTCACTATCAATACAATTACCTAGTTCCGCACTTATAATTTGGTTGCCTTAGATTCCCGCGAGATTTATGATGGCCCGGCATGCAAAAAGTAATTCAAAAATTTGAACAGGATTGGGAACTTCATCTTAATGATTTAAAGGAATTGATTAAAATTCCGAGCATTAGCTTTGAAGGCTTTGATAAAAAATCTGTTTTGGATTGTGGGCACAAAGTGGCCGATCTCTTAAAGGCACGGGGACTTGAAAATGTTAAGTTTTTAGAAATCCCCAATGCCAATCCCTTTGTTTATGGAGACTGGTTACATGCCAAAGGAAAACCGACAGTATTAATGTACGCACACTATGACGTGCAACCTATTGGTCAAAAAAATCTTTGGAATACTGAACCCTTCGAGCCCACTTTACTGAAAGGGCCAGGAGGCGAGAGACTATATGCTCGGGGTGCTGCCGATGACAAAGCGGGAATAATTGCCCAAACCGCCGCGATTCACTCTTATCTAGAATCACTGGGTGAGCTCCCTGTGAATATCAAAATCATTGTCGAAGGCGAAGAAGAAATTGGTAGCCCTAATCTGGATCGTTTTTTACAACAATATAAAGATTTATTTGCTGCCGATGTTATCCTGCTATCTGACACGTCAAATTTTGATGTCGGCATACCGGCGTTGACGGTTTCCCTCCGGGGCCTTTTGGGTTTTGAGATTGAAGTACGTAGCTTAAAAAATACGGTCCATTCAGGCATGTGGGGTGGCCCGACACCTGATCCTGCCATGGCGCTCTCAAAACTGCTTTCAACCCTAATAAATAAAGATGGAAGAGTTGCCGTTAAGGAAATCAATAAACTTGTGCCCAAACTAACATCAGCGGAAAAAAAATTTCTCAGAGAAACCCCTTATCACGAAAAAGTATTTCGCCACCAACTGGGGATCGTAAAAAAAGCTAAACTTTTCTTTAAAAAACATGAAATTTGGGAATCCTTATGGAGAAAACCGAGCATCAGCATAAATGCTATGCAAGTTGCTTCGCGCAGCCAAGCCGGCAATGTAATCAACGACACAGCGTGGGCCCGCGTAACTCTGCGCCTTGCTCCTGGCATGCCAGTTGCTAAATCTAGAGAAGCCTTAGTACGCCATTTTAAAAAAAATGCTCAATGGGGCCTAGACGTAAAAATTTCTTGGGAAGAAGGTAACTCAGGCTGGGCCGCTGACCCTAAAATATACGAAACAAAAGCATTTAAAGCTGCCGAAAAAGCTTTAACTCTTGGATACGGAAAAAAACCCGTAAAAATGGGCTGCGGCGGTAGCATACCCTTTGTCAAACAATTCGTACAATTGCTTAAGGGCGCACCTGCGCTTTTAGTTGGTGTCGAAGATCCCTATACAAATGCTCACGGCGAAAACGAAAGCCTGTGCGTCAGTGATTTCAAGAAATCCTGTTTAAGCCAAATTTTTCTTTTACACGAGCTCTCAAAGTAAGAGACAATCGTCCTTGGTGAATAAACACTTAGCTGTTTTTTTATTTAGCTCGGCTTTGAATTTTCCGACCCTGGTCTTTGCTCAGCCATGGCAGCCCTCGAACCCAGTCGGGGTAATATATGGTTCCGACGACCGCCTGGAGCTGAGCCAAATACCTGATCATCAGGTTCAAGCCTTGGCCGCAGCCGTAGTTGGCCTTGTAGCTCCAAAAGCAATCGAAGATCTTGGCAATGGTTATTCGAAGATCAAATCTCTTTCGCTTGAAAAACAAGAAAGCGTTTGCCCTGATGAAAGCTTTAAAGAACAAGAGACGGCTATGTATTGCACGGGGTTTCTAATTTCACCCCGACTGGTCGTTTCGGCGGGACATTGTATTGCTTCGAGACAGGCCTGTAATAATACTAAGTTTGTCTTTGGCTATGCCATTGATGGCAGCAACCGTCCTTATAACGAAATTTCGAATAGTGATATTTATTCCTGTGGCAAGCTTATTCACAGTGAGCACAATCCAAAGGAGCAGCAATCTTTAGAAGACGATTTCGCAATTATTGAACTGGACCGTGATGTAAGGGGGCACATCCCGCTAGTGCTCGAAACTGACTCCAAATTAGTAATTGGCGACAGGCTGTTTGCCTGGGGTCACCCTCTCGGCTTACCATTAAAGTACACCGATAATGCTTGGGTCAGAAGAGTCGGCCCCAACAACTATGTTAATACCAACTTAGATACCTACACTGGTAATTCAGGCTCTCCGATCTTTAACGCCTCAACCTTAAGAGTCGAGGGCATTCTCATTGATGGCGAAGAAGATTTCGATACAACCAAAGAAGGCTGTCGAAAGTCACGCGTCTGCCAGGACGGCGATTGTGCGGGCGAATTATTTTTAAAGAGTTCCGTCGTACTAGATTTTCTTAGTAACGTCTCATTCTGAGAATCAAATCTCTGTCATTACACTTAACAACTGTTAATAGTTTGGATAGGAGCAAGGCGCTAGGGGCGTCTCGTTTGAGCCGGCAAGGCCCCCATATTGCAAATATAACCGTAATAACACCGGAGATCTATAATTGAGATTTTTGAGCCTTGTACTTATAATTATTGGTTTTTTAAACCCAAGCATCGGGTTTTCAGGCACAGAAACATCCAAATCCCCATTGATAAAATTCAAACCGATTAAAGCTAAAAAACATATTAATCAAAAGGTGCTTAACATTGTAATAACAAATTACTATCAGCAATCTCATAGAGCTTCGTCAGTAAAACCTTCCGTTGCGGTTATTGAAATAAGCGAGCTTTATAAAAGAAAGTCAAAAATGGAATTACCCCTAGTAACTCGGGTTGAACTCGCTCAATCTATAAAAAAATATCAGGCCAATGAAGGCAAACAAGTTGGCTTCCAAAATATACGAAAGTTAGCCTCGGTCTTACCTCCAAAAAAAACTGTGTCCAATATAAATTTTGAAGAGGAGTTAGAATGAGAAGTTTAATTAAAGTTATCCTTGGGAGCTTGATCTTATTTAGTCAATCACAGGCTTTTGGCAATCCCTTTTCAAATAGCATTTGGGGCATCAAGGCAATAGTTGATGAGCAGGGGCCGCGCTCAACGGGCTACTCTTCAGACCCTCAATATTACCCTGAATCTAATGTCTCAGAAGCTGGATTCTCTGGCCCCGAAGGCAATGGACTTAAAGACCTTGATGACGGCCCCAACTATTTGCCTTTCTCTACTAGCGACACTGACGGCAAAGCCGCGCGCTAAACATTTAATTTCAAAGCTGTATTTAGACCTTGCAAAACTAAGTCAGGAATTATCCTGTCAAAAAGCTTTTCTTTCTCAAAGAGGCTCGAAAAACCACCCGTGCCTAAGATCAAAGGCTTCTGACCTAAGAAAATATCATTACTTAAACGACTAACGATTTCATTCACGACACCAACATGGCCGTAGTAAAGACCTGACTGTATGCTTTCGACAGTTGACCGTCCTAAGGTTTCCTTGGGCGCCACGATCTCTACAACGGGAAGCTTCGCTGTTTGAGCCTCCAAGGCTTCCATGCTAGTTCTTATTCCCGCCACAATAACTCCACCTAGGTATTCTTTGTTTTTATTGACCGCACAAAAGGTAGTCGCCGTACCGAAATCAATTACTATGATGTCCTGATTTACAAATAAATGGGTGGCGGCAATCGCATTAGCGATTCTGTCTGCACCAACTTCTAAAGGATTTCGATATTTAATTTTCAAACCCGTTTTAACTCCGGCTTGCAAGAAAAAGGGAATCAAATTAAAATATTTTTTACAGCAATTCCTTAGGGAGTGGTCAACAGCTGGAACTACAGAACATACTGCAATATGTTTTATCCTATCTGGGTCAAAATCATTTTCACGCAAAACGCCTTTTAAAAAAAGGCCGATTTCATCTGACGAAGAATTTCCCTTAGAATTCTTTCGAAAAGTAAAAACGGACTTTCCGTTTTCAAAAACCCCGCCAAAAATCTGGCTGTTGCCGACGTCTAAACACAATGTCATAAATCAGCCCCTTCTAAATGCAAGCGTACTAGGTTTTCTGATAACTGTCGTTTACTTGCAAATTTTCCTTTACTTCCACTTGTTGACCAAATTTCGCCACGATGGCTAATGTCACTGATCTCGGACAAATCATTTGAAACTACATAATCACATTGCGATTCGTTAAACATTTTATCAATAGCTAAATTTTTCTCTTCTTGTGGAGCCCCTACAGTTAACTTAAACCCTACAAGATTAAGTCGCGTGTTCGCCGTCCATTTTTTTACCATGTTTAATAGCTTTATGTTTTTTCCAAGAGCTAATGTGATCCCCTCGCTCGAATCAATCTTGCCCCCGGACGCCGACTTTACAAAAAAATCTCCTACCGCCGCCGCATGAATAAAAACATCAAATTTCGATATAGCCAGCTCCTCGCGTAACAAGTTTTGCAGATCAATAAATGTTTTGAAGGAGTGTTTTCTACAGGGAACATCTGGCAATGTGGCATTCGTGGCATGCACGTAGGTAACATCAAAGCCAGCAAAGAAATACGACTCAGCAATATGCGCGGCTGTCTTTCCTGAACTAATATTTGTAATGGCTCTCACGTCATCAATTGGTTCGGCCGTTCCACCAGAAGTAACTAACACATTGCCCCGACCACTGCCTTTGCTTTTTAATCCCAATAAAATTTCGTGATAGATACGATCGATATTTAAGAGTCTCCCTTCGCCAACATCACCACAACCCAAGTAACCATTATCAACTGGCAATACGTTAAGTCCCCAACTAGATAGCTTTTTTATTGCCGCTTGAGTGGCTGGGTGTTGATACATTTTTTCGTTCATTGCTGGCGCGACAAGGTAGGGTTTTTTGAAATCATGGGCTAAGAATAACGTGGTCACAAGATTATTAGAAATTCCTGCCGCCATTTCATTGACTATATTGCCTGTGGCTGGACACAAAACTGTCAAGTCCGCCCAGCGATTTAGTTCAACGTGGGACATCATGTTGCCATCCTTAAAAATATCTGTGAGTGCCGGCCTCCGTGTAAGTCCCTCGAGTGTGGCAGCCCCCACAAATTTTAATGTCGAGGGCGTTGCAACCACTTGCACCTCAAAACCCTTTTGCACCAATTTTGAAATTAGCTCACAACTCTTGTAAGCAGCGATGGATCCAGACAGTTTAAATAATATATTTTTACCCATGTTAAACCTTCACATTATCTATTAACCTTACATTCCCAATGTGAACGGCGCCAAACCGGCGACCCCACCTTTCCTGAATGTAATCAACTTTAATGCCGGCCTCGCTTAACTCTTCTCGAATATTTTCACACCTGCTTGAAACTTTTAGTATTCGCGCAAAGGCGGCCGCCAAAATCTTTTGTTGTTCATTTAGTCTCTCGTTTCGTGAGCTCATGGCTAATCCCGTCTGCTCACGAATTGTAGGACAACTTACAATCACTACCGACATAAAGAAAGTCTTTACCATGTCTCTCACCAATAAATATTGCTGGTAATCTTTTTCTCCAAAGTAGGCCCTGTCGGGAACCACCAGATTAAAAAGCTTCATGACCACAGTTAACACGCCGTCAAAATGTCCTGGCCGATGCTGGCCACACAAATCATGGCTCAATTCAGATTCTACTATTTTGTAACGATAATTGTCAGGGTAAATGCTGTCAAAGCTGGGGTTAATTAAAAAATCAACCCCTAAATCGCTGAGCATTTTCATATCCCGCTCTAAACTGTGGGGATACTTCTTCAAATCCTCGGGGTTATTAAACTGGGTAGGATTCACAAAAATTGAACCCACCGTAATATCATTTTCCAATAGACTTAGGCGAAAGAGCGAAAGGTGACCTTCGTGAAGCGCGCCCATTGTAGGTACAAAACCAACTCTTTTATTTAAAAAATGAGAGCTATTTCGAAAGGCTGTCCAGTCAGTTAAATCCTGAAAAATTTTGATCATATGTAGGATTCCTCCAATGTTGGATACTTGTCCTCTTTAACGTTTATACAGTAATGATTTACTGCTTCTCTAACAAGACCAGCGCCATCTAAAAATTTTCTGACAAATTTTGGATGCATCTCTTGATTTAATCCTAGGAGATCATGGAGAACCAAAACCTGGCCATCGACATCGTGACCCGCTCCAATGCCAATGACGGGGACAGCAAGCATTTCTGACAATTCTTTCCCTAAGGCTTGAGGCACACATTCGGCGACCAAAGAAAAACAACCTAGTTCCTGTAATTTTTGCGCCTGCATTAACAAATCCTCAGCCTGTGTCCGTGTCTTGCCTTGAACTTTATATCCCCCAAGCTGAAAAACTGATTGGGGAGTTAAACCAACATGGCCCATTACTGGAACTCCTGACTCTACAATTGCCTTGACGACATCTTCGTGGCCCCAAACTCCCTCAAGCTTTACCGCATGAGCTCCTGCCACCATTAACGCTTTGACAGTATCAAGTGCGAAAATAATTCCTTTACGAAAAGACATGAACGGCATGTCCGCCACAATTAGTTTGTCTGGCGCGCCTTTGGCTACCGCTGCCGAATGCCCACACATCATTTCAGGGGTAGCACTTAAAGTATTGGGATGCCCATGCATCACCATGGCCGCGCTATCGCCGACCAAGAGAATATCAATGAGTGAGTCGTTGAGAATTTTAGCAAACAGGTAGTCGTAGCAAGTGACCATGGTTATTTTTTCTTTAGCTTTTTTCTTTTTTATTAAGTCCCAAACAGATTTCATATTTCTAACCCCTGTGTCTTAACAAAGCTGCGATAAACGTCGGCATACGGATCTGACGCTAAAGCCGTTATATTTCTTTGGATGGTTTCTAAGTCTCGACGAGACAGTGGCCCCGTAAAGGCCGATTCATAGTTTTTTTCGAGATTTATAAGAGTTTGGTGCAAAAAAGGCTTAATGGACTCTTGAGGAACACCAAACTTATTTTTCATATCGGTAAAAAATTTTTGCCACAGTAAAACGGTAAAATTTCCGCTGAGAACGCAAAGACTGTGGTAAAGAGGTTTAAGTTCGCGGGGAATTTTATAAGAGAGATTGGGAAGCCCCGGCATAAGTTCTGAAAAATCTGGCCCCTCGTTTTCAATAATAAAAGGAAAGCCTTGGTAAGTTTTAAGGTCGTAAACTTCGTTGCCAAAAGTCATGAGAGGGTGAGCACCATAAGCGCGATCGGTTACAAGCGCTCCCGAGAACTGAATAATTTTTGACTTTTCGATCAAACCATTCTCGGTAATTACCTTTTCAATTGCGGAATCAGAGACCAATACTAAGACGCGATCGATTTTTGTCAGTAAGGTCTTTACATGTTCTATCCCGTCCCACTGAATGAATGGGATTTCGAGAAGCGAAAGATAGTAAGACATGTGACGAGCCACACGCCCACTACCCATAATTAAATATTTAGGTACCTGTCTCAAGGGATCAAGTCCTTTCAAATCGATTGAATTGACTATCTCATAAGGTGCCAGCCCCTCAAAGCGATAAGGCAATTGCTGTGCTGCAGCCCATTCCTATATAGGGGCAGGCACCTTATGAGAACTAATTCATTTCGTGGGCGAGGGGGCGGCGTTTGGCGCGAAAGTAGGTACGTGGAGAGTATTCGAGGAGATCGGTTAAATAAGGCATGTAAATGCACGCAAATCGATCGACCTGGTGGGCGAAATAACTCTCCTCGTTACCCGCACGAAATAGTCGACCCCAACGATGATTATATAACGTTTGTTGAGAATGAATGAGAGTCGCAATTTTAGTATCGAGTTCAGATATTTTGTCTTGAATTTTTGACAGACCACCTTGGCCATTTGAATGATGGGCCTCTACCGTTTTAGTAGATCTCGCCACAAACTGGTCTTCGAGTTTTTCTTTCTCAGCCATCATTTCGTCAATTTGAGTTTGTAACGGTTGAGCCTTTTGATTTTGAGCTACCTCATGATCAAGCTCCTCTACGACCAAGCCCGTGCGCCAAGCTTGATCTTTTTTTAAACGTAGAATATCTCCATAAATGTGATCCCCCACGTAAAGAATCTCGTCTCCTGAAAGCCCCAGGTCTTCCGAAAAAGTATTGGCACAGCCTCCCTGATAAATCCCAGGCTTTAACTTCTCTTCAAAATTCATCATAGTTCCATCAGTAGGATTAATTTTTAAGAATTTTAGCTTGTCGTTAAAAAATCGGGGTTTCATGGCACTCGTAATCACAAAGTCAAAAAGCTCCTGCCATGAGTCGTGATTCTTAAGATAAGGATTAATAGCGTAATCGAGCAAAAGTTTTGTGTAAAAAAAATCAGAATTTGTCAAAATAAACAGTTTCTTATCGTGCAACTTCATTCTTTCAAGACCCTCTACAGCTTTTTGATCTTTAATAATATATCGAGACAAGTCGTTTCTGACTTCAGATTTAAGCGTTTCGTCTTTATGGGCAATGTCCAAAACTTCCAACACGTCAGAGGCCAAGATGTCATATCCCGGAAGCGTCTTTGACTCTTTGCCATCCTTTAGATCTACAAGTTGGGCATAGGTAGAAGCAACGGACAGCGAAAACGAGGTGTCTATGGGTTTATATTTTGGATCGCTCAAATCTATATAGGTATTTTTATAAAGTTTTTGTTGCTCCGAATAGTCGATTTTGCGAGTACCATGATAGCTGACTCGAATCGCACCATAACGATTGAGCTTCAAAATATTACCGTGGCGGGAATCAATAACTAACCCACGAATTGCCATTTCAAAATCAAATGTCTGGTTTTTGATGATGACGGGATAGCCCTTATCATTAACTAATTTTTCAAGAATAGTTTTATGTGCAAAGGCCTCAAAATTTTCGGCATTGTACCGGATTAAAGTATGATCCATGTCCAAACCAACATATTTGATTTTCTTAAGGTTCAAAGTTCTGTTTACGTAGACTCGTTCAGCGTTGGACATCCTAATCACTATCTTCGGTACTCGTCTCAAATTCTAAAGAGTTCCAGGCAATCATCCCGCCCTTCATATTGAAAACATGTTTAAAGCCTTTAGTCAGGGCCAGCCCTGCAGCTCGACCTGATCTGCTGCCACTTCGACAAATAAACACAATCGTGACATTTTTTGGAAGCTCATCTATTTGATCCGGAAGTAGGTCTAACGTAATAAGGCGTGCGCCGGGAATATGCCCTAACTCCCCAACAAATTCTTCATTGCGACGCACATCTACCAATAGTACTTCCCGAGCCTCACCCCTAACTTCTTCTGGAGAAATATCTAAAACGCCGGGGTTCTCAGGATTGGCCTCAGCCGTATCGAAACTTACTATTCTCTTCATCAATTTCTCCTCAAAATGGAAATGGGACGATAACATCTTTTAACTTAAATTTTAAGCTTTGTGCAATATGTTATAATGGGTGGTCGGATTAAGAAAATGATCGAGCACTCAGACGGCCCGTCCAAAGCCCACGCAATAGTGGCCTTGCTCAGATCGCAAATCATTTGGTTTAGATCAAAGACCAGGGATTAAGTTAATTAACAAAAATTTTTAGCCGATACATTTTGAGGGGTAATCATTGATGTTAAATCACAAAAATTTGCTTTTTGCCATTCCATTAATTTTAGGTTCGGTTACAAAAGCGGATCTTCCTCCTGATTCGCCTGTAGCCTCAATTTTAATGAAATTTTCTGAGGGTCAAAAAGTTCTTAATGACTTAAACTCCACAGGCAAGTTCTCCGATGTTAAAATAATTCTTCTTGAACAAACTGAAATTGAAAAGAGAGCGGGACACAATGGCGGGGGAGTACGTCAAGATCCAATCACAAAAAAATACGAAATTTTAATTAATAAAGACATCTCTGTTAATC
>Ga0163152_10004042_pt1 | contig 18538 bp, 20 predicted proteins | sample OliLakLV19MP8IB2_FD_148635 | JGI IMG/M metagenome (GOLD analysis project Ga0163152, IMG submission 148635) | Freshwater microbial mat bacterial communities from Lake Vanda, McMurdo Dry Valleys, Antarctica - Oligotrophic Lake LV.19.MP8.IB-2 | ecosystem: Environmental > Aquatic > Freshwater >...
CTATTGCCCAAAGCATGTAATGTGAAATGAGCAGAGTGCTCATGAATTGACCTCGGCCCTGAGTGCGAAGTATCGTCGCTGTCGTTGCTGATTCGCAAAGGCCTGCTCAATGCTGGCATAAATGAAAATGACGGCGATGCTGGCAAGCGAAATCGTGCTGCCATCCTGTATTGATATGTCGCGGAAAGTATCAGGCCATGCAGTAGCCACGGCTAGAATTGCCAGTACTGTATTTCTGACTACCCGTGACCAGCTGATGGTTTGGGGAAATCCCCAGGGGCCACTGCAACCACAGTCCAGATCACTTCTGCCGTTTAACAAATTGACAGCCATAGCTGATGCGTACAAGACTAATACCGCAGCTGCGATATAAGAGGGATACAACCAGCCCGCTATTGGCAAAGTAAAAGAGAGAATACCTTCAAGAAAAATTAGAAAAATTGTAAAAGCAGGTACTAATGAATCGGGTAAAAGTCGATACGTCCTGAGCTGCACCTTAAAGTGTTGGTAATGATTTACCTTGTGCAACGCGGCGCGCAGGAAAATGAAAACCAGCAAGAACCTGATCACGAAACTGATCGTAATGTCGATGGTCATAGCCTAGCGTCCCCATCCTGGTAGTTGTAAAACCAGATTAGAGTAATTGCCCGTAGTGACACGGTGTTTGAACGCCATATCAGACGCAGCATAGATGGCCACCATGCCGCTGAACTGTCCGCCTAAAATCAACGTCGGATTATTACCCTGTGTCACGACGATGGCATCTGGTCTGGCATGGGGCTCCTGAAAGCTGAATCCGGTCAATACGTTGTATATCTTGTTCAATGGCCAAATCCAGTCAGTGCCAAATTCTGTAGGTACACCGGAAAATGAAAAGCCCGGGCTTATCAGTTTATGTTCGCTGATTTTATGGTGTGTCGATAAATTGAATTTCCACAAATGAGTGCCACCGGTTTTGTGTGTGTCAGTCGCGCCTTTGTGCATCAACACAAAGACCTCCTGACTGGCATTATGAATGGCGAGGAATTGACGCCCGCCCACGCGCCACTGCTCCTGACGCTCAGCATCATCGATCAGTGACCAGGGTTCGGAAAACATGGCGGCGGTATTATCCAATGGTTGGTCCAGATCAATTGCATAGAGATAACCGTCAAAGGAAACAAAATACCAGGTTTGATCAACACGAATACCTTTCTCGGCCAGTGGATCTTTTTGCGGATCAAAAAGCTTTTCCGTCCGCTGCTTATCCTGCAAGCTTCCATCCGGCTTGAGTGAAACAAACAACAGGGTCCCGTCACCACAGAACATCATGATTCGTCGAGCGCCGGCGGCATAAGTCAGGGAGCAACCCGGAGTAGCTATTTCCTCGATAAATCGTCGATTTATGACGTCGACAATACTAATAGACTGCGCGGGATTCATGTTAAACACCGCGAGAAACTGTTCATCGTCCGTTAAGCTCGCATTCGCATTCGGCAGGGCATTGTGGGCGCGCTTTGCCGGAATGATCACCTCTGCGGTAGGCGTTAACGTCTTACTGTCATAGAAGGTCACCACGTCGCTGCGCTCGCCACGGCTGCCGCGGGAATAGTGGGTCTCCGGCACATAAAATTCGAGGGAGTTGCGTTGGGGAAACAACGGTACGGTAATGCCCCAGCCGCCATCAATGCTGCCCAGCACGCGGTTGTGGCTGAAATCGACGAGCGATACGCGCTCCAGTACCGGGTCACTGGCCCAAAACCAGTTGCTACTAAACGGTTCCGGTAATGACTCTACTTGCCCTATTTTTTCAACGGGCACATCAGCGCTTGCGATGGTCGCCAAGAATAGAACAGCCGCCAGCATTAAACGCATTGTTCGGGTTTCTATCAATCCAAAAACCGTTTGAGCTGCCGCTCAAAGCACTGATTCTGCTTCTGCAGTGCCTCATTTTTTTGCAACAAATCAATCACCATGGCAACAGCGATCCAGTCGATTTCCAGATCGTGATGCAGCCGCACTGCCTTGCGTAGCCAGTACACACTGGTGGTCTCAAAGACCCAATCTACAACGCTACTACCTGCTACAGGTTGAGCGATACCATGATCTACCACTTCAACGATGAGTTGCTCGTTCACCCCTTCATACTGACAGAGCTCATGCAGTGAAATTCTCAATACTACGTCCGTCATCGCTAGTTACTCCACTGTGCTCTTGGATCAAAATTCGCGCTTTCTGACAAAGATAGCCACAATGCTTTTACCTCATCATTAGCAGATGGCGGCATGACTACCTTCAGTAGTGCATACAAATCCCCGGTGCCACTTTTCGTGGCCAGGCCCTTGCCCTTGATACGCAGTCTTTGGCCGGTCTGGCTGTTGGGCGCAATTGTCAGATGTATCCTGCCTGATAGAGTCGGTACAGTAACTTTCATACCCAGTGCCGCCTCCCATGGGGTCAACGGTACCGTAACGACCAGATTGTGTCCTTCGACATCAAACAGCGGGTGCGGCACCAATCGAATATGTAGGTAGAGATCGCCATTGGGAGCATTCCCCTGGCCAGCCCCGCCCTGACCCTTAAGACGAATTCGTTCTCCGTCCACCACACCGAGGGGAATTTTGACTTTCAGGCTTTTCTTGATTTCAGAAAGTTGACCGTTCTCATACACCGGAATCAGGTACTCGACGAGCTTTGAGGTCTCCGCCAACGTTTCTTCCAGGAATACAGGCATTTCGATTTCTGCATCCTGGCCTCTCAAACCAGAGCGCTGCTGACGGGACTCAGCGCCGGCGCCGCTGAATATAGAGTTAAAGAAATCAGAGAAATCTCCTTCGAAATGCCTGGACCCTGCGCCACCGAAATCACTGCTGCTACGCCATCCCGGTGGCGGCTCAAAGTTACTGCCCGCTCGATCGCGGTACTGGCGTAATTCGTCGTACTCAGCTCTGCGACCTGCATCCTTTAAAACTTCATAGGCTTCAGCGACCTCCTTGAATTTGTCCTCAGCGCCCTTGTCCGGATTCATATCCGGATGGTACTTGCGGGCCAGTTTTCGATACGCGGTCTTAATGACTTTGCTATCTGCTTCCGGCGGCACACCGAGAATTTGATAGTAATCCTTGAATTCCATAGCGCTATCCAAACATTAAAAAGTAGAGTGTAGAAGGTACACGGATCAGCGACCGGCAGTGGTACCAAATTCAGCCTATTGTAACTGATGCTCCTGATTTCGGGGTGTACCACGTGGTGGATTTCCCTATGACTGAAAAATGTCCCTCACACAATGGTATTGTCAACGAGCCAGAGAATGTTTCTATAATCAAAATTGTTTTTGATAGTGGGTTTTACTATTTCGAAATAGGGCGACAGGTCAAAATCCCTGGGTGTGAAATGGCTGAAGTGCTTCGACTCCAGCAGGACATCATCGCATTGACCTGGAACATTGCCCCGGCAAACTTGTACATGCTGGGGGAGAATGGGGTATTTGACCGACAGAAAAGCCTGCGCGATCAGCGTCGAGCAGATGGCTTTGGTGGGTTCGCCGCTGCCTAATGCGATCAGGCGCCGACGGAACTTTGGTGGTATCGGCGGTGTGGGGACCAGGTAGCGCACCAGGTCAAAAATATTTCGGGTGTCGTAATGGTAGCCCTCACGATCCAGGACGTACTGAATCGTGGCGCGTCTATCCTGTTCAGTAAGATTGACGGGGCGACATATGCGCAGGTTGTAGCCGACGTATTTCGCCAGTGGCGAACGGATGACGCCTGCCACCACATCCGCTTCCATTACATAGCCTTTGCCATCTTCCCCGACACCTACGTACATACACACGTGCGACCAGGTGGATTGGGTGAGATATTTGATGGCGGTACTGACTCTGCTGTTCCCTTCAACCAGCAGCAGGTCGCCGGGCGCGAGCGACTGATCCAACTGCTCCTGAGTGAGCACTGAAAATCGCTCATAGCTCGGACGAGGCCTGGTCAGGAACCTGGCGAGGTGTGACCCAAGTTGCTGGAGAACGATGTTCATGTCATTCCTGAATTAGTCCAATTGCTGCACAATCGTGATAGCGCAAGCATAGAGCCCCATGTTTGAAAAATCTATGGTGCAGGCAGGCGACCTACCCACCAGGCTGGGGTTGCACTTGATGGTAATCGACCATTCTTCGACTACACTTATACGTGCCGTTCAGTATGCGGAGCATCTTCACAAACTAACACTGTCAGGAGATAGTAATAATGGCCACCCGAAAAGCAAGACCCAAAGCCAGAATCGCTCGCCAGAGCGCCGCGAAAATGAAAGCCGCTGCTAACAAAGCCGCCGGCCTGGACGTGGGAAAATACATCGACGATATCAAAATTGGCAATTACTCGTGGGATGATGTGTTAAAGAGCACCAGTAAGAACATGGATGCCGTCGCACAAGCGAACCGCGCTATTATCGATGGCTACACCGATATCGCCAGGCGCCAATTCGAGATGCTCAAGGGCATATTGCGCGAATTGCGTAAAGTAAGGGGCGACCGGGACCTTGTCGTTAAAGAGCTTAAACGGGTTATCGAGCGTGCGAAAAAGGACGTCCAGGCCCTGCAGAGAATGGCCAGCAGGACGAACAGCAAGGCCCAGCGCATAGTAAAAACACGCGCGGAAGCGAATATCAAGGCGTGGAAAAGGCTGGTAGCAGAGGCTAAAGAATCAGTAGGCGGAAAACGCCCTGCAACGGCAACGCCTGTAACCAAAAAAGCAGCAGCGGCGAAGAAAAAAGTAGCACCAAAAAAGAAGGCATCTCCAAAGCGCAAAGCAGCACCCAGCAGGAAGGCCGCTGTCAGGAGAAAAGCCTCGCCCAAGAGGCAAGCGGCTGCCAAAAGACCCGGCAGGCGTACCTAGAGCGAGTGCTGACTAGGCCGAATTACTGGAGCGGGTAGCCTTTCTCCAGCCAGGCCTCCATACCCTGCGCCATGGCGATGGCGCGAGTAAAACCCATATCCCGTAATGTGGCGGTCGCCAGTGTGGAGATTTTTCCGAACTGGCAGCACACGACGATACGTGCGGTGGGATCCGGCAGTAAGGCATCCACGCGCAATTCCAGTTGCCCCCGGGGTATCAATATTGCCCCGGGGATGTGGCTGCGCTGAAAAGCGTCACTCTCGCGCACGTCCAACAGGGTAATTCCCGGGTTGGTACTCGTGATACGCCGCAAAACCTCCTCCTGCGACATGAAGGAAATACGCTGGGCGGCCGCGCTTATCAACTGCTCAACCGTTTTGCAGCCGGTCAGGTTGGTGCGCAGTGCCTCGGACAAGTGTTCGGGCATGGTCAGGCTGAGTGACTGCATCATTTCGACGAATTTGTCCCGGTCGGTCAGCTGCAAACGCTTGTTGTTGGCTATCTCCTCGCCGATGGTGCTGAACTCTCTCGCAGTGTAGATATGCGCAGGGTAAATCCTGGTGTCTGGCGCCAGCAGTAAGAGTTTGTGGAACAGGCTGTCGTACAACTGCCCGGCATTACCCGTGGGCAAGTCTGTGCGCCCAGTACCACCAAGCAACAGAGTGTCGCCGGTGAACACGCGGTCCTGTACCTGTACGCATATAGAATCAGCGGTATGTCCCGGGGTGTGCAGAATATTGAGAGCCAGGTTGCCCACATACACTATTTCACCGTCGTCTACCGCCATACCGACGTACGGAGCCGGACTGTATCGGTGCATTATGACCGGCACTTCCAGCTCGGCCGCCAGTTCGTCGGCGGCAGAGAAGTGGTCTGCATGGGTGTGCGTGTCCAGCACGTAGCGAATGCGCAGTCTGCTCTGTGCAGCGAGGCCCCGATAACGCTCAATTTCATGAATCTCAGGGTCAATGACAACGGCCATGCAGGTTTCCGGGCAGCCCAGCAGATAGGACTGACAACCCCTTTCAGTGGCAACCTGGTGGAAAATCATGCTGTCCACTCCAATTTTTATTGCTGACTATCCTTAATCATAGGCTACTTGGTACCGGGTGGCACCAACACATTGACTCTCACCTAACGAACCTGAAGTACTTGACGCCCGGTGTGCTGCGCAAGACACTGCAGACATTGCAACCGGAGGTGTACGATGAAACTGGGTATCGCGGGCTTGGGCAGGATGGGTGCCAATATGGCGCGGCGATTGCGGCGCGGCGGCATTGATGTGGCTGGGTTCAATCGCAGCCCGGACGTGACCGATAGTCTCGCAACCGAAGTCGGTGTCACAGCGAGTTACTCCCTGGCGCAGCTGGTTGAGGTTCTGCCCGTACCCAGGGTGTTGTGGTTAATGTTGCCCGCCGGCGATGTCACACAGCAGGCCATCGACGAGGCACTGCCGCTGCTCAGTCCCGGTGATGTGTTGGTTGACGGCGCCAACAGCTTCTATAAGGACTCCATGCGCCGGGCCAGTACGGTGGAGGCGATGGGAGTTCATTACGTCGATGCCGGGGTGTCCGGTGGCATCTGGGGACTCGACAATGGTTATGCGTTAATGGTCGGCGGATCGAAGCAGGCGCTGGCGCTCCTGGAACCCGCCATCCGGGTGTTGGCACCGGGGCCGCAGACCGGCTGGTTGCACTGTGGGCCAGCGGGTAGCGGCCACTTCGTCAAAATGATTCACAACGGCATTGAGTACGGCATGATGCAAGCGTACGCGGAGGGCTTTGCCCTGCTGAAAGCCCGGGAAGATTTTAACCTCGACCTGGGGGCCATTGCCGAAATGTGGCGTCACGGCAGCGTGGTCAGGAGCTGGCTACTGGATTTGACTGCGGAATTCCTGGCCGATGACCAGCAACTGGACAATGTAATGCCTATTGTCGCCGACTCGGGCGAGGGGCGCTGGACCGCGATGGAAGCGATAGAGCAGGGCGTACCGGCACCGGTTATGAGCCTGGCATTGATGATGCGCTATGCCAGCCAGGGTGGCGATGAATACGGCGCCAAACTACTGGCCAAAATGCGCCAAGGCTTCGGCGGTCACGCGCTCGGCAATGAGCATAAACTGTGATCGGCCCCTGTCATTTTGTTATCTTCGGCGTCACCGGCGACTTATCGGTCAGCAAACTGTTGCCGGCGTTGTACTACCTGGACAGAGACGGGCGCCTGCCGACCAACCTGGCCTTTGTAGGCGTCTCAAGGCGCGACTGGACCACCAGTCAATGGCACAACTTTATGCGCGAGCAACTGCCCCGACGACTTGGCAAGTACTACCATGAGTCCGAGTTCGAAAAGTTCGTAAGGCGTTTCAGTTACGTACAGGTCATGCATGACCAGCCAGAGCATTATGCCAGTCTGAAACTTGAACTGGCCAAGCCCCGCGAGGGCGTGTGCGCCAATATTGTGTTCTACCTAGCGATCTCACCCGCCGATTTCACCGAGGTGGTGAGCCAGCTTGATGCTGCCGGGCTCAGCGGGCGTCTGTTTGGCAATCGGATTGTGCTGGAAAAGCCGTTCGGTCACGACCTCGATACGGCTTTGCAGCTGAACCAGCATTTACACCATCACTTTGAGGAAGAGCAGATTTTTCGCATCGATCACTACCTGGGCAAGGAAACGGTGCAAAACCTGTTGGTGTTCCGTTTCGCCAACAGTCTGGTCGAGCCAATCTGGAATCGCAATTATATTGACCATGTGCAGATTACCGTCGCCGAAAGCAATGGCATTGGCAGCCGAGCCGGCTATTTTGACAGCACCGGCACACTGCGCGATATGCTGCAAAACCACATGATGCAACTGCTGTCGGTGGTGGCGATGGAGCCACCCGCACAACTGGACGCCAACGCCCTGCGTGATGAAAAAGTCAAAGTGCTGCGCTCCATACGCCCGATTCCCCGCGATGCCGTCAACCAGTATGTGCTGCGCGCTCAATATGGCGCCGGAGACGGTGCGGTGGCCTATCAGGAAGAACCCGGTGTGGCTAAAAACTCTGTGACGGAAACCTATGTCGCGGCCAAATTTTATGTCGATAATTGGCGCTGGTCGGGCGTGCCGTTTTATCTGCGCACCGGCAAACGCCTGCCGCACGATCGTACCCTGGTGAGCCTGCGACTTAAACAACCACCGCAGCAATTATTTCGTGAGACGCCAATGGAACATATCGAGCCCAACTGGATTGTACTGTCGATACAGCCCGAGGAAAGTATGCACATTGAAATGCAGGCCAAGGAGCCGGGTCTGGATTGGCGTACTCGCACCCTGGAATTGCGCGCTTGCTTTCGGGCCGACGATGCGCGACCGCTTGGCGCCTATGAGGCACTGCTACTGGACGTCATAGAGGGCGACCGCAGCTTGTTTATTCGCTTCGACGAAGTGGAGTGGTCGTGGCGGGTGGTGGATCCCATTTTGCGTCACTTCAGTCTCGACAGGAGTTTTATTCAGAGCTATCCAGCAGGTAGTTGGGGACCGGAACAAGCCAGTCGGTTGTTCGACAGCGCTGATCAGACCTGGCGCAATCACATTTAGCGATGCCGCCACGTATCCACTATTTTGCCACGCAGGCGATTCTGGTTGATGCGCTCTGTGCACGTATCGCCACACTGGCTAACGCGTGCCTGGAACAGCGGGGTTACTTCAGTATCGTGCTGGCGGGTGGTACCACGCCGCGCAAACTGTACCAGCAGCTGCGCTATATCCCGACCGACTGGCAGCGCTGGCATATTTACTTCGGTGATGAACGCTACCTTGCTGCGGGAGATCCCGATCGCAATGACAGCATGGCGGCGACAGCATGGCTGCATCATGTCGCCATTCCGTCGACTCAAATACATGGCGTGCCGACCGCCGACAATGTGACAACGGCAGCCGCATCCTACGCGTGTGCTTTGCGACTGGCACCGGGTTTTGATCTGGCACTGCTAGGACTGGGCGAGGATGGCCACACGGCCAGTCTGTTTCCCGGCGATGTAGCGGCCTACAACAGTGCTGAACTGGCGATTGCCATTACCAATGCGCCCAAGCCGCCGCCGCAGCGCGTCAGCATGAGCCCCGCATGCCTGAGCATGGCTGCGGCTGTCTGGTTCATGGTGACTGGCGACAGCAAGCGACAAGCACTGCAGGACTGGTTGTCTGGGGCGCAACTGCCGCCCCGATCCATAACGCCGCAGGCCGGGATTGATATATTCACCGATATTGCCTGTTAAGGACAGCCCGCAAGCGCCTTGGCCGGTCCCTTGATGAGCTTGACCGCCGCAGCGCGAAAGTCGGCGTTGGTGACAGACTGATTCGCGTGCACCAGCGTTTGCACCAGAGTATCAAGCGACGCCTTATCGCGACTTGCAGCGCGAATTTCGGTGTCCAGCTCATGCAGTACCAGTACTGCACGTGCAGTCTGTTTGCCCTGGGCTCGATCGGTGGCCGCACACGGTGTATCCGCGCTCCATTGTGCCAGGACATCCAGGGATTTGTTATAGCGATACTCCGAAATACCGCCGGCGCGCAACAGCAACTCCAGACTATAGTATTCCGCGAGTCCCTCGACGATCCAATCACTTCCCGTCTCCCCATGCAGGCCACTGGCCACGTGAAAAAGTTCGTGCAGCATCGGGCTGGTGCGGTTGCCACTGATGAGCGGGCGACTGCTATGCAGGTATAGCGAGCCCACGCCCGACAGCCCTCCGCGCCACATATCGTCAGGACCACTGACAATCAGTAGCCGCTTTGGGAAATCGGGAAACACTTTCACCAGGGAAGGCAGCGTCCAGCGCACAAAGGCCAGTACGTCGTTCGCTTTCAAGTGGCTGCCGAGGGGACTTGCAACGCTGATGCTCCGCTCGCTCACAGTGTCACGCCGCACGCCTAATTTTCCCGCCAGCAGCCAGCCGAGTGGTCGGTCGAACAGCCGGTGTGGATTACCGACATCAAGTACGCGACCCGCCCCCCGGCCGTACGGTGTTTCGATGGCCCAACCCTTGGGCGCAACCAGCTTGAGTGTCGCCTTCGACGTGGCTCCCTTGACCACGCGCGCGGTCGCCCGGGGAAACAGGTAATCCAATTTCAGTAGTGCCCACGTGTCTTCGATCCGGGCGTCTGCCGCGCCATTCGATCGTTTGTTATCAATGACGAAGTCGAAATGTAGCACACTACCCTCTTTGAGCGGCCGCCAGGTGACTCGATCCCCCTTGACTTCGATGCGTGATGTAGGCCGTATGTTCAGATAGCGGTCACTGGGCATGACGAACTCGATACTGCGCACCAAACGCCTGGGCTGCTTGAGTGTCAGGGTGGCGTGCGCAACCCTGGCTTTTGGGTCCAGTGTCGCGCCGTAAACCAGCTGGTAGACTTTGGCAGGGTCGACGTCATTCTGCGCCGCTGCGGGGGCGATACGCCCGGCCAGAAGTGCAACACAGCAACAGACGCCAAGCAGGATGTGCAATCCTCGTCGTGCCAGCACTGTCGCGGGTGTTTCCAGTACCCTGGTGAGTCGAATCCTCTTTCGGTCGTTCACAGAAAAGTTCCTCAGTATTTTGTAAGCTCAGCTATCATGGTACCAGATGGAAGACTGCGGCATACTCAGGCACGGTACGGTTTCTTTCATATCAGGTAACACTTTAATGTCCAGCGAGGTAAGGCTATGAGTAGAAGTATCTATGGTCTGATGGTTCGAATGGTCATTTTGTTCCTCTGTTTTACAATTAACGTGGGTGCCTATGCCGGGGAGCGCGGGGCGGTCACAGCAATCGCCGCGTTAGGTGCCCAGACATCAGCGTTCATCGGTTTTGCCACAGGCGACATACTGTACTGCGCCCGGTTGAGTGGTTGCAAACCACTCGCAGGCACTCCCAAGTCAGCAGTCACCGCTATCGACATTCCGCGCGACGGAGATAGCATCATGGTCTGGGTTGGCTACGAGGACGGGCACATTTATTTCTGCACATTGACCGCGGGCTGTTTGCTCCAGGAGCAAGTATTGTCAGGGCGTATGTCCGGCGAGCGCGGTGCGGGCGACAGTCGAATAGTGAAGTAAGTCCTGGTTCAGGCTCGGCCTGATGGTTGGTTTGCCCGCCACACGACAGCAGCACCGTCAGTGGCTGTGCAGAGGTATACCGTTGCTATCAAGCCCGTCGCCTTGGCATATTCCTGTTCCACTTTAATCGCGAAACCTTGCGCGTGCTGCGCCTCTACCAAGGCGACAGCGCAACCGCCAAAGCCAGCTTCGGGAAGTGGGAGCAGTCCCGTGTGAGATCTACATCCCGCAACGCGGCTACGCCAAGGGCTGCGGCTGCCGCTTCACACTGCCGCAGTTGACACCCACCCACTGATTCTACGCGATCTGGCACAGCCTTGCGCTGCCGCAAGCGTCCCAGGTCCCGGCGGAGAGTTCAATAAGCGTGCGCTCGACAGCCAATTCCAGCGCCGCGGATGACGACAGGCCTGCGACCATGGGAATATCGGCTAACACAACGCCCTGACCACCACGGTGGCCGGCACACCGAAACGCCGCCTGAACTCATCACGGACGTGGTGCTGCAGATCCACGGCTAGCCCTTTTTTGTCACAGAGGACTGCTGTCGCGGTCATCAAAGGGTGCGCCATGCCAGCCCATGGAGTAGGAAAAACGGCAGTCGAAAAGCGCGTTATAACACGTGAGTAGCTGCTGTAGCATTGCGGCCAGGTCCTGCTTTTCCTGCGTCATCAACTCAGGCAACCGCGCTACCTGGCGACCTCACTCGGCAGAGTACCCAGTGCCCAGACCTGGCGGTGGGCGTGCGGATTGGAGCAGCCCATGAGTTCGCCCTTGTGCTCAAATACCTGCACCCAACGGTAGCGGCGCCCGAGCTCTGCGGACTGTTCCACCCACAGTTCTACCACCTGCGCTATATCTGCGACGGGCAAGTCCGCCATGGTCAGGTTATGACGCCGTGAGTAGCACATGACCCTGCTAGTCCCGGTGACGGTTTCCGCGCGCAACACACCATGGGTTGCAGTGCCCGGTTGTGCATCTGCGCTGAGTGCTGGAAAATCATTGGTAAAGACAAATGTGTGCTGATAGTTGGAGTTCACGACCCCATTCACTCTTACATTACCGGGACACAAATAACACTCCGGGTCATGGGGCGGATTCGGTTCTGATACAGCAGCCTCCATTTTGCCCTGCCAGGGTCGCAGGACGCGCTGGGGGGAGACCAGAACCCAGGTGCCGCTCAGTGGATTGAAACGGCGATGGGCGTGCTGGTCCATATCGCGTGCAGGCATGTCAGCTCCCTGTAGAACGGCATTGGAGTTTATTCGTTGCAACGGATAGAGTACAGAAAGACCCTACATCAAATGACAGACTCAATGCTAGAACGCGCTCACTCCGCCACTATTCCCTTTGCCATCGCTGGCATCGGGATAGCGACCTTTGCCAGTATGGATGCGATCATGAAGGGCCTATCGATACAGATGGGAGCGTATAACGCCATGCTGTGGCGCACGTCCATCGCGTTGTCGATAGCGACCGCACTGTTCTTATGGAAGAGAGGGCGCTGGCCCGGCAATTCGATAGTCAGGTTTCATATCTGGCGTGGGGTCGTTACCTCACTGATGGCATTTCTGTTCTTCTGGGGTCTGGTTTACGTGCCGCTGGCGGAAGCAATTGGTTTGTCCTTCATTGCGCCCCTTATTGCGTTATACCTTGCGGCGGTATTATTGAAAGAGAAAATTGGTGAACGAGCAATCCTGGCGTCGGTGATTGGTTTTGCCGGTGCGCTGGTCATTATTGGCGGGAAACTGGGCGGCGATTACAGCGAGGACATAGGGCGGGGTATCGCCGCAATTCTGTTATCAGCGGTACTGTATGCGTACAACCTGATACTGCAGCGGCAGCAGGCACTGCTCGCCCAGCCGGTTGAAATCGCATTTTTCCAGAACGCAACAATGTTCGCCGTATATCTCATCTTTGCGCCGCTCTGGGCGGTAGCGCCAACGGTGCAGCAGCTACCTGACCTGGCCGCCGCCGCCGTACTGGGCACGACCTCGCTGTTACTACTGTCCTGGGCCTATGCGCGGGCGGAAGCCAGAATCCTGATTCCTGTTGAGTATACTGCCTTCATCTGGGCCGCCCTGTTCGGTGTTCTGGTATTTGCTGAAGCGCTTACCGCGACTACCCTGGGCGGGACGGTGCTGATTGTGGTGGGGTGCCTGGTTGCCACCGGGCAGAAACCGGATCAGGTAGACCATGTAGAAACGACAGTTATCTAGCGAGCAACAATGAAAAACTATTTTTCGTGGCGCAACACACTCGGCCTGGTTGCAACCGTGCTGGTCACAGTATCGGCACAGGCTGGCGAGTGGCAGCTCGTCTATGCCGCCGAAAACCTGAGTGTACAACGGCGCGACTATGCAGGATCAGAATTGGATGAGATCAAGGGAGTCGTCCGCGTAAAAGCGACACTGAACGCGGTCGTGGCGTTGTTGAAAGATGCCAAGTTCAATCGAGAATGGGTCTACCGCAGTGGTGGTGCCAGCATTCTGCAGGACTCTGGCTATGCCCAGGCTTATGTGTACGGCGTTGTCGATGCTCCTTTTCCAATGAGCGACCGGGATACGGTGGTACGCTTTGACTACCAGCAAGACCCGGTAACCAAAGAAATCAGGATAACAATAACGAACTTTCCTGATTTCATTCCGGCTAAAGTGGAGTTCATTCGCGTTCCCAGAATTGGCGGGTACTGGCAACTGAAGCCCGAACAGGACGGCTGGGTGGAGGTGAGCTACCAGGTGCATGGCGACCCGGGCGGCTGGATCCCCGTCTGGATGGCGAACCGGGCTGCTGTGGTATCGGTACAGGAAACATTACGCAATATGATATCCGCTGTCAGCCGGTACGAGAATGCCAGGTCTGAGTTCGTCGAAGAGCTTGCTCTACCCGTCGATTAATGTGCAGCGCTAGCGCACATACCCGATCACCGTAACGAAATGGCATGCGGAGCCCACCAGTACAAAGAAGTGCCAGATACCATGGGCATGAGTTAGCCGATGCAATTTGTCGAGAATGTAAAAGATCACACCCACTGTATACGCCGCCCCTCCGGCGGCCAGCCACAGGAAGCCCATTTCCGGCAGGGCTGCCCTGAGGCTGGGAAAATCAATGGTACACGCCCAGCCCATACTCAGATAAATGATCAGTTGGCAGACTTTTACCGCACGTCCGGACAACAGCACCTCAGACAGGATGCCGATCACGGCAAGCACCCAGACCAGCGCCAGAATCCTGCTGCCACTGCTGTTATCAACGCTGATCAGCATAAGTGGCGTGTAAGTGCCTGCAATGAGCAGGTAGATCGAAATATGATCCAGCACTTTGAACACTTTTTTAAGCGGTGGTGCCTCGAAGCTGTGATACAGCGTAGACATGGCGTAGAGCAGCACCAGCGTCAGGCCGAATACGCTGTAACCGACTATTGTTGTTGGATCGCCGGTCGGTATGCTGAGTGCCAACAACGCGCCCAGCGCGACCAGGGAAAATATCGACCCTACGAGGTGGCTAATACTGTTAAGCTTCTCGCCATAGTACATGGATGCTGACTCTCTCCTGTGCCTGCAGCAAGATAGCCTGAATAGAGGACTCCCACGAGCAGCATGTCAAACACTGAAAATTCGGTCAAGGCATTCTGCTACAGAGCCAGTGTTGTGCGCCGTGTGCAGCGTGCGCTGCGGGTTTTGGGCGCAAGCGCCTATGTCTGCCTATTGCTGGCCTGTGCGTCCAGCGGTCCACTGCCCCATCAGGAGCCCCATACTGCTCCTGTGGTTGTGGCAACCGAACATCACACAGTGGCGCTGCTCGGAGCCACCGGCATGGTGGGTGACTTTTTGCTGCGGGAGGCTCTGGCGCGCGGTTACGGTGTGCGTGCACTGGCGCGAACCCCGGCCAAGCTCGATGAATTCAGTAGCCGGATCACAATCGTAAAGGGCGATGCCCGCGACCTGGCCACCATTGAGGAGCTACTGCGCGGCAGCGATGTGGTGATCAGTGCGCTGGGCCCGGTCAAAGCGGACGGTGATGCGAGTCTGCTCATCAATACCGTCGTTACCGATAATGTATTGCGGGCGATGAAAGCACAGGATCTATCCCGGTACCTGATCGTTTCCGGTGCGGGTGTGGTAATGCCGGGGGATGAGCGCAATGTACTGGGGTGGTGGACAAGACTGCTGGCGCAGGTCGGACTGCGCGATGCACTGCAGGACAAACAGGCTGAGTATGAATTGCTCGCGAAAAGTTCTGCTGACTGGATGCTGGTGCGTTGTCCCCTGATCGACCCGGAACCTTTCCGCTCGCCTGCGGTGGCCTCTTTGCAGACGCCCCCTGCGTTTCGAGTGCGGGCTGGCGAAGTGGCGCGCTTCATGCTCGATGAGATTGACTCCCCGGACTACAGTCGACAAGGGCCGTTTCTTGGCAGTACCCAGGTGCAAACAAGCGATCTTTCCGCGCCCCGTTGATGTTAAGGCGCTAATAAAGCCCACACCTCCTGCCTAGCGCTTTGTAAACACCTTTAGTGCCTCGCGCAGCCGCGCCAACACGGCGCTTTTGGTTCTATTGACCAGGGTGGTGTTCTTTTCTGCCGTTTTTGTAGATTCTCTTTCCGCATAAGCCTGAACCAAATCATCGTCGCTCAAGTGACCTTCGCGATCGAGCTGGTTGCTCAATTGATGCCTGAAGGTGTCACCCACCTTTTGCTCCACCAGCTGTGGTATCTGTCGAATGAGCACTTTCGCCAGGCGTTCCAGGAACTCCTCGCTAATGGTATCGGGTGAGAATTTATAGCGCTTGACGGGTTGCCGCTCGACGTTTCGAAAACTGATGTGAATGTTCCTATCAGCCGGATTCGCGACAATTCGAATATGCACGATCATGGGGCCCTCCAGGATAAAGGTCGCGCCACGGACTTCATAATGCCGGTCGAGTCGATTTTTACGGTGATAGGGAAAGTTGTATCTGTCCAATAAGTCCGCATGAGCAAGAACGGATTTCTGGTTGGGCAGATAGAATTCGTGCGGCTTCTCCAGTGTGCATTTACAAAAAATGTCTATCTTGTGTGGATTATCCTTGTTGTCAGACTTGAAATCGTACTGCGCTTGCTTGAGTGCCACGCCGTGTTCCAGCAATGGATTGAGGGGATAATTCGCTTTTACATCGGGCGCGACAATGTTCAGATTTTCAACAATTTCCGCAAAGTATTCATACGCTCGTACCATCACGGGCCGCAAATGTTCCTGGTAAAAAATCTGCTGCGCTTCCATCTCAGCATTCAGCTGGATTTCTTGTGCCCTGATATTCCTGACCTCTTTCTGGAGATCGTCCAGCAAGCTCATTACCTAATCCTTTCTTAATGCAGAGTATTAGATTCTATTGTTACATCGCCAAGGTCTGGTGACCACTAGAGTATGCTGCCGCTGGCGAGCCACCGATCAAGTTCAGGCTCCAGGCGTTCGGCGGCTATCTGCTCGTAGCGGCGGCTCTGCGCTTCGGTCAGTATTCCGCGCCAGCGCTGGTTGGTCCCCTCATGGAAAAAATTGCTGTTGTCCTTCCAGGTACCGTGGTTAGCCCCAGGCGCCATTTTTAGTGCGTTTTTCTTCATCTCCCCAAACGAGACGCCGTGTAGCAACTGTGGCCAGATCGCCTCGTTTACCGGGATATCCAGGTAGGCCGAGATGCGCCGCATCCGTCCATTTAGGTCCCTTAGCAGATCCTCGAAATGTACGAACAGGATATTGGGCTGGTGGCGGTAGTCCCACCAGGATTGCGCATGGTGCAGGTGCGACCAGAACGGATAACCGTCCCTCTCCCACTCGAAGGAGCCGCGATTGAGCCATTCATCGAAAGCGTCATTGATTGAATCCCCCGGGTAGGGCAGGATCGGTCCCTCCCGATCCGGCGCATTGTTCAGCGCATCGATGGCCGCAGGTAGCAGGTTGTACCAGTGATTCCACATGGACATAAACACGTCGAGGCCGTCGCGGCCTACGAAAATATACTTCACCTCGTCATAAAAGCGGATGCCATCCAGCGGGCAGTGGGTCTTGATATAGCGGCGGGTCTGCAGCCCTTCGATATGCCGCAGGACCGCTTCCAGTGGCGCAAAGTTAGAGTCAAGCCAGGGGGTGAGTGCATCCTGCGGTACTGGAGGTTGCGGTTGCTGGAAGACCAAAGCGGCGCAAATTCCCTGCATCCAGGTGGTGCCGGCTTTGTACGAGGTGGTGATGATAATGTCATCAGGGCGGGGTTCGAAACGCGACCATTTTGCGCTGTTCATGAGCGCATTCTGGTAGTGGTGCAGCTGTTGTGGTTTATTATTCATGGATTCTCCGGTACCGTTTTACGTGCTGCTGTTTTGCCCGGTGACTATGCTTTCCCGGCGCGGCTTTTTGCAAGTATTTTTTCGCGTTAGCTGCGTTATGGTGGGATAGCGCATCTGGTACCATGCATTATGTTCGAACCGACTTCCTACCACGGCGTGGCCTTCAACGAGGTGCCTGATTCAAAGAACCAGATCCATGGCCACGCTGTCGCCGCGCAATTTGGCTTTGAGGGTGGACTGGTGCCCGGGGTTACAGTGTCGGCCTATCTGGCGCATCCGGCGGTCACTGCCTGGGGCCTGGACTATGTCACCAGGGGTGCTGCCCGGATGGTAGTTGAAAAGCCCGTCTACGACGGACACCCGTTCTCGGTTGAGGTGACCAAAGATGGCGAGCACGGGTACGACGCAGTGCTGGCCGACCTGTCCGGATCTATTCGCGCGCGCGGCCGCTGCTGGCTCCCCAATGAACTGCCCGTCGCGCCGCGACGGCGCGGGGATAGATTTATAGCGGCGGATTTCGAGCGACCGCTGGGAACGCCCCAGACCATGCACCGCTTACAGCACAGTGGTATGGGTGCGCTGCGCGTGCGCTGGAGTGAATCATCCGAGCTCACCACGTACTTTCGCGACAGCGAGCTAATGCCGACACCCTTGAAAATCGAGGGAGGTCGTCACGCCCATCTGGGGTTTGTGCTCGGCCTGACTAATTGGGCACTGGATAGCAATGTGCAGATTAATCCCTGGTTGCACCTACAGACCGATTCGCAGTGCTTTCATGCAATAGGGTGGGGTACCGAGCTCATCGTGGAAGCCGCCATCGTCGAACTGTTCGAGAAGAAGGGTCACCACTTCTGCGATGTGCAGGTGAGCGCGTTTCGAAGTCACGACGATGTCGCCGTTATGCACACCCGTTTGCGTGCGATCTACCAGCTGCGTGGTGCCTGATCTGGCAATCGTGGAACAAGGCCTTAGTCCAATTCCTGACGTTTTGCCAGCGCCGCAAGCGCAGCCCCACCCACTACCAACAGCGCACCCAGGCCACTCAGCCAGTCCAATGGCTCAGCGGGAATATCCGCCAGCTGCCAGTGATTCAAGCCGACCGTGAACAGTAGGGTCAACAGTGGCGCAATAGTAAGCACAGCGCTGACCCGGGAGGATTGCCAGTAGCTCATGGCCAGGCCGAAACTGCCGTAGGCGATGATGGTATTGAGTCCACAAAAGAGCAGCAACGCCAGTTCAGTCGTGTTCAGGGCGCGGATTTGTTGCGACTCCGCCAGG